>Ga0210396_10000251_pt1 | contig 80539 bp, 71 predicted proteins | sample IncBWH17OmetaG_FD_155466 | JGI IMG/M metagenome (GOLD analysis project Ga0210396, IMG submission 155466) | Forest soil microbial communities from Barre Woods Harvard Forest LTER site, Petersham, Massachusetts, United States - Inc-BW-H-17-O ... | reverse complement strand
TTGCTGTTGCCGTCGCTCTTGCCGTTGCTGTTGCCGTTGCTGTTGCCGTTACTGTTGCCGTTGCTGTTGCCGTTGCCGTTGCCGTTGCCGTTGCTGTTGCCGTTGCACTTGCTTCTAGGTAGCCCAAGGCTTTAGCCTTGGGTCTCCTTGGGTCTCCTTGGGTCTCCTTGGGTCTCCTTGGGTCTCCTTGGGTCTCTCAATCCCGCAAGAAAAAGGGGGCTTTAGCCCCTGGGGTATGCCTTCATATCCCGTCGCCAAAGCCCCTTCCGACTATCGATCCACAAGCACCTGGTAATGCGCATAGTTCGCGCCCTTAACCACCACGCCGCCAAACTTCACCACAACATACTGCGAAGCCAGCGAGCCCGGAACACCCAGTTGGAAGATCCGCGGATTCGGATCACTCAACCAGTGATACTCAATCAGGTCCTCGGTCACGATATAAGCCGGCAGCACAGCCGAGCCCGAACCAGGAGTACCCGTATAGCTCAGCGTCCACTCAGGAATCAGCGGAATATCACCCGCCTGTGTCGAAAGCGTCTTCACCGAAATGCCAGCCGCAATCTCCTTCGTGTTCAGCACAACATTGAACTCAGCCTTCATCTCGCGATCGATCAAATCCAGCAGCACCGGATTCGCATAGATCGCAGTAGGCCGAACACCATACGAGCTATTCGCAACCATCTGCGCAATCGTCGACTTGAAGCCATCAACAATGCTCTGGCTCGTACCGATCGTCGTAGAATTCCCACCTGCGGCAATCTGCGCAGCCGCACCAAAATACTGCGCGGTAGTAGGCGAGCTCAGACTGGTATCGCTGCCATTCCAAAGAGCAACGTCATGCGTACGCAGAACGCCATCGACAGTATCCGCAAGGTCCTTCGCCTGCAAATAAGCAAACTGGCTCTGCTGCTGGCCCAGCTCAATATCGAACAGGTTGTAGTTGATCTGCGCCACCAGAGCCTTCAACGGAACGCTGCGTTCCAGGCGAGTAGGCGTCACCAGCGGAGCAACGATATTGCGCGGATCAACGAACCCCGAAGAAGCCGCAGGCGAAGGAATCGCCGTCTCCTCAAAGAACCGTGAAGGATGCCCAGTAGCCGGAACCTGTTTGATTCGCTGACCAAACACACCTCGACGGCGAACAATATCCGTAATCTCAGACTGGTAAAGCGGAACCTCAATCGCACCAGGTCCCAGGTAATCCGCCGCCGCATGAATCTCAGTAAACTTCGCGTTCATCATTTCTCCCTTTCAAAAAAAAAGACGCAGCCTAAGCCACGCCATTCAAAATCGTTAGTCTTCTACCAACAACCACAAGCGACAACAATCCCCACACCCATGAAGTCGTCATCCTGAACGAAGTGAAGGATCCCTGTATTTGTCGTTGCACTTGCGGTTGTCGTTGCACTTGCGGTTGTCGTTGCACTTGCGGTTGTCGTTGCACTTGCCGTTGTCGTTGCCCTTGCACCTGAGGTAGGTCCGGGCTTTAGCCCGGACACTCTCAGCGGCCAAGAAAAGGGGCTTTAGCCCCTGAGGTATGCCTTCCTACCCCAGCAACCCAGCCCGCATCAACTGAGCCTTCACCGCAAACCGCTGTTCCATGCTCAAGCTCACCAGCGCAGCATCAAGCGCCCCGGCCTCGATGGAATCCACAGTCACACCCTGCTTCGCCAGCAGAGCAGTCATACTCACCGGCAGAGTCTTCCGCCCATTTGTAACCGAAGCAGGCACAGAAGAAGCCTTCAACTCAGCAATCTGAGCCTCAGCCGCAGCCAGCCTCTCTTCCAGATCGGCATCCACCGTAGCCGAGATCCTTCCAATCGAAGCCTCAGCATCCTTCTGCCGTTCCGCAAGCCGTTCCACCGCCTGCTCCAGCAAACCAGCCGCCGCAGCCAACCGCTGCACAAACTCACCAAGCTCGTCCTTCATCTCCATCTCCATACGTTTCTCCCTTTCGTCCCACCACATCAGTCCACCCACTGAATATCGTTAGGCAGCAGTTGCCGGCGCCTGCTGCACATTCAAAATCGCCACCACAGCCGACACCACATTCGCCACATAGCTCGCATCCACCGTAATCCCCGCCTTAGCCAGCAGCGCAGTCACGGTAGACTCCGTCAGCAGCATCACCTCAGCCAGCTTCTGCGCACCCGTTCCGCTCTGCACGCCGCTAGCCGCATACTTCTGCTCCACCAGCAGCACTGCTGTCTGTATTAGCGAAGTAGCATCAGCAACCTCATTCGCCACCGGAGCAGCCGCCGGAAACAGCAACCCCACCAGCTTCTCGACCGGAACCGCATAAGTCACAGCCCACTTCAAACCTTTTTCAAAACCCTTACCCACAGCCTCCAACACACTCAAAAAACTCATTCATCCTCCATCGTTATCTCGCGTTGTGTTCCATTAGAGTTCCTCTACAACAGAATCCGCAGCAGGCCGCAGATTCTGTTGTCTCGCTCTTATCAGCTTTTATCTTTTTGATCACCGTTACGCCTTTTGTCCAACCCCCATCGGTGCCGGCCAGCATCCTACCGAGCCAAAGCCACCCGCCGCGAAGCCCCCACCGGCCTCTTCAAACGAAAGCTAGTACTCCGATAAGCCGCCTTATCCCGCAGCAGAATCGCCGCCCCGGTAAAAGTGGCCCGAGTCAGAGTCCATATCTGCGCCCGCATATCCGCCACATGCGCATCCGCCAGCTCATAGCTCATCCCCATCGCCCCTTCCACCTGAATCTTCGCCTCCATCTCCGGAAAGTCCCGGGCAAACAAATACCCCGCCACCGTCAGCCTCTTCCCATCCACCTCAGCAGCGGTAATGATGCCGCACTTCTGCCTGGCATCATGTCCATCCCACCCGGCCTTATAGTCCACCGCCATTCCCAGCAGGCTGGGCAGCGCCGCCTCCGCAGCCGCACGCGTCAACACCACCCGATGCCCTTTCGCCCCATTAGGAGCCTTGTCGCTGGCCACATCCACCAGAGTCAACACACCCTCAAACGGCAACCGGTTCGGATGCCCATGCACCTCCGGAAACTCCACCGCCATCGCCCGCATCTCCAAACCCGCGGCCGTACGAAAACCCTCTCGCCCGCCGCAAGCCGGCCCTGCACCACGCCGATGAAGCCGATCCACCTGTCCCATCTCCCACCTCCCATATCGCATTCCCAAAAAACGCAGGTGCCCCATCCTTCGCGCTTTTGCGAAGGGTGTGGTATCGAGCAAAGCTCGACCGCTCCTGTCTTTGCCTATCCTCTTGTTTGTCATCCCGCAGCGATCTGCTGTTGCTGTCGCATTTGCTGTTGCCTATTTCCCTCATCCTTACCAAAACCCGGGTGCCCCATTCATCGCGGTCTCATCGCGATGAGTGGGAATGCAAAGTCTTCTCCTGGCCAGCCTTTGTTGTTGTACTTGTCGTTGCCTTTCTTGTTTGTCATCCCGTAGGGATCTGCTGTTACCGTTGCTGTTGCCCTTGCTCTTGCTTCTGAGATAGGCCTGGGCTTCAGCCCAGGCATCTAGAGCCCAATAAAAAAGGGGCTTTAGCCCCTGAGGTTTGCCTTTTGCCTGTTTCAAAACCAACCTCGAGCGCCTACTCCGGCTCCTTCGTCATATCCAGCAACCGCCTAACCACGCTCTTCCCCCTTCGCTTCTTCACCACCGGCAACTCCCCCTTATCCAGCCCTCCAAGATTCGCCAGCATCTTCATATGCGCAACGCTCCCTTTCTTAGCCTCTTCCGCAAACGCCTCCACGATATCCGGCAGCGCCTCCGCCACCTTCTTCCGTGTAAACGCCCTGCACTGCCGAGGCCGCGGAGCCCCCACCGCGGCCTTCAGCTCCTGCTTCACGTCGTCCACCCCATCCTCCCGAACAAACCGTCCACCCTTTCGCTTCCGCTCCATTTCAGCCCCCAAAACAAAACGGGAGAGCAGCCATCAGGCGCTCTCCCGTTCATTTCTTACTTACATTTATAGAATAGCAGCCAGAGAGAAACTCTTTTGCAAAATCCAAGACAAAATTTACTGCAATTGAATCAATGACTTACAGGGTAAAACACGTTTTCCACCTCTTGACACGCTACGAGAGGCTCCAGAAGTTTGCGCTCCAGGAAGATCTCCGTCAGCACATCCAAGGCGTCGAAGTATCCGCGGTTCACCGTCCACAGGTGCAGCCCCATCATCCCGGCCGTCTCGTTCAGCGTGTACTCCTGCAGAGCGATCCGTTCGATCAAAAGTTGCTGTTGCTCATCCAGTGTTGCCAGGCACTTCTCCACGTCGTGCACAAAAATCACCACGTCGTCGAAGCCCTGTACCCGGTAGTGCGTCACGTTGCCACGGAACATCTCCCGTCCCAGCAGCGATGGCGCACGCCCCGACTCCATCGACATCTTCATGTACCGTCGCAGCAGTCCCTCCGTGTATTTACGGTAGAAAGCCAGCTCCGGAACCGTCTGATGCCGCTCCACCACCCTCGCAGGTCGAGCCTCAGTAGCCCAAACCACCGGCAGAATCATCACGGCTGCACTCATCGAGCACCTCCTGTTGATCCAGCGGCCGCTCTGCATCGCGAAACCCGCGCCAAACGCGGCCTTCCGCCAGCATGCTTCTGTCGGGGAGACGGAAACCCAGCCAGCCGTCCTATACACCCACGGCAGTAAACCTCTACAGCCGCGTCATTGCGGAGCCAAAGCGCCCCACATCCTTCACATACCTTCAAATTCACGCGCAAGTACTTCATTTTGTTCCCTTTCAAACGTAAGTCTTCCCCCGACGGGCCTCAGTGTTTTTTCAGCGGTCGAATGGGCCCGCTCAGGTTGCTATGAAATGCCCTAAACCCTTTCGTAAGACTCTCTTGGCCTTATCAAACCGGCTCCGGCATTATGTTGTGCGCTTGTCGTACCTTGGGAAAATCCTTCACCTACATGCTTCTTCCACCCTTTTGGCCCAGCTCCAGACGAGATTCATCCTTCTTCAAAGACAACTCCTCTTCCTCTGATCCGCTCAAATGGAAAGTCTCAAGGTTATAGCTTTCGACAAAATCTCTGTCAATAGTTATCTTTCCTCAGACCCAAAATGGAAATAAATGCAATTATTGCAGCGTCTTGCACAACAAATGCGTTGCACAAAGCTAAGTTTTCGCCTAATCTTCGTCTTATTGGGTGATATGGTTCGCCACGAGATATCCAAACCTATGAACTTTCAGGACCTGCACGAACTTCTCCGCCTCGAACTCGTCCGCCGCATCGAACGAGGCATCCTCACCGGCAGCCGCCTCGCCCAGCAGGCCGGCTTTCAGCAGGCCCATATCTCCAACTTCCTCAACCGCAAGCGCTCCCTCTCCCTCGAAGGCCTTGACCGCGTCCTCGCCTCCCAAAACCTCACCATCGACCAGATCCTTCCCCTCGAGCTCACCGCTGCCGCTGCCACGCCAGTCAGCGATCCCACCGAGGTCGTACCTGTAGTCTCCGCATCTGTAGCCATGGACGACGCTCGCGTCCCGCCCTCAGCCATCATCGAGACCATCCAGGTCTCCGCCTCCCGCCTCAACGACAACCGCTCCCGTCCCTCCACCAAATACGCCCACTGGCAGCGCTTCCTCGCCATCCGCGCCGATGCCCAGCAAGCCGCCGCCATGGAGCCTCTGGTCACCACCGGAGCCATCGCCGTCCTCGACCGCCACTACAACTCGCTATCCCCCTACCGAGCCCATCAACCCACGCTCTACGCCGTCCGTTGCGGCGCCGCACTCTTACTGCGTTTCGTCGACTACGACGAAGGCCGCCTCATCCTCCGCCCTTACTCCCGCGAGTTCCCCGTACAGTTACTCCCACTAGCCGCCCACGAGTCCCCAGCCGACTACATCATAGGCCGCGTCTGCATGATCTTCTCCGAACTTTAAAACCATCCCCACGCTGTTGCCCTTGCCGTTGTTCTTGGTTTTCTTGTTTGTCATCCCGTAGGGATCTGCTTCTGTTCTTGTGGTTGTTCTTGCATTTGCCGTTGCGTCGCATTTGCTGTTGCCTCTGAGGTAGGCCTGGGCTTTGTCCCAGCCATCAAAACCCCAAATGAACGGGGGCTTTAGCCCCTGAAGTTTGTTCTCCATCCAATCCACCAACACAAGCAGCCTGCAATCGCTTGTCACAAATTACTTGCATCAGGCAAACGAAAATTGCTACCTTGCCCGTACAAACCAACGCCGATCCAGCCGTCCCGTCAGCATCCCGCTCGAGAATTAAACCCCCACAAAAGGAGCAAAGCATGAGCAGCGTAAGACTACTGGTAGGCACGCGCAAGGGTGCATTCGTCATCACCTCCGACGGCAAGCGCGAAGACTGGAAGATCAGCGGACCCCACTTCGCTGGCTGGGAGATGTACCACCTCAAGGGCTCGCCCGCAGACCCCAACCGCATCTACGCCTCGCAGTCCAACAGCTGGTTTGGCCAGATCATTCAGCGCTCCAACGACGGTGGCCAAACCTGGGAACCCGTCGGCAACAAGTTCGCCTACGACGGCGTCCCCGGCACCCACCAGTGGTACGACGGCACCCCGCACCCCTGGGAGTTCAAGCGCGTCTGGCACCTCGAGCCTTCCCTCACCGATCCCGACACCGTATACGCCGGTATCGAAGACGCCGCTCTCTTCCGCTCTACCGACGCCGGCGCCAACTGGACAGAGCTCTCCGGCCTCCGCGGCCACGGCACCGGCCCACACTGGCAGCCCGGCGCTGGCGGCATGTGCCTCCACACCATCATCCTCTCGCCCACCGACCCGCAGCGCATCATCATCGCCATCTCCTCCGCCGGAGCCTTCCGCAGCGACGACGGCGGCAACACCTGGCGCCCCATCAACCAGGGCCTCCGCTCCGAACACATCCCCGACCCCACCGCCGAAGTCGGCCACTGCGTCCACCACATCGCCATGCACCCCAGCCGCCCCTCCACGCTCTACATGCAGAAGCACTGGGACGTCATGCGCTCCGACAACTCCGGCGACACCTGGCACGAGGTCAGCGGCAACCTCCCCACCGACTTCGGCTTCGCCATCGACGTCCACGCGCACGAGCCCGAGACCATCTACGTCGTCCCCATCAAGTCCGACTCCGAGCACTTCCCCCTCGACGGCCAGCTCCGCGTCTACCGCAGCCGCACCGGCGGCAATGACTGGGAGCCCCTCACCAAAGGCCTCCCGCAGTCAGACTGTTACGTCAACGTCCTCCGCGACGCCATGGCCGTCGACACACTCGACACCTGCGGCATCTACTTCGGCACCACCGGAGGCCAGGTCTACGCCTCCTCCAATGCAGGCGACAGTTGGTTCCCCATAGCCCGCGACCTCCCTGCAGTCCTCTCCGTAGAGGTCCAAACCCTCGCATGAACCAGCACCAAGTCCGCGTCGAACTCCCCGCCCACCTCCGCACACTCGCGAAGATAACCGGCGAAGTCTCCCTCGAAATCGAAGGCCCCATCACCCAGCGCACCATCGTCGACGCTCTCGAAGCCCGATACCCCGCCCTCAGCGGAACCATCCGCGATCATTACACCCAGCAGCGCCGCCCTTTCCTCCGTTTCTTCGTCTGCGAGCAGGACATCTCCCACGAGTCCCCCGACGCCCCACTCCCCGAAGCCATCGCCCGAGGCACAGAACCCTTCCTCATCATCGGAGCCACCGCCGGCGGCTAAACCCTTCCAGCCGCCGCAAGCACCCACGTTCTCCCTGCAAAAATCTCACGCTTCCCTGCAAACCGATGGAATGCGCGCCAAACCTGCGCGAACCTTCATGCATGAAAGCCCACTACCAACTCCCCATCGCTCCCCTACTTCTGATATTTCTCGCAGTATCTACATTCGCCCAGCAAGCACGACCGCCTGAGCTCCTCCAGGCTCAGGCATTGATTTCACACGGTCAGTCCCATGCTGCAATCACAATCCTCGAGCCACTCGTGCAAAGTGATTCGCACGAGCTCGACGAAGCAAATCTCGGAGTTGCCTGGAATCTACTCGGCTCCGCCTACATCGACTTTGAAAACTTCGACAAAGCGCGCCATTGTTTCGAGACCGCAATTCACATCCTCAGAGCAATTCCCGATGAGCAAATGCAGTACGCCACTGCCCTCGATAACCTCGGTGCCGTTGCAGCTTCCACCGACCGCTTTGACGAGGCGAAAGCCCTCCACTCCCGGGCGAGACGCGTGTATGAAGCCCTCGGCAATCATGCCGGCATCACAATCTCCTCCTGCAATCTCACCATGATCAACATCGCTCTGCACGACCTCCGCTCTGCACGCGCAAATCTCACCCAGGCCTTTCGCGAGTCACAGCTAACCAACCAACTCACCGACAATAACCTCGCGATGCTTCACTCAGCGAAGGGTTCTCTCGCGCTGGCCGAGAAAGATTTCCATGGAGCTATCGCGGCCTTTAAGCTTGCCATCGATATTTGGATGCGCAGCAACGGCCCACGCTTCTTCATGTTAGGAGCCGTCTATGCTCTGCGCGGTCAGGTCTTTGAGTATCTGGGCGACCATCCGCAGGCAATCTCCGACTACCGGCAAGCCCTCTCTCTCTTCGAAGAGACTCCCGGCAGAAACTCCGCTGCCTATCTGAAGGTTCAAATCTCGTACGCACAAGCGCTTCGCAACGCCGGCTCCAGACAGGAGGCCGCGCGCATGGAAAAGGAAGCGAAGACCGCGCTGGCAAACGTTCGCACCCAACAGTGCAGCGGCTGTACCATTAGCGCAGAAAGCTTCCGGTGAGGTTCACGATGGAGAAACAGCTGGAGCATAGGAACAACTCGGTTCTTAATACATCCAAAACAAGCTCGCTACCTTTTCGCGGCGCCATTGCTATCTCCTCGGCAACCGTCGTCATGACCTTTCTCACCGCCGTCGAGTGTCACGGCTACCTTGCTCTCATCCATCCAGACGCCACCCTTGCCTCGCTCCTGCTCTTCGCAGCCATCTACTGGCTCTGGTGGGGAGTTCTCGCCATTGCAATGTGGGGCCTGGGCCAACGCTGGCCTGCCACTCTGTCCTGCACAGCACCTGCTTTGATGATGCACTCCATCGCCGCCTGCATACTCGGCATCGCACATCTGGCCTTGATACAACGGTACGTCAACTATGCTGCCAAACACTGGGGAGACCCTGGCGCAGCCCCGCTCGACTACCTCACCGTCATGCGCTTCGGCTTCGAGATTCTGCTCTACGCATTTCTATTCGGCATCTCCGGCCTGCTCCACGTACAGTCGCAGTCGCAGAGAAACGCACTCCGTTCTCTCGAATTGGAAAAGCAACTGTCACAGGCACAATTAGCCACCCTCCAGATGCAGATGGAGCCGCACTTCTTATTCAACACGCTCAACGCCGTCACCACCCTCGTCGAACTCAAGCGCAACGACGAAGCGTCCGAAACCCTCGCCCATCTCAACACCATCCTCCGGAAGACACTCCAGCGCAACGTCCCCGAAAAGATTCCCTTCGCGCAGGAGTTGCAAATCGTCGAGAGCTATCTCGCCATCCAGCAGGTCCGCTTCGCCGATCGCCTCCACGTCAAAATCGAGACAACCCCTGAAGCCCTCGAAGGCCTCGTCCCTTGCTTCCTGCTCCAACCCATCGTCGAAAACGCCATCCGCCACGGCATCTCTCGCCTCGAAGGCGACGGCCTCCTCGAAACCTCAGTCGAGCGTATCGGCGACACCCTCCGCCTCCGCGTCCGCGACAACGGCCCCGGCCTCAACGGTGCATCGGCCAACACAGGCCATGGCATCGGCATTCAGAACACCCGCGATCGCCTCTCCTACTTTTACCCGGACGCATACGACTTCGCCGCCATCGAACCCGAACACGGAGGATACGAAGTCACCATCCAGATCCCCTACGAGCGTCAAACAGCTTACGAGCCTCAAACCGCATGACCCTCAAAACCGTCATCGCCGACGACGAGCCTCTCGCGCGAGAACGCCTCAAACTCCTCTTGTCTCACGACGCCGACATCGACATAGTCGCAGAATGCAGAAACGGCAAAGAGACCATTGCACGCCTGAAGTCCGCACCCGCAGACCTTCTATTCCTCGACATTCAAATGCCAGGCGCTAGCGGCTTCGACATCATCAACGCAATCGGCCTCCCCCACATGCCTCCAACCGTCTTCGTCACAGCGCACCACGAGTTCGCCGTCAAAGCCTTCGCCGTCGAAGCCATCGACTATCTCACCAAACCGATAGAACCCCCACGCCTGCAGGAGACACTTGCTCGCGTAAAAGAGAGACTAGCTGGCAAGACCGCTCTGCTCACGCAGCAACAGCTTTCCCAAGCGCTCGCCGCCCTCCAGGGCCCAGCCCGCGAAGAGAAGCAGCCTTATGCCGAGCGTTTCATCGTCCACGAAGGTGCCAAAGACATCCTCATCAAGGTCTCCGACATCGACTGGATCGAAGCCGCCGACTACTACTCCTGCCTCCACGTCGGCAACAGAAAATACATGCTCCGCGAGAGCATCAAAGAATTAAGCGACAAGCTCGACCCAGCCGAGTTCGTCCGCATCCACCGCTCCATCATCGTAAAGATCGCACAGGTTCAGGAGATCCACCGCGACGGCCGCACCGAATACTTCGTCGTCCTCACCAACAACCAGCGCCTCCGAATGAGCAAAGCAGGCTGGAAAAACCTCACCAACACCAACAGCGCATCCTAACCATCGCCATCGCATCTGCCGTTGCGGTTGTCGTTGCTGTTGCCTGTTCTTTTGTTTGTCATCCCGTAGGGATCTGTTGTCGCTTTGCGTTGCTATTATTTGTCGTCATCCTGAGCGCAGCGAAGGATCCCTGTATTTGCAATTGCCGTTGCAATTGCCGTTGTCGTTGCAATTGCCGTTGCCTTTGTCGTTGTCGTTGCCGTTGCATTTGCTGTTGCCTCTGAGGTAGGCCTGGGCTTTAGCCCAGGCATCTGGAGAGCAACAAAAGGGGGCTTTAGCCCCTGAGGTTTGCCGTTGTTCTTGCTGTTGCTTTCTTGCGTGTCATCCCAGAAGGGCATCTACTTTTCGCCGTTCCCATCCACCATTACAGCGCAGCCAATCAATCTCCCTTGATAAACTGAATAAATGCTCTCAAGGCTTTACGCGAAGTGGATGTTCTCCTGGGAGACTGCCCTCACAACTCGCGACACCAACCGAATCGTCCGCCCCGTCGAATGGGGCTTCGACTGGCTCAACGACTTCAGCAGTGACGACACCCGGGTGCCCCATCCTTCGCGCCTTTGCGAAGGGTGGGGTATTCGCGCTACGCGCGAATCCGAAGGTCTCCAGGCCACCCAAGCTACTGCCACAACCACCGACGACCTCACCCGCATGATCGCCCTCAACGAAGCCATCGTCAACAACGCCGACGCCTTCTACAACTACCAAACCCCCACCGACTTCCGCCTAGAGCGCCGCCACCCCCAGCTCTTCCCCACCAACGTCCGCCCCGAAACCCTCGCCCAGGACGCCGAACTCAAACTCCAAGCGCAAGTAGGCGAACTGGAAGAAGCCGACTTCCTCCGCTTCACCTCACCCATCCGCACCCGCTACCCCGAGAACGACACAGTCAACGCCCGCTGGTACCCAGCCTCACCTGAAAAACAAGCAGGCAAGCCCAAACAAGCCATCATCGTGATGCCCCAGTGGAACGCCGACGCCTTCTCCCACAACGCCCTCTGCACCCTCTTCAATCGCTTTGGCATCTCGGCTCTCCGCCTCTCCAAGCCGTACCACGATATCCGCCGCCCCGCCGAGCTAGAGCGCTCCGACTACGCCGTAAGCTCCAACATCGGCCGCACCATCTCCGCCTGCCACCAGGCCGTCATCGACATCCGCTGCTGCATCGACTGGCTTGCCACGCAAGGCTACGAGCAGTTCGGCGTCCTCGGCACCAGCCTCGGCAGTTGCTACGCCTTCATCGCCGCCGCCTTCGACCCACGCATCCAGGTCTGCGCCTTCAACCACGCCTCCACTTGGTTCGGCGACGTAGTCTGGACGGGCCAATCCACACGCCACGTCCGCGAAGCCTTCGAGCAGGCCGGCCTCACTCAGGACACAGTCCGCGAGATCTTCACCAGCATCTCCCCCATGTCCTACATGGACCGCTTCGCCGCCAACCCCAAGCGGGTCCTCGTAGTCCACGCCACCTACGACCTGACCTTCCTCCGCGAGTTCTCGCTGGACGTCCTCACCAACTTCGACCGCCACAAAGTCGACTACGTCTCCAGGGTCCTCCCCTGCGGCCACTACACAACCGGCGAAACCCCCTACAAATACATCGACGGCTGGTACCTCGGCTCCTTCATCCACAACGCCTTCAAACGCCTCGCCACGAACTCGAATACACCATAGAACCGGGTGCCCCATTCATGCGGTTTCATCGCATGAGTGGGCATTCGCGCTACGCGCGAACCGCTCTCCTCCCCCCAAATAAATCCCAAAAAACTGCAAAAATCCCCACCTCAAAAACCGTCCTCCCGCAAACCACCTTTCCCACACAATCCACCACACCCAGTCCACAAAAACACCACGCCGAAGCACCAATTTCCCCAAAACCCCCTGCAAAAAGCACAAAACACCACACCAAAAAAATTACCCGCATAAAATAAACACATGCCAATCGACCTGAACGCGACCCTAGCCGCCTCCGACCCCGACATCGCAGCGCAAATAGAAAACGAGATCGTCCGCCAGCACGAAGGCCTCGAGATGATCGCCTCGGAAAACTTCGTTAGCCGCGCCGTCCTCGAAGCCGCAGGCACCGTATTCACCAACAAATACGCCGAAGGCTACCCCGGCAAGCGCTACTACGGCGGCTGCGAGTTCGCCGATGTCGTTGAAAACATTGCCCGTGACCGCGCCAAAAAACTCTTCGGAGCCGACCACGCCAACGTTCAGCCACACTCCGGCTCGCAAGCCAACGCCGCCGCCTGCATGACCCTCCTAACCCCCGGCGACACCATCTTAGGATTGGACTTAGCCCACGGAGGCCACCTCACCCACGGCCACAAGCTCAACTTCTCCGGCAAGCTCTACCGGGTCGTCGGCTACCAGGTCCGCAAAGACACCGAAACCGTTGATTACGATGAACTTGAAGCCACCGCCCTCCGCGAAAAACCAAAGATGATCATAGGCGGAGGCAGCGCCTATCCCCGCCAATTCGACTTCCCCCGCATGCGCGCCATCGCCGATAAAGTAGGCGCCTACCTGATGGTCGACATGGCTCATTTCGCAGGACTTGTAGCCGGCGGCGTCCACCCATCTCCCGTCCCGCACGCCCACGTTGTCACCACCACAACCCACAAAACGCTACGCGGCCCACGCGCCGGTATGATCCTCTGCGGACAGGACTTAGCAGCCGGCATCGACCGCAGCGTCTTCCCCGGCCAGCAGGGCGGCCCGCTGATGCACATCATCGCCGCCAAAGCCGTTGCCTTCAAGGAAGCCCTCCAACCCGAGTTCGCCACCTACGCCCAGCAAGTCGTAGCCAACGCCAAAGTCCTCGCCGAAGCCCTCGCAGCAGAAGGCTACCGCATCATCTCCGGCGGAACCGACACGCATCTGATCCTCGTTGACGTCTTCCAGAAGGGCATTCTCGGCTCCGAGGCCGAAAACGCGCTCGGTGAAGCCGGAATCACAGTCAACAAGAACGCAATCCCATACGACACTAATCCGCCGATGAAGCCCAGCGGCATCCGCGTCGGCACACCAGCGCTCACGACGCGCGGCATGAAGGAAGCCGAGATGCGAGTCATTGCAGGATGGATCGCGCAGGCGCTCGAACATCGCAACGACGTTGCTAAGTTACGCAGCATTCGCAATCAGGTACAGGAGTTGGCCGAACAGTTCCCGCTCTACGGCTGGGCTCGCGCGACAACCACCGTAAGTTAGACCCAAATTTCGGCACGTAAACAACGACACGGCAGATGCTCCGATCATGGAGCACTGCCGTTTTACTTTGCTGTGCTCATCCCAATGACAGCTTGAACGTTTCGTCTCTTGAGATATATTGGCGTTTGCGGAACGCTGGCAAGTCACTGAGGTGATCAAAGAACCAATGGCACTTGCAATGATGTCGTGGATTATCGCGATCCCGCTACTGGGCGCTGTAACTGGACTACGGTCGATGACATCGATGGCCGTGCTCTGCTGGTTTGCTTACCGGGGCCACTTGCAGCTGGACGGAGCCTGGGATCAGTGGGCGACGAAGCTTCCGACTGCAATTATCTTCACGATATTGGCAGTGCTCGAATACATCGCGGATAAGTTGCCTCAGACACCGAACCGCACGAGCCCTGGACCATTGGCCGTGAGAATTGTCATGGGAGGGCTTATTGGTGCGCTCGTCGCGGACGGTCTGGACGGATCCGGCTTTGAGGGAGTCTTCCTTGGCGTTTCGGGCGCGCTGATCGGCGCATTTGGTGGGTTCCTGACGCGGCGAGAGCTGGTCGAGCGCGGAGGTGGCAACGACTGGCCCATAGCGGTTGTGGAAGATGCCATCGCTATCGGCTGCGCGATTCTGGCGATGGGGATTATTACCGGATAGCGCTTATTGGGTTGTTGCGGCCTTCAGCCAGCTTTCCATCACATCTTGATTTACGACTCCGGCCTGCTGGTGCACGAGCTTATTGCCAGAGAAAACGACAAAGTTCGGAATGCCGCGCACATTGTAACGAGCGGCGAGTTGCGGATACTTCTCTGTATCGACCTTGAGGACTAGCGCTTTTCCGGCCATCGACGCAGCGGTACGTGCAACATCTGGCGCTGCCATGTGACATGGCCCGCACCAGTCGGCCCAGAAGTCGATTAGGACGGGAACGCGGGAGGTCTGGATGATCTCGTCGAACAACTCAGCATCGACTTGCAGCGGCTCGTCTACCGGTGGCAAAGGAGTTTTGCATGCGCCGCAACGGCCAGTATCGGCGAGGTGGTTTGCGCCTACGCGGTTCTTCTGGCCGCAGTTCTTACAGGTTCGTATTGCTGGCATCGAGAGCTCCTGATGAGGGACTAGGCGCGGCGTCGATAGCGAATCGCGAACTCGTATCCGGAATTCGGCGGAAACAGTTTGGCGACGAGGCGGAGCCGTTCGGCCAGCGCCTGAGGAGCAAGCAGAGGATATTCGCGCTCGCGCAGTTCGGAGTAGTCGAAGTCGACCGACAGCGAGAGCTGGTAGATCGCGACCGCATCGGAGAAGGCTGATTCGAGGTAGTTGCTCCGTGCTTTCTCGTCGATGACGGGTTTACCGTCGATCCTCGAACTTCCGTTGCCTTCGGAGACCTCGCCTCCCAAGGCGAGATTACGGCTCTCCCACGCGTCCTGGCTGGTCTCGCCGCGAACATCTGCGACCGCCTGATTCCAGACGAGTTGGTTGAAGCTTTCGGGTACACCAGCTACATCGACGAAGGCGTGACCGACGTTAATGAAAAACTCGAAGGCAAGCGCGAAACGGTCGCCCAGCAAGCGTGTCGAGATAAAGACTCCGTCGATGGCGCCGAGGCTCACGTTGCGGTGGCAGATCGCCTGATCGCCCAGCTCTGGCGTGTAGGCGGGTGCGACGAGAGTCGTGTCGCTGGTTCGGCCTTCGCTGAGCGCAAGTGGAACGAAGTAATACGTCTTGCGGCCGAGGGCGCGAGCGATGGCTACAGGGACTGCCTGCACCATGTGTTCGAGGTCCTTCTCGGCCAAATTGGTCTCGCCGAATGCAGCGTAGTTGATGCCGTTCGGTGTCTGCCGTACTGCTGTGTCGCGGGCTACCTGCGCCGCCTGAACCAATCCGCTTTGAACGCCTTCTGCCATAAAGCAGTATTCTACTTGTATGACGCAAGCATCGCAGAGCGGAAGTTCGGCCACGCCTCGGGCCGTTGGTGGAGGCTACCTCTTCGGAGTTCCTGTAGGCCACCTTGGCTGGTTTTCGACTCTACTTATCAGCACAGCGGCGGGGTTTGCGGCGTTCTTCGCGGCGACGTTCTTCGCTATCTTCGGCATTCTGATCTACAACTCCGCGACGCATCACGCGGTGGACTACGCGATCAGTTATCGGCTGATTGGGCTTCCGGTGGGAAGCGTGGTTCTCGTTCTGGCGCTCGGATACCTCGGTACGCTGTGGGTCCGGCGACTCGGACGGAGCTAATTCATTGCTGATCTAGGACTCTGTAACGATTCTTTAGCGGCGGTGCGAAACCATTTGGGTTCGCGGCTCGTCTCTGGAAGCATTCTGCTATTCTTTTTGCTCCTGCAAAAAACTGCTCTCTGGAGGATTCATCCGCATGTCATTTGTCCGCACGTTTGCGCGGTGGGGCTGTTGTTCGGCCACTATCGCTTGCCTTGTCGCTCCAACCTTCGCCGCTGATACGAAGAAGAAAGAGGCGCCGGTCGCCGAGACTCCTTCTTACTACGGTCCGCAACCTGCGCAGGAGAACATCGATCTTACGATGTACACGCGGATACGCGAGGAGGGCTTCAAGCACTCGCATGTGATGCAGTTTGCGGGAGCGTTGACCGACGGGATTGGGCCGCGGCTTACTGGCTCGCCGAATATGGCGAAGGCAAATGCGTGGACGCGCGATACCCTGACGAAGATCGGTCTTGAGAACGCGCGCCTTGAAGATTGGGGCGAGTTCGGCATGGGCTGGCAGCAGATCAACACGTCGATCCGCATGGTCACGCCTGATCCGGCGCCGCTGATGGCACAGGCCGCACCTTGGTCGCCGGCGACCAATGGTGCTGTCTCGGGCGAGGCGGTTCTCCTCGATATCCAGGATGTCAAAGACCTTGATAAGTACAAGGGCAAGCTGAGCGGCAAGATCGTTCTGTTCGGCGCGATGCGGCCGACTCCCGACCTGACCGATCCCTTGTTCCGTCGTTACACGGCCGAAGAGCTGGCGGAGATGGAGACGTTTCAGGCAGGAGTGGGTGTAGCCGGTGCTCCGCCCAGGGATATGCAGCAGATGATGGCTGATCGCGCGCGACTGCAGCAGCTTCGCGCGGCTGCGCTGAAGATGATGACAGAGGAGGGCGTGGCCGCCATCATCACGCCATCGCGTGATGGGCGCAACGGCGGCGGCACGGGCATCATCTTCGACGACAACGGAGCGAACCTCGTCCGTGGTGCGCAGGTGAAAGAAACTGCGGTGACGATTCCCAATGCCGTGATGATGATCGAGCACTACAACCGGCTGGGCCGGATGCTGCAGAACCATGTTCCGATGACGCTTGAGGTGAACATCGAGACGAAGTTCACGGGCGACCACGAGCATGGCTTCGATACAGTTGCAGAAATTCCGGGCACCGATCCTAAGTTGAAGGATCAGGTGGTTATGGTTGGCGGCCACCTCGATAGCTGGATCTCGGGCACGGGCGCGACCGACAACGCCGCGGGCTCGGTGGTTGCGATGGAAGCTGTTCGCATCCTGAAGGCGCTGGGCGTGAAGCCGAAGCGGACGATCCGCATCGCGCTGTGGTCCGGCGAGGAGCAGGGCTTGTTCGGTTCGCAGGGTTATGTGAAGCAGCACTTCGGAACGTTTGCCGATCCGAAGAACGCCGATCCGAATGTTCCTTCGTTCATGCGCCAGCACGGGCCTTTGACGACGACCAAGGAGTGGGAGACGCTGGATGCCTACTACAACCTGGACAACGGCACGGGCAAGGTCCGCGGCGTGTACACGCAGGAAAACTATGCCATTGCGCCGATCTTCCGGCAGTGGATTGCGCCGCTGAAGGACCTTGGCGTGAGCACGATCAGCTACCGCAACACGGGTGGAACCGACCATCTTTCATACGACGCGGTCGGGCTGCCGGGCTTCCAGTTCATCCAGGATCCGATGGACTACGAGACGCGGACGCACCACTCGAACATGGACACCTACGACCGGCTGCACCCGCTCGATCTGGAGCAGGCGGCGGTGGTCGAGGCGATCTTCCTCTACAACACCAGCGAGCGTGAGGCGATGATGCCGCGCAAGCCGTTTCCGCACCCGGAGAAGGAGAAGGAGCTGACTGCTCCGATTCCTGATATCTATCCGAATGCGGTTCCGGAGGCTAAGTAACAGGGTACCCCCCTGGGGGTACCTACCCTAAGCCGCGTTAAATCAATGATTTGCTAAATTCGCTCTTCGCAAATTCGTCTTTCTAAATGGCTTACGGGTAAATTCGTCCAACGAAAGGACTTACGCTCCAATCTTGAAAAGTGGAAGGCCCCGGTTTATCGCCGGGGCCTTCTTTTTATCTCTAAATCAATTGTATCGGATTGAGTAAAACTCTTTTGCAACATCGATCTCTTTTGATGGCATAGAGATACGTGGGTTTGGGGCTTGACAAGGATTTACTGTGGAAACTTCTGGAATGTTCAACCATTGGCTCAAATCGCTATCCAAATCTATGGTCGATTCGGTCTTAGCGGTTGAATGGACGAACTCGCCAAGAGCACAAATAAAGCAGTTAGACTCCATTGAGGGGGGGGCCGCTTATGAAGTGGCACGCCGCACTAGCGCTCGCTTGCATAACATTGGCAACCTCGAAACCGCTCGCCTTGGCGCAACTTCCCGTTTCTCAGGCACCTGCTCTTAGCGCTCACTCTACCTTGGTTCTCGTGCCCGCCCTCGTCCGCAGCAGATCCGGAGAGCTCATCTTTACCCTTAGTGCCGACGACTTCGTACTCACCGATGACGGCGTTCCGCAAAAGCTCGCACTCGATCAGGACACTGGCGGTGAGCCCCTTGCGCTTGTTGTAGCCATCGAGATCGGCGGCGCGGGTACCCGTGAGTTCGAGAAATTCCGCGCCCTGGCTCCCATGCTCGAATCCGTCGTCGGTAACGTTTCCCACAAGATTGCCGTGGTCGCATTCGACAGCCAGCCCACAGTCGTTCAGAACTTTACCCCAGATGCGAACGCAGCGGCAGCCGCCATCCTTGACCTCGAACCAGGTTGTTCACGGGAACATCACATGGACAACTGTGCATCGCCAAACGCCGTCCACGACCTCAGCCTGGGAGATAACGGAGCCGCTATCCTTGACAGTCTTGGATTCTCCGTCGACCTCCTCCGTAAGCAGCCACCTGGATATCGCCGTGCAATTCTGCTAGTCAGTGAGACCCTCTCGACCGCGGCAGCCACTTGACGCTCGAAGAAGCGCTGCGCGCCATCAGCGACACCAACACAGCCATTTACAGCATTGGATTCTCAACCGCGAAGTCTGAGGCTGCACACTACGGCTACAGAGAGCTTTCAACCCAGTCGGGTGACCAAATGCCGTTTGAAAACCACCACCCTAACCCTCCAAACGGATGCATGAGTAAAGACCCCAACCCAGACCTCGATGCCAACCCCAATAAGCTCGTCCAGGGATATGACTGCCTTACTCAGCTCGCTCCACCACTCGCGCTGGTCAAAATGGCCGCGATCGCCGCGACTGACGGTCTACGGCGCAACATTCCCGAGACCGTTGCGCGTCTCACGGGCGGAGAGTATTTCAAGCTCACCGATGCGAAGAGCGTTGAACGTAGCCTTGTAACAATCTCCAACCACTTGCCTAATCGGTACGTCCTGAGCTTCCAGCCACAATCGCCGCACCCTGGTCTCCATGTCATCGGCTTGCAGTTGCGAAACTATTCAGACATCGAGGTCACGGCTAGAAGCAGCTATTGGGCAGATACCGAGGTTACGCCTCCCGATACTTCTTCGATGCCCCACTGAGTGCGGGTTGGGTATAGGCTGTTTTCGTGAGCGCGGACGAGGCGGCGGAGATACTTTCGATCGACGGGCGCGAGGTGCGGGTGACGCATCCCGACAAACTTTATTTTTCGAAACAGGTGAAGGTATCGAAGCTGGACCTTGTGCGCTACTACCTGGCCGTGGCTCCGGGGGCGCTGCAGGGGATTCGTGATCGGCCCATCGTGCTGAAGCGGTTTGTGAATGGCGCGGAGGCCGAGCCGTTCTATCAAAAGCGTGCGCCGAGCGACAGGCCGGAGTGGATGCGGACGGTGACGCTGTCGTTTCCTTCGGGAAGGACGGCGGAGGAGATTGTTGTCGATGATGCCGCGGGGCTGGCGTGGATTGTGAATTTAGGATGCATGGAACTGCATCCGCATCCGGTGCGGACGGGCAATCTGGATCATCCGGATGAGTTGCGGGTGGATCTCGATCCGATTCCCGGCGTTGGTTGGGATGATGTTCGGCGCGTGGCGATGGAGGTGAAGGCGCTACTGGAAGAGGTGGGGCTACGTGGATGGCCGAAGACGAGTGGGTCGCGCGGCATACACGTGAATGTGCGGATTGAACCGCGATGGACTTTTACGGAAGTGCGGCGGGCGGCGCTCGCGTTGTCTCGTGCGGTGGAGCGAAAGGCGCCGCAACTTGCGACTTCGAAGTGGTGGAAGGAGGAGCGGCACGGCGTGTTTCTGGACTACAACCAGAATGCGAAGGACCGGACGACATGCTCGGCTTACTCGGTGAGGCCGCTGCCGGATGCGCGGGTGTCGACGCCGCTCGAGTGGGATGAGGTTATGGCTTGCGATCCGGCGGAGTTTACGGTGTTTACAGTGCCGGATCGATTTGCGAAGAAGGGTGATCCGCATGCGGAGATGGATGCTGCGGCGGGATCCCTCGAAGCGCTGCTGGAGATGGCGGCTCGCGATGAGGCTGAAGGTTTAGGCGACGCTCCGTGGCCTCCGCACTTTCGCAAGATGGAAGGCGAAGGTGCGCGGGTGGCTCCTTCGCGGGCGAAGTCTGCGGCGAAGAAGACGGGTGCGCGAGTGCCAAAGATGCCATTGGTGGTGGTGGCGAATTCGACGAACAAGCAGGCGGCGCTTGATGGATTGGAGCGGTGGAAGGCGCGGCATCCGGAGGCTGCGAAGATGCTGGCGGTGGATGATGTGCTGGTGGATTCGATGCGCGGGAGCTCTTCGACCTGGACGAGGATTCGTGTGAATCTGCGGCACGTTCCGGAGGAGATGAGGCCGATGCAGGAGACGCCTGATCCGGATGACGATCCTACGCGGGTGTGGCGGGAGGCTCGGGCTCTCGCGGAAGTGGATGGGGAGAGGCCGAAGAGGGTGCGGAAGAAGAAGGAGTGAAATTCTGTCTGCTGCGATTTAGTGAGTGTTTCATTTGAGGGTCAGGGCCGTGGGGTGTTTTGGTTGATAGAGGCCGAGTTCGCCTCCGCCGGGAAGTTTGATTTTGGTGATGGAACCCCATCGTTGCTCCTGAACGAGGGAGCACTCGACGCCTTTATTTGCGAGGGAGGCCATCTCGGCTTTCAGATCGTCGCACATTAAGTAGAGCTCGTGAGCTTCGCTGTCATCTGAGGGGTGGATGGCGGCTTCGGATGACGGCAACGCAAAGATCAGCCAGCCGTGACCGGCGTCGACGGATTTGAGATGGAGCACATCGCGGAAGAATGCTCGGTCCGCGTCTGCGTCTTTGCTATAGAGAACGATGTGAGCGCCAGAGATCATGGACTCCTCCAGAGAGTTTCAGCGGCCGGTGGCGAAGATGGCCGATAGCTCGTGTGGTGCAACGACTTCGAGTTGTGCGTAGGTGCATTCGGCGGGAGGTTTGTCGGTGCGCCAGCGGCGGAATTGCGACATGTGGCGGAAGCGCGTGCCTTGCATGTGCTCGTAGGCGACTTCGACGACGAGTTCAGGGCGAAGCGGCTGCCACGAGAGGTCTTTGCCTTGGCTCCATCGGCTTTGGCCTCCGGGCATGCGCTGGTTTTCTGCGTTGTCCATGTATTCGGCCCATGATCTCCATGGATGATTCGCGAGCGCGTTGAGTCGGTAAGGCTCGAGGAATTTGACGAGCTCGCGGCGCTTGGCCTGTGTAAAGCTGGCGCAGACACCGACGTGCTGGAGCGCGCCCGACGCATCATAGAGGCCGAGAAGCAGAGAGCCGATGGCCTCGTTCTCTGCGTCCTTGTGCCAGCGAAAGCCGGCAACGACGCAGTCGCAGTCGCGCTCGTGCTTGACCTTAAGCATGGTGCGTTTGTTGGGTTGATAGGTGCCAATCCTGGGCTTGGCCATGACGCCGTCGAGGCCTGCGCCTTCGAACCGCTGAAACCAATCGCGTGCGATGGTGGCGTCGCGTGTGGCTGGTGTGATGTGGATTGGTGGTGTGGCTGAGGCGAGGAGGGATTCGAGCTGGGCGCGGCGGCGCTCGAATGGTTCATCGCATAGATTGCGGTCGTCGAGGCAGAGCAGATCGAAGAAGACGACAGAGGCAGGAATCTGCTGTGAGAGCAGCTTCACGCGCGAGGCTGCGGGATGGATGCGAAGCTGGAGCGCGTCGAAGTCGAGACCGGTTGAGGTGGCGATGACGATTTCGCCGTCGAGCACGCAGCGTGGAGGGAGTTGTTTGAGGAGCGGATCGAAGAGCTCCGGGAAGTAGCGATTGAGAGACTTCTGATCGCGGCTCTGTATCTGAAGCTCATCGTGGTCGCGGAAGATGAGCGCGCGAAAGCCGTCCCACTTGGGCTCGAAGATCCATTCGTCGCCATCGGGGATGTCGTCGACGCGCTTGGCGAGCATCGGGAGAACTGGCGGTTTGACTGCTGTGTTCACGCACCGATGGTATACCGGCGGCGGGTCGTTAGAGCCATGCGCTGAGGAGGCGTCCCGCGGAGCCGAGGACTTTGAGGTTGTCGGTGCGGTTGGCGAAGTAGCGGGCGTTGATCTCAGGCGAGCCGAGGTCTTCGATGTCGTGGAAGCTCGCAAGCTCGGCGCCGATCTCCGATGGTGTGAAGAACAGCTGGAACGGCTCGCCGGCTTGTTGAACGCGTGAGGCGAGTGAGTCGTGGGCGAGCTGCTCGAAGAAGGGAAGGGCGGAGCGGGGCTGACCGTAGTCGAGGACGACGCCGGAGCCCGCTGCCTGCACTGCGATGAAGCCGAGGGTCGCACGGAAGGCCGCCAGCGTGAGGTAAGGGACTACGCCAAGCCACGCGAAAAATGTGGGTGTATGTGGGTTGAAGCCGGAGGGAAGAAGTTGTTCGGGGAATGTTTCATGCTCGAAATCGACGGGCGTGTAGGTGAGGTTTGCGGGAGTGGTTAGAGCATTGCCTTCGAGCAGTTCACGCTTCCACTGCTGCGTTGCAGGGTGGTCGACTTCAAAGACATGGAGATGGGAGTACGGATTACGATGCGCGAAGGTATCGAGGCCGGCGCCGAGCAAAACGTACTGCGTGACGCCATTGACGACGGCATGGGCCAGCAAGTCTTCGGCATAGCGGCTGCGTGCGACGAGAAAGGCACGAAGCGCGACGGAGAAGGGTTTGTGGAGCTTGGTTGCAGTCTTATGGACTTCGGGGAGATAGTCCGGTCCGAGAATAGGAACGGCGATGGGGTCGTCGAGAACGAGCGGCTGCGCGTCGTAGAGTTGGTGTGCGGCACGGCGCATGGCTACGCGGAGCGCGGTTCGCGAAGGGCTGGCAGCTTCCATAGAGATAAGACTAACGGAACATTGAGACGCGTTTGCCGGAAAACATTCAGTCGGTGATACTCTTGCAGCCTTCCCGCAGTAGAATTTCAAATTCAATCCGCCGGTAGTACCCGCTGCATGCGAGAAGGGCGGTCGATGATCGAGAAAGGTGTGCGGCAGACTCTGATGCGTGACGATCTGAGGGACCCAGCTGAAGTGGCCGTCGTGATCCCGGCATACAATTGTGCGCGCGATCTGCCGAGAGCTATCGACAGCGTTCTGGCGCAGACCTACCGCGACTATCAGATATTTGTCATCGATGACGGCTCAACGGATGGAACAGATGTCATCGTGCAGCGCTATGGCGATCGCGTCACTTATGTGCAACAACCGCACGCTGGGGTGGCCACGGCGCGGAACTATGGGATATCTCTATCGGCTAGTCCCTATGTGGCGTTCCTTGATGCCGACGATGCCTGGTTGCCTGCTAAGCTCGAACGTCAGCTCGAGTTGCTGAAGAGTCAGCCGGATGTGGGGTTGGTCTGTTCAGATTTTTTGATGGAGGGCGTCGTCTATACCTCGCAGATCGATCATCCCTCCCTTACTCCGAGTGGACGTTATTTCGAATACCTTCTTCATCACTGCTTCATTCTCACTTCAGCCGTGGTCGTACGTCGCCAATGCCTGAACGAAGTAGGCGGTTTCTATGAGCCGCTCAAGGTGAGCGAGGATTGCAATTTGTGGCTCCGTATAGCCTCCAGATGGCCTGTCGCCGCTATTGCCGAGATCTTCGTGCTCAAGCACAACTCTTCCGGGAGTCTGTCGGCAAGCACTTCGATAGAAGACAGGTTCCATCATGCTATCGCTGCGTTTGAGCACGTCCTATTGGTGAGTCCAGGGCTTACGCAGCGTGAGCGGCGTGTACTACGACGAGTTATTGCCGACCGATATTACAACTTTGGCTCCTACCTTTTGCTCCAGCAAGACCCTCGCGCAGCGCGGTCCATTTTGGCGAAAGCCTGGCGCAATCGCATTTTCAACTGTAAGGCGGCGACGAAGTTTCTTGCCAGTATGCTTCCGCCGAAAGGGCTACGATTCCTCATACGACTGTGGCGTAACTCTGTTGGTGGACTAAAAGATTCGGACCGTTGATCCAGTTGAGTGCTTGGCTCTGTCCTCAGGCACGGCAGCGTACTCTTCTACATGGGGATATGGAATGTAACCTCGAAAGAGTCATTTTCGTAATACCTTGAATCCAGCAAACAAGTTTGGAAAGAGGAGATGATTGATCATGGGCAGACTCGAAGACAAACGCGCGTTGATAACAGGCGGCACTACAGGAATCGGTCTCGAAACGGCGCGTGAGTTTCTCAAGGAGGGCGCGCGTGTTGCTATAACAGGAACAAATCCAGCGACCCTCGCCGCTGCGCGTAGGGAACTTGGCGGCGAGGTGGTGATCCTCTCTTCCGATGCAAGCGATGTTGCGAGCCAGAAGCCGCTGGCGGAGGCTGTGGAGAAGGCCTTCGGTGGGCTCGATGTCTTATTTGTAAACGCCGGCATCGCGGATTTGCGGCCAATCGATCAGTGGGACGAGAAGGGTTTTGATCGCACATTCGCGATCAACTTTAAGGGGCCATTCTTTCTGATCCAGGCGCTATTGCCGATCTTCGCCAACCCGGCGTCTGTCGTGTTGTGTGCTTCGGTCAACGCGCATATAGGAATGGCGAACACGAGCATTTACGGTGCGTCGAAGGCTGCGCTGCTGTCGCTGACGCGCACGGTTTCGGGCGAGTTGATTTCGCGCGGCATCCGGGTGAATGCTGTTAGTCCGGGGCCCATCTCGACGCCTCTTTACAGCAAGCTCGGAATGACGGAAGCGGATCTGAAGACGGTCGCTGCATCCATTCAGGGCATGGTCCCGATGAACCGTTTTGGAGAACCGAGCGAGGTCGCGAGAGCCGTGGTCTATCTCGCATCCGACGAGTCTGCTTTTACTGTGGGCAGCGAGATTCAGATTGATGGCGGAATGGGTAACTTGTAAGCGAAGGGCCTGCAGAACCATCGCCGAAAGGCTTATGCGCTTTGTGCAGGCTCTTCGTGCATCTCGCGGTTCATCCCATTCATCCAGGTGAGCGCCTGAGAGAGATACTCTTTCATCTCCTTGCGCGGAACGATGGCGTCGAGGAAGCCGTGTTCGAGGAGAAACTCGGAGCGCTGGAAGCCCTCGGGGAGTTTTTGGCGAATAGTTTGCTCGATGACGCGCGGGCCGGCAAAGCCGATGAGGGCCTCAGGCTCTGCGATGTTAAGGTCACCCAGCATTGCGAAGCTTGCGGTGACGCCGCCGGTCGTCGGGTCGGTCATCACGGAGATGTAGGGAATCTTCTCGTCGTCGAGGCGTGCGAGGCCAGCGGATACCTTGGCGAGCTGCATGAGGCTGGCGATGCCTTCCATCATGCGTGCACCACCGGAGGCCGAGACGATGATCAGCGGATGCCGAGTGGCCAGCGATCGGTCTACCGCACGGGCAATGGTTTCGCCGACCACGGCGCCCATGCTGCCGCCGATGAAACTGTACTCCATGACGCTGAGGACGACGTCGTGCGGCCCGAGCTTGCCGATGGCATTAATGATGGCGTCGTTGAGGCCGGTCTTCTTCTGCGCGTCGACGAGGCGCTTCTTGTAGCGCTTGAGATCGGTGAAGTCCAGCGGATCGGTGGAGCGCAATTCGAGATCGACGAGTTCGTAGCCGGGCTCGAGCAGATTCTCGATACGGGCGCGGGCATCGATGCGAAAGTGGTGTCCGCACTTGGGGCAAACCTGCTGGTTGGCGTCGAGGTCGGCCTTGAAGATGATCTGGCTGCAACCCGGGCATCGGACCCAGAGCCCTTCGGTGCGAACCGTCTTCTCCGAGGTATTAACGATCTCGTTGTGTTGGCGTTTGAACCAGGTCATGCGTCATTGCCTTCCAGTGTGCCTTGACTATTGTAGCGGGGGGCGGCGGATGCGTCGAAAAAACGCTCCGATAAAAATTTTTCAACAGAAGCAAGTGGTTTGAAGCGATTCATTCTGCGTAGCTTCCGGGTATTTCGATCGCTTTCTGAGAGGACAAGAGGCTACTAGGCGACAGCCTCCGACGCCGTATTGGCATCAAAAGGAAGCATGGCTTCGTACGCGAACACCTTGAGCAAAGTCGGTGAATCCGACCCTTACATCAAGAAGTTTCGGTCGCTCTTCGAGATGCATCACGTCGGGTTCGGTACGCCAGAGGATTTTTCTGGCTTCATGCAGAAGCTTGCCCAGAACAGGCACTTCGCAATGGACTTCTGGGCGCTTACTGGTAGCTTGAGCAAAAGAGAGGGCGGCGAGCTTTCTGTCGAGCAGATGCTGGATGTTATCGGCGAGGCAGTCATCGGCGGCGAAATTCCCGTGCATGACGACGGCATCCGAACACTCGCAGAAGAGCTCTCTGCTTTGCTGTCCGGCGTGGATCTTTATAGCCCATCACGGATAAGCGATGAGGAAGAGGCTGTTGCGCCGCCGCCGCCGGTATCTTCGTTATCGCATGCGGTTGCGCAAGCCAAAGCTGCAAATGATGATGCCAAGCCTGCCAGTGAAGAGGGTCCGAAGAAGCCTGTTGGTGCCGCCACCTCTTCTGCGGAAGCAGCCGAGAATGTAATGAGCCAGTCTGCTTCTTCCATTGCTGATGTGCAAAGTCAGTTGGATGAAGCGCTGATGCGGCTGGAGTTGAAAGAGCTCGAACTCAAGGAGCATCTGGAACATCTTGATAAGAAGATGAGCCGGTTGGAGCCTCGCGTGGAAGAGCTTACGTCGAAGGTTTATTCAGAACCGGTTCGTCCTGCCGCCCGCAAACCGGCTGAAAATTCCAGGCTTGTCCTTGAACCCAAGGAAGAGACGCTTGCCGATACACACAACGATGCTTTCGGTTCCACTCCTTTGGCTGGATATTCTCACCGCAGTGGCGCCAATGTTGCTATGGTCATCGTTATTCTCGCTGCAGTGATTGTCGGCGCAGTTGTAGTTCAGCAGACCTATGGCTCTTCGGTGTGGCTAAAAGCCGGGACTGTGTTGCGGGAGAGATTTGACGCACTGCGCGAGAAGATGAGCGGTACGAAGCCGGGACGGGATGCGACGACCACGACAACTTCAAACCCAGGTACGGTTAGTGAGCAGATTCCTGCAGATCCCCAGACATCTGCTGTCTCGCCGTCTTCACCTCCGCCACAGGTGTCGGATCAGCCACCGGCGCAAGCTTCACCGTCAGCAGTTGTGTCATCACACGATGCGGATGCAAAGCCACGGCTAAGCCGGAAGCTCGCGCACACCGTGGAAAATGACTCGACGGATCGTGGAACGCAGAACGTTGCTGAAGAGGCGAACGCAGTCAGGGTGGCTCCAGCGGTGATGGAAGCGAATCTGGTCGCGTCGCGCGTGCCCGCGTATCCGGAGACTGCGAAGGAAGATCGTATCGAAGGCCCTGTCGTCGTGCAGGCGATCATCTCTAAGGATGGCTTTGTGGATCGTGTGCATGTGATTGAAGGTAATCCCCGCCTGCGGAGTGCAGCGACAGAGGCGATCTCGAAGTGGCGCTATAAACCATATCTCCTTAATGGACATCCGGTTGAAGTTGCGACAACCATCACGGTCGATTTCAGTCTGGATGAGTGGTAGTCACGCAAGCAATAGGAAAGGCGGCCAATGCTGAATGGCCGCCTTTCCTATCGAAAACTCAAAAGATTCAACCGTTTCAGGCAAGCGTAATCTGCAAGGTCGTTACGCTGGCTGGTGGGAAAGTGTGCAGCAAGCGGCCACCGCTGGGATGACCAATGGTCGCAGCTGTTGGTTTTACTGCATCAGGATGCGCGAAGTCGTTGTGGTCGTGGACATCGTGGCTGGCGAGTACGCTGCCCTTCGCAGATGAAATACTTGCTCCGCGCACGGCAACCTCGGTTGTGATAGAGCGATCGATGTGCGGATTCACGACGCTGAGAGTCAGCAGCTTGCCATTGCTGTTCTCCGCGATCGACGCCGAGCCACTTAGGCCGGCGAGGGCCTTCACTGCATCGAGCGAGCCGATGTAGCTGTTGCCTCCAACCGGAATCGGCGCACCTGCAAGCGGATTCGTAATGGTTGGTGCAGTGAACTCTGCGCGGACGGCCTGCGCTCCGCTGTGCGGCAGATACATCTTGAAGACATGGTAGGTCGGCGTAACGAAGAACTTTTCCTCCTGCGCCAGCATCAGCGAGTGAATGCAATTGATCGACTGCGCAACGTTGGCGACGGCGACCTTCTCTGAGTTGCGCTGGAAGATATCCAGCGTGATGCCGGTCAGCAGCGCATCGCGCATCGTCGACTGTTGCGAGAGATTGTACTGCGGCGCAAGCTCAGTGCCCTTGCCGTACCACGCTCCCCACTCGTCGACGACCAGTTTCACCTGAGGATTGCCGGGCTTGTTATCGACGGCCTTCCAATGATCGTTGACCACGCGCTCCATAATGCTGGCGCGGGTGAGCAGATCGTAGAACTCATCGTTGCTGAACTTCAGCGCATCACCGGCGGCGAACTGGCTTGGACTGCCCGAGGTGTAGTAGTGGATGGAGAGTCCCCAGAGATGACGCTGTTCCGGGTTGGCGTGGAGAGCCTTGAAGAGGCGAGTCGTCCAGTCGACGTCATCGCCGTTGGGGCCTACGGCCACGAAGCGCAGAGGCTCATTGCTGTAGCTCGGTGTCCATGCCGTGAAGCGGCGATACTCGGCGGCGTACTCTTCGGGTGTCATGTTACCGCCGCAACCCCAGCTCTCGTTGCCCACGCCCCAGAGATCGACGTTGAAGGGCGTAATATCGCCATTCGCCGCGCGCTGTGCGGCAAGAGCATTCGGCACGCCGGGTGCCGCTGAGTTCGAAGGCACATTGCCAGCGGGAGCGTTGCAATACTCGATCTCCTGGTAGAAGTCGCGGCCGGGCAGCGTGCGCAGGTTGGCTGCGAGGTAAGGCTTGCAGCCGATTGCGCGGCAGGTGCGCATGAACTCATGCAGGCCATACTCGTTGCTGTCCTGCTGGTTCCAGAAGGCTGTGCGCGCCGGACGTTTGTCGCGGGGACCGATGCCGTCGCGCCAGTCGTAGGAATCGGCAAAGCAGCCGCCGGGCCAGCGCAGCACGGGAGCCTTTATGGAGCGCATCGTGTCGATGAATGCCTTGCGGATGCCGTTGACATTCGGGATCCTCGACTTCTCGCCGACCCACACTCCGTCGTAGATCACGCCACCGAGATGCTCGATGAAGTGGCTGTAGATCTCGGGCGAGATGGTGGCGATGGGCTCACCGGGAAGTATCTCGATTTGTGCGTCAGCCTGTGCAGACTGGGCTAGGAGACCGGGACCGCGCAGAGCGAGCGCGGAGGCGGTAAGCGTGGAGGCTTTAAGGAAAGAGCGGCGCGTTGACGAATTCTGAGCCATTAAGTAAACGTTCTCCCGTACAACTCGAAACGATATAGTGAAAGCAGAGAGACGTGCAAGTGACAGATCAAATTTGTCTGATGGATTAGGTTGATACGTCACCTCTGTCGCTTACTCCGTCAACCCCAAACTCGCCTCCAGGAAGAGTGGTTCAGCAAATGGACAAAAAAATCGAAGGGAAGATCGAGATTACCCCGCGGCCAGATATCTCCGCATCCACTCGATGACCAGGCTGCGCATCTCGGGGGTTTCCTCGTGGGCGCAATCGAACAGCTCGACGCGGCAATCCTCTTGGCGGCCGTGTTGCCGATAAAGCGGCAATAGATTTTCGCGAATCTTCTCAACCCCGGCGGGCGGCGTAAGAGGATCCTTGCGGCCGTTGACGCTGAGATGAGGCCGCGGAACGATCAACTCGTTGATCGCAGTGGTATCGAATTCCTTCAGCAACGATGGAACGAAATAAGAAATGCTGTGACCGCTCAGATTGTGCGCCGCGATAAGCGAATCGTAATCGGTCAGGCAACAAAGATCGATGGCCAATCTGACACGGGGATCGAGCGCGGCCAGCCACCAAGTCTTGGTGGCTCCCATCGACATACCGGTCGCGCCCAGCTTTTGCGGATCCACTTCCGGCCGGCTTGCGAGGTAAGAGAAGGCGCGGAATTCGTCGAACATCATCATGCCCCAGAGCACCTGGCCGCGCCAGTGCATGGACTTGAAGGCGTTCTCCTCTCCGCGGTGGCCGTTGGTGTCGTGCTGGCGCTCACCAAAACACCAGCTGTCAATGGCCAGAGTGACCACTCCCATTTCCGCGAGGACAGGAGCATAGGCGGGTTGAACGTCGGTTCCTTTGAGAAGTTGTTCCTTGCCCAGCCCGTACATTCCTGCGTGCCAGTGAATGAAGAGGAGGCCGGGCGCCGGGCGCTTGAGCTTCTTGGGGATCAACACAACAGCAGGAACCGGTTCAATCCCATTCAGGTCAAGGACAATCCGCTCTAGAGTGTACTTGTCGTGTTCCTCCCTGCTGATCAGTTTGGGTGGCGCGGGTTCATGCTGCCATGGCAGATCGCCGAGGAGGCCCCACAGATCGGCGCGCCGGCGCTGCTGATATGCGGAGAATGCGGTTTCTGTTTCGGCGACCAGGTTACTGGCAGCGGAATTCAGACCGAGGGAGATACTACCCGTCAAAAGCGCGGATCTAGACACGAATTGGCGACGGGTGATGCTTTTCGGTTCGGTGATTACCATGGCAGCCCATTCTATAAAGTGTGACTCGCAGGCATGGCTGGCTGAACAACTCGCCCCGATCGCGATCGAAGGGCAGTCACAATTCTGTGCGCTTTACGGCATCTGGCTGAAGAGCGTGCGTGCCGGGACAACGACCGGCAATCCGGAACTTTCGGCGTGACTACCCTCCGGCCAAACTTTCGTATCGCCGACAACACATCCGCTTCGCGGTCAATGAGTGCATTGCTCTGATTGCATCAATATTCATCGGCGGGAGGGTTGGAGGGCTCGACCCTCCCTATAACTACTGCTCAATCTCGGCGCGAAGTGCTTTCGTTTACGACGCGCGTATTGCAGCAACGGGATCGACGCGCATCGCGCGGCGCGCCGGAAAGTAGCATGCGAGAACCGACATCGCCCCAAGCAACACCACAACCACGATGACCGTCAGAGGATCGTTGGCTCCCACCCCGTAGAGCCACGCGGCAATGAAGTGCGTGAGGCTGAACGAGAGCGCCAACCCTAAACTTAGCCCGATCGCTGTTAGCGAAAGCCCTTGTAACAACACAAGCCTCTGAACGTCGCCGGGTGATGCGCCGAGTGCGACGCGGATGCCGATCTCGTGCGTGCGAAGCGCCGTGCGGTACGCCACGACACCATAAATGCCGGTCGTCGCGAGGATCAGCGCGATCGCCGCCAGGATGCCCGCAAACGTGCTCTGCATGACCGCAAAGGTCGTCGCGATCTGCGTGGTCTCGCGCATGGAGCGGATGTCGAAGACTGGCAGCCGCCCATCAATCTCGTGAATTGCGTCCTCCACCGCCGGAGCTATGTCGTTCGGATTGCCTTGCGTCCTCACCTGCACAATGGTCTCGAAACCTCGCTGGAAGTAGCTCAGGTAGACCATCGGCGCGGGGCGCTCGTTCATAAACTCGTGCTTCGTGTTCTTCACCACGCCAATGACCGTGACAACGCTGTTCCCTTCATGAAGCCTCTTCCCCACCGGGTCCTGCCCGGGCCAAAACCGGTTCGCCGCCGTTTGGTCCACGATCGCCACCCGCGGCGCCGTTCGGTTGTCATACTGAGCGAAATCGCGCCCCTCGAGAATCGGCACGCCCAAAGTCTCGAAGTATCTAGGCGTAACCTCGGCATGTTGCACCTCGAGCGACTCATGCGGGCGTGGCGCATACCCTTCCGGGTATGCGTCGTCCGTCTTGCGGTTGAAGTTCATCGGCATCCAATCGGTGAGCGACGCAACCGTTACAGTCGGCAATACCGCTACCCGGTCGAGAATCTTGTGGCAGATCGCATTCACCTCATCGTCGGAGTAGCCGGCGGTATACAGTCCCACAGACGCCGTCAATACATGATCCTGCTTGAACCCGGGGTCGCCCGCGGAGAGATTGCGCAGCGTCTGCAGAAGCAGCGCCGAAATCACCAGCAGCGCCAGCGAAAGCGAGATCTGCGCCACCACCAGGCCGCTGAGCAGCCGCCGGTTGTGCGAGCCTCCTGAGATGCTTGACGACTCATCCTTGAGCGCCTCAGACGCAGGGACATTTGACGACCGCCACGCTGGAAGCGCGCCGGAGAGCACGCTGGCCAGCGCCGCCAACACCACGATCCCGATCACCACATTCTGATCCACGGTTCCGTTCAGCGCAATGGGGTTCGAGTTTGCAGGAAAGAATCGAGCGAATGTCTTCGCCGTCATCGACGTCAGCAACAGAGCCACCGCTCCCGCACCGGCGGAGAGAATTACGCCCTCGAGCACCATCTGCCGCACCAACTGCACGCGTTGCGCCCCGAGCGACTGGCGAATCGCAATCTCGCGCCGCCGCGACACGAACCGCACCAGGGTGAGCGTAGCCACGTTGGCGCAGGTCAGCAGCAGCACCACTCCGGCAATGGCCAGCAGGACGGGCAGCGTAGCGGCCATGTAGACGTTCGCGCCAAACGGTGAGCGCCACATCGGGTCCAGCGTGATAGTGTTCGTTCCCAGGTGATCGTTCGGATAGGCCGCCACGATCCGCCGCATGATCGTCTCGAGGTCCTGCGTCGCCTGCTCGCGGCTGACTCCAGGCCGCAGCCTCCCCAACACAATGAAAGAGGCGACGTTGCGATGCGTGATCCAATACTCATGGGTCCCAAGCGGGTTCAGCGTCAGCCATGCATCGTCCCGAAGCCCCGGCGCCGCCCCGATAAACCCCTCCGGCGCTACGCCGATCACCGTCACAGGATGCCGGGCAATCTCGATCGCCTTGCCCACAATCTGCGGGTCTCCCGCATAGCGTGTCTTCCATATAGAGTATCCGAGCACGACGTACGGGACGGCATCCGGCCGCGTTTCTTCCCCGGGCAGAAAGAACCGTCCCAACAGAGGCTTCACTCCCAGCACGTCGAAGAAGTTCGCTGACACATTCCCGATATAGATGCGCTCCGGCGCGGCTCCCGCGCGGGTCAATGTGATCCAGTCAGAGTGATAGGCAAGAAGCCCGGTTAGGCTGTGATTCTGATCTCTGAGGTCGCGGTAGTCGAGATAAGAAAGCGGTGGCGTCGGCGAGGTGCTCCACTGGCCTCGCATCACGCTCACCAGTTCATCGGTATTCCGCGCTCCAGGGATCGGATGCAGCATGGTTCCGTTGATCCAGCTGAAAACTGTGCTGTTGGCGCAGATGGCAACAGCCAGTATCACTGTCGCCGCAATCGTGAATCCGAGATTCCTGCGCAGTTGCCTCACAGCAAAGCGTGTATCCCGAAGCAGTCCTGCCATAGCCACCTCCGAGGGACATTGTTCCTGGGGAACGAGAGCACTGCGTGGTACGCCAGCATGCTGTGTGCCAAAGCGGGTCAAAGCCTAAGATATTGCTCATCAGTGATATTGCTTGTGGGCGAGCTTCAATGTCCGGCTTGCCAGTGTTCATTCTTGCTCCTGCATGTCCATTCTCGAACACCCGCGAGATTCATCTGCTCGCTTGCTATAAGGCTGCTTACCGGACACGCCGTCAGCACATGCGTAATCGCCAATGCACTCACCGAGATTCTGGGGGACTCGGCGGTCCGGACGTATTACCGGCAACCCGGAATTCGACCTCAATTGACGACTTCAGAGCAATGCACTCATTGAAAACAGCGCGGGCACCTTAGGCCTCAAAGACGCCCTTCACGTCACTGGCTCAAGGACTTTTCGCCAACTTAGAAGCGACAAAAAGTACGGTCGTGTCCAACCTAAAACTCGACACCGCGTTGCGCGAGGATGCTTTTTCGTAGGCGGGTTTCACCTCGCGCATCTCGGTAACGGTGTCATCTTGTAGCCGATGGCGTAGTCGATTTCGCCCAATATCCGCACCAGCCTCAAACCAGCAAAAGGTTCGACGCAGAGAAGACTCTCAGTCCCCGCGCGCGGCGGCAGCCTCTAACGCGGGCAGGTCCATCTTGATCATCCCCATCATGGCTTCCATGGCTTTGGGGTGACTGATCAACTCGCCGATATTGCGTGGCACAATCTGCCAACATAGGCCAAAGCGATCTGTGAGCCAGCCGCAGGCCATAGGTTTGCCGCCAGCGATCAACTTGTCCCAGTAGCTGTCGATCTCCTCCTGGGAGTCGCAGCGGACGAAAAACGAGAAGGCGGGATTCAGTTGATACGAGGGACCGCCGTTAAGAAAGACCATCTCCTGGCCCTCAAGCTCGATCGTGATAGTGGCAATCTTGCCCACGGGCCACGGACCGACGCCTTTGGAACGCACCTCATCAAGCTTACGGGCGTGCGGGAAGACGCTCAGGTAAAACTCGGCAGCTTCTTCGGCGTTGTCATTAAACCAGAGAAATGGCGCAAGTTTGTTCATGGCTGGCATGGTATCAGCTAGAAGGTCACTTTCGGCAAGCCCATTTATCCTCGATTCTGAGATGTGGGCCATCGCAAAGCACTCTGCTACAGGTGCAACGCTGAAGAACTAACAAAAGAGTGGGCTGCAGCCCGCTAAGAAATACGGAGATGCGCTATGTCGAACAGGATTCATGAACTACTAAACCGCAACCTCCAGGAGGTTTTCGGTGAAGGCGACGCCGCCCGCCGTCGTGCGGCAATCGAGGAGCTCTACACCGATGACTGCGTCCTCTATGTTCCCCCCGGCGCTTTCGTCGGGCACGACGCATTGGACAAGTTCGCAGGAGACCTGCGTGCGACTCACCCTCACTTCGTGTACACGCCTCATGGCGAGCCGCAGGCGCTCCATAACGCCGGCCGTCTGGCGTGGGAGTCCGGTCCGCGTGGGGAGAAGCCCGATTACACCGGCCTGGACGTGATCATCGTGCGCGACGACAAGATCGCCGCCCTCTATGTGTTCCTCGATTCAATGCCCTCATGACACAACGGAGTGCTCTCGCTGGGCCCGATCGGAAGTGACAAACGGACAGACACGTCCGATCTAAAACTCGATGCCGCGTTGCGCGAGGATGCCTTTTTCGTAGGCGTGCTTCACCTCGCGCATCTCGGTGACAGTATCGGCAAGTTCTACGAGACTCGGATGAGCATTGCGCCCCGTGAGAATCACGTGGACCATCTCGGGTTTTGCACGCAATACCTCGGCAACCTTCTCCGGATCGAGCATCTTGTAACCAATGGCGTAGTTAATCTCGTCGAGCACGACCAGGTCCCAATCGCCCGAGAGGATCGCTTCGGCAGCTTCGGCCCAGGCCTCTTCCACCATGCGGATGTCCTCGGGGTCGGTCTCCGCGCCGCCGACCTTCACGAAGCCTCGGCCCATCTGTTTCATGACGAAGTCTTCGCCCAACAACTTGGCGGCATCGAGTTCGCCGTAGTGCCACGAGCCCTTGAGGAACTGGAGGATGAGCACACGCATCCCATTGCCCGCGGCGCGAAAGGCAGTGCCGAGTGCGGCCGTCGTCTTGCCCTTGCCCGGCCCGGTGTTAATCAGGATCAGTCCGCGTCGTGATGTCTCAGTCATAACAAACAGGAGAACACAGGTTCGGTTACAAATGCTCTAGTGCCCGGAGTGATACGGATGCCCGGCGATGATCGTCAGGGCGCGATATACCTGTTCCGCGAGAACCACGCGAGCGAGTTGGTGGGGCAGTGTGATGCGGCCTAGGGAAAAAATCAGGTTCGCACGCTGACGTGCGGAAGCGGACCAACCATCCGCCGGCCCGATAGCCAGAACGAGACGCTGAGTCCCGCCGTCGCGCAGCCGGCCCAGTTGCTGAGCGAACTCTTCGGAAGAGAGCAATTGTCCACGGCTATCGAGCAGTGTGAAATGAGCTGGCGTACGGCCGGACTGTCGGTCGAGCCACTCAAGCAACGCCGCCTCGGACTCAAACAGCTGCGAGTCGCAAGGGACATAACGGGCCGAGCGCTCTATATAGTCCACGAGCAAACGATAGGTAGGATCGGATTTAGCGCGGCTGCGGCGCGGCACGATCGCAGTAAAGGTGATTTTCATACTAGTAAAACGTTCTGTCCGTAGTTGCAGATCATCGCCCGAATGCCTACCTACCTGACAAATAACATAGATACATTATTCCAAATTTCATATTTATCCGAGTTGACGGGAAATATGTACGTAAAATCAGTGAGTTACGGCGTTCCAAAGTATGGCATGAAACGTGCTCGCATTTCTTTTGTTGTATGGGGATCCCCCAAATCAACCATCGATAAAAAGAATCTCTTGTAGTAAGCAAGGAGCACTTATGCGGTTTAGGGCATTTGCAATAACACTTCTGACCTTCCTGGCTATGACAAGCGCGGCGTTCGCGCAGACAGGCACGATCACAGGCCAAATCTTCGATCCCGCAGGAGCAGCTGTTCCTGGCGCAACTGTCACAGCGACATCGGGTTCGACAGGTGCCACCCGTACCGTCACCTCTAGTTCGGCAGGTATCTATAGCATTACGGCTCTGCCGCCGGCGGTCTATACAGTTGTTGTCTCGGCTGCTGGATTCCAGCAGCACACTCGTACGAACGTTATTCTCAATGTTGCGGCAACGCTGCCATTGAACTTCAATTTGGCAATTGCCGGCACTGCTACCACCGTTGAGGTCCGTGATGTTACGCTGGCCCCGGTTGAAACAGACAGCTTTGCGCTTTCCACGGTCATCGATTCGAAACAGATCAACGAATTGCCATTGATCCTGCGCGACCCATATCAGCTGGTCCTTCTTTCCCCTGGTGTCGTTACCGCGTCGAACAATATCGGCGGTTTCTCGGTTAATGGTCAACGCGACCGCAACAACAACTTCATGCTTGACGGTGCAGACAACAACGACACCTCGGTTCCCGGAATTCAGGGCGGCATCTCTTCGGCGAATCCCGATTCCGCACAGGAATTTCGCGTCATTACGAACAACTTCGACGCCGAATTTGGACGAAACACTGGTGCCATCATCGACGTAGTCACGCGCGGCGGTACGAACCAATATCACGGCGATGCCTACTGGTTCGGTCGCTACAACGCCCTTGGCGCCCGCGACTTCTTCAATAAGGTAGAAAACGGCAAGCAGGATCCATACGTCCGGAATGATTTCGGAGCTTCGGTTGGTGGCCCCGTCTGGAAGAATCGCACCTTCTTCTTCCTCAACGGTGAAGTGCAGCGCTTCCGCACAACCCGTACTGCCGTCCAGACGACTCCGACGGCCGCATTCAAGACCGGGAAATTCACTTATATCGATCCGACCGATGGTAGCCAGACTCCCGTCGATCTCACCAATCCTGCTAATCCAAACAATTTCTCCGGGCTTGGGCAGGATCCGACGATGAATAAGATCTTCGCGGTCACTCCGGTAGGTCAGGCAGACAACGGCGACGGTGTCAGCACGCAGTACTTCTTTCCCTCTCCCGATGCTCTGAACGCCTACAACCTTACCGGTCGCTTCGACCATAAGCTGACGGACAAACACCAGCTCACGGTTCGCTATATTTACGGCCACTCCGCCGATAATGATCCCTTCCATGACGAGGTTTTGCCGGGATACGGAGACACGTCGAATATTGGCACGAGTCATAACGGCGTTATATCCATTGCATCCGCCCTCAGTGCCAATACAACCAACCTGTTCCGCGCCGGCTACAACCAGAGCAATACCGGGTTCTTCTGCAATCATGCCGGGATTGATGCTCTTATGGGCACAGATACCTTCGGTAACGGTCGCGACGTCGCCATCCCAGGTTTCTTCACCATGGGCTGCGTTGACCTGGGAGACAGCAACGGCCAGGCACGCCTCAGCTCCACCCTGCTCTTTGCGGATACATACTCCCTTGTGAAGGGACGGCACTCCATGAAGTTCGGCGGTGAGTACCGTAGCGTGAAGGATTCAAGCTACAACAATTTCTCCTCTCGCAACCTTCTTTCCCTCAATAACTACAGCACCTATGGCGCGGAGGCCTATCAGTTTGCGGGTGATCCAAACTCACCCAGTGTCTTGGGCTTCCAGGACTTGGTCTGGGGTGCACAGGGTTCTGTCGCAAATGTATTCGAGAATCAGTTCTTCACCCGCGCAGGTGATCGCCGCGCGAACGATCTGAGCCGCTTCCGTCAGCACGAGTGGGCCATCTTTGCGCAGGACACTTGGAAGGTGAATTCGCGCTTTACCGCGATTGCAGGTTTGCGTTATGCCTTCAATGGTGTGCCTTATGAGAATGACGGAAACTTCTCCAACTTCTTCGGCAATGCATCAGCTCCCCTTCCGGCGGTCGGCTACTTTAGCTTCACTCCGGTAGGACCAGGAACGGGTAATCGACTCTATGCGAATAGCTGGAAGTTGTTCGAACCCCGAGTCGGTTTCTCCTATGATCTCAACGGCGATGGCAGGACCGCAATCCGCGGCGGCTATGGGATCTTCCATGACCGTGTCTTCGACAACCTGTTCGGCAATGCGCGTTCCAACCCGCCTTTCCAGGCCCAGCTCAACGAGTATCCTTTCGATCCTACAAATCCTGCAACCAGTCCCACGGTCAGCACGATTCCCAACCCCGGAAGTTTGACGCCGTCCCCGAATATTACGAATGGCGATTACTTCGAGCCTGTTGTTATCGATCCCCACCTCAAGATGCCGACCAGCCAGACTTGGAACATCGGTATCCAGCGCCAGTTCAGCAGCCGGCTTACGACGGAAGTGAACTATGTTGGCGGTCACGGCACTCACGGTCTTCGCGAGATCGACGCTGCTCCGCCACAGCCGAACCTGATCGCTGCTGCGATCGCCAATGGCGCCAATCCTGCTGAGTTGCAGTTCAACGCTCTCTATCTTGGCGGTTCCAACTTCGATCCTGTCGTCAACAATACCGCTTTCTTCCACTCACTCTTCCAGACATCGATCGTAAGCAGCAACTACAACGCTTTCCAGGCAAGGGTTTCCAGTCAGCTCAGCGGCTTGACCCTTACCGCCAGCTACACCTACTCTCACTCGCTCGATAACGGAGCCGACCCACTCGCTCCCGGAGCCGGTGGCAGCGGACTTCCACGCAACAGCTTCGATCTCTTGCCAGAGCATGGAAGTTCCGACTTTGATGTCCGTCATCGGGGCACCATCGCGGCCACTTATAACCTGCCAATTGGCATCGGAAGCACATATCTCAACCATGGCTTTGTCGGCCACGTTTTTGAAGGCATGCAGATCTCGGGTATCCAGCAGGTTCAGACTGGCCTGCCCTTCGATCTTCGTGGGACTCGGGACAATCTCCATACTGCGCTCACCAATCGTCCGCAGCAGATCGGACCCGCGTATCCGTCGGGACGTGGAAAGATCGTTGCTGCAGGCAAGATCGTTGGTCCTTCGGCCGCAGCCTTTGCCAATGCGCCCTTTGGCCAGAGTGTCTCGGTCCGTCGCAACTCGTTTTCCGGCCCTGGATTCGTGAACACCGACGTCGTATTTCAGAAGACGCAAACTCTCCACGACCAGTACAAGCTGATCTTCCGTGCAGAGAGCTACAACGTCTTCAATCATCCGAACATGGCCTCGCCTCCTTTCTCGTCGCTGAGCATCGCTTCTTCGACGTTCGGAGTAGCTCAATCGCAGGTCGGCCAGAATGATGGAACTACGGGTGCCCGACAGATCCAGGCTGCTCTGAAGGTGGTCTTCTAACCATCCTGAACACGCTACAAAAACTGAACGGCCCGTCTGCAGATGACGGGCCGTTCAGTTTTTAAAGAATCAACTCCGGCTGAGTCTCAATATGTTTGAAAAGCCCAGTATCTCAACGGCTTTAGAGACTAGATCGCTACTTCGTTGAAGTCTTCCGCGTGGCAGATTTCTTGAGCGGAGCTTTCCTCGTTGTTTTAGTGCCGATAGAAGTAGTCGAGGCTTTCTTCGCAGTCTTTACGGCCTTCTTCGAAACAGCCTTTTTAGCCACCGTCTTTTTTGCTGCAGCTTTCACATGCGGTTTCTTTTTCGCTGCAGGTACAGCACTCGTCTTCTTCGGAGCCTTACTACGGCTTGCGGCAATCCGGTCTTTCAACTCGGCATTCAACTCTGCAACGCTTAGGCTTGTCGCCGATTTGCGCAGACGCTCCAGACCGTAGAAGGCGCGCTTCTCCGGCGAGAAGACATGGACGATGAAGTCGACATAGTCCATCAGGATCCACTCAGCCTGGCGGCGTCCTTCAACCGAGTTGGGATAAATCCCAAACTCGCGTTTGAGACGAATCTCGATCTCGTCGCTAATGGCAATATTCTGACGGTCGTTCGTGCCGTTACAGATGAGGAAGTAATCGGTGAGGCCGCTCTCTGCGGGGTCGAGGGCGAGGATGCGAATATCTTCAGCTTTCTTGTCTTCGCAGGCAGCGGCGGCGGCGAGCAGTAGCTGGTTGCTTTCTATTGATGGCATGCGACTCCTTGGAGTTTCCATGGTAGCTGGTTGCGGTCGCGGATGTCACCATTTGCGGGGATTTCAGAGAGTGCAGACTCAATTCTCGTGCCGTACCCAGGCGGCTAAGTCCTCCGGTGTTTTAATACGGTTACTCATGATGCCATCCAGAAGCGCCCGGGTGCGGACTGCGTCAAAGCGGTCGTTGATGCGAACCCCCTGTTGCTGATTGGGCAGCTTGACGATGTAGACCGGACGGTCATCGAACTGCACCCCATGGCTTGCTGCCTGGTCTTCCGGCGTCCATCCGTCTTGTTTTGACCACAGGATTTGGGTTCGCCACGAGTGATCGCCCATCACAAGGATGGCAGAGGAATCCCACTCGCCACGCTGCTCTAGGCCAAGGCGTAACTGCGCTAGGTATCGATCAGCCAGTGCAAGATTATCGATGTAGGATGAATCGCCGCTGGTCGTCGTACGAGATGTTTTGCGGTTGTAGATTCCTTCGGGATGAGGCACGGGCAGGTGCAGGAAGAGGAAATCGACAGACGAGTCGGCCATAAACTCACTCGCTGCGGCAGAGACCTCTTCTTGCTCGTCGATGTGGAACTGAGCCCTAAGTGTTGCATTCCAATCTGCATGATGGACATAACCAGGCAAAAGAGATAACGCAACGAAGAAATAACGGCGCGCTGGACCGAACAAATTACTGTTGATGGGCTGGTCGGCATAAAGACCCGGCGCAGGGAAGGGATAAAAAGTCCAGAAGCATCGATCGGTAACAGAGGCAAGAATCCTGCAATAAGGGTTGTACCAGCCGGCAATTGCTGTGCTATACCCATTGTCCAAAGCGTCTTGAAGGACAGTCTGATGAGGATCGAAAGATTGCCAGATCTTGGTGGCAGTGTTATGCAGCATGAGTTGCCCATCGGCGGAAGCCTTGATCCGATCTATCTGGATTCCGGTCATCAAAGACGGGATGACTTTCTCGGTATAGTTAGCGGCGGGCATCGTTTGTGTAAAGAGAGTTGATTGAGCAGCTAGTCGATCGAAGGCTGGCAGCTCCAATCCCGGAAAGCGCCTCTCGTACGCCTGTTGATACGAGAGCTCGTCTAGAACCACCCAGACGATTCGCGTCCTCGGCCGATGGGTGGATGATAAAAGCTGTCTCTGATGCAAAGGACGTGGCTGATTGAGCCCTCGAGCCTGCCAGCTAAACCAAAGCAGCTGGCCCAGGATGAGGATGCTGCTCAGCGCGGAGAAGCCGAGCATCGTGGCTACCAGCCGTTGAACACGTTCAAAGTGCGGTAAAAACGTCGGCTTCCACAGGACCCAAAGCAACAGTAAACCGATCAAACATGCGCTAAACCCCGCCAGCCTCGGCTTGTGCGGTATTGGCCAAAGTGCGAGGACAGAGTATCCCTTTAGCAACACCCACGGCAGGCCCATCATCAGACTCGACCAAATGACGATGCGTAGCCGGCCTGGTCTCTCCGCGAGCAGGAGCAGCAGTGTCAGCAGGATCCACAAGCCAAACAAATTTAGAAGGACAGGAATAGATATGGATGAGATGCTGCCATGGAGATGGTATACAGCGGTGTGGTTAAGGGAGACGAGCGGAGCTATCAGAGTTAACAGGCAAAGCGTCGCCACTCCGAACGCAATCATCGCCGGGTGGGTCAGAATCTTCATTATCCTTATCGTCTCCTGAAATGAAGCAGAATATGCTCATTCGCCAGCGTCAACTCGCTGAGGACAGTGAAATGCTTGGCGAAAGCCTCGCGGAAGAGGGCTTCGGTAATGTGCGAATAGATATCGTCCCGGCCCCGGAGCAACTCGCTGAACTTCACAGACGAGGGGGGAATCCATTCCAGAATCAGATTCTCTGTGGTGAGCTTGCTGCAAAGCGCTGCAATCCTGTCCATCGGGATCTGGTTATGCAGCAGAAGGTGATGAATAACAGCCAGCATCATCACAGTATCGAAGTGGCCGCAGCAACGGCTCAGAAAGGATGGAGCCTCGCTGTTCTCCCAGCCGACCGATGGAGATGGATACGCGAGATCGACGCACAGCGGAAGGATGTTCTTTCCGCTCCCTTTCAGCTTCGCGCACAGGCGATCCACGGCCTGCGGGTCGGTATCGATCGATACCACCTCAGCGCCTGTATCTGCCGCCAGGAGCGAGGAAACGCCAGTGTTGCAGCAGCCGACATCAAGAACACGCGAGGGCTTCGATGCGGCGAGCGCGTCGGTTACAAAGGCCCTCTCGCGAGAGTGGTCGTCCTCGTTGTAGTGGGTCCCCGTCTCGGCGTAGGCGGTCCTGGCCACAGGTGTGACCTGCCGCATTCGTGAGAGCAGGGTCTTCAGGGTCTTCAGGATGATCTCTTTTGCGAGATCGGGGTCTTTAACCCTGCGTGTGGCAAGACCTGTGTTTCCCTTTGCCTTACCAGCAAGCAGCGATGGGAGCGTAACCGCTGACAGCGCAGGCTGACGCAGCCGCGCAGACCACGACAACGCGGCGAAGATCTCCTCCGGCTCGTAGCCGTCCCGACGGGTAAGAGAGACTTGCAGCGGCCATCCAAGCTGCGAGTGCGCCAGCATGGGCAGCAGAAAGGTACGGACAAACTGCCCATAGGCCATCCAGATCGGCAGGTCAGGTGTTGCGCGCTGGATGGAGAGAACATCGACGAAGACCGGCTCCATTCCCTGGAAGAGAACGTTCAGCGGGGTTGCATCCTTCAGCAGCCAGCCTTCCTTGACGAGATCACTGCACAGGTTCAGCGTCAGCTCTGCCGCGGCGAGCCACAGCGCAGGTGGCCACTCCCACGGGTAGGACTGGAAGGACACACGTGGATGCCGGAGCACAAGCGTCTCCGTGTCGGAATTCCTGGTTACGACCTCGCTGGCAACCAAGCAGCCATCGGCGATTAATTCGGAAGCAATAGAAAGATCGAGAAAAGCCAGTATCTCGACGTCGAACGGAGAACGGATGCTGCGGTACGCTCCGTCAGGCCTGATCTCTACACTGCCCGCCGGATCGCGAAATGTGGGAAGAGGGGAGAAAGAATGTGACTCGGCCATGGGTGTTACTTATCGGACACATCGGTCGAAGTCGTAGAGGAGCGTGTAAAGCGGGTCTTCAATCGCTTACGGAAGTAAAAAAGGGCGCCCGTAACCATCGCACTGATGCTCTGAAAAAGCAGCAGTGTCGTACCCGGATCGATATAGGCATATGCCCGCTGTTCAAGACAAAAACTGACCGCAAAAAAAAGAGCTGCGGTGACTGCGATGTACTTCAGACTCGGGACCATGGGAAATTCTCCAAAAAAATAAGGGAATAAAAAAACACATGGCAGTCAGTTATTACCTTGGATCAATAACCACATGAATGAATGGGTTGTTGTCAGTAGATGCTCATTCACGAGGATCAGTTAGTACTCGTTGGATTTTATCGGCTGCAAGCCCTGAAATCCAGTGAAACTTCGTTTTAGCCGTACTCGTCACACATCATGAGACTTATGTGTTCCCTTAGCTGTTACTTAACAATAGACACCATGCGCCACGATATAGTTTACGACCTCAGGTAATAGCATCTCCGAGCAGTCATCCCCCTCCCGCAGCCGCCGCCGGAGGTCGGTCGCCGCCACATCGTAGTGGACCGTCTCCAGCAGATGAATCCGCGCCCGCTGCTCCTCCGTGAACCCCAACGCCGCCAGCTCCCCCACCGGAAATCCCGGCCTGCTGGCGACGATCCACTCCGCCAGCTTCAGCAGTCGCGCAGGCTCCCGCCAATGCCGCAACCCGATCAGACTATCGGCCCCGATCAGGCTGAACATCTCCGCATCCGGCATCGATTCCCTCAACGCCGCCAGCGTATCCACCGTGTAGTTTGGAGTCCCATCCTCCCGCGGCGCATCGATCTCCGAGGCGAAAAACCGCGCATCCTCCGCACAAACCAGCCTCACCATCGCCAGCCGATCGGCAAAGGCAGCAGGCGCAACCTCCGTCTTCAGCGGCTGCCTGCCCGCCGGAGCGAACAGCACCCGATCCAGCCCGAACGCATCCGCCGCCGCCTTAGCGATGCCGATGTGGCCCCGGTGGGGAGGGTCGAAGGTTCCGCCAAACAGAGCCACGCGCATAGGCAGTCAGAGTCAGAGCCGAAGAACAAGCCCCGTCGTAAATATCTTCGCATTCACCGAGGTGCCTGACGCAGCACTATAGTCAAACTCAATCAAGCGCCAGTCGACATGCGGAAGGATCGTCATATCGACCCCACCCAATATCTGGTAGTTCAGATTCGTGTTGCTTGACGAGCCATTTCCGTCCTTGACACTAGCCACCCCGACAAGCCCTTCGACATACGGCCTGATCGGAAGCACCGGGGCCCTGAAAGCGAGCCGCGGCCCAGCCGCCCCGGTAAAGTAGTTGAACCCATTCCGCGTAAGAAACGTTCCCCGCAGATCTCCACCCAGCGAGATATATCTCCCGCTCTGCGCATACACGCCCAACGTCGGGCCGAACGCCGACTGAGTCGCGCCACTACCGTTGACCGGCGCACCGCTGAAACCGGCATACACGCCAATCTGCGCCTCAGCGCGGACCGCGATGCCACTAAAAAGAAGAGCGAAAATAACAGCAAGCAATGGCCGATGAAGCTTCATGGGGAGGGTCCTCCTAACTGAGGCTACCTCACTACTAACACCGACATTTGCACATCGTTGCGCCCGGAACCACCAAGCAAACGGCCCAACCCATCCGCTTCTGTTTTAAATCCGCGCCAATCCGTGGTCGATCAGCCTCGACGCCGCGCACTCGCTGGCGGAGGCGGATAGTGCGGCTTCAGCTTCGCCGGCTCCGGTGCTTCCACCTTCACCTCGACTGGCCGATGTTCGGCCACCATCTCCGCAATCGCAAACTTCAGCGGCTCCACGCCCTCGCCCGTCACAGCCGAGATCGCATAGAACGGCAGCTTCCGCCGCTTCGCCATCGCCGCAAGCTTCTTCAACTTCTCCGGATTCGCGACATCCACCTTCGCCGCCACCAGGATCGTAGGCTTCGCCGCCAGCGCCGGGTCGAAGCTCTTCAGCTCCTCCGTAATCACCTTGTAGTCGTCCACCGGATTCGGTCTGTCATTGCCACCGGCCGCGGCGCTCGCATCCGAGACATCCACCAGGTGCACAATCACGCTGGTCCGCTCGATATGCTTCAGAAACTGAATCCCCAGCCCCGCGCCCAGGTGCGCGCCTTCAATCAGCCCAGGCAGATCGGCCACAGTGTAAGAGTGCTCATGCGGCCACTCCCCCACCGACACCACGCCCAGATTCGGCTCCAGCGTCGTAAAGGCATAGTTCGCAATCTTTGGCCTTGCCGCCGAAAGCCGCGAGATCAGCGTCGACTTACCCACATTCGGATATCCAACCAACCCCGCATCGGCCAGCAACCGCAGCTCTAATCGATAGCTGCGCTCTTCGCCGGCCCGTCCCAGCTCATGCTCTCGCGGAGCCTGATGCGTGCTCGTAGCAAAGTGCTGATTCCCGCGCCCGCCGCGCCCGCCCTTGGCGATCACGATTGTCTCGTTCGGATGCGCGAAGTCGTGCACCAGCTCGCCCGTCACGTCGTCATACAGCAGCGTGCCCACCGGAACCTTCAGCGTAGTCGACTCGCCCGCGTAGCCAGAGCAGTTGGACCCCAGCCCATGCCCGCCGCGTTCGGCCTTATGCTCCGGGTTGAACCGGAAGTGGACCAGCGTATTGTGGCTCAGCGACGACGACATCAGAATATCGCCGCCATGTCCGCCATCACCGCCCGACGGTCCCCCCTTGGGGACGAACTTCTCGCGGCGGAACGCCATGCAGCCATTACCGCCGTCGCCGGCCTTGATGCGGATTCGTGCTTCGTCAATGAACATTTTTCAGTATTTAGTGTACTAGCCCACGCGGTATACTCGCTTCATACGGCAAAAAACACAAAATACCTGTTCATGAACCAGGGACGATGGAACCATTTCGCCCTCAAAAGGGGCGGTTTACCGCATGTTAACTGCGGTGTGCGATCTTGAAGCAAATCCAACTCATGTTTTGAACGACAGCAGCGTTGAGCAAACGCCTGCGTATTAGCAGGCCGCAAAACAACTTTTGCAGCATTACTTTTCAGGAGACCAACCAGATGTTGAAAACAATGAAGCGATTAGCGCTGGCGGCAACGCTGTGCGCGGTCGCCGGTACTTGGGCCCACGCACAATCCACAACACAAGGCGCAGTTGGCGGAACGATCTTCGACACGACCGAAGCCATTGTCTCGAATGCGACAGTCGTGATCCGCAACGACGGCACCAACGCAGAGCAGACCCTGACAACCGACAGCGCTGGATACTTCAGAGCTCCGCAGCTTGCTCCCGGAACCTACACGGTGACCATCTCGGCTCCCGGTTTCTCCGAGGTCCGCTTGCACAACGTCCTGGTGCAGGTCAATCTCCTCACTCAGCTCGACCAGCATCTCAAGACCGGTTCCGCCGCCCAGACCGTCGAGGTCATCGCGGAGACTCCCGTTCTCAATTTCGACTCCGCCACGTTCGGCGGACACCTCAGCAACACTGAGATCGAAAGCATCCCCATGAACAACCGCCGCTGGTCCACATTGGCCCTGCTCACTCCGGGCGCGACGGTCGATACCAACGGCTTCGGTCTCATCCAGTTCCGCGCCATCAGCCCCTTGCTGAACAACGTCCAGATCGACGGCGCCGACGATAATCAGGCCTTCTTCGCTGAAGAGCGCGGCCGTACCCGTGCCGGCTACTCCACCTCGCAGGCCGCCGTCCGCGAGTTCACCGTCAACAGCGGCGTCTACTCGGCAGAGTTTGGCCGCGCCGTCGGTGGCGTCGTCAACTCCGTCACCAAGAGCGGCACCAACGCGCTCCACGGCGAGCTCTACTTCTACAACCGAGACTCGGCCCGCGCTGCCTTCCAGCCGCTGACCACCATCACAACCTTCAACTCCACCACCAATCAGTACCTCACCACTCCCTACAAGCCCAAGGACAAGCGCAACCAGTTCGGCTTCGGTGTCGGCGGTCCTCTCATTCACGACAAGCTTTTCTGGTTCTACTCCTTCGACATGTACCGCAGGAACTTCCCCGGAACCGCCAAGGTCAACACACCTTCTGCCTTCTTCACCGCGCCGACCGCTCTCCAGTCTGGACAGACCTGCAATCTCACCACCGGCGTAGTCTCCGGCTCCGGCGTCAGCACCATCAACTCGCAGGGCTGCCTCCTCGCAGCGCGTCTCGGTGTCAGCTACGCTACTGCGGCCACCCTCTACAATCAGCAGCTCCAGTCAATCCTCACCAACCTCGGCCCGGTCCCTCGCTACGGCGATCAGGAGATCAACACTCCCAAGCTCGACTGGCAGATCAACAGCCACAACCAGGTCAGCTTCCTCTATCACCGCCTCCGTTGGGATTCGCCCGGCGGCGTACAGACCCAGAGCACCAATAACTACGCCGTCGACAGCTTCGGCACCGACTTCGTCAAGCTCGACTACGGCGTCGCCAAGCTCAACAGCGTCTACGGACGTTGGGTCAACGAACTCCGCTATCAGTACGGTCGCGAGCTCGGCAACGAAGGCCGGCAGGACCCCAGCGACTACACCAAAAATAACCTCACCAACTCCACCGGCGTCCCCGTCCAGCTTGGCCTCCTCTCTGCCTCCTCGCAGATCGGTCTCACCATGGGCACGCCCTACTACAGCTTCCGCTACGCCTACCCTGACGAGCGCAAGTGGCAGATCGGTGACACCGCCGCCACCATCTTCGGCAGGCACAACATCAAGTTCGGCGTGGACATCGTCCATAACCACGATCTCCAGAACAACCTGTACGAGGGCAACGGCTACTACAACTACAGCTCAACCATCGTGAACTACTTCAGCGATCTATTGAGCAAGGGCAAAACCTGCAACGCGTCCGGCAGCGGCGTAGGCTCGGCCTCAACCGGCTTCTTTCCCTGCTACAGCAGCTTCGCCCAGGGCTTCGGTCCCCAGGTCTTCTCGCTCAGCACGCTGGACTACGGCTTCTTCGTTCAGGACGACTACAAGCTCACGCCCCGCCTGACTCTGAACCTCGGCCTGCGCTACGACTACGAGAAGCTGCCTGCTCCGTTCGACGGTCTCACCACCACCGCGCAGACCGCCTACCACCCCAGCGACAAGAACAACTTCGGGCCCCGTGTCGGCTTCGCATGGGATCCCTTCGGTCTCGGCAAGACGGTCGTTCGCGGCGGCTACGGCATGTACTACGGCCGCATCCCCAACGCAGTCCTGCTCAATGCGTACCAGAACACCGGCTCGTCCAGCAGCCAGGCCGCTTACTCCTTCAGCTCCAGCACTGCAGGCGCGCCAACTCTTCCCGGTGTCGCCTCTGCTCCGCCGCCGGCAACCGCCGTTGGTCCTAACATCCAGTACCTCGCCAACAACATGCAGAACCCCATGACCCACCAGTTCGACCTCGTGGTTCAGCAGGACCTCGGCTGGGGAACAATCTTCTCGGCCAGCTACATCGGCGCACTGGGTCGCCAGCTTCCCAACTTCCTCAACCTCAACCTGAGCAATCAGTACACCTATAACGCGAACTACACCGTCACGCCGGCCTCCGGTGGCAACACCTGCGGTCCTATCGCCTGCGGTACGGTCATCACGTCCAAGGTGTACGCAAGCAAACTGCAGACCGGCGCTTCTACCAGCGCCTACAGCTTCATCACTCCAAACCCGAGCTATGGGGCGATTACTGCGGTGCAGAGCAACGTAAACTCCAGCTACCACGGCCTCACGCTCGAGCTGCAGAAGCGTGCATCGAAGCTGCTCAGCTTCGACGCTCTCTACACCTGGTCGCACGCTCTGGACTTCAACCAGAACGCCTCCACGTCGGCCAGCACCAACAACTGGTACGATCCGCTCGGCAACGGCCGTCTCAACTACGCCAACTCCAACTTCAACATTCCCCACCGCGTCGTCACCTGGGCACTGCTGAACCTCCCCGGCGTCAGAGAGGGCAGCAATTGGAAGTACCTTGCCAACGGCTGGTCGCTCAAGCCGTTGCTGCAGGCGCAGTCCGGTCTGCCGTACAGCGTCACCGCAGGCGGCACGACACCGAACCAGTGCTACGCCTCGGGCTGCCTCCAGGCCTGGAGCTCCGGTCTCGGCGGCACCGGCGTCACCTACATCCCGCAACTCGGCCGCAACACCTTCAAGTATCCTTGGACCGTTGTCGCCGACCTCCGCGCTCAAAAGGACTTCGTCTTTGCTGAGAAGTACAACCTCCAGCTGATCGGTGAAGCCTTCAACATAGCCAACCATCAGAACATCACCGGCCTCTCGACCCAGGGCTACAGCAACGTTGTTACCCAGGGAACCACAGCGGCCACAACCAAGTCGGCTCTGACCTTCCAGCCGACCTACGGCTCGGTGACCTCAGCAAACTCCAACTACGCATACGGAACCCGGCAGATCCAACTTGCCGCTCGCTTCGTGTTCTAACCAACGCAAGTCTAAAAGGCGGCAGCTTCGGCTGCCGCTTTTTCTTTGCCGCTATTGTTTTCACCGTCATCCTGAACGAAGTGAAGGATCCCTGTATTTCGCCGGGTGCCGGGTGCCCCATTCATGCGGTCTCATCGCATGATTGGGCATTCGAGCGAAGCTCGAACCGTCTTCCCTAGCCCCCCAAAAATAAACCTGAAATCCATGCAAAAAACCCGTAGCCGTTTTAACCCTCGTCCACTTCCCACGTTTGCCACACAATTCACCACATCCTGACCACAAAAAAACCACGACGAAAAACCAAAATCCCCAAAAACCCCTGCAAAAACGCATAAAAATTCTCCACGCGACACCGCAGAAAAAAGTCCCTATTCTAAAGCCCTGAACAAAATTCGGGAGAAACTATGGAGCGGTGCCTGAATCGCGCAGGGCTCAACGCGATCATCCTGAAGATCGTCTGTGTTTTGTTGAGCTTGCACCCCGCAAGCGCACTTGCCCAGACAGCGGTAGACGGCGCTCTCGCCGGCCAGATCACCGACCCCACCGGAGCCGCCATCGCCGGCGCGACACTGCAGGCAAAGGACTTATCCACCGGCCTCACCACCCAAACCACCTCCGGCCCCGACGGCGAATTCTTAATCCCCCGCCTCCCCCCGGGCGACTATCAGGTCACAGTCTCCGCCCGCTGGTTCAAACCCCTCATTCTCAATCACATAGCCATCGAACTCGGCTCCTCCACAACCCTCCCTCTCCGCCTCCAGCTAGCCATCGCCACCACCGAAATCACAGTAACCGACCCCGGCCAACCCAACACCAACACCATCACTTCCGCCGAAATCGACGCCCTCCCCATAACTGCCCGCCGCTGGCAAACCTTTGCCCTGCTTACACCTACAGCCAACTCCGATCCCGACGGCCTCCTCAGTTTCCAGGGTTTAGCCATCACCCAGAACAGCACTCAGATCGACGGAGCCTCCGACGACCAAAGCTTCGGCGCTGTGCCACGTGGAACATCCACCCCAGAACCCGAAAACGAGGACAACGTCGAAATCGGCGGCGCCAATAGAGACGCGGGTTCCCGCAGCAGATCCGGCGCAGCGTTCACCTTCTCAACAGAAGCAGTTCGCGAGTTTCGCGTGACCGGCCGGAACTACTCCGCCCTCTACGGCCACGCTGCGGGTGGCGTCGTAACGACAGTAGCGAAGAGCGGAACAAATATCTTGCACGGCAGCGCCTTCTACTTCGCCAGAACGAGCGCCCTGGCTGCAACAAACCCTTTTTCCATCGCCACAACTTACACGAATGGCGTAATCACCAGTACAACGGTGAAGCCTCACGATCTGCGGAACCAGTTTGGCGGTAGCGTGGGCGGAGCCGCGATTCCGGACAAACTCTTCTACTTCTACGCATATGAGCAACAACGGCGCAGCTTTCCCGCGATCTCCGCGCCGAGCGATCCCGCCTTCTACGCACTAACGGCGACACAACTCGCGCTGCTGGGCAATCGAGGCGTAACGACAGCGAAGGTAAACGCCGCGCTGAACTACCTGGATAGCCTCACCGGCAGCACACCTCGACGCAGCGACCATACCATCAACTTCGGTAAGCTCGACTGGCAGACTTCGGCGAAACATCGTCTGAGTACTCAGTACGACAGGGCAAGATCGAGTGCGCCCGGAGCGTTGAGAACGGCGCCTGTGGTGGATCGCGGCATCGCGAGCCTTGGCAGTAGCACGACGAAGGTGGATGCCGTGCTTACGCGCTGGATGTGGTCCGTTTCTCCACATCTCACGAACGAGCTGCGCTTTCAGTACGGGCGCGATCTTCGGTCGGAGCAGGCACAAACGCCGTTGCCCCAGGAGCCCGCCGTTGGGCCGGGAGGTTACGCTCCCGAGGTCGCGATCGGGTCGCAAGACTTTACCTTTGGGACGCCGCCTTCGCTTCACCGCAGAGCATATCCTGACGAGCGGCGGTTCCAACTCGCAGAGATGTTGACGTTCGCCCGTGGACATCACCTGCTGCAGGCTGGAGCGGACGTGAGCTTCGTGCACGATGACGTGTCATCGCTCAGCAACGCGGAAGGCGCATTTCACTACGATAGCGGAGCGACGGGAGGACATGCTGGCGGTCTCGTCGACTGGATTACCGACTACACCTTCAACGTGAATTCCTATCCGAACGGCGGATGCCCGTCGATCAACGCGACCATCCACAAATTCTGCTTCCGTTCGTTCACACAGAGCTTTGGTGCGCAGGATGTGTCGTTTGGAACGCAGGAATGGGCTGCATTCGCCGAAGACAATTGGCGTCTGCGGCCCAATCTGACGTTAAGCGCAGGCTTGCGCTACGACTATGAACTTGAGCCGCTGCCGCAACATCCAAATGGCGCGTTGGACGCGGCGTTTGGACAAACCGGAGCAACAAGCATCTTTCCTGAAGATCGCAACAACTTCGGTCCTCGCGTTGGCCTGTCGTGGGATCCGTTTGGAGCCGGACGCGGACGGGTGCGGTTGGGCTACGGAGTGTTCTATGGCCGATTGCCGGGCTCGACCATACGGAGCGCCCTGTTGGATACCGCGATGGCGTCGTCGACGACGCACGTGAGGATTACTCCAAGCACGATTACGGCTTGCCCGCAGGTGGCGAATCAGGGATTCGGTTACGCCTGCGCTTATCTGACGACTCCTCCGGCAGCAGTTGGCACGACAACTTCTGCCATAGTGTTCGATCGCCGGTTTCGTTTGCCGATGGTGCAGCAGGGAAGCGTCAGTGTAGAGCACGAGGTTGGTGCGGGCGTAATGGGCAGCGCGACTTACCTGGTGAATCTCTCGCGGCAGCTCCCGAACTCGGTTGACATCAACATCGCTCCTTCGACGACGATGAAGACGTTTCAGATCGTGGGCGGAACTGGCGCTTCCGGTGTTCGTGATGGCGAAACATTTGCGGTTCCTTTCTACACCCAACGGGTGAGCGCCGATTACGGTCCGGTGACGGATATCGTGTCGAACGTTGATGCAAGCTACAACGCGCTGGTGATCGAGGCTCGCCGGCGTGTGCACAGAGGGCTTGAGCTGCACGCAAGCTGGACATGGGCGAAGGCGATCGACGATGGACAGAACAGCACCGCGGCACCAAGGACGAATGGACAGTTCGATCCGTTCAGATTGCGGTACGACAAGGGACTTTCGCGGCTAAATTTCCCGCACAAGATTATGGTGAGCGCGGTATGGGAGTCACATATTGCGAGTCCTCACGAAGTGCTGCGAAGAACACTAAACGGCTGGCAGATCGCTCCACTTTTTATTGAATCGAGCGGGAGGCCTTATAGCTTCGACATCTTCGGAGGCTCTCGGCTCAGCGGTGGACACGACAGCATCAACGGCTCTGGCGGCGCTGTCTATTTGCCTACTGTGGGTCGGAACACATTGCGATTGCCAGATACTGCGAATCTCGATCTGCGCGTCAGTCGAACGGTCCGTGCGACGGAACGGGTTCATGTGCGGGGACAAGCGGAGATATTCAATGTGACTAACCGAGTGAACTACTCAGGGATCACGCAGAGGGCGTTTCTGGTCGGGACTGAAGCCAGCGGCATTACACCGCTGGTCTTTCAGGATGCGGTTACGGTGGCGGCAGAGGGCTTGAATACTCGTCCCTTTGGTACGCTGACCGAGGCGGCAAGCGGCAATATGCAGGAGCGCCAGGTGCAGCTTGGATTGAGAGTCGAGTTCTAATGCTGTGAGATGGAGAGGACGTTGTTGTCCGGGTCCGAGAACCAGGCGACCTTCGCTCCATTGGGCGCGGTCCAGACGCCATCCTCGCTCTGCTCCAGGAAGGAATACCGTTTGAACTGCACTCCGTTCACGCTGAGCTCCGCCACCTTCGCGTGGATGTCATCGACCTGCCAGCCGAGAATGGTGAAGGGTGCGGGGGTGAATTCGCCGACGCGGACGATGCGAACCATGGTGCCATTCGAGTCCATCACGATAGCGAAGGAATCGTCGCTCACGAAACGCAGACCGAGCACACCCTCGTAGAAGGTGCGGGCCTGATCGGCATTTTTGCTGGGAATAAAAGCTATCAGCGGGTTTGTGGATAGCATGGTGTCCTCGCATTTCGGTGATAAGTGTAAGGGCGTTGATCTGTTCGATGCTGGTCTGTCTTCCGTATGTACAGGCCAGATGGGATTGCCAGCGCCAATTTAAAAAGACGATTTTACAAATCCTGTTTTGTTAAATAACTGAAAATAAATCTTCTTACCTACGCTCCGGCGTAGGTTATCCCACCGGTAAAAACGAGCCGATGCGCCCATGTGTTACCGTTCCGCCATGCGCCTGAAAGCGATTGTCCTTCTCTCCACCCTCCTGCCCTTCTGCGCCCATGCCCAAACATCCGTCTCGCCCGAGACCCGCACCGCAGTCCGCCAGCTCATCGGCGACATCATGGTCGACGGGAAAGCCTACGACTACGATCGCCAGCTTGCCGACCACGTCGGTCCACGCCTCACCGGCTCCGACAACTACGTCCACGCCGTCTCCTGGGCTGTCGATCAATTCAAATCCCTCGGCCTCACCAACGTCCACACCGAATCCTTCACCATGCCCGCCCTCTGGGAGCCCGATGGCCCCGCCGCCGGCCAGATCATCTCGCCGCGCCTCCAGACCCTCCACATCTACTCCCTCGGCTGGAGCCCTTCCACTCCTGAAGGAGGCATCAAGGGCAATGTCGTCTACATCCCTCATCTCACCATCGAAGGTCTTGACTCTCAAAAAGACAAACTCAAAGGCGCAATCGTCCTCATTGATGAGTCCAGCTTTGGCGATCAACCCGCCTTTAGCCAGATACTCAAAGCTCTCAACCATCTTGGCGAATTCGCTCCGCAAGCTCTTCTCATGGTCGGCGGCGCCAACGGCATCGAATCCGCCACCGCCCTCACCTTCGACGGCACCATCTCGCACATCCCCATGGCCCAGATCGGCCTCGAAGACGAGCTCCTCATCAAGCGCCTCCTCGACGAAGGCCCTGTCACTGTTCAGTTCTCCTTCAAGAACCGCATCCGTCCCACCACTCAGGTCAATAACGTCGTCGCCGAAATCCCGGGCAGCGACCTGCCCAACGAGATCGTCATCGTCGCCGGCCACCTCGACTCCTGGCATCCAGCCACTGGAGCCCAGGACAACGGCACCGGTGTCTCGACTGTCATCGACGTAGCCCGCGCTGTCAAGGCACTCGGCCGTCCGCCCCGACGCACCATGCGCTTCATCCTCTTCGGTGGCGAAGAGCAGGGAATCATCGGCTCCACGTCCTACGTCAAGCACCACATCGCCGACTTGCCAAACATCGACGCCGTCCTCATCTCCGACACTGGAGCTGAACCAGCGAAGGGCTGGTACGTCATGGGCCGCAACGACGAGACCAAGGCCCTCGAAAACATCGAGCCTCTTCTCGCTGGCCTCGGCTCCGACAAGACCAATCCGAGCACACAGTTCCTCTTCCAGACCGACCACATCAGCTTCGATCTGCTAGGCGTTCCCACGCTGGTCCTCTGGACCAGCACCGAAAAATACTTCAAGCTCCACCACAAAGCCTCAGACAGCTTCGACTCCGTAGTCCAGGCCGATCTCACCCAAGGGGTCGCCACCACAGCCGCCACGGTTTACGCGATCGCCGACTCTGCCCAACCCTTCGCACCACACTTCACCCCGAAGCAGGTCGAAGACATGCTCAAAGACGCCAAACAATACGACGACTACCAGTTCTTCAAATCCGCCGGCGTCTTCCCATAGACGGCGCATAACATTTTTGGTCGTGCATCAGTTCATCTATTGGGCGGGTCGTTGCGTAGCACGGTTTTGCGCGAGGATAAGCGCAAGGAGAAGCATGCCTGCCGCTACGAAGAAAGGCGTGCCAGGATGCCGCAGCAGTGGATTGGCTCCGATGGATTTGCTGAAGATGTAGGTAAAGAGGCCGGGGCCGATGAGGCCCGCAATGCCGCGCAGACTGTTGATGGCGCCCTGTAACTGACCCTGTTCGGAGGGGCTAGTGTGGCGCGAGAGGATGCTTTGCGCGGCGGGCCATGTGATCGACATCATGTTGAGAAACGGGATGCCGAGCCAGAAGAGAACGCCTGTTCTGGAGAGGCCGAACATCGAGTAGCCGAGGGCTCCGCCGATAAGGCCGATTGTGACGGCGCCGCGCTCGCCTAGTTTGGCGACGGTGGGTTTCACGAGGAGGGCCCCGTAGATTGCAGAGCAGATTCCAATGACTGCGAGGGAGAAGCCGACAGTGCGATCGGTCCAGTGGTAACGGTAGTCGGCATAGATGACGTAGACGTTCATGAGGGATTGCTGGGCGATGTAGCCGAGCAGGAGCAGACCGGCGATAGGGAGCATGGACTCGTGGCGCAGGAGTGAGAGCGAACCGACTGGATTGGCACGACGCCATGAGAAGGGACTGCGATTCTCGAGAGAAAGTGACTCCGGCAGAACGAAGATTCCGTAAAGACCATTGATGAGAGAAAGTGAGCCTGCAACCAGAAATGGCAGACGTGAACTAACGGTGCCAAGGAGGCCTCCAACAGCAGGGCCTAGAACGAAGCCGAGTCCGAAAGCTGCGCTCAACATGCCGAAGGCGGCAGCACGGCGTTCGCGCGGAGTGACATCGGCCATATAGGCCATTGCCGTGGGAATGCTGGATGAGGTGAAGCCGGAGATAACCCGGCCCAGGAAAAGCCAGCCAAGCGCCGGAGCCCATGCCATAAGGAGATAGTCAAAGCCGAGCCCGAAGTTCGAGAGAAGGACGATAGGACGGCGGCCGAAGCGGTCGGAGAGTGAGCCGAGGATAGGAGAGCAGAAAAACTGCATGACAGCGAAAACCGTTCCGAAGAGTCCAAGCATCTGTGCGGCATCGACGGTATTGCCATAAAGGAAGCTCTCAATGAGACGCGGAAGAACAGGCGCGATCATGCCGAGCGCAAGCATGTCCAGCGTGACGGTGAAGAAGATAAAAGCCGCCGCTGCTCTGCGGCCCTTAGGTGGAGTGGGTTTGAGGGCAGTCCCGTCGATTGAAGAAGGGAACTCTGGCTCGCTGAGGAGCGGGTTTGGGATCTGGTCCGGCGAATTGTGTGAAGAGTCGGACATGAGGATTTGAGCGCTAGTCTACGTGAGTTTCATTTGGGGAAGCTTGGAGATTTCGGCACAAACGCATCTACTAGTGGGAGAGGGTTAGTTTGAAACGACTGAAGTGGCCTCAAATGTGGTTTGGGTTGTTTGTCGCGGCGGGGCTTTGTTTGCCTACTCCGATGGTGATGGCGCAGAGCGGCCAGACGGCGCGGCAAATAGTGGACGCCATGTTGCAGCAGGAGAGAACAGCAGAACTGCATCGAAACAAATATATGTATTTGTCACAGGAGCGGTCGGAGCGGACCGGGCGGCACCTCTGGACGGAGCGGGTGGTTGAGACATCGGCCGGGAAGATGCGGATGCTTATCGCCGAGGATGGGCAGCCTCTCAGCAACGAGCGGGCAGCCGCAGAGCGAGCGCGGTTACAAGAAATTGTGGAACATCCGGCTGCGTTTGAGAAGAGTTCGGCGGCGCTGAAGAATGATGAGAAACACGCGAAGGAGATGCTTGACCTGTTGCCGAAGGCGTTTCTGTTTGAGAATGCGCGGCAGGAGGGAGAGTTTGTACGAATCGATTTTCGCCCGAATCCCGACTACGTAACGCAGTCGCTGGAGGAGCGAGTTCTCCATGGGATGAAGGGGTCGCTGCTGGTGGATCCACGCGTGATGCGGCTACGCGGGATTGAAGGGAGATTGCCCGAGGATGTGAACATCGGGTTCGGTTTGGTGGCGACGATTAAAGCTGGAAGTAACTTTGATACCACGAGACAGCTGGTGTATGGGACGGAGTGGAAGACGCAGACGCTCGATACGGATATCAATGGAAGAGCCATCTTCTTCAAGATGATTGGTAAGAAAGAACACGCGGTGCACAGCGATTTCAAGGTGCTGCAAGAACTAACGGTGGCTGAAGCGGTGGCTATGCTGGAGAAGTAGAGGCATGCGGTTCGATCGCGGCTAGTGGACGTTGCGGTTGGTGATAGAGACGCGGAAGGGTGGCCGAGTGGCTTCAGCGGGATCCTGTATGTAAGCCTGGGTTGTTTGGGCAGGATCGTAGTCTCGCCATAGCCAGATCATCTCCTGAGGGAATTCAGCTGCGCCCTCGACCGGGCTGTGCGGGCCGACCCCGAAGCTGAAGTGCGAGTCGTAGGATTTGAGCTTGAGAGCATTAGCCATGCGAATGTTTGCGAGTGGCCAGCTGCCGTAGCGATCGTTCTCCTGGTCGTTGCTGCCGTCCTGTACCCAGACGCGGATGTTGCGGTGTGGTTCGCGGAGAATCTTTTCAGGATAGTCCTGGCCGCCATCAGGAACGGCGGGGTCTTCGTGCCATTGGATGCCGGTGAAGCTACCTATCCAGGTGATGACACGGCTGTACTCATCGGGCATCTGCCACGCGGCGTTGAAGGCGGCGATTCCGCCGGAGGAGAGGCCAGTGATGGCGTGGCTGTAGGCGTCTTTGCGGAGGTTGTATTTGGCGGCGACCTCAGGCAGAAGTTCATCGCGCAGAAAACGGGCGTAGCGGTCAGAGACGGTGTCGTACTCGGTCGATCGCATGGAGTCTTTGAGGCTGCGCGACCATTTCCTGGAATACGCTTCGACGAAGCGGGAGGTGGGCGTACTAGGCGACATGGGTATTTCGCCGGGATCGATGTAGACGGCGATCATGACAGGGATTTTGTGTTGCGCGATGAGGTTGTCGAGGACATTGAGGGCAGGATGGTCGCCGTTGCGGTTGATATATCCTCCTCCATCGTTGAAGACCATGAGGGCGGCGGGGACTTTGGGATCGTACTGGGCGGGGACATAGATCCAGTAGTCGCTCTTCATGCCGTCGTAGACGTGGCTGGTGATAGAGAGCTTTGGTGAGAGTGTGCCGGAGGGCACATCGGAGTGTTGGGCGGAGTTTGTTGCGAGTGAGGAAGGCTCGGGCTTGGCGGGGGTCTGTGCGGCAGCGGACAGGGTGAGGCAGAGCGTTGCCAGCAGATACCTGATCATGGACTACCACTATATCGCTGGCGGTGTGGGCGGTGCTTCTACAATCAAATAGATGGCGCTTACGTTTGAGATACAGAAGACAGCAGAGTGTGGAGGGCGCAGAGCCTCGCTTACGCTGCCGCATGGTGTGGTGCAGACTCCGGTGTTTATGCCGGTTGGAACACTAGCGAGTGTGAAGGCCGTCGAACAAGGCGTGCTGGAGAGGATTGGACCCGATGACAGAGGGGCCGAGATCATCCTCGCGAATACATATCATCTCTATCTTCGTCCTGGACACGAGCTCGTGCGACGGATGGGCGGAGTGCACCGGTTCATGAGCTGGGAACGGCCGATGTTGACCGATTCGGGTGGATTTCAAGTATTCAGCCTGAGCGGTCTGCGGAAGGTTACGTCGGAAGGCGTGGAGTTTCGATCGCATCTGGATGGATCGAAGCACTTCTTCTCGCCGGAGCACTCGATGGATGTGCAGATTGCGCTGGGCGCGGACATTGCGATGGTCTTCGATGAGTGTGTCGAGACGCCGGCCACATGGGAGCGAACGCGAGAGTCAATGGGGTTGACTCATGCATGGGCGCAGCGGTCGAAGGATCATTTCGACGCGAACAGACATCTTGTTCCGTGGTTCGCAGAGAAGGATGGGCAGACGCAGAACCTGTTTGGAATCGTGCAGGGAGGAATGTATGTCGATCTCCGGAAGGAGTCGGCAGAGCGGCTGGTAGAGATGGATCTGCCGGGCTATGCGATTGGCGGTTTGGCTGTCGGTGAGCCTCGCGAGGTTACGCGGGAGATGATTGCGCGAACGCTCGAGTGGCTGCCGAAGGACAAACCTCGCTATGTGATGGGCGTTGGTTATCCCGATGAGATTGAAGAGTACGCGAAGATGGGCGTCGACATGATGGATTGCGTTTTGCCTACGCGAGCGGGACGTCATGGACTGGTGTTTGCCCGTGACGATGACGGACGTGTTGTGCGGATGAACATCAAGCGCAAGGAATATGCAGAGGATTCAGGACCGATCGATGCTGCTTGCGGATGCATGGTTTGCGCACGATATACGCGTGCTTATCTTCGGCATCTGTTTGTGGCTGGCGAGCCGCTGGGGCTTACGCTCAACTCGGTGCACAATCTGCATTTTTATCTGGCTACGATGGAGCGGGTTCGAAGCGAACTGAAGTAGAGCCCAAAGAAAAGAATCCTGATCTTTCCGCCTCGCTTCAGCGAAGTTTCTTACTGACGACCTTCTTCTTCGCCGGCTTCAACGACCGCACCAACTCCTCCCAGTCTGCCTCGGTCTGGTTCGCATACGCCACCGCAAACGCCACCACGGCATCATCGAATCGCGCCGATGTACCCAAATATCCCGCCAGCATCACGGCATCGCCTGATCGCGCATGACCGCGCGCCAGCAGTTCGCCGCACACCTCCGCATACTCCATCAGTCCCGCGCCCTTCAGGTCCTCCACCTGAATCGAAGCCTTGTGATCGTTCAACTGTCGCACCAGGTAGTCCCGCCCCTCCATCGTCGTCCATCCCAGAAACGGATCCGACTGCAACTGCAGCGCCCGCGACCCCTCCACCACTCGCCGCCCCTGATGAAAATTCCCACGCCGATTCGGCCCTCCGCTCACATGCCCCACATAAGGCGCATAAGCCGAAACCGCCTCCTCTTTGATCTGCAGAAACAGCGGATCCCGCACCCCATTCCCCTCCATGTAGACGCAGTAATCCCGAAGTCCCACCGACCCCGTCCCCACCACCTTGAAAGCCACATCCACAGGCCGGTACTGCGCCAGAAAGTGCCGCCGCTCCCGCAGCAGACTCTCCGCATACGGCTCCAACGAGCCCACCACCTTCTCCGCCATCGCACCCGTCACCCTTTTCAGATTCGGCGGTATCGTCCGGAACACCCGCTCCGTTTTGCGCGCCGCCTTACTTTTCTTCGATGCCGCCTCACGCTCCGTTAGCGTCAACAGCGTATGCACCGGTGTAGCCCGTTCCGCCATTCGCAGAATCCCGCCCACCGTCGAAACACTCTTCAGCCGGTGCACTTTAAACCTCGCAACCTCCAGCACCGGCATTCGCGAAAACGTCAGCATCGTCGTCCGGTACTTTTCCAGAAACACCGTCGCCGCCTCGCGACAATCCACATTCTTTGCACCAGCGCCGCGTCCCGCCAGCACCAGGCTAGTCGCCATCCGCTTCACATCCCACTCAAACGGCCCCGCAATTGTCTCGTCAAAATCGTTGATGTCGAACTCCAACCGTCCGTCCGGCCCCGCAAACGCCCCCAGGTTCCGGACATGCGCATCCCCGCACAGTTGGCTCACGATCCCCGTATTCGCTCCCAATGAAAAGTCATACGCCATCACCGGAACCGCCCCGCGAAAGTACCCAAACGGGGACGCTGCCATCAACTGATACTTCATCTCCACCAGCGTAGGCACTCGCCCTTTCATTGAAGCATCCAGCAGCTTCAGCGGATCAACCTTCCGCTCCTTTGCCCTTAACGTCGCATGGTCCGTTCGCCGCATCTGCTTGCGCCGTTGTTGTCCAATCGTCATCCGATCCCGCACGCTCATCATCACCGCCATAGCTCAACCCTCCGGCCAAAAATTTAGAGACCTCAAGCCTACGCTTAAGCAGCAAAAAAATAGAGGCACCCGATGGGTGCCTCCCTGGAGAGCAATACGTAACGAAGACAAGATTACGATCGATGCCTCCCGCTGTCATGGGTACGATGGTCCATTTTCGCCTCCATCTTTCGATGGAGACAAGGCCACTGCGCCGCGTTAGAAGTGATGCGTCAACCGCACAATCACCGTATAGTCAGCAAAAAACGCATCGCCATTCTTCGTGTTGTTCTGTATCTCCGGCACGCTCGGAGGGCGGTTCCGGTACAGCGCCCACGGCCCATTCACCGACAGCGTCGTCCGTTTCACATTCATCATCAGCCCCGGATCCAGCGACACAATCGTTCCCGGCCGCCGGAATCCATTGCTGTCGCCCAGCAAATCACGCACCGGTACGCCCTCGCCGCGAACGCCCAGACTCAACGCCAACCCCCGTACCTTCGGGACACCCTGCGATACTCCCGCCCGGTAGAGATACTGGTCCGTCACCGACATCACACCCTGGCCCGGCTGACTCCGAAACGTCGCCACGCCATTCGTATCCATCGGATTGAACAGATACGCCGCCTCAGAGTAAACATCCGCCCGCCGCCACATCGACTTGTATCCCTGCGAGCCCAATGAAAATCCCCAGCCACCATCGCCCGGCTGCATCGACTGATCCGCCGTTGCTTTGATCACCTGCCCTTTATAGAGCCCCGACCCCGTCGCATCATTGATCCCCGTAGGAATCTTCAACGAGGCGCTTACAGCGATGTTTCCACCATTCTCCGTTGGCGGACGGAAGATCCACGCCTCCGCTCCCAGCGTAATATCACCCAACCCGCTCACCTGGTATATCCCCGACGGCGGATAAATCTGGTTGCGAGTTCCGTTGTAAACCGGCACATCGGCGATGAAGCTCCACCGCGGAGAAAACCGGTACTCCACTCCAATATCGAAAATATTCTGGTGGTTCCTCACTGCTGTCGGCCGCGCAATCTCCTGATCGCCGACAAAATACTTGTTCGAATTGAACACCCGATAGCCGATATCCAGGGTCAGGTTATGAATCGACCACAAGCCGTGTGACCCGCCGTCATAGTCCTTCACCAACTCATCCATGTTCCGCTGATTCGAATGCGCCGCGACGCATCCCTGCGCCAACGCTCGACCGCCTGCGAAACTCACCGACACCGCCGCCACCAACATCATCAACCGCTGTATGTTTTTCATAATTAATCCTTAAAACGCAAAATTGGCCTATCAATAAACGGACAACAAAATAGCCTGCTCTTGAGCTTTCACACTCTAAGCGACATCAAACATGGCCGTCTTCGCCCAAAAGATTGAGTTCGCACTCCTTCGTCGAAACGAACCTAGCGCCTCAACCTAAAAATTTGCTTAGAACGCTCTTGACAATTGCTGGTGTCATTTTTATATTACCAATCAGTTATGGAACCGATAGGCTATATAAACGCACCTTCACTCGATGCCACCTTCGCCGCCCTGGCAGATCCCACCCGTCGAGCCATCCTCGCCCGCCTCGCGTCCGGCGAGGCTTCAGTAACAGAGCTGGCCGCTCCCTTCGAGATGAGCCAACCTGCCATCTCCAAACACCTCAAGGTACTTGAGCGCGCCGGCCTCATCTCACGCGGTCTCGATGCCCAGCGGCGTCCCCGCAAGCTCGAAGCCGCACCTCTCGCGGAAGCTACCGAATGGCTCGAGAACTACCGTCAGTTTTGGGAGACCGCCTACCGGCAACTGGACTTTCTGCTCGACGAAATGAAGACAAATAAGACAAGCAAGAAGAAAAAACCCGCACGCAAAAAATCGAAAAAATAGGAGATCACCAATGAACCGAATGGAAATGATGCAACTAGCCACCCCCACCGAGAAGGAGATCGTAGTCACCCGCGTCTTCAACGGCCCGCGCCAGCTCGTCTTCGACGCCTTCACCAAACCCGAATTGCTCAAGCGTTGGCTCTTCGGGCCGGGTAACTGGTCTCTCGAAGTCTGCGAGGTCGATCTAAGAGTGGGTGGCTCCTATCGCTATGTATGGCGCGGCCCCAGTGGAGAAGAGATGGGCATGGGCGGCATCCATCGCGAGGTCATTCCGCCCGAGCGCATCGTCGCCACTCAGTTGTTCGATCAGGACTGGACCAATGGCGAGGCCATCGGCACGCTCGTCTTCACCGAGCAGGACGGCAAGACCACACTCACCAACACGATCCTCTACTCCTCACGCGAGGCACGCGATGCTGTCCTTAAAACCCCAATGGATAAGGGCATGGCCGAAGGTTACGACAGGCTTGAGCAGATCCTGGAGTCACTCTAATCGTTCACAGCCTGCAAAGCATGGCCAAACCGAATTGCCGCCATCTTTGCAGGCTTCGCTTCTTCCTGAAATTTTCACAGGAGCATTCCACGGAGCCGAGCCATCCCAATCGCTGGCCTACGTTTTAGGCGACGCAAGATCCAGCGGCTCCTCAGCCGTCACAGCCGACTCGCTCCCATATTTTTCATTCCATCCAGGAAGATTCTGCGAGCCGGTAATAAGGCGAGCGCCTTCACTAAAGGTGATGTAGGTCCAGGCCCATTGCAGGAAGATGGCGATACGATTTCGGAAACCTATGAGGAAGAAGACGTGGATGAAGAGCCACGTAATCCATGCGAAGACGCCGCTCAAGTGTCCTTTGAAAGGCCATTTGATGTTCGCGACGGCAGCCTTTCGTCCTATAGTAGCCATGTCTCCCTTATCGAAATAGTGAAACGGAGCGTCGACGCCACTGCCATCGCTACCGAAATCGCGAGCGGTCAGCCGCGCAATGCGCTTCGCCGCATAAGTTCCCATCTGCATCGCAGGCTGTGCAACACCAGGAAGCTGGCGCCCGTCCTCTTCCACATGGGCAAGATCGCCGCAGATAAAGATCTCCGGATGACCCGGAGGGTTCAGATACTGATCGACGAACACGCAACCTCGCCGATCCGTTGGAAAGCCAAGCAGCTTGCCCAATGGTGAGGCCTGCACGCCAGCAGCCCAAAGCGTAACAGCAGCCTCGATTCGCTCATCGCCCACCACAACATAACCAGGCTGAACATCCGTCACATGAGCATTGGTGCGAACCTTGACCCCGAGAGCATTGAGCTGCTCCAACGCTTTCTGCTGAAGATCAGGAGGATAAGCGGCAAGTATGCTCGGCGAACCCTCAAAGATCTGCACCTCTGCCGTAGCTGGATCGATGTGGCGAAAATCTTTCGCCATATACAGCCGGGCGATATCGCTGATAGCTCCAGCAAGTTCAACCCCAGTAGGGCCACCACCAATAATGGCGAACTTCAACGGCGGATGAATTCCCGCCTCCTGCATCTGCCGCTCGGCAAGCTCAAAGGACAGCAGCACGCGACGTCGAATCTCGGTAGCATCCTCGACCGTTTTAAGCCCCGGCGCAAGAGATGCCCAGTCATCACGACCGAAATAGGAGTGGGTCGACCCGGTAGCCACAACCAGATAGTCATATTCCAGCTGAGCGCCCGTCTTAACCTGAACGCGCCGCTGCTGCAAATCGAACCCAATCGCCTCATCCATCAGCACCTCTACGTTCGGGTAGTCACGGAGAATCGAGCGGATGGGTTGCGCAATCTCCGCCGGAGACAGCACACCAAGGGCAACCTGGTAGAGAAGCGGCTGAAACGTATGGTGGTTCTTTCGATCCACGAGCGTGATATCCAGCGGAAGTTTCCCCAACTCCTGCGTCACATTGATTCCGGCGAACCCTCCGCCAATCACAACCACACGTTTACGGAAGTTGGTACTGATCGTCGTAGCTACTGCCATCTCTCTGATCCCCGTTTCGCTCGTCCTGATTTTGATGCACCTACGAGAGGTTAGGTCACATTACCCGATTGCGAGCGCGAAGCCATCCTTACGGTTGCTGCTGAAGCGCCAGCGACACGAAGCCATTTGGGCCGGACGCAGCGGCTATACTCGTCACGCCCGGAACCCCTGCCATCTGCATCGGCACAATCGCAACAAGGCCATTCGCATCAGAGATCTCGCTTGTCGTGGATGTGCCATAGACCGCCGGAACTGGGCAACGTCCGTGATCGGGACACGGAGGTTGCCACGCATCGAGAGTTTGGTGAATCCCCACAAGCGCCCCCGCTACAGGATGCGATCCCGCATCGGTCACGCGAAGAACCACGGGAGCCAGCGTGCCGGTCGCTGAAATCGACTGGCCTTCCCCGCTCACGATCACGATCTGCAACTGACCATCGTCGACACCGATTGCTGTAAAGCTGGTGCACGTAGCAATCCACGCGCAAGCTGTAATCGTGGCCTCTCCTCCCGCAGCCAGCGGCCCCGCCGTGGCCTGTGCCTGCGCAACACTTTGAGCATCCGCTGTTGAGACCGACGGTGTCACAAGCATCTGCCCGGACGCTCCACTCCAACTCACAGGAACCCCAATAGTCGAGGCAGAATTGTCAGTCAGCGCCACCCGCGGGTTCCAGACGACGCTAGCCCCTGCTGCTACGTACTGCTCAGGATTGAGCGCGGTCATAGTGCGGACACGAGCCGCAGCGGTGAAAACATCAGTCTGTGTCCCCGCGATCCCAGTAGCAGCGAGTGTTACGTCGCCGGGAGACTGCGGAATAACAGTAATGGAAGCGATGCCGTTTACATCAGTCAGAACGCTGCAGGTGGCCGCCGCGCAAGCTCCGAAGATCGCATCCGCACCTGTGGTCGTAAAGGCGATGCTCTGATTCACCAGAGGAGTTACTCCGTCAGCTGCAATCGCTTGCACGGTAAAGGGAGCCGTATCGCCAATAAAGACGGTTCCACGCGGCGCAGCCCTAGTGTTCAGCGTGGGCACAGGAGCGGCATAGGAAAGAGCGCTGGTCATCACCGTCGTTCCTCCACTGGCAAGGTCTTTCACGGTTACATCGGCGACGAGCGCAGTACCGACGCCCATACTGTGAAGGGACGGCACAGTGGCCACGATGGTATTCGCCGTCCAACTCGAAACTGCTGCCGAAACCCCGTTGACCGTTACAGCATTACCCGCGCGGAAGCCCATGCCTGTAATCGTGACCACGCCTCCGGTCGCCGGAACGCTCGCAGGAGCTATCGTATCGGCATACAGAACCCTGGCCTGATACGCATAATCCGGTCGTCCATCACCACGCTGATCAGCAATCGCAATTCGTAACTGTTGCGGTTGCGTACTCGGGGCGGTCAGCGTAGTCATGCCCGTAGAGGCGCTGTTGAACGCGCCAGGCGTGGCCGCGACAGTCGGAAGCGTTCCCGTTGCATCAGTCGACTTCCAAAGCCCTATAACGGGCATCATCTTGGCCGAGGTGGCAAAAGATTGTTCGTCCAGTGCGGTCACCTCGACACTCAGCGTGCGGTTTGCCTTGACAGAAATAGCAGACCACGCCGTATGGCCATACGAACAGAGATTGCCGGTCCACCATCCTTGCAGCGAGACCGCTGCCGGAGCCGACTCAGTTCCGTCCTGCGTTATCTGGCAACCCGTGGCCGCGTCGCTGATAGAGAAATTAGCAGTCGCGTCTGCGTAGGTGCCCATGACGTAGAGCATCTCCTGCGCCGTCGCCCCAGAGGGTTTAACAACGTTGGTGTCGTAAGGTCCAACTGCGTATTGCCCTACGTAAAGAGGATTGATGGCTTGTGTAGAGATGACGAGATTCTGCCAGGGCTCCCAGTCATACAGCGGCGTTCGGAATATCTGGTAGTAACCCTCATAGCTTGGGTTGGGTGTCCCCATATTGGTCTTCGCTGAAGACACAATGCCATTTACGGGATTTGCACTGTGGCGACGGAAGAGATAGCCCGAAACACCCGAGGTCGACTCCCATGCTTCAGGGGTGCTCCAGGACGGTTCCAGACGATGTATCACCACATTGACCCCCTGCATCCCCTGGCCGTTGGGAAAGCTAATCGTGCCTCTGACCAACCCTCCGCGAGCTAGCGTATCGGTCTTTCCCGGAGCAGGCGGATCGAATCTCGAGACCGGATACAACAGCACAAGACCAGAGATATCGTCGTCTCGCAGAGTGAAAGGCTGCGGCATGCACTGATAAGTGTAAGGTCCACAGATGATGTCGATCGGATGCATGATCGGCCAGTAAAGCGCCTGGTTGTAAGTAGGTGTGGGATTGCCGGTGAAAACATTGTCATTAGTTTGCGACCAACCCATGCCGACGATTCGGCCGAACGCTCGCATCAGTTGGTATTGCAGTTGAAGCTGTTGCTCTGGAGCCGGTCCGGTACAGCGCCCATTCAAAACGAGAATGGCATGTTGAATTTTGCCGGAGGTGGAGATCGAGTCCACACTCTCGGTAACAGCGTTCTGGCGGCAACCCGACGGATCGCTCGCGCCCTGCCCCAGCATCATATCCGTGATCGCGCCGTCCGAATCGTAGAGCACGGCAATCTGTTTGTTCAGGTAATTCGCGCTTTGCACGTCCGAGGGAAAAACCAGTCCAGTGCTCGTTGGATAAACATTGGCCGCACTCGCGTGTTCGTCGAGCGTCCCGCCCCTGAGCAGGTTTAGCCGCGAGACAAGAATGGTCCAGACGCCTGCCGCAGCGTCGACAATCGCATCCGCTTGAGCGTGGTTAACATAGGCACTCAAATCGCCCGAGTCGGTAAAGTATTGCGGGCTATCCGTGTACCAGACAATGGGGATCCCCTCTGGATAGTAGTAAGGCTGTCCCGTCACCCAGCGCGGCCCGCTGCCCGCCGCGTCAGTCGCAATCGCCACAACCATTAGCGCCAGCCCACGAAGAAATCTACTTGGCATCTTTCTTCCGCCACGAAGCCAACATGTTCACCACAACGCTGACAGACGCTTGCTGCGCCGCTGTAGAGGTTTCACTTCCTGCCGTATCTACGCCAATCGCTTTAGGTACATCAGTTGCGCTTACCAGCGGCTCTGAAGCGTCGCGATACGCCACCGCGCGCTGTAATCGCGTCCCAACCCAGCGAAGATCCGCTACAGGCGAGGGCATCGACGATGCAGTTGCCGTTGCCGTCAACGAGGTGGCCGAGCCACGAATCGGGATAGCTCCCGCCATACCTCCCACCGGCGAGGTAACGCCACCGGCTCCGGGACTGTGAAGCAGCATAAGAAGACGCTGTCCGACACGGTAGCGTTGATCGCTGCCAGACCACAGGCCAGCCCATTCGCGCAGCACATACGATCCACCCGTAACGCCACCGCGCACCGCCTGATCGACGCGAAACTCTACTTCGACCACACCGGAGGCGCCGCCTTCACCAGCAATGTGGCGAATCGCAACAACCTCGCCAACAAAGACAACTCCAGCCTGATCCGACATCCGATGCAGTGCATCTTCGACCGTGGTATCGGCAGCCGTCGAATCTTGTCCATGGGCAACCGGCACAAGCAGCAAAGCAAATGCCATGTAGTGTCCGATCCATCGAATGTTAGTCATAGCTGCGTCTCTGTCTCTACTCCTTCTTCGTCAGCAGAAGGAGGGAACAGCGCAGGTAGTAGATCGAGGGCGCAACCAAAGGTCACGTTACAAAAGGACTGTCTTTGTCTTTCGGGTGAGAGCACATGGCTTTAGGGTGCTGAAAAAGGACTGCCTTTGTTCTTCGGTGGGAGCGCAGGGCTTTAGCCCTGCGAAAAACCGTTGCGAATAAAAGGGGCTCTAACCCCGGGCTTCTCTTCATTTCCCGTAATCAGGCTTTTTCAGTACCTCTTCAGAGCCAGTCCTGAGCGAAGCCGAAGGATGCCGTAAACATTGCGTGTTGAATGCGCCTTTATCCACTGACGTACGCTTCCGCTGCGCTAAAGGCACCCTGCTAGATCTCCGGATAAAAGTCGAAAAAAGCGTCTAGGCTCATGCGCAACTGGGCTTCAATCTCTTCCCGGCTTCCTTCAAGAACGTGCATCGTAACCCGCGCCTTATTTCCATTCTTAAGAGCGATCGGAGCATCGCCCACCTCTGCCACCTCATCTGCCGGCAGCAGCCTCATCCCATAAACCAACGTCAAATTTGCCATAAGCCAATTGTCCCACCAACCCGCGTTGTTCTCCCACCCACCTTCGCGTCTTTTGCGAAGGGTGGGGTATTCGCCGGGTGCCCCACTCATGCGGTTTTATCGCATGAGTGGGTATTCGCGTTACGCGCGAACCGCACTAAGCTTCTTCACTTCGCCACCATCTCCGCACTAAGCCGAACAGCCCCACTCCCCACCATCATGCTCCGTGTCCAATCCTGATAACCGGCCTTCTTCACCACAATCTCATGCTTTCCCGGAGCGAGATTCAGCGACGAAGGCGTACTCCCCACAAAATTCCCATCCACCTCGATATCACAGTTCGGCACACTTGATTCTATAGTCAGCCCCTGCGCAGGAGATGTCGCCACAACCGGAGTACCCGAAGCCACAGGCGCAAACTTCGCCATATCGAGCTTCATATCTCCCGACACAAACGCTGTAACCTCCGTCCCTTTCGGTATCGTGATGTCCTTACCATGAATAAACAACAGTAGTGGAGCTGCGGGAAAGAACACGATTGCCGTGCCGACCATTCCAGCCGTCATCGCACCGGTATGTCCGCCGCCCTTCGCATTCTGAGTAGCGCTTAGCGCAGCCTTCTCCCCATCGATCAGCCTAACGCTGTCGATATTCACATCCAGCTTTCCACCTCGGCCCATGCTTTTCTTCGGTTCCGCCGTAGTCACTGTCGCCAGCGCTTGCGCGCCCTTCGCAATCACCGGAACCCCCTGAACATCGACCTCGTCCAGCACCTCGAACGAAACCTGCTGCCCCGCTTTAGCCGTCGCAGAGGTCAGGTTCTCAGCCAATCGTAGTTTGATCGCTGTCCCATCCTGCAGCGTATTAGGTGGCGGCGGTACGCTCGCAGCCTGGGCCGCAACAGGAGCAGCTGCCGGAACCACCGGAGCCTTTTCATTCTGTCCAAAGGCACTATCGCCCAATGCAAAAAGCGCAACAAGACACAACGCCAGCAAACGACGCATGTTAGTCAACCTGTTTTCTGTAAGTTAGAATCAATCAAGAAGCTACGCGAGAAATTGTAACCAGACAAGAACAAATGTCTGAGCTGTAACCGAATCAGCTGTACTACCAGCTAACTCCTACGCTTACACCCGAGCCAGCATCTCCCTCACCGTCAACCCAAGCACCGGATGCACCATCTCCGGAGCAATCTCCGCCAGCGGCTCCAGCACAAACCGACGTTCCGTCATCTCCGGATGCGGCAGCGTCAACTCTGTCGTGTTCATTACCGCCTGCCCATACAGCAGCAGATCCAGATCGATCACCCGAGGCCCCTTGGCCACCGCCCCCGACCGTTCCCGTCCCATCCTCCGCTCAATCTCAAGCAAAGAACGCATCAACTCCACTGGCTCCAGCGAAGTCTTCAGCAGTACCGCAGCATTTAGAAATCTCGGCTGCTCCACATATCCCACCGGCTCCGTGTCGTAAACCGACGAGACCGCCTTCACCTCGCCCAGTTCCCGGATGCGCTCGACCGCTTCCCACACGTTCGCCCTTCGGTCGCCAAACCGTGACTCCAGGTTCGACCCCAACCCAATCGCGGCGAGTTTCTTCACCCTCGCACCGCGAACGAGGGGTGCAAATTAGCCAGACAAATCACCACAAGATGTCCACCATTTCCAGACTTAATACCACGTCTTGCACTACCAAAATGACTAAGCGTGAACAGGCTGCAGTCTCGCCCTCACCCTCTCCGGCTCAACCACTTCATCATATCCATGCGCCAGCTCCCACGCCGAGCGATCGCGCATAAGTCGTTGCACTAGAGCAGTATGCATCGCATGACCTGCCCTCTCGGCCACCACCCGGCCCTGTATCCGACGCCCCGCCAACGCCAGATCCCCAATTAAATCCAAAACCTTGTGCCGCACAAACTCATCACTAAACCGAAGTGGCCCATTTTCAACACCTTGCCGCGAAACAATGATGGCGCTCGCGTCGGAAACCCCACGAATCAGCCCCATATTCCGTAACATAGCCTCATCTTCCTTAAACCCAAACGTCCGCGCCGGAGCAATCAACCTCACATAATCCCCGGTTGCTAGATCTCCCGTAAATGTCTCATAACCAATAGGTTGTGGGAAGTCGATGGTGTACTGGATCCCGTAACCCGATCCTGGGTAAACCCCAATAAACTTGGACCCATCCCGGACCTCGACATCCTTCAAAATTTTTATGTATTCCCGCCGCCGCCTTTGCTGCTTAAGCCCCACAGAATGAAAGGCTTGCACATAAGGCAAAGCACTTCCATCCAGAATCGGAACTTCCAGATTATCCATCTCAACGATGACGTTATCCACCCCAAACCCGATCAAAGCTGAAAGCAGATGTTCCGTAGTCGAGATCAACACACTACCGCGCATCAGGCTCGTCGCATAGCTTACCTTCGCGACGTTTCGTCCATTAGCAGCAATCTCAAAGTTGTCTAAGTCTGTGCGTCTAAAGACGATACCGGATCCGGCTGGCGCCGGAACCAAGCGCATCGAAACCGGGGCTCCACTATGTAGACCCACACCGGAAAACTCAATCTCCGACCGAATTGTCCGTTCAAAGTGGGCTTCCAATGCCACGAATCGATGTCTCCTGCAAATCCATTCTTAAGCTTACATTCCGACTTATCCCTGTCGATGTGGCAAAATTACCACACTTTGTCGCCTTGATTCCCCGCCAAGCCAGTCTTAATCTATGCCAATAAGCCATTTACCTGCTATAACATGCATCCATGGATCCCCAAACCATTCTCCGTAGTGTTAAAACCAGAAGCGAATGGATACGCACGACCCTTCGTGAACTTGTCCTTCAGGAATCGCCAAGTGAAGATAAGGCAGCAGTTAATGCAGCCATGGCCATTGCCGAGCGACACGCCGTCTCACTCGGCGGGCGCGTTCGGCGGCATAGGGAGAAAGTTTTCGGCGATGTGTTGGAGTTACGGTTCGGTCCGCGAAATCTGACTCGTAAGCCGTTGATTTTATTGGGACATCTGGACACTGTGTGGCCGATCGGGACGCTCGCGGGAATGCCTTGGCGGGAGGAAAAAGGACGGTATTGGGGGCCGGGTGTTCTCGATATGAAGGCTGGGGTTGTCATGGCTTTGGCTGCCGTAAGTACCTTACGGGAGTTGAAGTTAGATCGCCCTGTCACGCTCCTTCTTAACAGCGAGGAGGAGGTGGGGAGTCCGGTTTCGCGGGGGATTACGGAGAAGTTGGCGTTGGAGTCGGAGGCAGTTTTTGTCTTGGAGCCGGCGCAGGGGCTCGCCTATAAGACCGCTCGTAAGGGCGTAGGCTTTTATAATGTGCAGGTTACGGGAGTGGGAGCGCACAGTGGGGTGGACTTTGAGCGTGGTCATTCTGCGGTTCTGGAGCTGGCAAAACTGGTCCAAACCGTGTCGAACTTTACCAATTTAGAGCGTTCGTTGACGGTAAATTGTGGTGTTGTTGCAGGTGGAACGCGGTCAAATGTCATCGCTTCCGAGGCCCATGCCGAGGTCGATGTCCGTATCGCGAAGGCGAGCGATGCTGCTTATGTGGAAAAGCTCTTTCGCGGTCTCAGGGTCTCGGACCCGCACTGCAAACTCGAGATCACCGGCGGGATCAACCGGCCTCCTATGGAACGCAAGGCTGGAACGATCGCTCTCTTCAAGAAGGCGCGGAAGCTCGCCGCCGAGATTGGGTTTGAACTCGACGAGGCTTCGACGGGTGGCGGCTCCGATGGGAACTTCACCGCAGCGCTTGGAGTTCCTACGCTCGATGGCATGGGAGCCGTCGGTGAAGGTGCTCATGCGGCGCACGAGTCGGTTGTGATCGAGCATCTCGTTCCGCGCACGGCGCTGCTGGCTGCGATGATCGCGAGCGTTGACTAGTGAGTCAGCCTAGTCTGGCGCGAGCTTCGTCGAGCAGCGCGATGGTGCGGGCGATCGGCAATCCAACGACGTTGAAGTAACAGCCCTCGATGCGTGGAATCCATCGTGCCGCGTAGCCCTGAATGGCATAGGCGCCAGCCTTGTCGAGCGGTTCGCCGCTGCTGACATACTTTGCAATCTCAACGTCGTTGAGGAACGTGAATGTAACCTGCGTGACCTCGACATCGCTGACGATCTTGCCTCGGCTTGCAGCGGCGATGCCGGTGAGGACGGCGTGCGTCCGCCCGCTGAGAAGCTGCAACATGCGGCGGGCATCTTCGGCGCTGGTGGGCTTGCCTAGAATGTTGCCATCGCTTACGACACAGGTGTCGGCGCCCAGAACGATAAGCGGATCATCCTTCGTATCGAGAGCGCGCTGAAGGTTCCACACCGCCTGCGCCTTTTCTTCCGCGAGGCGCTGGACGTAGGCGGCAGCGATCTCATGCTCCTGACGGTCTTCGTTGATATCCGATGACTCGACCGTGAAGGCAAGGCCAGCTTGTGTGAGCAGTTCACGACGACGAGGGGAAGCAGAGGCGAGGATGAGCATTGCAGGTTGAGAGTATCGGCTTGGCCCGTTTCGAAGCAAGAAGAACAATTGTTTCGAACGCTGTTCCTACAACATCTGAAGAGGTAGAGGCTCACTCATGAATCCCGTCGTTACCGAATCGTCGGAAGCCATTGACTTCAGCGCCCGCCGTGCCGCCTTCCGCAGGCTCCACGAAGCGGGCTTTTTCGTCATACCGAATCCCTGGGACAGAGGCACGGCACGCTACCTCCGTTCGCTCGGCTTCAAGGCTATGGCCACCACAAGCTCCGGCTTCGCCTTCACTCAGGGTCTACCCGATGCCGAGTGGGCGGTTCCGCGCGACACTGTCTTGCAACATATCGCGAGTATCGTGGCTGCTGTCCCCAACGTTCCCATCAACGCCGACTTCGAATCGGGCTACGCGCATCAACCCGATGCCGTCGCAGAAAACGTTCGGCTCTGCGTCGCTACTGGAGTCGCCGGGCTCTCCATCGAAGACGCGACCGGCGATCCTGCACAACCTCTTTACGATTTGTCCCTTGCTGTAGAAAGAATCAAAGCTGCACGCGCCGCCATCGACTCCACAGGCTCTGACGTTCTACTCACTGCGCGTGCCGAGTGCTACCTTGTCGGCCATCCCGATCCTCTTGGCGAAGCCATCCGCCGCCTCAGGGCCTACGCTGAGGCAGGTGCCGATGTTCTCTACGCTCCCGGCCCCACCAGCCGCGCCGATATCGAAGCCATTGTCGCTGCCGTTCGCCCGAAGCCAGTCAACGTTCTTCTCACATCCAGCAAAGGTCTCTCTCTGGCCGAGCTGGCCGATATTGGGGTGCGCCGTGTAAGCGTAGGCTCGGCGCTTGCGCGCGCTGCGTGGACCGGCTTCATTCATGCCGCACGCACCATTGCCAATGAGTCCAGCATGGCCGGCCTCGACGACACAGTTACCTTCGCTGAGCTGAATGCGTTTTTCCATAAGGACCACGGCGAACGGCAATAGCCACTAAGATCGGCTTTGTGGAAAGGGATGCAGAGCTCGGGCAATCGGCATGTTTTTTGCCTGTCAAGCCAGCTTGGCGAATCCGGCCCACTCGATGAGTGCATTGGCGATTATGCGCTCGTCGAGAGCCTTGCAAAGGTCAAATTGGTGAAGAGCAGCGCCGTTTTCCGGACAGAAAGTGGTGGGCATTCTCTGATGCCCCATTGCTCCAGCGAGATGAGTTGGCGACCCAGCGTCTGTTCGACTCCGGCTGTGGTGGCCGCGAGACGTCCTTCACGAATGGCGCCGCATAATTGGCTGTTCCACACTAGAGCGCCTCTCATACTAATGGCTATCGAGCTAATGGCTATCGAGGATTTCCCGCATCCGGTCCTTCCGTGAGAAATCGTTTTACGGCATCATCAACGCCAGTATCTTTGATGCCAGAATCGAACGCATTGGAATTCCATGCCAGGAGCGCGATCGTCGACACCTGGTGATCCGCGAGAAATCGAAGCAAGTCAAAGCTGAACTGGCTCAGCTCGACGCGACTTCCAGACCAATTCTTCCCAGGGTTGAATTCCGCCAGGGCCCAGCCGTGGCCGTCCGCTTTTTCGCTTACTTGGGAGACAAGCTCCCGGAAGTCTGCGTCTCTTCCTTCATAGACATTCGCTGTCACTCCCGGAATCGAACCGTTCACGAATGCTGTTCGTTGCGGTGACGCGAAGTCTTGTCTGCGATAGTCGAGGATGAGGTTCTCATCGAGCGTTCCGAGCTGGTGCGTATATATGACCGTCGATGGAAAATGCCTCCGGATGTTGGAGACAGTATCCGAAACAAACTTGCGGTGCGCTTCAGCTCGAAAATCAAACCAATGGCGCTCTTCAGAACGCTTGTATGTGAACTGATGATTGCGGAAGAATGCGTCGCAGTCAGTGATCCCGTAGCGGCGGCAAAACGGCTCGGTCATGGACTTTTCATGACCGATGGGCAAAGCGTCACCCGAGGGCACACTGCGAAATGAGAAGTCACACACTTCGCTGTCGGTCGTAATTGCCTGTATGGTTCCCGCGTAGGTTCGGTCGATCCGCTGCCACTCTGCAAGCGCTAGGTCCAGCACCTTCAGGCGTGCGCGCCGATACTTGGTGGCGTACGGCGAGAGCGTGAGAAGGAGCGCATCCTGACTTCGCTTCACGTCGTAAAGATTGATTCCGAGAAAAGGTTCAAGCTCTTCTTTGGTCAAAGAGCCCTTGGAGTGAAGAGACTCGTTGACCTGGCCGTCCTGATACCGGGCGAGAAAACGTCCGCCATCAGCCGTCTTCCAGTACGCGTAGAAAGGACCGCCAGGTGAGAACCAGGGACCGTCGTTGAAGCCCACGACAACTGGCAATCCCATTTCATGGGCTACACGCACGTTCGCTTCATAGCGTTTCATTTTAGCTGCATCGATCGCAAAGGTCGCCGGCCCGCGGCCGGTCACATATGTGAGGTAGGGATAGTTGAGGGCAATGCCTACCGAACCGTAGCGCGAGCGATTACCAAGATGATCGATAAACTCCTGAAATTGGGCGCGAACAGCACCGTCCCCATGTTCAGCGATGGAGGAGTCGGTATAGATGAAAAAGGAGATCGGCCGATGACGGCTCTGCTCCGGAGCTTTCGCCTGTGGGAATGAGCGGGTTTGCCCAAGTAACAATGCAACACAACAAACAAGTACTACACGCGGAGCTCTAGCCAGCATAGAGTTCACCCCACCTCATCACAACTCGAACCAATCCACACATATGCCACGCAACCCTTCGGGTCGAGAGTCTTTGACTAACACTTTTATCTTCTCAAAGGCTTGATCCAAAATTTCTAGAACCTTTGGCGTGTCTTTTTGATAGGGTCACGACCGAAGAATGATGGAGATCCGAATGATCACATTTCCTCCTTGACCTGCTCGAGGTTGAAGGTGGCACCTTTCTGCATCGGTGGGTACCTACACTGTGCTGAAAGATTGAAGGAGGTGTAGGGCCCACAGGACGCGGCAGGATTTACGTGAGAGTGCGCCTAGATCGCCATCTAACGAACAAACCTGGCTAGCAAACGGATATAGGCAGTTTGGTAGGAGATGGATGGCTCGGTCACCTCCCAGGAATCGATTGGCCAGCCATCGCTAAAATCGGCATAGGCTTTTTGTGGCACTTCACCAACCGGGGGTGAAGGCGGCGCCTGCCCACAGCCAGAGTTGATGTTCGGGCACCCTTTGGCCCAGGTGTAATGCGGATTGGCGCCGCCCACGAGGTAGCCGGGCGGAGGACCAAATTTAGAGCCGCTAACGCTGCCCCAAAGTGCACTGCCGTGGGCAAACCAAGTATGGTAGAAACGGTCCACCGAATTGCTCGCACCAAACGCCTTCATGTTGGACAGATAGACCTTGCCGAGCGGATTGACGCCGTCGATATAGTGCAGATAATCCGCCGCAGCGCTCATGGCATCGACCGGGCTGTGGCTGCCCAAACCATAAAGCGCTTCGTCGCCAAAGATGTCGCCGTGATTGGATTTGGTCGCGTTGCTACCCCAGGTATAGGCCGAAATATGGGCCCGGTAAGGATCGCTCTCGGCGGCCTTCCAACCGTCGTCTTCGAACGCTTTGGCAAACTCGGTCTTGATGGCAGAGGAAACCGAAGGCGTCGCCCCGGCCAAGCTTGCATAGTAGACCAAAGGTGCTGTCTGCGTGTAGTCGAAATCAAGCGTACGGTGATGGGTGAAGATCTGATTGTCGCGGTAATGCGCGTCGATATAGTCGCGGTAGATCGTCTCTCCAGTGAGATCGAAGAGATAGACGGCGGCGGCTATGGCTCCCATCTCGCGTCCGTAATCGTCAACCTCCTGCTGCCCAGCCGCAAGCCCTTCAGAATGATCGCGTGGATCATTGTTGTAAAAGAGCACGTGCGGATGCGCTTGGGCCCATACCCAGGCCTTAAGCGCCCGCTCTCTCAGATCATCGGCAAATGTTTTGAGGGCCGGAAACTGCCCGTAGGTCTTGGCCGCATAGGCAAAGGCCTCGGCGCCCGCATAGGTCGAAGAGGTGGTCGCCGGGCCATAGAAGCTAGGCCCCTTTGCTGCCGAAGCTGGGCTTCCCGACGCGGATCCGATCACCGACAGGAGGGAGCCATCATTATTTTGCATGCGCTTTAGCCACTCAACCTCCCATTTGACCTCATCGAGCAAATCGGGAATGCCGTTACCGGATTCTGGAATGTTAAAGTCGTCGGTAAAGGCTGTCGGGCTTTCGTGATAAGCGTGAAGGAGGCCCACCACATAGTCACCGCTCCAGCGGGTATAACGATTGAAATCACCGGCGTCATACCACCCGCCGTGCAGATCACGTGCTGTCGCCTTATCGCTCTTGGCGCTATAGAGCCGAGCCTTAGAGTCTTGAGCTGGGCCCATATGGCTCGCCTTGTCCGCCCAGCCGGCGCCAGCATAACGCGCCTTTTTGGTAAAACCGGCGCGCTGATAATAGAGCATGCGCACAGCCTGTACTAAAATAGGCTTATAGAGATTGGCCGCGACCGAAAAGGCCACGGAGTCATACCCCATCTGCTTGTCCCGGATCAGATAGCGACCCGGTGTGACAACACACGAAAAGTCGAATTGCAAGCATGGTCGCCTGAAGAGGGATCGACAGCGCCGGCGTGCCAGGCGATAGGCGCGCCCTCAAAGACAACTGCATGCGTCTCCACATTGACGACCTGATAGACCTTACCCGGCGCAAAGTGCCATTGGCTATCGAAACCGATAGCCGGATCGCGGATAACGGCGACCTTTTTTGCATCCGGTAGATAGCCAAACTGATCGACAACGATAAAGGGCGTAGGCGACGCGCTACCGTTGGAGCTGCCCTTGGCACTGGCTGGAAGGCTCGGACAAAAACAAAGTGCAGCAAGCCCCGCGATCAAGACCTTCTTCAACATGACCCGCCAACCCTTACAAAAAACCTTTGATGTCGAGCTCGGAACGACACGCTACGAATTCAGCTCAAGGCTGTATTTATTATGTCAATTGACATAATAACCGGAACGCTTTAGCTACTATCCTGGGCACCTCATCGCGATTCCTCTTCCGGAGTAGCTGAGTTAACCGAAATCTGGGTGCCCGTGTTTCATGTCTGAGACATGGATGGCTGGAATCGCGAGTCGTGAGCGGATCACCGCCTATCCGTGAATTACTACTTGAGTGACAACACGGTAGGGTCGATCTCGCCTCGAATTCCTGGTCCCGAGATGTGAGCTAGCGTCCGCCGATCTGTCCACGCGATCCTCGATCGGCTTGTGGGAAGGGATGCAGAGCTCGGGCAATCGGCCGAACGTCAACCGTAGGTGAGGTCGTGCTCTGTCCGACCTCGATAATATATCCGTCAGGATCGCGGATGTAGCAGCGCGTCTCGCCGTATTTGGGGATCAGCTCCGTGATGAACTCCGCTCCTCGACTTTTCCATAATTCATAGCATGCTTGAATATCCGCGACGCGGAAATTCATAAAGCTGTTGATGTGATTCGGGTCGGGGACGCTGAGCGTTACCGTCGGCTTATCCGGGGTCGGCCCGCCCCCAACGTTGAGAATCATCCAGATATTCGCAAGCTGAAGGTACCCAGGCGCGTTGCCGTCGCCTCTGCTCAGAATGCGTGCGCCGAAGACCTTCTCGTAGTAATCGAGCGATCGGTTGATGTCGCCCACGGTTAGAAAATGCGCGATGCTCATCCCCTCTCGCGGGGGCATCTCATAGCTCTTCTGCTCGATTTGTACGCTGCTCATTGACGACTCCTCGACTCCGATGAACGGTGCTCATCTGGGCGGGTGGCCCACACTTGCCTGATTTTCAGGCGGCATCAGCGA
>Ga0210396_10000250_pt1 | contig 81132 bp, 70 predicted proteins | sample IncBWH17OmetaG_FD_155466 | JGI IMG/M metagenome (GOLD analysis project Ga0210396, IMG submission 155466) | Forest soil microbial communities from Barre Woods Harvard Forest LTER site, Petersham, Massachusetts, United States - Inc-BW-H-17-O ... | reverse complement strand
GGGCTCGGGCTCGCTCTCCGGCTCTGGCTCGGTCTGTGGCTCGGGCTCGGGCTCTGGCTCGGTCTGTGGCTCGGGCTCGGGCTCGCTCTCCGGCGGCGTCTCTCGCTCCTCAGCCGCTAACGGTGGCTCCGCGGCGGCCGGGGATGCCGGGGGGGGCGGGCTCCGGACCCCCTCCTCCAGCGAGCTCAGCGCGAGCGTCGGCTCGGCGCCGTCGGCGAGCCCCAGGCGCAGGCGATCGATCTCGGGCGGGATCGCCAGCGTCGTCGGGATCTCGCCCTTCAGCAGTTGTCCCATGAGCTTGTCGGTATCCGGACGCTCCAGCCCGTACTCGTGGGCGGCGATCCAGTCGTGCAGCCACAGCAGGACCTCCAGGTCCGGTGCGTCGGCTGCGCCGGCCAGGAGCTCCAGCGTGGTTGCCGCGCGCACGCGGACGTCCTCGACGGCTGCGAGGCTCTCCCCGTCGGTCACGGTCATCTCGGCGAGCGCGCGCAGCGCCTTGCGGCGCGGGTCGCGGTCGGCGAGGTTGCGCTCGATCTCGACGAGCTGCGGCTCGCTCTCGACGAGGCTCGCGAGTCGCTTGACGTCGCGCTCGTAGAGGTCGAGCTGATCGACCAGGCGACCCGGGAGCGGGGCGCCGCTGCGCTCGAGCTCGCCCGTGGCCTCGAGCAGGGCGCCGCGCAGAGCGTCGCGACGGGACTGCAGGCCGACGAGCTCGATTTGGGGGTCGACGATCTCGACGGAGCTGCTCGTGAGCTCGAGCACGGCGTGCACCATCTCGATGTCCTCGATCGGCGGGGCCTCGTCGAGCCACGTCCTCGCGGCGAAGGTCGCGGCGGTCACTGCCAGGCCGCGTAGCACCGCGGGCAGCTCGTTGCGACTGCTCGCCGGCGCGCGCCCGGTCGCGGCGCGCGACTCTCGCTGCGTGCCGCTGAGATCGGCGAGATAGCTCGCGAGCGAGAGAACCTCGACGCTGAGATCCAGCAGCTCGTCCCACGCGCGCGGGATCGAGAGATCCTCCCGTTTTAGCTTTTCGAGCATCCAGCGCTGCAGGTAGTTGGGCGTGCGGTGCTTCAGCCGCGGATCGGCTTCCTGGGCGCCGAGCAGTGCTTCGGCGGCGATCACGATCGCGGCGCCGTGGGCCTCGGCGAGGAGGCTCTCTCGCTCTGGCTCGTGCGCGAGCCGCACGAGCCAGACGGTCTCCGCCGCGATCCGCAGCACGCGCGCGCTCAACGGGACGCCGCCCGCCGCGCTCTCGGCTCGCAATTTCGCGATCAGCCACATCCGCCCGACGACGTCGCGCGGCGTGATCGCATCGCTGGGTCGCTCGCGGTCTGCGACCCGCGACTCGCGATCGCGATCGCCCGCCATGCTCAAACCTCCTCCTCGTCGGGCCAGAGGGCTTGCTGGTCCGGTTCGGAGAGCCACAGCTCCGCATCCGCGCGCCAGCGGGCACAGCTGCAATGCCGGCCGACCAACTGGAGCGTCTCCTCGGAATCCTCGTACCTACCCAGCGCGACTTTTGTGCTCTGGAAGACCTTGGGCTTGCTGAAGACGACGAGCCCGTTGCCGAAATCGAGGGCGCGTCCGTCGAAGCGCAGCACGCGCTCATGTAGGTGTTGCTGCGCGAATTCCTTGTCCGCCAGCCACAGCGTTACGCCGCCGAGCTCGAGCGACGCCGGCGCTTGCAACCCCAGCGTGCGGATCGCGTGCGCCAGCTGCGTGGGCGAGGGGGGCTTGCCAGGGAGCTGCTCGGTCACGATCTCCAGCTTGAGCTTGGACGCGACCGTGCGCTCTCGGCGAACCCGCTCCAGGAACCACCGCAGCTCGGATTCGCCCTCCGTCGGCCGGTTCGCGTTCTGCAGCACGTAGCGATCGACGATGAGCAGGTGCTTGACCCACGGCACGAGCGGGGCGATATGGTCGCTCCAGACCTGCTCGCGCTCCTCGCCGGCCGCGATCCGCTGTCGTTGCCGCACGTTCTCGGGGTCGTCGGAGAACGCCTTCACCAGATCCAAGCGCGCGAGCGGCGTCACCTCGGGCGCGGGCGCCGGCTCCGCGGCCGCCGCGTCGAGCTGGAGTCGCTCGGCGTGCTCGTGGCTGCACACCAAGACATCGGCGATGCTGCCCCACTCGCGCTTGAGCGTCTCGAGGGTCTCGTGCTGGTGAATCGAGCCGACTCGGTCGGGTTCGAGCACGTGCGCGAGGCGGCGCTCGGTAAGGATTTCCACCCAGCGCTTGCGCTCGATTTCCGAGAGGGACTTCAGGAAGCTCTGCCGGTCCTGGGGGGTCGCGAACAGGCCGACGCTGCGCTCCATGATCCGTTCGCGCAGACGTCGCACGCGATCCTCCTCGACGCGCTCGTCGCGCGGCATCCGCGCCGCGTTGCGGCAGATCGCGATCCGCACGACGCTCATGGCTCGCTCGCCGCGACCTCGTCGAGATCGTCGAACAGCTCGGACTCTCGCTCGGTAAAGAAGCCCCCGGGCCAGCGCTGCACGAAGTCGCCGGCGGAGTCGACGTCGATGCGCAGCACGCGCGCGCCGCGCTCGCTTGTGCCGTTGCCGCTCGCGCCCTCGCGGTTATGTGCGCCGGCGTGCTCCACGTAGAGAACCGCGAGCTCCGCCGGGTCGAGACGACCTTGGCGCACGCATCGGAGTAGGCGCAGCATCAAGTGCTCGGAATGCGTCTCGACGACGAACTGGGTGCTGCGCGACTCTTCCACGAGGATCTCGGCGAGCTGCGCCTGCAGGCCCGGGTGCACGTGGGTCTCCGGCTGCTCGACCATCACCGTGCCGCCGGGATTCGCGACGGAGGCGACGACGATCGGCAGCAGCTGCGAGATGCCGAAGCCGACGTCGGCGATGTTGACCAGCAGGCCCTCCGCGTAGCGATGGTCCACCAGTCTCAGCGCTCCGCTGTCCTCCAGCAGCGGGTCCGCGCTGTCGAATCGCGCCGGCTCCAGGTGGTAGGGGACCGCGAGGCTGCGCAGATGGTCGTTGACCCGCTCGAGCAGACCGAGATCGTCCACGAGACGCGCCAGTTCGTCGCTGCTCTGCTGATGCTCCCATCCGTGCGGGCGCAAGGGAAAGAGGCGCTGAGGAATCTCGCGAGCGGGGCCGACGTGCGCGGTGCGTTCGAGGTGCTCCAGCAGCCGCGCGAACGTCCGGTCCATAACCGTGTCGAGCGCCGCGACGACAGCGATATCGACATCGCCCGGTTGCGCGTCGGCGGCTCCCGCCTCGCTCGCGCCCGGTCCCTCCAGGTGGCGCGGCAGCCACGAGCTCGACGCGAAGCGCGAAGCGCGCCCCGGCCGCAGGCGTGTGCCCATGCTCGCCAGGGCGGCCGCGATCTCCGCTTCGCCGAAGCCCTCCCAGGTGTCGTCCAGCGCGACTCGGCTCGATGCTTGCATCGCGCGCCCGCCCCGGATCGCGTCCAGCGCACGGTCTCGGGACGCGCGCCACAGCGGCGAGCACCGCAACCGTGGTCCGAGCACCTCGCACAACCACGGGGCCAGCTGCGGCGGCGGCCAGTCGTCGGTGAGTAGATCGAAGAAGGGGCCGCCGTCGCGGCTGCCGATGTCCAGACGCGGCTCGGCGCGGACCGCCACGGCTCGCCCGTCGCCCGCCCAGCCCAGCTCGATGCCGCGTGCGAGCGCGTCTCGCGCTCCGTCTGCTTCGAAGTTGAAGCTCGCGCTGTACTCGGGACTTCTCGCGCGGGGGCTCTCGCCCGCGCTCGACATGCTCAGTCCGAGGCGCAGCGAGCAAGTTGGATCGTGCGAGTGCGCGAGATTCAGGAACCCCCCCAGGTCGACGAGGTCGCCGGCCGACCAGAGCTTGCCGTCGATGGAGCGCGTGAGTGTCTGCTTGAGCAGCAAGAGCGCTTGCAAAAGCGAGGACTTGCCCGCCGAGTTGTCGCCGAAGACGAGTGTGATTCGACCCAGCGGCACGTCCTGGGCGCGGGAGAACGCCTTGAGTCCTTGAATGTGGAGACTGCTGATCATCTTGTTCGCGCTCTCGAGGCCATCCGATCGACCGCCGCCGGGCGGGTGCATAGGCGCCCGGTGGGAGATCGACTAAAATACGTATCGAACGGGCTGTCGCTTCGTCGTCGTTCGCTTGGATGCAACCACTTCTGCAGATTGCGTTTAGTGGCCGAGCGGTCGTTCGGGGTTCGGCGCCCGTTCTTCATCGTCGCGCCAGGACCGCGCCGGCGAGGTAGTCGCGCACCGATTCGTCGAGGTGCGCCTGCTGCCAGTTGCGCGCGCGCCCGATGCTGGCCATCGCGGCCTCGTCGAAGTGCGCGCCCTCGAAGTACGCGTCGCTGAGGTCCGCGTCGTCGAAGCGCGTGCCCGCGAGCTCGCTGCGCTCGAAGTGCGCCCCCTGTAACTTTGCTCCGTTCAGACGCGCGTCGCGCAGTTGCGCCTCGCGCAAGTCGGCCGACACCAGATCGCAGCGGCGCAGCTCGGCGCCCCGCAGGTCCGCGCCTCGCAGCCGCGCCTCGGTGAGGTTCGCCTCGGTGAGCTTCGCCCCCCGCAGCCGCGCGCGGTTCGCGAAGATCCGTCGGCCCCGCAGGTCGCGGGCGCTCACCCCGCTGAGATCCGACGTCCCGTCGAGCTGAGCCCTCGTGAGATCGGCCGCGACCAAGTCGGCTCCGCGCAGGTCCAGGCCGCGCAGGTCGCCGAAGGCGAGCATCGCCTGCGAGAGCTCGAGCGGGCCGCGCAGTTTGCCCGCGATCTGCTGCTGGGACCTGAGAAACTTGAGCGCTGCGTCTGCGAGCACGCGATCGCCGACGTCGCCGCGCGGCACTTTGAGAATCGCCAGCAGCAGACTCAACAGCTGCCTGTGGTAGGCGCTTCGATCTTCCCCCGTGAAGGACTCGATGCTCGCCGTCGCAGCGACCCTGGTCGTCACCGAATCCGCCGCGACGTCGGCCGCGAGGCGCGCGAAGAGCCCGTCCATGCGCTCCTGCTGCTCGCGTTCAGCGAGCTGCAGGTCGGACTTCTTTTGATTCGCGAAGGCGTGCCCCTGCTGGACGATCGTCCACAACAGTCCCCCCACCGCCACCAGCGCCCCGATGATCCCGAGACCCCCCGAGCGCTGCCACCACGGCTCGGCGTTGGCGCTCTGCAAGCTCTTCACTTCCGCCTGAAGCTTCTGGTACGTGAGCGCTTGGCGAGCCCGTTCGAGGGCGACATCGCGCGACTTGGCAGGTGGAATGCCTACGACGCCGAGCGGAGCGCGGGTCGCCGCCAGCGAAGTGTCGGATAGCGCGAATATGCAGATTCCGAGGCATATTAGGATGGTTCCGACCGCCCTGCGCATCGCGCTGACGATACAGGCCGGCACAGATGCGCATGCTCCCCCGCGCAGGCCGCGAGCCGAGCGGGACGCCGCTCGCCGCGGTGTCGCGGTGCGGGCGGGCGCCTCGCCGCGGTCCGCGTCAGGCGACCGGGCTGGGAACCGCGGCGAGCATCGCTTCCAGCAGCAGCCGTGCCCCCAGCTTCGAGAGCGGCTCGTTGAGGTTGCCGCACTTCGGCGACTGCACGCACGAGGGGCAGCCCTCGCGGCACGGGCACTCCGCGATCAGGCGCTGCGCGTCGCGGCAGAGCTCCTCGAAGCGCGCGAACGCCGCGCGCGTGATCCCGACGCCGCCGGGGTGTCCGTCGTAGATGAAGATCGTCGGGCCGCCCGTCTGCGGGTGCAAGTTCGTCGAGAGGCCGCCGATGTCCCAGCGGTCGCACATCGCGATCAGCGGCAGCACCGCGATCTGCGCGTGCTCCGTCGCGTGCAGCGCCCCGAGCAGCTCCTCCAGCGGCACCGCATCCGCGAGCGCCTGCGCGTCGCCTCCGGTCCGCAGCGCCCGCGGCTCGAGCTCGTACCACAGCGCCTGCGTCGAGAAGCTCGTCTGCGGGAGGTCGAGCGCGACGAGGTCCAGCTGCGCGTGATCCGACCAGCGCCGGCGCTGGTAGGCGAGCACCGTGTCGCTCACGCTCACCTCCCCGAAGGAGAGCGTCACGCCGAGCGCCTCGCGGCGGTCGAGCAGGCGCTCGATCGTCGTGTCCGTCTCGCGCTTGGGCTGCGTGTACCAGTCGCCGTCGAACGGCGCGACCAGCGCGCGGCGCTGCTCGAGGTCGAGCTCGCGCACCTCGTAGGAGCGCCCCAGGTGCATGTAAATCGCGCCCTCGTGCACCGTCGTGTGCGCGCGCGCCGCCTCCGTCGTGCCCAGCAGCTCGCCCGAGACCACGTCGACGATCCCAAAGTGCTCCCGCGAGGCCGAGCGCAGCGAGACCGTCGCCGCGGGGTACTCGTCGGGGTGGCGCGCGACGAACGCGCCGTTCGCGCGCCGGCGCAGCGCACCCGCGCCCGCGAGCTGCTCCGCGCCTGCCTCCCAGCGCGGGCCCAGCAGCTCCGCGTCCTCCCGCGACAGCGGGCCCTCGAAGGCCGCGCACAGCAGGTGCGCGAGGTAGATCTGCGGGCTCTCGTGATCGAGGATCGCCGCCTCCACCGGGCGGGTCAGGAACTCGTCCGGGTGCCGGCAGAAGAACTGGTCCAGCGCGTCCTCGCCCGCTACGTACAGCGCGAGGCCGCGCCCGCGGCGCCCCGCGCGGCCCCACATCTGCCGCAGCGAGGCCACCGTGCCCGGGAACGTCACAACCACCGCTGCGTCCAGCTCGCCGATGTCGATCCCCAGCTCCAGCGCGTCCGTCGTGATCACCGCGCGCAGCTCCCCGCGCATCAGCCGCCCCTCCAGCTCGCGCCGCTGCTGCGGCGTGTAGCCGCCGCGGTAGGGCACCACGAGCTCCGCCAGCTCGGGCTCGCTGTCTTCGAGATCCTGCTGCACGATCCGCGTCAGCACCTCGACGCCCTTGCGCGATTTGATGAAGCAGATCACGCGCGCGCCCTCGCGCACGAGTCGCGCCACGACCTCCGCGGCCTCCGCGAGCGCCGAGCGCCGCGCGCCGAGCGCCGCGTCGGTCAGCGGCGGGTTCCACATCGCGATCTGCCGCCGCGGCGCCGGCGCGCCGTCGCGGTCGACCAGCTCCACGTCCTCCAGGCCCGTCAGGCGCTCCGCGAGCTCGCGCGGGTTCGCGATCGTCGCCGACGCCAGCAGGAAGCGCGGTTCGGTCCCGTACGCCGCCGCGATCCGCCGCAGGCGGCGCAGGACGTTCGCGACGTGCGACCCGAAGACCCCGCGGTAGACGTGCGCCTCGTCGATCACGACCACCGCGAGGTTCGCGAACAGGTCCCCCCACGCGCCGTGGTTCGGGAGGATCCCCAGGTGCAGCATGTCCGGGTTCGTGAGCACGATGTTCGCGCGCCGGCGGATCTGCGCGCGCGCCTCGCGCGGCGTGTCGCCGTCGTAGATCGCCGGGCGCACCCGCTCGCCCAGGCCGAACGCCGCGAGCGCCCGCGCCTGGTCCTGCGCGAGCGCCTTCGTCGGGTACAGGTACAGCGCGCGCGCCCGCGCGTCGCGGCACAGCACCTCCAGCGTCGGCAGGTTGAAGCACAGCGACTTCCCCGACGCCGTCCCCGTCGTCACGATCGTCGGTCCCGCCCACGCCGCGCGCAGCGCCTGCTCCTGATGCGCGTAGAGCCGCTCGATGCCCGCCCGCGCGAGCCCGCCGCGGACGTCGGGGTGCAGCCCCTCCGGTAGCTCCAAAAGACGCGCCTCGCCGGGACCCTCGCGCGCCTCGCGCACCAGCCGCCCGTCCGCGCGGCCGTCATCCAGCAATGCGCTCCACGGGTCCCTCACGAGTTCTTTGGCCACGGGCCTTTGGGATAGTAGATGCGATGCGCACCGCCCCCGCCGCGTCCGACGCGCGAGCCCGCACCTTCCACCATTCGCTGTATTCCGCCGCGCGGATCGCTGCCGCGCGCCGTGGCGCCATCTCCGTCTGCCTGCCCGCGCGCGAATGCGCGGGGACCGTCGGGGAGATCGTTGCGCGGCTGCTCCCGCTGCGCGAGCAGGGCGCGATCGACGAGATCGTCGTCGTCGACGCCGCGTCGCCCGATGGCACCGCGGAGGTCGCGCGGCGCGCCGGCGCCACGGTCCACCAGGAGGCGGAGCTGCTGCCCGAGTTCGGCGCGGTGCTCGGCAAGGGCGACGCGATGTGGCGCGCGCTCTCGATTCTGCGCGGCGAGCTCGTCTGCTTCCTCGACGCCGACACCGAGGGCTTCTCCGCGCACTTCTGCACCGGCCTGCTCGGGCCGCTCGTCTGCGAGCCCCGCGTGCAGTTCGTCAAGGGCTGCTACCGCCGCCCCTTCGAGCACGGCGGCGTCAGCCTCCCCGAGGGCGGCGGGCGCGTCAACCACCTCACCGCGCGACCCGCGCTCGCGCTCTTCTACCCCGAGCTCGCCTGGGTGCGCCAGCCGCTCGCCGGCGAGGTCGCCGCGCCGCGCGCGCTGCTGCAGCGGCTGCCCTTCGCGACCGGCTACGGCGTCGAGATCGCGATGCTCATCGACGCGTGGCACGAGCTGGGCGGTGACGGTCTTGCGCAGGTCGACCTCGACGTCCACCGCAACCGCCACCAGCCCCTGCACGCGCTCACGCCGATGGCGCACACCGTGCTCGCCACGATCGCGCGCCGCCTGCAGCGCGAAGGACGGCTGCGCGAGGGGGAGGGAGACGGCCGCACGACTGCGGCCCGGCCCGCCGCCGCAGCGGATCGCGCGACGCTCGAGGCCGCCGCCCCGCCGTCGCCGGTCGAACGCCCGCCCCTCGCGAGCCTCGGCGCCGCGCGATGAGCATGCGCTGCCTCTACCTCGACCTCGACAGCACCCTGCTCGGGCGCGGCGCGTCGCTGCTGCACGACGGCGAGGGGCGCGTCTGCATCGAGGGCGTGCGCGCGGTGCAGGCGTGCCTGCGCGCCGACGTCGAGGTCGTGCCGATGTCCGGCCGCCGCCGCGCGCAGCTCGCCGAGGACGCGCGGCTGCTCGGCGGCAGCTCCTACATCTACGAGGCCGGCGCCTGCGTCGTGCTCGAGGGCGAGGAGCACTGGCTCACCGGCGCCATGCGCCCCGGGGAGGAGACGATCGCGCAGCAGATCGAGCGCTCCGGCGCGCCCGCGCTGCTACTCGAGCACTACGCCGGGCGCCTCGAGCACCACGACCCGTGGCACACCGAGCGCGAGGTCTCGCACCTGTTCCGCGGGCTCGTCGACGCCGAGGAGGCCGACCGCGTGCTCGCCGCGCACGGCTACGAGGGGCTGCGGCTCGTCGATAACGGCGCCGTCAGCCGCCGCTCGCCCGCGCTCGCCGGCCTGCCGCAGGTGCGTGGCTATCACCTGCTGCCGGGCGGCGTCTCGAAGGCCGCCGCCGTCGCCTTCCATCGCCGCGCGCGCGGCTACGCACAGGGGCAGACCTTCGCCGTCGGCGACTCGCGCGAGGACCTCGCAACCGCCGCGCACGTGCACGTCTTCTGGCTCGTCGCCAACGCCCTCGCGCGCGACCCCACGATTCGCGACGCGCTCGCCGCGCACGCGAACGTGCGCGTCTGCGAAGCCGCGCACGGCGCCGGCGTCTACGAGGCCGTGCTCGCGACATTGATGGCGGCGTGATCACCCGTAGTAGCGCGCGATCACCTGCAGTTGGCTGAAGATGTCGTGCGCGAGGAACAGCACGAGGATCGCCACGCCCACCGTCGGCCCCCAGCGGCGTCCCGCCCCGCGCGCCGCGAGCGCGACAGCGCCCCCCATCAACGCGAGCAGCGGCAACAGGTAGCGGCTCTCGGCGTAGGCGCCCGCGATCTGCGGGAAGCCCGTGTAGGAGGCCGATCCCACGAGGATCAGCAGGCCCGCCGCCATCAGCACATAGGTGAGAAGCTCGCCGGCCCTGCTCCGCAACGCCGCGCGGCCCGCAAACAGTGCGCGGATCGCGAGCAAAGCCAGCGCCCCCGCCGGAATCAGCGCGGCGACATAGACCCAATTCGGAAAGGTCGTGTCGAGCCAGCCATACAGCCCGACCAAGCCGTTGAACCAGATCTGCCGCGAGGTGAAGATCCCCGGGAAGTCGTTCGGCATGCCGGGCAGCCGCGGCAGGAAGAACTGCCAGATGTAGTCCACGCGCCCAAACAGCGAGCCGTGTCCGGTGACGTTTTGGAAGCTCGATTCCGGCGAGCCGAGTTGGGAGTGGCGGACCGCGCCGGTAGCGAGCGCCGCGAGCGCCAGCGCGAGCATCGCGGCCGCCGCGACCGCCAGCGCTCGACAGGCCGCCACGCGGGCGCCGCCGTGCCGACGCTTGACCAGCACCACGACGCCAAACGCGAGTCCCGGGAGCAAGCCGACGAAGTTCAGCTTCGTGAGCATTCCGAGTGCGATCACAGTCACGATCATCGCCACGCGTCGCGGCGTCAGACCGCGCCGAAACGCTCTCGCGACGCAGAAGAACGCCGCGGCGGACACCGCGTAGAGCATCGCCTCCGGTGTCACGCCGCCACTCATGAACCCCAGCATCGGTGTGAGCGCGATCGCCATCGCCCCGACCGACCACGCCCAGCTGACTCCGGGTAGCGATTCGCGGAGGAATAGAAAGACGAACAGCGCCGTCAAGCCCGCCATCAAGGCGCTCATCAAGCGCATCAGCGCCAAGCGATCGAGGACCGTGCCGCCGGCGCCCAACTCATACGGAATCAACTCGAGCGCGTAGTACAGCGGTGGCTCGCCGGTGGCCACGCCCGCCGCGCCCGTCGCTCGTACCGGCGTCGTCTGTGCACTTGCAAGATCCGCTTCGAGGCCTTCCTGCTGCGCTTGCGAGAAGACGGCAGGGTGCTCGGGCTGCAGGCGAACCCGATACGTGCCGAGGCCCTGCAGCGCGAGCGCCTCGTCGCTGGAATATGTCGTGATCGCGCTCGAGGAAGGCGGCTTCCCCGTGAGCGCGAGTTGCTCCACGTAGGCGTAATGATCTGGCTCGTCCGGCACCTGAAAAGGGGGCGTGATCAATGACCAGCAGGTCGCGTTCAAGCAGGCGACCAGCGCACAGAGCCAAGCGCGCTTGGGCACGCATCCGAACACCCCCCGAAGCCGGCGTGCTCCCGTCGCGCTCATCGCTCGAGCCGGAGCCCCAGCCAGCAGACGCAGAGGACGATCGCGCCCATCGTCGCGGCGAGAAATGGGACCACCCAAACGCCCGGCCACGCCCGGCCAGAGGTCATGTGCGAGGCAACCGTCCTCGCCAGCGACCACCACGAGCGCTCGCCCGGCTCGAGATATTCCACCTTTACGAGGCCCTGGCCGCGCGCCGAGGATTGTCTCGCACCGACCTGCTCCCCCGTCAGGCCGACCGATTCGTATCTCGCCACGAATTCAAAGCAGACCGAGACGCTGTGCGCGGTTTGGCTGACCGGCCGCACCGGAATCGTTACGTCGGCGGCGGTCCAGCCCGAACCTCGTTCCCCGCTCGTCAGCAGACGTTTGCCCTGCAGTACGCGGACTTTGATCTTCGGGCCCAACACCGAGTCGAGCGACAGGCGAATCGCCGTGGCGCCTGCGGGGAGGGTTTCATTGCCCTGGCAGGCCCCAAATGGGCCGGTCACAGTCTCGAATTGCACCGGCGCTTCGACTGCGTTCGACCTCGCTACGACGGCCGGCGATCCCGACAATGTCACTCCTATCGCCAACGCGAGGAGCGCGAGGCTCAGGGCAAGCACGATCCACACTCTCGGCCCCTCGGGTCGATTCATGTCTGCCGATCCCTGTGAGTGATGCTGTCACGATCCAAAGAGCCGATGGCCAGCCCTTCATATCAGTACCGGAAGTCAACCGCAAGGAATGCCCGGCGTGACGCCCGCGAGATACCTCGAACAGACCGCTGAGCGCCGATTTAGTCGGAAACATTTCTGACAAATTGACGCATTGCTGGGCGGTCGTTAGGCTGCTGCCCGACGAATCCAGCAAGGTCAAAACCGAGGGAGTTACAAGTGAGATTGCGAGACCTATCCGTGCTCGGCGTGCTCGTGCCCGTCCTCATGGTCGCCGGCTGCGGCGGTTCCGCCCCGAGCTCGCCGGCCGTCAATGAAGCGGCCTTTCCCTTCGGTAGCCCCGCGCTGGTCGCTGGCAGGCTGATACCCGCGCGCTACAAATGTGACGTCAAGAATGTCTGGCTCCCCTTGCGATGGGGCTCGCTGCCGCCGCGCACGCAGGAACTCGCGCTGTACATCATTCGCTTTGCCAATCCGAAACTCGCCAAGGGCGGTACGGCAAAAGCTGAAATCCTCGCCACCGCCGTGGTGGTGGGCATCACGCCGAAGTTGCGCGGGCTATCGCCGGGTAAATACCCGCCCGGCGCACTGGTGGGAGTTCACGAACCCAACAACGCACAAGCATCGATTTGCCCGCCCAAAGGTGTCACGGAGAATCTTCTCTTCCGCTTGTATGCGATGCCCCGCAAACTGGGGCTGAGGAAAGGCTCCGGGGGGGCCAATCTGGTGGAAAAGCTGCGCTCCGAAGCGCTGGGCGCCGGCGCGTTCATCGCCAGCTACCGGCCCGCCTGAGGTCAGCTACCGGTCTGTTTGAGGCGAGCTACCGGTCCGCCTGAGGCGAGCCGCGGCCCCTCCTCAAGCGCAGCCAGAGCTCTCGCCAAGAGAAGGCGCGGCGCTCGCCTTTGGGGCGGCGCCAGCGCGCCGGCGGGGGCACCGTGGCGCGCACGAGCGCGACCCACTCCTGCAGCGGCAGCTCGCCCGAGATCAGGCGGCCCAGCGCGGTGGTGATCGGGGCCGGGCCGCCCGCGCGCTCGCCCGTGTCGGCGCCCGCGCGCTCGAGTGCGAGCGCGAGCAGCGGAACCGACTCGAGCGCCTCCACCGCCTGGCCGATGCGGGCGGGGATCTCACCCGCGGGGACCCCCGCGGCGAGGAGCTCGCCGGCGCGGCGGTTGCGACTCTCCTTCGCGAGCGCGGTCGCGACGAGGTCGCCGGCGCCGGCGAGGCCGATCATCGACTCCGGGCGCGCGCCGAGGCCCTCCGCGTAACGCCAGACCTCCGCGAAGATGTGCCCCGCCGCGGCGCCCGCGGCGTTCAGGCCCTGCGCCTCGGTGGCGCCCGCCGCGAGCGCCGCGGCGTTCTTCGCGGCGCCCGCGAGCTCGACGCCGAGCGGGTCGTTGGAGCGCTCGCAGACGACGCCGGCGCGCGTGAAGACCTGCGCGAGCTGCGCCGCGAGCTCCTCGTCGTGCGCGGCCGCGACGAGCCCCGCGCCCGCGTGCACCATCTCCTGCGCGTGCGCGGGACCGCCGACGCAGGCGACGCGGTGCGCGCCGAACGCCGCGCTCAGGACGGCCGTCGGCGGGGTCCCGTCGGGGGGGACGAGGCCCTTGGCGACCGACACGATCGCGGTGCGACGTCCGAGGCCGCCATCGCGCAAGCCCGCGATCACCCCGTCGAGCGCCTGGGAGGGCACCGCCAGAAACACGTAGTCCGCGCGCGCCACGCCCGCCGCGGCGGCCTCGATCCGCAGCTGCGCCGGCAGCTCGACCCCCGGCAGATAGCGGCGGTTCTCGCGCGCGGACTCGAGCAGCGCCGCCTGCTCGGCGGTACGCGCCTGCAGCGTCGTGCGCAAGCCGCCGCGCGCCAGCACCACCGCGAGCGCCGTGCCGAACGAGCCCGCCCCGATCACCGTCGCGCGCTTGGCGCCCGGCGTCGGCAGCGAACGCGCGCGGATCGGGTTAGGCTCGGTCATGTGGTGAGCGAGCCTAGCGGTAGACCTGGGGCGAGGAGCCCCGCGCAGTGGCGCAACTGGGCCGGCGATCAGCGCTGCCGGCCCGCCGCGATCGAGCGGCCGGGGTCGATCGCGGAGATCGCGCAGGCGCTGGAGCGCGCGGCCGCGCGCGAGGAGTGCGTGCGCGTGGTCGGCTCGGGGCACTCGTTCAGCGACATCGCGCTCACCGACGGGCGCATGCTCTCGCTCGAGCGGATGACCCGCGTACTCGCGGTGGACCGCGACGCGGGACGCGTGCGCGTGCAGGCCGGAATCACGATCCGCGAGCTGAACGCACGCCTCGCCGAGCACGGGCTCGCGCTGGAGAACCTCGGCGACATCGACGTGCAGAGCGTCGCGGGCGCGATCTGCACCGCGACCCACGGCACCGGCGCGCGCCTGCGCAACATCCCCGCGCAGGTCGTCGCGTTGACGCTCGTGCTCGCGGACGGCTCGACTTTGGAGTGCGCGGCCGAGGGCGACGCGGAGCTGCTGCGCGCCGCGCGCGTCTCGCTGGGCGCGCTGGGCGTGATCGCCGAGGTCACGCTGCGCTGCGTCCCCGCGTTCCGTCTGCAGGGCATCGACCGGCCGGCGCCGCTGGAGGAGACGCTGGCGCGCTTCGAGGAGCTCTCGCTCGCGAACGACCACTTCGAGTTCTACGTCTTCCCGCACGCGCGCACCGCGCTGACGCGCACGAACAACCGCACCGAGCAACCCGCGCGCCCGCGCGGGCGCGCAGCGGCGTACGCCGACGACGTGCTGCTCACCAACCATGCGTTCGAGCTCTTCTGCCGCCTCGGACGCCGCTTGCCGGCGCAGATCCCGCGCATCAACCGGCTCGTGACGCGTCTCGCGGGCGCGAGCCGCCGCGTGGAGCGCTCGGATCGGATCTTCGCGAGCCCGCGCCTGGTGCGCTTCACCGAGATGGAGTACGCGCTCCCGCGTGAGCGCACCGTCGAGGCGGTGCGGCGCGTGCTCGCGCTCGTCGAGGGCGACGGTGGGAGCGCGCCCCGCTTCGCGGTGCCGTTCCCGATCGAGGTGCGCACGGTTGCGCCGGACGACGCGCTGCTCAGCACGGCCACCGGTCGCGAGAGCGGCTTCGTCGCGGTGCACATGTACCGCGGGATGGAGTGGGAGCCGTACTTCCGCGCCGTCGCCGCGGCGATGGACGAGCTCGGTGGTCGTCCGCACTGGGGCAAGCGCCACTTCGCGACCGCGGCGACGTTGCGCGCGCGCTATCCCGAGTGGGAGCGCTTCCAGGCGGTGCGCGCGCGGCTCGATCCCGGCGGGCGCTTCGCGAACGCATACACGGATCGCGTGTTCGGACCGGTCGAGGCCGATCGTGAGTGATCCGCTCGAGCGCCTCGAACGCGCGACCGCGGAGCTCGATCCGCCGTTTGCCGTCGTCGACCTCGCTGCCTTCTGGGCGAACGCCGCCGACATGGAACGCCGCGCCGCCGCCAAGCCGATTCGCTTGGCGAGCAAGTCGGTGCGCTGTCGGGCGCTGCAGGAGCGCGTGCTCGCGCGCCCCGGCTTCGCGGGCACGCTCGCGTACACACTCCCCGAGGCGCTGTGGCTCACCGAGCACGGCGCGCGCGACATCCTCGTCGCCTACCCGAGCGCCGACCGCGGCGCGCTGCGCGCACTCGCGGCGTTGAGCGCGGCGCGACCGGAAAGTCGCGTGACGGTGATGGTCGACTGCCGCGCGCAGCTCGATCTACTCGACGCCGCGATCGCGCAGGCGCGCGGTGCGCCCGCGCCGCCCGAGCGCGGCACGGACCGTGTGTCCGAGCGCGCCGGGGGCGAAGCAGAGTCGGCGCGCGTGCGCGTCTGCATCGAGCTCGACGCGGGCCTGTGGGCGCTGCGCGGGCGCGTGCGGATCGGCGCGAAACGCTCGCCGGTGCACACGCCGGCGCAGGCCGCGGCGCTGGCGCGGGAGATCCTCGCGCGTCCGCGCCTGCGGCTCGTGGGGGTGATGGCGTACGAGGCGCAGATCGCGGGTGTCGGCGACGCGCCGGGCCAGTGGACGCTCGCCGCGCGGGCGCTCGCGATCCGCGCGCTGCAGGCGGCCTCGGCGCGGGAGCTCGCGGGCCGTCGCGCGGCGGCGGTCGCGGCGGTGCGCGCGGTGGCGCCGCTGGAGCTCGTCAACGGGGGCGGCACGGGCAGCCTGCACCTCACCGCACGCGAGCCCGCGGTGACGGAGATCGCGGCCGGCTCGGGCCTCTACGGCCCCGCGCTCTTCGATACGTACCGCGCCTTCCGACCACAGCCGGCGGCGCTGTTTGCGCTGCCAGTCGTGCGCCGCCCCGGGCCGGGTGTCGCGACCGCGCTCGGCGGCGGCTACCTCGCGTCGGGTCCGGCCGACCGCGCGCGCCTGCCGCAGCCGCACCTGCCCGCGGGCCTGCGCCTCGACCGCCAGGAGGGCGCCGGCGAGGTCCAGACGCCGCTGCTCGGCGCGGCCGTCGCGACCCTCGCGGTCGGCGACCGCGTGTGGCTGCGCCACGCAAAGGCCGGCGAGCTTTGCGAGCGCTTCGCGCGCCTGTACCTGATCGAGGGCGATCGCATCGTGGAGGAGGTCCCGACCTATCGCGGCGAGGGACAGTGCTTTCTGTGAGGCGCTACACCAGTCCCGCGAGCTGCTCGCCCGCGCGTCGCAGCGCGCGCGTGTCGCGCGCCTCGAGCACGACCTGCAGGTCGAGGACGCGCGCGTCGAAGAGGCTCAGCGCGTTACGCCCAGCCACCGCGTAGGCCGGCACACCGGACTGCCGCGCGCGCGTCGCGAGTTCGAACGTCGCGCTGCCCAGCAGCGTCGCCTCGTCGAGGCGCGCCGCGCCCACCACCACCGCGCGCGCCGCGCGCAGGCGCTCGTCGCTCGGGGCGGCCGCGTCGAGCGGGCAGAGATCGATCGCGAGCTGCGGGTCGCCAGCCCGCAGGCCCCGCCCGATCGCGGCCGCCGCGCGCGCCGCGTCGAGCCCCCCGCCGAAAGGCTCCGGCGCGACGAGAACGGTCCGCGAGATCATCGTTCGGCATCCTTACAGGCATGAGCAGCGAGCAGAGCCGAGCCGCGGGCGCCGCGCCGGCCGCGAAGGGCAAAGGCTCCGCGAAGGAGGAGCCCGCGATCGTCGCGGTCGCCGGGCGCGAGTTGCGCGTCTCCAGCCCGAGCAAGCTCTTCTTTCCCGAGCGCGGCCTCACGAAGCTCGACCTCGTCAACTACTACGTGGAGTGCCACGAGGCGGTGCTGCTCGGCCTGCGGGAGCGGCCGTGCGTGATGAAGCGCTGGGTCGATGGCGTGCGGGGCAAGCCGTTCTTTCAAAAGCGCGTCCCGGACTCCGCGCCGGAGTGGCTGCAGACGGCGACCGTGACCTTCCCCAGCGGGCGCCACGCGCGCGAGCTGGTGGTCGACGACGCGGCGCATCTCGTGTGGGGCGTGAATCTCGGCGTGATCGACTGGAATCCGTGGCCGGTGCGCCGCGCCGACCTCGACCATCCCGACGAGCTGCGCGTCGACCTCGATCCCCAGCCCGAGGTGCCCTTCGCGGAGGTCCGCGAGGTCGCGCTCGGCGTGCGCGAGGTGCTCGACGAGCACGACCTGCGCGGCTTCCCCAAGACCTCGGGCTCGCGCGGGATCCACATCTTCGTGCGGATCGCGCCCAGCTACGGCTTCCACGAGGTCCGCCGCGCCGCGCTCGCGCTCGCGCGCGAGGTCGAGCGGCGGATGCCGGGGCGCGCGACGACGCGCTGGTGGAAGGAGCAGCGCGAGGGCGTCTTCATCGATTACAACCAGAACGCCCGCGACCGCACCGTCGCCTCGGTGTACTCCGTGCGCGCGGTCCCCGACGCGCGCGTCTCGTGCGCGCTGGAGTGGGAGGAGGTCGCGGACGTCGAGCCCGCGGAGCTGCGACTCGACACGGTCCCCGCGCGCCTGCGCGAGCGCGGCGATCCCGGCGCCGAGATCGATCGCTGCGCCGGCTCGCTGCAGAGCCTGATCGAGCTCGCCGCGCGCGACGAACGCGACGGGCTCGGCGACGCGCCGTGGCCGCCGCACTTCCGCAAGCAGCGCGGCGAGCCGCGCCGCGTGCAGCCGAGCCGCGCGAAGGGCGCGGGCGCTGCGGGGGAGGGGCGCACATGAGCCTGCCGATCACACCGCCGCTCAAGCCGCAGCTGGCACTCGCGCGCCGCGAGTTGCCCGTCGGCGAGGAGTACCTCTACGAGATCAAGCTCGATGGCTTCCGCTGCATCGCGTTCGTCGATGGCGAGGACGTCTTTCTGCAGTCGCGCAACGGACGTCCCCTGGGGCGCTACTTTCCCGAGCTCCATTTCCCCGCGGGCCGCTACGTGCTCGACGGCGAGATCGTCGTGCGCGGCAAGGACGGGCGCGAGGACTTCGATGCGCTCGGGCAGCGCGTGCATCCCGCGGACTCGCGCGTCAAACTGCTCGCCGCGGAGACCCCCGCGGTCTATGTCGCCTTCGACCTGCTCGCGCGCGAGCAGGAGAGTCTGCTGGCGCTCGAATTCGACGCCCGCCGCGCCGCGTTGGAAACATTCTCGGGCGACCTGTCGCTTGCGGATTCGCCGGTCGAGCTGATGCCCACAGTCGCGAGCGTGCGCGAGGCCGAGCGCTGGCTGCGCGAGGCCGAGGGCGCGATGGCGAAGGAGCGCGCCGCTTCGTACCTACCCGGCCAGCGGCGCGGGACAGTCAAGGTCAAGCGCATCCGCACGATCGACGCCGTGGTCACGGGCTGGCGTCCGGGCAAGGAATCCGGCACCGTCGGAGCGCTGATCCTCGCGCTGTACGACGGGGACGAGCTGCGCGTCGTCGGGCACTGTTCAGGCCTCTCCGCAGCGGAGAAGCGCCGTCTCGTCGGCTTTCTCGCCCCCTTCGAGACCGGCGCGCGGGGCTCGGCAGAGCCCAGTCGCTGGAGCGCCGGGCGCGATCTGGAGTGGGTCGCGCTGCGCCCCGAGCTCGTCGTCGAGATCGACTTCGATCACGTCACCGCCGGGCGTATCCGTCACGGCGCGAAGTTGCGCCGCTGGCGCGAGGACAAGGATCCTCGCGAGTGCGTCTTCGCGCAGCTCTCGAGCTGAGCGAGCGCCTCGTCCCTCATCAGGATCCCAGCCCCGCGGGGCGGCCGGTCGCGCTCGCGGGCTTGCGCAGATCTGCCAAATGATGAACTGCTTCTGTATCATTGGATCATGCTTAACGGTGACACCGACACCGACACAGACACTAACACCCGGTGCCGCATCTGCGGCGGACCGAGCAGGCCGGTGGGCGTCGTCTATGGTCGTTTTAGTAAACGGAACTACCATATGCGGCGCTGTCCGAGTTGTCATTTCGCCTTCCTTGTCGACCCCTGGCTGGAATACGAGCGAATTTACGACGAGCGATATTACGAAGGCGCAGGAGCGGACCCGATGGTCGATTACCGCTTTGAGCTCGATTGCCCCAATCACACAATTCGTGTCTACGAGTGGGCCGGCATCGCCAAGTACATAAACGAATTGCTCGGAGACCTCGATGGTCTGCGCTGGCTGGACTTCGGCTGCGGCAACGGTGGCTTGGTCCGTTACTTGAGAGCCAACACGGGGGTACAGGCATTTGGCTTTGACGAGGGCGCGATCGTGACTTCCGCGCGGCAGCGGGGAATCCCGATCCTCTCCGCGGAGGAGCTCAACGAACAAGCCGCAAGCTTCGACGTCGTCACCGCCGTCGAGGTCATCGAGCACACTCCCGACCCGCTGGCTACGCTCCGCGAGATTCGCAGCGCGTTGCGTCCCGGCGGCGTGTTTTTCCTAACCACGGGCAATGCGCAGCCGTTCGCCGAGAAGCTGACACGGTGGTCCTATGTCACACCCGAGGTCCACATGTCCTATTTCGAGCCACTCACGTTGGATGTGGCCATGCGCAGCGTCGGATTTCGCCCCGAACGCAAGCCACGAGGCCCCGCCTTCGACGAAATCCTCAAGTTCAAGGTCCTGCGAAACCTGCGGGTGCGCAGGCGCAATCAACTCACCGATGCGCTCCCGGCCAACCTGCTCGGCCCGATCGCCGAGCGTATGAGGCGCCTCAGCGAGCAGCCGGTCGGCTGGGCCGTCTGAGGCCCGGCGCCCGGCGCAGCCGCGACGCGTGCACTAGCATCGCTCCCGACATGGCCAGCGAGAGCGCGACCGTCGGCGAGGAGGAGTACCTCCAGATCCTCTTCTGGCTCCAGGAGGCGGGCCTGCCGCTGAGCGGCGCCAACGTCGCGCGCGCGATGCAGCTCTCCGCGCCCACCGTGCACGAGATGATCGGGCGCCTCGAACGCGACGGCTACATCACGCGCGGCCAGAGCCGCGCGATCGCGTTCACCGAAGAAGGCGCGCAGCAGGCGGAGACGATCGTGCGCCGCCACCGCCTGATCGAGCGCTTCCTCACCGACATCCTGCAGATCCCCTGGGACGAGGTCCACGAGGAGGCCGAGCGCCTCGAGCACGCGATGTCCCCGGTGCTCGAAGCGCGCATGCTCGCCGCGATCGGCGACGCCAAGACCTGCCCCCACGGCCACCCGATCGTCGCCGGCGCCCGCCTGCCCGGCGTGCCGCTCGCCGACGTCGAGATCGGCGCCTCCGTCCACGTGCTGCGCTTCGAGAACGAGGCCGAGGACCTCCTGCGTTACCTCAAGGAGTCCGGCCTCGAGCCCGGCCTGCGCGGGACGCTCGCCGCGCGCGACCGCCGCGAGGTCGTCGTCGAGACGGCCGACGGGCGGCGCTGCACGCTCACGCCCAGCGTCGCCGAGACCGTCTCCGTCATCGCCGACCCCTCGCCGCCGCCGCGCACCGCGCTGCCCGAGCAGCTCGTCTTGGGGCAGCAGAGGTATGGCCGCTGACGCACGTCAGCGAGGCGGACGGTCAGACGGGCGTGCCCTGCAGCGAGCGCAGCGCGGCTGCCAAGCGCGTGACGCCCTCCTCGATCTGCTCGGGCGTGACGCCCGAGTAGGCGAGGCGCAGCGTGTTCTCGCCGCCCTCCAGGAGGAAGTCGGTGCCCTTCACGAACGCCACGCCGCGCTCCTTCGCGGCTTGCTCGAGTGCGCGCACATCGGTGCCCTCGGGCAGCGTCACCCACATGAAATAGCCGCCCTCCGGCGTCACGAACTCCGCCTCCGGCAACTCGCGGCGCAGCGCCGTCTCCAGCGTCCGCGCGCGCTTCGCCAGCGCCGTGCGCACCGTCTCGATCGAGCGCTCCAACGCGCCCGACGCGCAGAACTCGTACACGATCGACTGCGAGACCATGCTCGGCGAGATGTACGTGTTCGTCGCGCGCCGCACGATCGCCGCGATCAACTCCGCCGGTCCCACCAGATAGCCCACGCGGATCCCCGGGCACACCGTCTTCGAGAACGACGACGCGTACACCACGCGCTCCGCGTCCAGCGAGAGCATCGTCGGCAGCATCGCGCCGCTGAAGCGCAGCGACACGTACGGGTCGTCCTCGAACACGACGAAGTCGTGCTCCGCCGCCAGCGCCAGCAGTCGCTCGCGCTTCTCCGGCGAAAGCGTGTAGCCAGCCGGGTTCTGGAAGTTCGGGATGATGTGCGCCAACTTGGGTCGCAGCCCATTGGGCTGCTCCCCAGACTCCCCGCTCAACAGACGCGCCAACGCATCCGTGTCGATGCCGTCCGGCAGCAGCTCCACCTGGTGCACCCGCGCCCCGCGCTCGCGCAGCGACAGCAGCGTGCGGTCGTACGTCGGGCGCTCCACCACCACGTCCTCGCCCGCCCGCACGAGCTCCTCGAATAGGAACGCGTCCGCCTGCATCGAGCCGTTCGTCACCATCACCCGCTCGATCGGCACGCCGTGACGCTCCGCGATCCACGCCCGCAGCCGCGGGTAGCCCACCGCCGTCCCGTACGCCGTCGTCCCCGAGGGGTCCGTCTCGAAGGCGCGCGCCGCCGCCTCGCGCAGCCCTTCGACATCCACGATGTCGAGCGACGGCGCCCCGCGCGCGAAGGAGATCGTCGAATCGCTCACGCCGCGTAGCTTACGCGAAGGCGCGCTCAGGACTCGTCGAACGTCAACAGGATGCGCCCGCTCGCGACCTCGCGCACGCTGAAGTCGCTCCCCGACGCCCGCCGCAGCTCCCGCACGAGCGCCACCGGCGCCGCCAGCCGCACATCCACCACCGCATGGCTCGCCTCGAAGCGCCGCACCGCCGCTTCGCTCACCCCCGGCAAGCTCGCCAAGCGCCGCTCGAACGCTCCCAGCGACGCGATGTCGTAAAACGGGCCCACCCCCATCTCCACCCGACCCTCGAACAGCGCGTTCTCACCCGCTTGCGCCGCCGCCGCCTCTGGCGTCGCCACCGGTGCCGGCGGGGGCGAGGCTTGTAGCGACGACGCTTGCGCGGTCGAGGTCGGAGCCGCAGCTGCGGACGTCGCGCGTGCCGGCGCCGTGGAGAGTCCCGTCATCACCCGCCCCAGCAACGCGTCGTACTCCGTCGCCAGCTCCCGCGCGAAGCGCTCCAGGCGATCCCGGAAGCGACGCAGCTCCGCCAGGCTCGCCAGTTGCGCATCGCTCGGCCGCACCCGTTCCAGCGGCTCCGACCGCTCCACCGCCTCGTCGACCAAGCGGCCGCTCGGTTGCGAGGAGATCGGCGAGAAGATCGGCGGGGGCGTCGGCTGGGCCGGCGGCGGCTGGGGCGGCGGCGGCTGGGGAGCCGGCGGCTGGGCCGGCGGCGGCTGGGGAGCCGGCGGCTGGGGAGCCGGCGGCTGCGAAGGCGGGGCGCTCGCCGGAGGGGGCACGGGCTCGGCTGCGGGCGGATCGCGGCGACCGATCGAGGTCAGCTCGCGCTCGAGCTCGCGCAGCTTGCGCTCCAGCTCCGCGAGCGTGCCCGTCACGTCGCCCGGCTGCTGCGCGCTCTCCGGGGGGGCGCCACCACCGGGCGCGCTGGGTTCGCTGGCGAAGATGTCGGTCATCGAGGTATGCCGCGGGAGCTTGGCATCCATCCTACTCGGCTCGATCGCGCGCGAGCATGAGTCCCGGGCGCGCGCTTGCGCGCGTCGGCGTGGAGATCCCGCGCTGTAGGGTGGCGCCTGCGCTACCCGCGCAGGATCTCGACCGCGAGCTCGGCGACCTCGGTCGGGGTGCGCCCGACGCGCACGCCCTTCGCCTCCAGCGCCTGCGCCTTCGCGGCGGCGGTGCCCGAGCTGCCCGAGACGATTGCGCCCGCGTGGCCCATCTGCTTGCCCGCGGGCGCCGTGAAGCCGGCGATGTAGGCGAGCACCGGCTTGTTCACGTGCTCGGCGATGTAGTCCGCCGCTTCCTCCTCCGCCGAGCCGCCGATCTCGCCGGAGAGCACGATCAGCTCCGTCTGCGGGTCGGCCTCGAACAGCGCGATGATGTCCACGAAGGACGAGCCCGGAACCGGGTCTCCGCCGATCCCCACGATCGAGCTGTTGCCGAAGCCGGCCTGCGCGATCTCGTTGCCGATCTGGTAGGTCAGCGTGCCCGAGCGCGAGACCACCCCGACGTTGCCCTCCTTGAAGAAGGACGCCGGGATGATGCCGACGTTGGCCTTGCCGGGGGAGAGGATGCCGGGGCAGTTCGGGCCGATCAGGCGGGTCTGACGCCCGCCCACCCCGTCGCGCTTGAGCGTGTTGTAGACGCGCAACTCGTCGTGCGCGGGGATGCCCTCGGTGATCGCGATGATCAACTCGATGCCCGCCGCCGCGGCCTCGAGGATCGCGTCCGCCGCGAAGCGCGGCGGCACGAAGATCATCGCCGTGTTGGGCTGCGTCTCGCGCGCCGCGTCCGCCCAGCTGTCGAACACCGGGATCCCCTCGACGTCCTGCCCGCCCTTGCCCGGCGTCACGCCGCCGACGACGTTCGTCCCATAGCGCCGGTTATTGAGTGTGTGGAACGAGCCCTCGCGGCCCGTGATGCCCGCGACCGCGAGGCGCGTGTCGTTGTCGATCAGCACCGACATCAGCAGCTCGCCTCGGCATCGCGCAGCGAGCGGCCTTGCCGGATGAGAGCGCCGCGAGGTGCCATCAGCTCTGACTCCCCTTCGCCAGCGCGACGACCTTCTCGGCGGCCTCGTTCATGGTCTTCGCCGCGTGCACGTTGGGCAGCGCGGCCTGCTCGAGTAGCTCGCGGCCCGCGACGTCGTTGGTGCCGTCGAGGCGCACCACGAACGGCACCGACGGTTTGAGGTCTTCGAACGCCGCGATCAGGCCTTTCGCGACCTCATCGCAGCGCGTGATCCCGCCGAAGATGTTGAACAGCACTGCCTTGACGGACGGGTTGGAGAGGATCAGCTCGACCGCCTGCTTGACCTTCGCGGCATCCGAGCCGCCGCCGGCGTCGAGGAAGTTCGCGGGTCGCCCGCCGGCCTGCGCGACGACGTCGAGCGTCGACATCACGAGGCCCGCGCCGTTGCCGAGGATGCCGATGTCGCCATCGAGCGCGACGTACTGCACGCCCTGTTCCTTCGCGCGGCGCTCGATCGGGTCTTCGTTCTCCGCGTCGGAGAGGCCCTGGTTCTCGGGGTGGCGGTAGAGCGCGTTGCCGTCGAGCGAGACCTTCGCGTCGAGCGCCTTGACCTCGCGCTCGGGCGTCACGATCAGCGGGTTGATCTCGGCGAGCGTCGCGTCCTCCTGCATCCACACCTCGTACAGCGCGAGGAGCGCGTCGGCGACGCCGTCGATCACGTCCGCGTCGGCCCGGCCCTCGGTGGCGATCTGCACCGCCTCCTCGCGCGAGAGCCCCTGCAATGCGTCGACGTGGTGGCGCACGAGCTTCTCCGGGGTGCGCTCCGCGACCTCTTCGATGTCGACGCCGCCCTCGGTGCTGAACATCACGAGCGGCTGCTTGGCCGCGCGGTCGAGCAGCACCGACGCGTAGTACTCGGTCGCGATGTCGCTCGCGTGCTCGATCCACAGCTTGCGCACCGTGTGCCCGTGGATGTCCATGCCGAGGATGTTGGTTGCGTGCTCGCGCGACTGCTCCCCATTGTCCGCGAGCTTCACGCCGCCGGCCTTGCCGCGGCCGCCGATCAGCACCTGCGCCTTGATGACCACGGGATAGCCGACCTCGTCCGCGGCCGCCACCGCGTCCTGCACGGTTGTGACGACCTTGCCGTCGGAGACCCTCAGCCCGTGGCGGGCGAACAGCTGCTTGCCTTGGTACTCGAGCAGGTCCATCGCGGCGCGGGATGCTACTGAAGAGGGGGAGAGCGCGCCGCGATCCCCCGGCAGGGCATAATGCCGACCGCATGCCCATCCCGAAGAATGTCACCTTCGTCACATTCGACGTATACGGAACGCTGATCGACTGGGAGACCGGCATCTACGAGGCGTTCGCCAAAGAGGCCGAGCGCGACGGGATCTCGATCGACCGCGCCGAGTTGCTCGCGCTCTTCCACGAGGTCTCCCGCGAAATCGAGGCCGGCTCCTACGAGCTCTACGCCGAGGTCCTGCGGCGCACCGCGCTCGAGATCGCCAAACGCATGGAGTGGCCCCTGGAAACGTCGCGCTCGGGCTTCCTGCCCGACGCCGTGCAGCGCTGGAAGCCCTTCAAGGAGACCAACATCCAGCTGCAGAAGCTCGCCAAGAAGTACAAACTCGGGCTGCTCTCGAACATCGACGACAAGCTCCTCGGGCAGACGCGCCGTCACATCCCGACCGACTTCGACCTCGTCGTCACCGCGCAGCAGGTGCGCTCCTACAAGCCCGAACCCGCGCATTTCACCGAGTGCGCGCGCCGCGTCGGCGGCAAGAAAGGCTGGGTCCACGTCGCCTCCAGCCACTACCACGACGTCGAGCCGTGCCTCAAGCAGCGCGTGCCGGTGATCTGGGTCAACCGCACCAAGGCGACGCTCGACGCTTCGCAGAAAAAGCCGACCGCAGAAGTTCACAATCTGCGCGAGGCCGCGAAGCTGCTGGGAATCGCGTGAGTCGCGCCGGGCGTCGCGCCGCGCCCGGGCTCGCCGCGCTCCCTGCCGCGCCCGCAGCGCTGCGCTCGGCGCCCGACCGCTGATCGGCTCCACGGTCTGCGTGCGCGCGGTCGCCCTGCACCCCGACGTCCTCGTCGCGACGAGCGCGATCTGGCAGACCAACTGCGTGATCGTGCGCCACGGCGAGGAGTGCTTCGTGATCGACTCGCCGATCCTCCCCGACGAGCTTGACGCGCTGCCGGCGCTGCTCGAGCAGGCCGGCTTCCCCGCTCCGAGCGGCCTGCTCGCGACGCACGGCGACTGGGATCACCTGCTGGGGCGACTAGCCTTCTCGGGCCTCGCGCTCGGCTGCGCGGAGACCACCGCCGCGCGCCTGCGCGCCGCGCCCGGTGCCGCGCAGCGTGAGCTGCGCCACTTCGACGAGGAGTTCCTGATCGAGCGCCCGCGGCCGCTTGCGCTGGGCGCGGTGCAAGCGTTACCCGTCCCGGGCCGCTGCGGACTCGGCGACGCGGAGCTCGAGTTGCACCCCACGCGCGGGCATACCGAGGACGGCGTCGCGGTCCTGATCCCGTGGGCGCGGGTGCTCGTCGCCGGGGACTACCTCTCCACCGTGGAGCTGCCGTCGTTCGACGCGAGTTTCGACGCCGGCGGCCCCGCCGGCGGCCCGCTCGAAAGCTATCTCGCGACGCTCGAGCAACTGCGGCTGCTCGCGCAGAGCGCCACGCATGTCGTTCCCGGACACGGGCCCACGCTCGCCGCGGAAGCGGCGCAGACCGTGATCGCCGACGACCTCGCATACCTGAGCGCTCTGCGCGAGCGCGGCGCCGAGGCCGCGCTGCCTTCCGGCCGCCGCAGCCGCGCCCAGCGGGCTCGGCACGCGCAGAACGTCGAGCGCATCGACGGCCAAGGCTCGCGCAGAACGTCGAGCGCACCGCCATTGCAGGCTCGCGCTCAGCCGTAGTAACGCGAGATGACCAATAGCTGGCTGAAGAGGTCGTGGGCCAGGATCACCAACACGATCAGCGTGCCCGCGACAGGCCCCCAGCGGCGCCCCGCCCCACGCGCGGCGAGCGCCAGGCCGGCGCCAGCGAGCGCGAGCATCGGCGCTAGATAGCGCAGTTGCGCATATTCGCCGGGAACCCGACCGCGATAGTCGTCGGCGCCGATTATCACGAGCAGGCCAAGTCCCATGATCGCGTAGACCGCGATCTCCAGCCACCGCGCTCGCAGGGCGTGCCGGCTCATCACCAGTCCGCTGAGCAAGAGCGCCGCCAGGATTGCTACCGGAGCCAGCGCGGCTTTTAGGACCCACGCCGGAAAAGTCGTGTCGAGCCAGCCATATTTTCCCACTACCTGTTCGAACCAGATTTGCGGCCCGCCGATACCGTGAAACGCTGGCGTCATGCCCGGCAGGCGCGGAAGATAGAACTGCCAGATGTAGGATATGGCCCCCTCGATCGACCGGTGCGCGCTTCCGACAAAACCCGTTCCGGTCGAAAGAAACTTCAGTGTCGACTGAGCCGAGAGGGCGTCGTCCAGAAGATACAGGCCGACAGGAGCCGCCGCTACCAGAAGCGCGAGGGCGAGTGAGCGGTAGGCGACGCGTCGGGACAGCCGCGCTTCCCTGAGGGTGAGAGCGAATAGCGCAAAGATCGCGCCCGGTGCTAGGCCCAAGAAGATCAGCTTTGTCATGAGGCCGGTAGCTATTACCGCACCCGTCACGACAGCCAAGCGCGGCGTCAGTCCTCGCCGGAAGGCTCGCGCGAGGCAGTAAAAGAGACAGCTCGAGACCGCGAACAGGAGCGCGTCCGGGTTGACCGCGCCCGACATCATCCCGAGGATCGGCGTCAGCGCGACGCCGAGACCGCCGATCGTCCACGCCCAGCGCGTGCCGGGAAGGGTCTCGCGCACGAACAGGAACGCGAACAGCGCTGTGAGGCCGCCGAGTACCGCTGAGAAGAGTCTCATCAGCGCGAGCCTGTCAAGCACCGTGCCACCCGATCCCAGGAAGTAGGGAATGGTCTCGAGCGCATAGTAAAGCGGCGGCTCGGACGCCGCGACCCCGGCATCGCCGGGTTGACTGCGCGAAAGGGGAAACGTGAGCCACGCCTCCAGGGTCTGCTCTTCCGCCTTTGAGGCAATGGGCTTGTTTTCCTGCGAGAACCTGACCTCGGGCTGGTGTAGATAAGTCAATGCGACTCCCTCCGCCGGGGGGTACTTTTCCCCGTCTGAGGACGGCAAGTGCCCGGTCTCCGCAAGATGCTCCACGTAGGCGAAATGACTGGGCTCGTCAGGCAACTGAAACGGAGGCGATATCACCGACCAGCACCCCGCGTTGACCAGCGCAACCAGCGCGCAGACCCAACCGGTGAGCGGCACGCGCCGCCCGCTCACCGCAGATCCCGCGCGAGCAGCCAGTAGGAGAGCGCGACCAACGTCGCGGCGAGGGTCAAGACGAGCAGCGCGTTCCAGGTGCCCGCGGCGGCACGTCCCAGACCCAGGCGTCGCGCCGTCGCGACGATCGTCGACCACCACCGTCTGCGGCCCGGATGTAGGTATTCGATATGTAGCCGTCCGGGCAGCTGCTTGCCTTCTTCGCCGACGGCAGCCGCGTTGGCGGTTCGCACACCGAGCATCGCGACCGGCCCGTTGAGATCGCGCAACCGAAAACACAGGCTGACGGGTGAGTAAGCGCGCGCGAGCGGTCTCACGGGAACCGTGACCGAAGCTCCCTCCCAACCTGCTCCCCGCTGGCCGCTGGTAAGCAGATGCGAGCCCGAGAGCACCCTCACGTTGACCTCGGGACCCAGCACGGTGGTGAGGCCGAGCCGTATCGCCGAAGTGCCCTCGGGCAGCGTTTCGCGCTGGCAGGCCCCGGTGGCGGCCGTGGTCGCGGCGATCTGCGTGTGCGTGAAGCTCAGATTCGTCTTAGTCACGATCGACGGCTTGTGGGAGAGCGTTACGCCGAGCGCGACCATGCTCAGCAGCATCCCCGCGCCCAGCACAACCTTGATTCGCACTACCGTCGCCGCAGACCGAGGATGCTGAGCAGAAAAGAGCTGAAGATGATCTGGATGCCCAAGACCAGGAGCGTCGCCGCGACGATCGCAAGGCGTTCGTCTGCCAGACTGCCCAGTCCTCGCTCGACCCACTCCAGCAAGATCGCGACGATCATCGCCGCCCCCACCAGCGCGAAGGCGCCGCCGAGGACGAGGCCATGCTCGAGACGGTAGCGACTGGACATACGATCAAACCAAGGATCGTGCTCTCCCATCAGATACGTCGCGTAGGCTAGGGCGCAAAGTCCGAGGGTTATCACCTGAACCCCCACGATCAGCAGCAGCGAGCCGCCGATCAGTGTGTGCAGCTCCCAACGCCGACCCAAGATATCGACGTGAGCAAGCACCGCGAGCGAGATCAGCGCGCCGAGCGCCGACATCACGCAGCCCGGAGCGATGAAGAGGTGCCGCGGGGAGTGAAGGATCAGGAACCGCAGGTGCCGCCAGCCATCGCGGAAGCTCGAGAGCTTGGACTCCCCGCCGCGCGGGTGATACTCGATCGGGAACTGGCGGATGTCCAATTTCGCCTTCGCGGCCCGCACGACCATCTCGGAGGCAAACTCCATTCCCGTGGCCCGGAGATCCAAGAGCTCGAGGCGATCGCGGCGCAGCGCGCGCATGCCGCAATGCGCGTCGCTCACGCCGGTATGAAAAAGGAGGTTCAAAAAGCGCGAAAGCAACGGATTCCCGATGTAGCGGTGATGCCACGGCATCGCGCCGGGGTGAATGTTCTGCATGCGATCGCCGATCACCATGTCCGCGCCCGCCTCCAGCTCCGCGAAAAAGCGTGGAATCTCGTCGAAGTCATAGGTGAGATCGGCGTCGGCCATCACGATGTACTCGCCCCGCGCATTCGCGAACCCCGCCATGTAGGCGCTGCCGTAGCCGCGCATCGGCTCGTGGATCACGCGCGCCCCGGCGGCCTTGGCGAGCTCGGCGCTGCCGTCCTCCGAGTCGTTGTCGGCGACGATCACCTCACCGGATATGTTCGCCCGCTCGAGCGCGCGCAGCGCCGCCGTGACACACGCCTCGATGTTCTCGGCCTCATTGAGGCACGGGATGACAACCGAGATCCGACACGATTGCTCGCTCGGAGCTGCAACGACGGCTGTGCTTTCGACGGTCGTGCTCATTTTGCATCGTCAATTCACTTTCGCGCGGGCGACTCATACATGTCGCGGCAAGCGGCCGACGAACTCTCGCGGATGGCTCGAGCGTCGTCAAGCCGAGGCGTCGCGGGGGGCGCTTTGCCGCGACGCCAGCCATCTTCCCGGCCCGCATATCGCCTGCATATTTCGTTATTCCGCGAGCGGAACAACGCTACGCGAGCAGCGGCGATCCTAGAAACATTCTGTACCGGAAATCCCGTACAGCTCCAGTCGCAGCTTGCGGAAGCTGCGCGGCGTCGCGGGCCTCCGCGGCCGGCGCTGCCTCAGTCCTCCGCGCCCTTGCTCGTGATCGTCGCGATCGGCGCGCCCGCTGCGATCGGCTCACCCTCGGCGATCGGCAGCTCCGCGATCACGCCGGCCTTGTGCGCGGTGATCTCGTTCTCCATCTTCATCGCCTCGATGATGCACAGCAGCTGGCCCTCTTGGACGGTGTCGCCCTGTTTGACCAGCACCTTCCACATGTTGCCCTGCAGGGGCGAGGGGAGCGTGTCCGGGCCGCCGCCCGCGGCCGACTTACGCTCGCCGCGGCGCGGTGCCTTGCGCGCGCCGGCAGTCGCTGTGCCGTTGGTGCCCCCGGCGGAGGTGCCCGCGCCACCTGCGCCCCCCGCAAAGGGCGGGCCGGCGACCTTGACGTCGAAGCGACGGCCGGAGACCTCGACCGTGTAGGACTGCTCGACGCGCTCCTGCTCCTCGTCCGGGTCGGTCGCGGGTGGCGCGGCGGGCTCGAATGCGAGCGTCTTCAGCCACTTGCGGTCCTCGAGCAGGTCGCGGCAGGTCTCCCCGCGCGCCCACTGCTCGGTCGCGAGTAGCGCTTGGTGGAACGGGATCAGCGTCTTGAGGCCCTCGATCTCGTATTCGGAGAGCGCCCGCAGCATGCGCTGCGTCGCCTGCTCGCGGTCCGCGTCCCACACGATCAGCTTCGCGACCATCGGGTCGTACATCGGCGAGACTTCGCCGCCGGCGCCCACGCCCGAGTCCACGCGCACGCCCGGCCCCCGCGGCTCCTCGTAGCGTCCGATCTTCCCCGGGGCGGGCGCGAAGTTCTTCGAGGCGTCCTCTGCGTTGATGCGACACTCGATCGCGTGGCCCCGCAGGACCACGTCCTCCTGGCGGTAGGAGAGCGGCTCGCCGGCCGCCGCGCGGATGCCCTCCTTGACGATGTCGATGCCCGTCGTCATCTCCGTCACGCAGTGCTCGACCTGCACGCGCGTGTTCATCTCGAGGAAGAAGTACTCCGGCTCGGCGCCCTCGCGCGCGGAGAACAGGCCCTCGATCGTGCCCGCGCCGACGTAGTCGACCGCGCGCGCCGCCTCCACGCCGATCTGCCCGATGCGCTCGCGCAGCGCCGCGTCGACCACCCACTCCGGTGCCGGGGACTCCTCGATCACCTTCTGGTGGCGGCGCTGGATCGAGCAGTCGCGCTCGCCGAGGTGGATCACGTTGCCGTGTGTGTCCGCGAGGACCTGCACCTCGACGTGGCGCGGGTCGTGCAGGTAGCGCTCGAGGTAGACCGTCGGGTCCGAGAAGAACTTCTCGCCTTCGCGGCTGGAGCCCTCGAACGCTCCCTCCAGCTCGTCCTCGGTGAGCGCGACGCGAAAGCCCTTGCCGCCGCCGCCGCCGGCCGCCTTGACCGCCACCGGGAAGCCGATCTCGCCCTTCGCGATCTTCAGCGCGTCCTTCACGCTCGCCACCGGCTCGGTCGTGCCCGGCACGATCGGGACGCCCGCCGCCTGCATCAGCTCGCGCGCGCGGGTCTTCGAGCCCATCGCCTCGATCGCGCTCGCCGGCGGCCCGATGAAGACGACGCCCGCGTCCGCGCACGCCTGCGCGAACGGCGCGTTCTCCGCGAGGAAGCCGTAGCCCGGGTGGATCGCCTCCGCGCCTGAGCGCGCCGCCACGTCGAGGATCTTCTCGACGCTGAGGTAGTTCTCCGCGGCCGGACCCTCGCCGAGGTTGTAGGCCTCGTCCGCGCGCGCCACGTGCAGCGCGTCGCGGTCGAGCTCGGAGTAGACCGCCACCGACGCGATCCCCAGCTCCTCCAGGGCGCGCACGATTCGGACGGCGATCTCGCCGCGGTTTGCCACCAGGACCTTCGTGAACATCGCGCGCCGCAGATTAGTAGTTCCATGCCCGCGCGTGCTGCGCGGGGCGCGGTGGAGGCCGGCGCAGCCGCTTGACTGCGCCGGCCTCCTGCGCTATGGCAGGCGGCCCGCGTCCGGGATAAGCGCTCCACAAACCCCGGACGCGAGCATTACGGCGTCGCCCTGGCGCGCTTTCGCGCTCGACGCCGGCCTGCCCGGGTGGACGGCCGCGAGGGCTGCCACACCAGTTGAGCTCGATGGCCGCAACGGCCTAAAAACATTTTTCGGAAACATCTGTAGAATGTTGACCGATCTCCTTTCGTACCCGGCATTCGCTGGGTGTGATGGGTGCCGGAGCGTCTGCCTCTGAAGTTGGAGCGGGCGCTTCGGCATTTCTCCCCCGCGAAAGTGGTTCCAGGAGTCGGTCTGATTCGGCAGTTGGAACACCGGGGACTATCGCATGTGGAGCCGCCCGCGTCAATGTGCGCAAAGACGGTTTTTCAGCCCTCGCGTTGTGCGATCGCACAATTTGGGTCCGAATCCCGCTCAACCGCCAGAAATCCGCGCGCGGAAAATCGGCGAAAAAAGATCGAAAAGTTGGAGACGTCCGCGCGATCAGCCGGTCGCCGAGGCGACCATGCCCGCGCCGACGGTCTCGTTCGTCGCCTCATCGATCAAGATGAAGCTGCCCGTGCGCCGATTGCCGACGTACGGATCGAACGCGAGTGGCGCGCTCGTGCGCAGGCGCACGCTGCCGATGTCGTTGAGCTCCAGCTCCGCCGGCGCCGGCGCGCGCTCCAGCGTGTGCACGTCCACGCGGTCCTCGAGCGCGTCGACGATCGCCGTCGCGCTGCGCGTCGTGTGCTTGATCACGTAACGCGCGCCCGGCCGCAGCGGGCGCGCGTTCAGCCAGCACACGTCGGCCCGCAGCTCTCGTGCCACCGTGGGGGACTGCTCCGGACGGCAGATCAGCTCGCCGCGCGAGACGTCCAACTCGTCCTCGAGTCGCAGCGTCACCGACATCGGCGCGAGCGCCTCCTCGAGCGTCCCCTCGTACGTGTCGATCGCCGCGATCCGCGTCCGCTGTCCGCTCGGCAGCGCGACGACGTCCTCGCCGACGCGCAGCGCGCCGCTCGCGAGCTGGCCTGCGTAGCCGCGGTAGTCCTCGCTCAACGCGGCGGCGGGGGCGGGGACGGTCGAGCGCGCCTGCGCCGGGCGGATCACCCACTGCACCGGGAAACGCGCCGGCCGATCGTAGGGGTGGTCGTACGCGACATCGACCTCCTCCAAGAGCTCGAGCAGCACCGGCTGGCGGGCGGGGTCCTGATACCAGTCCATCCGCTGCGAGCGGTCCACGACGTTGTCGCCCTCGAGCGCCGAGATCGGGATGTACGTCACCTCCGGGCCCGCGCGCCGCTCGCCCTCGAGATCGAGGGCGCTGCCCATCGGCACGCCCGGCATCGCGCTCAGCTTCTGCGCGAAGCTCTCGAACTCGCCGACGAGCTCTTCAAAGCGTGCACGGGAGTAGTCGACGAGGTCCATCTTGTTGACCGCCACGACCAGATGCGGTATCCCCAGCAGCACGCTGATGAACGCGTGGCGCTTGGACTGCTCCAGCACGCCCTTGCGCGCGTCGAGCAGGATCACGGCCAGGTCGGCCGTCGAGGCGCCCGTCACCATGTTGCGCGTGTACTGCTGGTGGCCCGGGCAGTCCGCGATGATGAAACGCCGGCGCGCCGTTGCGAAGTAACGGTAGGCGACGTCGATCGTGATGCCCTGCTCGCGCTCCGCGCGCAGCCCGTCGGTGAGCAGCGCGAGGTCGAGCACTCCTTCGCCGCCGCGGCGCATGCTCGCCTCCGCGACGTGCTCGAGCTGGTCCTCGAAGACCTGCTTCGTGTCGTACAGCAGTCGCCCGATCAGGGTGCTCTTGCCGTCGTCGACGGAGCCCGCGGTCGTGAAGCGCAGCAGGTCCAGGGTCATGCTCGATCGCGCCTGAGATGGTCGTGTGTCGAAGTGCTCACGGCCATCTCAGAAGTACCCGGCCTTCTTGCGGTCCTCCATCGCGGCCTCCGAGACGCGGTCGTCGGCGCGCGTCTCGCCGCGCTCGGTGATCCGTGTCGCGGCGATCTCGGTGACGACCTCATCCAGGGTCAGCGCGCGCGAGCGCACGCCGCCGGTGCAGCTCATGTCGCCGACCGTGCGGTAGCGCACCATCTCGCTGAACACCTGCTCGCCGTCGATCAGCTCGACGCCCTCGCGCCACGCGTAGAGCATCCCGTCGCGGCTGAAGACCGCGCGCTCGTGCGCGAAGTAGATCGATGGCACCTCGAGTTGCTCCTGCGCGATGTACTCCCAGACGTCGAGCTCGGTCCAGTTCGAGAGCGGGAAGACGCGCACGTTCTCGCCCTTGCGGATGCGCCCGTTGTACAGGTTCCACAGCTCGGGGCGCTGGTTCTTGGGGTCCCACTGGCCGAAGTCGTCGCGGAAGGAGAAGACGCGCTCCTTCGCGCGCGCGCGCTCCTCGTCACGGCGCGCGCCACCGAAGGCCGCGTCGAAGTCGTGCTTGGCGATCGCGTCGAGCAGCGTCACCGTCTGCAGTCGGTTGCGCGAGGCGCGCGGTCCCGTCTCCTCGACCGCGCGTCCGCTGTCGATCGACTCCTGCACGCTGGCCACGATCAGCCGCTCACCCAGTTCCGCGACGCGGCGGTCGCGGAACTCGATCACCTCCGGGAAGTTGTGGCCGGTGTCGACGTGCATCAGTGGGAACGGGAACGGCGCCGGGCGGAACGCCTTCTCGGCGAGGCGCAGCAGCACGATCGAGTCCTTGCCGCCGCTGAACAGCAGCACCGGACGCTCCAGTTCCGCCGCGACCTCGCGCATCACGTGGATCGCCTCGCTCTCGAGCGCCCGCAGATGGCTCAGCTGCGGGCGCGCCGCCGCGAGCGTCATCCGACGGTCTCCACGTGCAACCCACACTCCGTCTTGGTTGTCCCGGCCCAGCGGCCCTCGCGGCCGCTGCCGGGCTGTGTGCACGGGGCGCAGCCGATCGACGCGTAGCCCTGGTCGTGCAGGGGGTTGTACGGCAGCTCGCGCTCGTGGATCCGCCGCCACAGGTCCTTCTCCGTCCAGGACACCAGCGGGTTGTACTTCCAGATCCCGCGCGCGGCGTCGTGTTCGATCGGCTCGGCGTCGGCGCGCGTGGGGCCCTGCTCGCGGCGGATGCCCGTGATCCACGCCTCCGCGCCGTCCAGCGCGCGGGCCAGCGCCGCGACCTTCGCGTGCGAGCAGCAGTGCTCCGGGCCGCTCCAGCCGTTGCCGTCGGTGTCGCTCGCATCCTGCACCTCGACCGCGATCCCGAAGCGCTCCTCGAACGCGCGCCACGTCTGCAGCGTCTCATCGAACAGCACGCCCGTATCGATCGTCACGACGCGCACGTCGCGCCCGCCGTCGATGCGCAGCAGCTCGTCGATGAGCACCGACTCCTCCTTCTGGAAGGAGCAGAGCAGCACGACGTGCTCGCCGCCGTGACGCTGGACCGCCTCGCGCAGGGTCGTGGTCAGCTCCGCGGGGACGTCGCTCTGCGAAGTGACCTCGCGCGCCGCGAGATCGTGCTGGCTGTCGCTCAGACCGCGCACTCGCCCTCACCGCGGATCACCTGGAAGGGCACGTCGCGGTTCCAGTCGATGAACTGGTTCATCGTCTCCAGGCCGAAGTCGACGGGCAGCGAAAGGTCCTTGACGAGCGCTTCGAGCTCGGGCGTGCCGACGCGCGCAACGAACGCGCCCCACGCCTCGCCCTCGCTGCGGTTGGCCTCGTAGTGGCGCAGCCAGCGCTCGACGGCGTCGGGCACGCGCTTGGCGGGCAGGCGCTGCTTCAGGCGCGTGCCGAACTCGATCTGCTCGCCTTCGAAGGCGCCGCCGACGTGCGGGATGTAGGCGGGGATGGTGTGCTCGCCGACTTTGATCGACGCTCCGTAGAAGCCGATCGAGCCGACGTGATGCTGGCCGCAGCCGTTGGGGCAGCCGCTCATCTTGATGTGGATCGCGCGCGTCAGTGGGTCGGTGAGCTGCATCGCTTCGATGCGCTCCTGGACGGCGCGGTTGAGGCCCATCGAGCTCGTGATTCCGAGCTTGCAGGAGTCGGTTCCGGGGCACGAGACGACGTCGTCGATCTCGCGCGAGCCGGCGTCGCCCAGGTCGAGCGCCGACAGCGCGCGCCACACGTCGTAGACGCTCTCCTCGCGTACCCAGCGCAGCACGACGTTCTGCTGCACGGTCGTCCGCGCGTAGCCGCCGGAGAAGTCGCGCACGACCTGCGCGAGGCCGCGGAACTGCTCGGGCGTGAGGTCGCCGCGCGTGATCTTCGCCTCGACCGTGACGAACCCGTCCTGCTTCTGCGCGCGCACGTTCGCGGCGCGGAAGCGTTCGAACTCGGAGAGGTCGCCGTTGGGGCTCCCGTAGGTGCTCGGCGGAGCGGGCGCGCTCTCGCGCTCGTCGTCGAGGAACAGGCGATTCTCAATCGAGAAGTCGCGTTCGGCGACCCACTCGCCCTGCAGCTCCTCCTCGACCTGGCGGCGCAGCTCGTCGATCCCGAACTTGTCGACGAACACCTTGATCCGCGCGCGCGCGCGGTTGACGCGCAGCCAGTCCTGGCGGTCGAAGATGCGGAAGACGGCCTCGGCGATCTTCAGGTAGTCGCCGTTGTCGAGCTCGACGAACTCGTACAGCACGGGCGCCTTGCGCGGCATGATCGAGGTGCCGCCGCCGACGAGCATCTGCACGCCGCGCACCTCGCCGCGGCCGTCGATCTCGCGGACGCGCGCGCGGTAGGCGATGTCGTGGATTTCGCTGATCGCGCGTCCGGGCGCGCTGGCGTCGAACGCGGTCTTGATCTTGCGCGGCATCGCCTGTGTGGTGGGGTGGCGTACGAAGTAGCGCACGTACGCGCCCGCGTAGGGTGTGAGGTCGAAGAGCTCGTCGGAGGCTACGCCGGCCCAGGGATCGCCGGTGACGTTGCGCACGGTGTTGCCGCAGCCCTCGCGGCTGGAGAGCCCGGCCTCGCCGAGCTCGCGGATCGCGCGCTCGGCGTCGGGCAGGGGGATGTGGTGCATCTGGATGTTCTGGCGCGTGGTGATGTGGCCCTTGTTGAGCGGCACGTAGCGCTCGATGACGTCGGCGAACTTCTCGAGCTGCTCGGGCGTGATCCCGCCGAAGGGCAGCTTCACGCGGATCATCTGCACGTCGGGCTGGCGCTGCCCGTAGACGCCCTGCTTGAGCCGGAACTTGATGAACTCGTCCTCCGGCGTCCCGCCCTCCAGGAATTTGGTGGCCTCGGTCTTGAAGTCGTCGAACTCGCGCTGCAGGATCGGGATCACGTGCCCGGGCACGTTCTGCAGGATCTCGGGGTCCTCGAGCGTGCCGCGCGGGGCCTTGGGTGGCGAAGCTGACTCCATCGTTGACTAGACCTCCTGATCCGGGCGGACCCGGGCTCTTTCGATATGCACCTGCAACTGCCGGCGGAGAGGGGACAGCAGAAGGATAGCCCTAAAGGCTAGCGACTTTCGGGTATTTATCCAGGACTGGAAAACAGGGGGTGGGAGGTGCTCGGCGCCGGAGGTGGCGAAACTCAGCTCCAGCGGAGCGGATCTCCCCAGGCCGAGGGCGAGTCGTCCTCGTGTCCGACCGCTTCGAGGATAGCCGCCCGCGCCCACGGGTCTGGCGTCGCCGGGAGCGGCGCGAGGGGCGGCGCGGTCTCGCGCATGAACCGCTCCAGCGCGCCCACGATCGCGGCGGCCTCGATCGGGGAGGCCGCTGGAGAGATCGGCTCGAGTCGGGGGCGGCGGTCGGGCATCGGCGTAGTCTGACGGACGTCGCGCTCATCTGGATCCTTGGCTGAGCAGCCAAGGCGCTGGTACGCTCACGCGAATGTCGCGGCCGCTCGACGGCTTCCTCGCCGCCGCCCCCGCACCGCAGCGCGCGGGGCTGCGGGCGCTGCTCGCGCTGGCGCGGCGCCCGCGCGGCGCGCGGCTGCTGGCGCGCTTTGCGCCCGCGGCGCAGCTCACCACCGGTCTGCTCGCCGCCGCGCACTTCGAAGCGGACGCCCCGGCGCGCGCGCTCGGCTGGGACGCTGAGGCCGTTGTCGCGCGCGGCCGCGCGCTGCGCCGCGCGGAGGGGCGCCCGTGAGGGAGATGCTCGAGGCGGATGTCTGCGTGATCGGCGCGGGCGCGGGCGGCGCGGTGGCGGCGGCGGAGCTGGCGGAGGGCGGGGCGCGGGTGGTGCTGCTGGAGCAGGGCCCGGAGCACGACGCGGACGATTTCACGGCGCGGCCGCTGGAGATGCTGGGGCGCCTGTACCGCGACGGCGCGCAGACGACGACGCTGGGGACGCCGCCGGTACTGCTGCCGCTCGGGCGCGGTCTTGGCGGCACGACGCTCGTGAACTCCGGCACGTGCTTTCGCACGCCCGCGCGGGTGCTCGAGCGCTGGCGCCGCGAGCACGGCGTGGAGCTCGACGGGGCGGAGCTGGGGCGCTGCTTCGCGCGCGTGGAACGCGCGCTGTCGGTCGCGGAGGTCACGCCGGAGCTCGCGGGCGCGAACGCGGCGGTCGCGCGGCGCGGTGCGGAGCGGCTGGGCTGGTCGCACGGCTACCTGCGCCGTAACGCGCGCGGCTGCGTGGGCTCGGGGGTCTGCGCGTTCGGCTGTCCGACCTCCGCGAAGCAGCACACCGGCATCACCTACCTCCCCCGCGCGCGGGCGGCGGGCGCGCGGGTGATCACGGGCGCGGACGTGCAGCGGATTCTCGTCGAGGGCGGCCGCGCGAATGGAGTGCAGGCTCGGCTCGCCGCCACGGCCGCGGGCGCCGCCGCTGGCCGCGGCCACGAGGCCGCCTCCGGGCGCGGGGACCGGCCGGCGCGCGAGCTCGAAGTCCGCGCGCCGCGCGTGGTGCTCGCGGCGGGCACGATCCACACGCCGCTGCTGCTCGCGCGCAGCGGACTCGCGCGAGCGTCGGGGCAGCTCGGGCGCAACCTCGTGCTGCACCCGGCGACCGCGGCCTTCGCGCTGATGGAAGAGACGGTCGACATGGCGCGCGGCGTGCCGCAGAGCTTCTACGTCGATGAGTTCGCCGCGGAGGGCGTCCTCTTCGAGAGCGTCGCGGGGCCGCCGTCCTACGTCGCGCTCGCGCTGCCGCTCACCGGCGCGCGCCACGCCGCGGCGATGTCGCGCTACCCGCGGCTCGCGCAATTCGGGCTGATGGTCAGCGACGACTCGCGGGGGCGGGTGCATCTCGGCGGCGCGCGTGCAGCTGAGCTCGGCGGGGACCGCGTGGGTGCGCTGGCGGGCCGGAGTGCGAATAGAGTCGCGGGTCGCCGTGTGGGGACGCGGGACCGCGTGCGCGGGGTCGGCAGGATGGGCGGCCCACTGATCCGCTACGACTTGGGCGAGCCGGACGTCGCGAAGTTCCGCGCCGGCCTCGCGCGCCTGCGGGAGCTCTTCGAGGCCGCGGGCGCGCGCGAGGTCTACCTGCCGCTCCCGCCGGGCGTCTCGCCGGAGCGCGCCCGCGCCCGCGACCTGAAACTGATGGCGTTCCATCCGCTCGGGACGGCGCGCGCCAGCGCCGACCCCGCGCGCGGCGTGCTCGACGGCGATCTGCGCGTGCACGGCGTCGAGGGTCTGCACGTCGCCGATGGCAGCGTGATGCCGAGCTCGCTCGGCGTCAACCCGCAGCTGACGATCATGGCGCTCGCGACGCGCCTGGCCTACCATCTACTTGAACGCCCGTGTCCTTCCTGATCGACCCGCCCTGGCTCTACGCGACCGGTCGCGCCTACGGTCGCCTGATGCCCGAGCGAACGCCGACCGCGCGCGCGGTGCACACCGCGACTGCGACCGCGTTTCTCGCGACGAGCATCTCGCTCTACCTCGACCGGCCCTGGACGCGGCCGATCTGGAAGGCGTGCCGCGCGCGCAGCGGGCGCGACTGGATGCTCAACTCCGGGGTCTTCCGCTTCGACCCCGCGCGCGCCGGACGGCGCACGCACGTGGTCTCCGCGCTGTTCTTCGCCACCTACCCCTGGTGGCTGCTGCTCGGCGAACGCGCCGGGCGTAGGCGCTAGAGCGGGATGTTGCCGTGCTTGCGCTTGGGGCCGGGCTCGCGCTTGGTTTGCAGCGTGCGCAACGCCTCGATCAGCTTCGGGCGCGTCTCGTGCGGGACGATCACGTCGTCGATGTAGCCACGCTCAGCCGCCGTGTAGGGGTTGGCGAAGCGCGCCTTGTAGTCATCCATCAGCTTCCGGCGGCGCTCATCCGGCGTGGGGCTGCCCGCGATGTCGCGGCGGTAGATGATGTTCACGGCGCCCTCCGGGCCCATCACCGCGACCTCCGAGGTCGGCCACGCGAAGTTGAAGTCCGCGCCGAGGTGCTTGGATGACATCACGTCGTACGCGCCCCCGTAGGCCTTGCGCGTGATGATCGTCACCTTCGGCACGGTCGCCTCGGCGAACGCGTACAGCAGCTTCGCGCCGTGGCGGATGATGCCGCCCCACTCCTGCGCGGTGCCGGGGAGGAAGCCGGGGACGTCGCAGAACGTCAGCAGCGGGATGTTGAACGCGTCGCACGTGCGCACGAAGCGCGCGGCCTTCGCGGAGGCGTCGATGTCGAGCACGCCCGCGAGCTGGGCCGGCTGGTTGCCGACGACGCCGACCGTGTAGCCGTCCATGCGCACGAAGCCGCAGATGATGTTCTTCGCGTGGTGTTCGTGCACCTCCAGGAACTCCCCGTCGTCGACGATCAAGCGCACGACGTCGCGCATGTCGTAGGGCTTGTTCGGGTTGTCCGGAACCACGTGGTCGAGCTCGGCGTCCATTCGCAGCGGGTCGTCCGTCGGCTGCACCCGCGGCGGCGTCTGCAGATTGTTCGACGGCAGGAAGCTCATCAGGTAGCGGCAGTCCTCCAGGCACGCGTCCTCGTCCGCCGCCGCGAACTGCGCGACCCCGGACTTCGTGTTGTGCGTCATCGACCCGCCGAGCTCCTCGAAGCCGACCTCCTCGCCGGTCACGGTCTTGATCACGTCGGGGCCGGTGATGAACATGTGCGAGGTTTCGTTGACCATGAAGATGAAGTCCGTGATTGCCGGCGAGTACACCGCGCCGCCCGCGCAGGGGCCCATCACGAGGCTGATCTGCGGGATCACGCCCGAGCAGCGCACGTTGCGCAGGAATACGTCGCCGTAGGAGCCCAGCGAGACCACGCCCTCCTGGATGCGCGCGCCGCCGGAGTCGTTGATGCCGATCACGGGGCAGCCGATCTTCGCGGCGAGATCCATGATCTTGCACATCTTCTCGCCCATCACCTCGCCGAGCGAGCCGCCGAAGACCGTGAAGTCCTGGCTGAACACGCACACGCGGCGCCCTTCGATCGTGCCGTGGCCAGTCACGACGGCGTCACCCCACGGGCGGTTCTTCTGCATCTCGAAGTCGTGCGTGCGGTGGCGCACGAAGGTGTCGAGCTCCTGGAAGGAGCCCGGGTCGAGTAGCTTCTCGACGCGCTCGCGCGCGGTGTACTTGCCGCGCGCGTGCTGCTTCTCCTCCGCCTCCGGGGCGGAGTGCAGCGCCGCCGCGCGCAGCTCGTGCAGCTGGGCGAGCTTCTCCTCGTAGGTCTCGGGTGCCTTGGCGCGCGTCATCGGGCGCGTGATCTTATCCGCGGCGCGCCCCGCTGCGCGCTCAGCCGCGCGAGAATGGGCGGTGATGGGCCGCACCCAGGCGGTCCAGGACGGCGGTGAGCGATGCCGCGTCCTGCTCGACCATCGCCTGCTCGACGACTGCGAGCTCCGCCGCGAGGTCTGGGCGCTCCGCGGTCGCGAGCGCCCCAGCCGCTGCGGGCTCCTCGGCTGCGGGCTCCGGGGCGGGCGCCTCCGTCGGGCCGGGTTCGGGCTCGTCGAGCGCGGCGGGCTCCTCCGTGGCGATCGGCTCGCGCTCGTCGATCGGCTCGGACTCGTTGAGCGCCTCGGGCTCGTCGATCGGAAGCAATTTGCGTCGTCGCTGGAAGATTCGCGCGAACAATCCCCGACGCCGTTCGGGTTCGGGCTCGACGACAGCCGCCGGCTCCGGCTCGACGATGGCCTCGGACTCCGGCTCGACGACGGCGTCGGGCGGCGGTTGCGCGACCTCATCCTGCGGCGGGTCGGCCTCGGCGACGGCCTGGGGTTTTGGCGGCGCGACCTCCGCGGGGGGCGCCTCGATGTCGGCGACCTCGCGCACGGCGGTGAGCGTGACCTTGGTGCCCCACCCGGAGGCCTTCAGCTGGATGGCGCCGCGCACATCCCCGGCCTCCCACTCGACCGCGGTCTCGGGCTCGACGCGGGCGATGCGGATATCGCCGAACTCGCCGAGGTGCCGCGCGAGCGACTCGGGGTCGCTGAGCTCGGCCCACAGCTCGGGTGGGGACTTGACGAGGGTGCGCTGCACTTCGCAGGAGGGCATCGTGCATCTTGTTCGCGCGTTCTCACGCGAGTCCTTCAGTGTGGCGATACGCACAAGGACAAGCTCTCCGACCTACCCAATATCGAACTATAAAAGATTAAAGTTTCAAATAGAAAAGTTTAGCTTACTATAGTTTAGCCATGCCAACTGCCTTCGTGGGACGTAAGCACGAGCTGGAGCTGCTCCTAGGGGAACTGGAGCATCTGCGCGAGAGCGGGCAGGGAGGTTTTATCTGGATGCGCGGTAGGCGCCGGGTCGGCAAGTCGCGGCTCGTGCAGGAGTTCATCGAGGCCTCGAAGCTGCCGTATGTCTTCTACCAGGCTCCGCGCAGGACGAGCGCGGATGCTCTGGAGCGATTCCGAAAGGCCCTCGCCGCTTCGAGCTTGCCGGTGGCCGAGACGGTGCGAATCGGTGCTAGCTTCGATAGTTGGCCGGCGGCGCTGAGGCTGGCGCAGCAGGGTGCCACGCGCGAGCGGCCCGTGATCGTCGTGATCGACGAGCTGCCCTACCTCGTCGAAGCCGACGCGGGCACGGCTGCGGACATCCAGGAGGCGTGGGATCGCGAGTTGCAGCATCGACCTGTGCTGCTCGTATGTATCGGCAGCGACATGCGAATGATGCGGGCTCTAACCGAGTATCCGGCCGAGCTCTATGGCAGGCCGACGCGCGAGATGGTCGTTCAGCCGTTCAGTCCGCGAGACCTCGCTGTGCTCAGCGGTGCGGACGGCGCGCAGGCATTCGACCGCTTTTTGATCGTTGGAGGTCTGCCGATGCTCGCGCGCTCCTGGGCGCCGAGCTCGACGCGACGTCAGTTTCTCGGGAGAGAGCTCCTCGACCCGGCGAGCCCGCTGGTAGTCGACGGTCTGCGCATCCTCGACGCCGAGTTCCCGGCCGAGCTGCAGGCCCGGGAGGTGCTCGCTGCAATCGGTCACGGCGAGCGGGCTTTCACAGAGATCGGCCGGCGCAGCGGAGTTGGCAACGAGGCGAGTCTGTCGACCGTACTGAAGAGCCTCGTGAGCAAGGGCATGGTGGAGTCGGCCCTCCCGTACGCTGCGCCGCCCGGCCTGAAGAGCAGGCGATACATGATCTCGGATCCCTACCTGCGCTTTTGGTTGCGCTTCATCGGTCCGGGCATCGATGAGATCGACCGGGGTCGTGGCGACCTGGTGCTCGAGCGTGTCGAGCGCGACTGGACGAGCTTCCGGGGGCGCGCGATCGAGCCTGTCGTCAGGCGTTCGCTGGAGCGACTGTTGCCCAGCGAGCGCTTCGGCGATGCGCGCTACGTCGGGGCCTACTGGACACGCACGAACGTGCCAGAGGTCGATCTCGTCGGTGCGGCCGATCCAAAGCCGACGGCGGTCTCGTTCGTAGGCTCGATCAAGTGGCGCGAGAACGCGCTCTTCACCCGCCCCGACGCGCAGGAGCTGATCGAGCAACGTAGTCGCGTCCCCGGGGCCGCCGGTGCGCGGCTGGTCGGTGTCTCGCGTCGCGGCTTCGTCACCGACGCCGGGTTGGATGTGGAGCTGACACCGGACGAGCTCTTACGGGCCTGGCCCGAACCGTAGACGGCTACGCTGCGGTCGGTCGTAGACGGCTACGCTGCGGTCGGTGTTGCGCGCGGTGCGAGGAGCCCGCGCTCGTGCAGCGCCTCCGCGATCTGCACGGCGTTCGTCGCGGCTCCCTTGCGGAGGTTGTCGGCGACGATCCAGAGGTCGAGAGCGCGCTCGTGGCCGGGGTCGCGGCGGATGCGCCCGACGAGCACGTCGTCGCGTTCGGCCGCGTCGATCGCCAGCGGGTAGAGCGCCGAGCCGGGATCGTCGAGGACCGTCACACCGGGCGCCGCGATCAGCAGCTCGCGCGCGCGCTCCGGCGAGAGCTCCTCGCGGGTCTGCACGTTCACCGCCTCAGAGTGGCCTGTGACGACGGGCACGCGCACGCAGGTCGCGCTCACGCGGATCGCGTCGTCGCCGAGGATCTTGCGCGTCTCGTGCATCAGCTTGCGCTCCTCGTCGGTGTGGTCCTCGCCAGCCGCGAACGAGCCCGCGTGGGGGAGCGCGTTGAACGCGATCTGGTGCGCATAGGACTGCGGCGGAGCGATCTCGCGCTCATGCAGTAGTGCGTGCGACTGGTCAAGCAGCTCCTCGACCGCCTGCCGGCCGGTGCCGGAGACGGCCTGGTAGGTCGAGATCACCAGGCGCTCGATGCCGGCCGCGTCGTAGATCGGTTTCAGCGCGACCACCATCTGCATCGTCGAGCAGTTCGGGTTCGCGACGATCCCGTGATGGCCGGCGAGAGCGTCGGGGTTGACCTCGCTGACGACCAGCGGGACGTCGTCCTGCATGCGCCAGCGCGAGGAGTTGTCGACGACCACCGCGCCCGCGTCCGCGAAGCGCGGAGCCCACTCGCCCGAGGTCGCGCCGCCCGCGGAGAACAGCGCGAGGTCGAAGCCCTGAATCGTCTCCTGCTCGAGTGGCCGCACGGTGAGATCGCCGCCGTCCGGCGCGGCGCCCTCGAGCACGCGCCCCGCCGAGCGCGCCGAGGCGAACGCGACGACCTCGCGCGCGGGGAACGCGCGCTCGCGCAGCAGGCGCAGCATCAGCGTGCCCACCTGGCCGGTGGCGCCGACCACCGCGACTCGATAGCCCTCAGGATTCATCGCTTGCAAGGGTATCGGGGGAGCGCTGGCTACGAGGCTGCTCGGCGGGGCCGCCGCGCGGGGCCAGGACGCCGGGAGGACCGCCGCGCGGGGGTCCGAGCGCGCGCGAACTAAACGCGTGGGCCATGCAAGAGGTTCTTTTTTCCGTGTTCTTTACGGCGAGGAACTGTTTAAAGCCGTAAGAAACACGAAAAATAGAACTAACATCTCCTGCCCTCGCCCTCGCTCTCACTTTGGTGGACCTGGCCCTCCTCGCTCTCGCTCTCACCTTGGTGGACCTGGCCCGACCCGGCCTCGCCCGGCCTACGGCTTGATGACCATCACTGCGATCGTGAGGAGCACGATCAGGCTGAGCAGCGGGCCGAAGGTTGAGAGGCGGCGGACGAGCGCGCGGTACTCATCGCTCATCTCTACCTCCCCGTCCCCCGCCGCGGCGACGTCGCGCGCGGCGATCGTCTCGGCGCGTTTGGCGGTCGGGATCATCACCGAGCCGACGAGCCCGCCGATCACGATCGCGGCGCCGAGACCCCATTGCACGAAGAATTCGCTCCAGAGGTGCCCGTCGCTGGCGAGGAAGATGCCCGCGGCGACGACCACAACGAGGCCGCCGTTGACCAGCGTGCGCTCGATCGTGTACTCCACGCGGTGCATCAGAGGCAGGGTACGCGGATCCCGGTTGGCGGCGACCGCGAACATGATCGGGTAGGCGAACGTCACGCCGAAGGCGATCACGACGGCCATGATGTGCAGGGCGAGGACGATTTCGTAGGCTGAGGCGGCGAGCATTGACAAGATCCTAAGGGTCCGGTCGGCGCATGCGCCGACCGGGGAACGGCCACATGTGGCCGTTCCTGGAGGGGTCGCATGCGACCCCTCCCAACCGGTCGCATGCGACCGGTTGCCTCACATCCTCAAAACGTCGGCGCGTACTTGCCGAAGACGTCCTGCATCGCGCCGCAGACCTCGCCGAGCGAGCAGCGCTCCTTCAGCGCCTGGCGGATCGCCGGGAGCAGGTTCTCGCCACTGCGCGCCACCGCGCGCAATTCCTCCAGGCGACGCTCCACCAGCGCCTGCTCGCGGTCGGCCTTGAAGGCGGCCAGTCGCTCGAGCTGTTCGCGCTCGGACGCCGGGTCCACGCGCAGTAGGTCAGGGACCTCGATGTCCTCTTCCTCGTACTTGTTCACGCCGACGACGATGTCCTGGCCGATGCGGTAGCGCTCCTGGTAGCCCCACGCCGACTCGTCGATCTCGCCGGTGATGAACTGGATCGCGTTGACCGAGCCGCCGAGCGCGTCGACCTTGCCGATCAGCTCGTTCGCGCGCGCTTCGATCTCGTCGGTCAGCGACTCCACGAAGTAGGAGCCCGCGAACGGGTCCACCGTGTCCGCCGCGCCGGACTCGTGCGCGAGGATCTGCTGCGTGCGCACCGCGATTTTCGCCGCGCGCTCCGTCGGCAGCGCGAGCGCCTCGTCGAAGCCGTTGGTGTGCAGCGACTGCGTCCCCCCGCAGACCGCCGCGAAGCCCTGCAGCGCGACGCGCACGATGTTGTTCTCCGGCTGCTGCGCCGTCAGCGTCACGCCGCCCGTCTGCGTGTGGAAGCGCAGCATCGTCGCCTTCGGGTTCGTGGCGCCGAAGCGCTTGCGCATGATGTGCGCCCACATGCGCCGCGCCGCGCGGAACTTCGCGACCTCCTGGAAGACGTTGTTGTGGCCGTTGAAGAAGAACGCCAGCCGCGGCGCGAACTCGTTCACGTCGAGGCCCTTCTCGATCGCGGCCTGCACGTACGCGATCCCCGAGGACAGCGTGAACGCGACCTCCTGCACCGCCGAGCAGCCCTTCTCGCGGAAGTGATAGCCCGAGATCGAGATCGTGTTCCACTTCGGCACGCGCTCGTGGCAGTACTGGAAGAGGTCCGTCGTCAGCCGCATCGTGGCCTCCGGCGGGTAGATGTAGTTGCCGCGCGCGATGTACTCCTTGAGCACGTCGTTCTGCGTCGTCCCGCGCAGCTGCGCGCTGGGCACGCCCTGCTCCTCGCCGACGAGCTCGTACAGCAGCAGCAGGCACGCCGCCGGCGCGTTGATCGTCATCGACGTCGAGACCCGATCCAGCGGGATGCCGTCGAACGCGGTGCGCATGTCGTCGATCGTGTCGATCGCCACGCCCGTGCGCCCCACCTCGCCCAGACAGCGCGGGTTGTCGGAATCCAGCCCCAGCTGCGTCGGCAGGTCGAAGGCCATCGAGAGGCCCGTGGTGCCCTTGGAGAGCAGGTAGCGGTAGCGCTCGTTGGACTCCTTCGCCGAGGCGTACCCCGCGTACTGGCGCATCGTCCACGTCTGCTTGCGGTACATCTCGCGGTGCGGGCCGCGCGTGTAGGGAAACTCTCCCGGCTCGCCCAGGTCGAGGTCGGCCGGCAGATCGGCCTCGGTGTAGAGCGGCTCGATCTCGATGCCCGAGTCCGTGAAGCGGCGCGGATCGTCGGGGCCCACGATCGGGGCGACGGTGAGACGCTCGGAATCCCCGCCGCGTGGCGGGTTCGGCCCGGGGTCGTGCTCGACGGTTGCCATAACCGGATGATAAGGACAGTCGGCGGGCGGAGGGTATGACCGGCGTCGGCTGGGCAGGTTATCCTCCCGCGGAATGGCCACCTGCCTCGTCACCGGCGGCGCCGGCTTCCTCGGCTCGCACCTCTGCGACGAGCTGCTCGCGCGCGGGCACCGCGTGATCTGCGCCGACAACTTCGAGACCGGCTCGCTCGCGAACATCGAGCACATCCGCGACCCCGAGCGCTTCACGTACCTCGGCGTCGACATCATCGAGCCCTACTTCGTGCAGGAGCCCGTCGACTTCGTCTACCACCTCGCCTCGCCCGCCTCGCCGATCGACTACCTGCGCCTGCCGCTGCACACGCTGAAGGTCGGCTCCTACGGCACCCACCACACGCTCGGCCTCGCGAAGGCCAAGCGCGCGCGGTTTTTGATCGCCTCCACCAGCGAGGTCTACGGCGACCCCCACGTGCACCCCCAGCCGGAGTCCTATTGGGGCCACGTCAACCCAATTGGGCCGCGGGGGGTCTACGACGAGGCCAAGCGCTACGCCGAGGCGCTCACGATGGCCTACCACCGCCAGCAGGGCGTCGACACCGCGATCGTGCGGATCTTTAACACCTACGGTTCGAGAATGCGCCCGCACGACGGCCGCGCCATCCCCACCTTCCTGCGCCAGGCGCTCGCCAACCGGCCGATCACGGTCTTCGGCGACGGCCGCCAGACGCGCTCGTTCTGCTACGTCAGCGACCTCATCCGCGGCATCATCGCGCTCGCCGAGTCCGGCTACCACGAGCCCGTCAACATCGGCAACCCCGACGAGTTCACGCTGCTCGAGCTCGCCGAGACCGTCAAGGAGATCACCTCGTCCACCTCCGAGATCGTCTACGAGGCCCTCCCCGTCGACGACCCCAAGCAGCGCCGCCCCGACATCGCGCTCGCGCGCGAGCTGCTCGACTGGTCCCCGCAGGTCTCCCTGCGCGAAGGCCTGCAGCGCACGATCGAGGACTCCGGCGTCGAGGTCCTCGTCGGCTGAGGCCGGGTCGCAGTCGCACGGCCGCCACCCGCCTGCAAGGCGCAGACCGCTACGCGACCGCTACATCTGCGACCCTGAGGCGTTGTGAACAGCGAGATGGGAACCCGTTCCTCGCGGACGTCCAGCGCTGAGCACGCCGAGCACCCCGCGTCCGTCGCCGCCGGCACGCTGCCCGCACGACCGATCGTCAGGGCGCCCAAGCGCCACGCGAGCGCTCCCGCGCTCTCCGCAGCGACCGCCCAGCGCGAGACCAGCGATCGCGACATGCGCCGCAAGCGCCCGCCCGCGATCTCGTTCCTGCTGCGCGTCGAGACCGCGCGGCGCGTCGCGCGCGTCCTCTCGCTGCTCGCGCTCGACTTCGCGGGCCTCACGCTCGCGATCTTCACCGCGCTGCTCCTGAAGGCCGCCGTGCTCGGCCACGTCGACGCGACGCAGGCCTACGAAGAGACCAAGCAGATCCTCGCGTTCGCCTACCTCGTGACCGCGCTCCTGTTCGCGCGCTCCGGCCTCTATGCGGGGCGCGGTCAGCGGCCCGGCCTCACGCGCATCGTCGCCTCGCTCTTCCAGGTCACATTCGTCGCGCTGCTGTTCGCGCTCGTCAGCGGGCAGCACTTCTCGAGCTTCTACATCTTCTGGGGCTCGCTCGCCTTCGCGCTGCTCTACGTGCCCTCGCTGCGCTCCGTCTACGAGCGCGGCACCGGCGCGCTGATGCGCGCCGCCGGACGCCAGCGCCGCGCGGTGCTCGTCGGCACCGGCACTCACATCCGCGAGGTCGCGCACGCGCTCGCCGACGCGCCGCAATCGCGCATCGACGTCGTCGGCTTCCTCTCGCTGCGCGCGCTGCCCGCCAACGGCCTGCGCGCGCTCGGGTCGCTCGCCGATCTCGAGCGCATCCTCGACGACGAGCGCGTCGACGAGGTCATCATCGCCGACCCCAGCTTCCCGCAGGGCGAGGCCGTCGGGCTCGTCGATCGCTGCCACCGCCGCGGCGTGCGCGTGCGCATCGCGCCCTCGACGATGGAGATCCTGATCCACCGCGCCGAGTTCGTGCCCGGCGAGTCCGTGCCCCTGTTCGAGCTCAAGCCGCCCGTCTTCGAAGGGATCGACTTCGCGCTCAAGCGCACCTTCGACGCGATCGGCGCGACGCTGCTGTTGATCGCGCTGAGTCCCCTGCTGCTCGCGATCTGGATCGCCGTGCGCGCGACCTCGCGCGGGCCCGCGCTGTTTCACTCGATGCGCCAGGGCATCGGCGAGCGGCCCTTCGCGTGCCTGAAGTTCCGCACGATGTACCTCGACGCCGAGCACCGCCAGGCCGACCTCGAAGGGCTCAACGAGGCCTCCGGCGCGCTGTTCAAGATCCGCGACGACCCGCGCACGACCCCCATCGGGCGGCTCCTGCGGCGCTTCTCGCTCGACGAGCTCCCCCAGCTCGTCAACGTCCTGCGCGGCGAGATGTCGCTCGTCGGCCCCCGACCGCTGCCCGAGCGCGACTTCGAACAGCTCGACGAGTGGCACCGCAAGCGCTACCTCGTGCTGCCCGGCATCACCGGCCTCTGGCAGGTCTCCGGTCGCTCCGAGCTCGACTTCGACGACCTCGTGCACCTCGACTTCATCTACCTCGAGCACTGGTCGCTCGCGCTCGACCTCACGATTCTGCTGAAGACGATCCCCGCCGTCCTCTCCCGCCGCGGCGCCTACTGAAGCGAAGCGCGCCGCGCGGCTCGCTCCGCGCGGCGTCTGCCGAAGCCGCTCACGCACGGGCGCGTCGGCCGCGCGAGCGCGTCCTCGTACACGCGCCACGTCTCGCGGCCCGCGTCCTCCCACGTCCACGCCGGCAACGCCGGCAACGCCGGCGGCGTCGGCGACGGCGGCAACGGCGCGTGGATCGTTAGCTGCGGAGCCGCTATCCCCACGCCTGCCGTGTCGGCCGCGGCGTCTCGCGCCGGCGGGATCACGACGACGCGCTCGCGCTCGAGCCCGAGCTCGGCGATGGCTTCGCGGGCGACGATCTCAGCGGGAACGATCACGTGCGTCGCGCGCTGCAGCGCGAGGTGGCGCAGGCGCAGGTGCACGCCGCCGCTACGCAGCCGCTCGCTGCGGCGGGTCAGCGCGCCGCAGTCGTGGATCGTCACGACCATCGGGCACGGGCTGTGCAGCATCGCCCCCTCCAGCCACGGCGCATGGAAGACCTCCGCGCCGCGCGGGCGGTGGGTCTCGAGCACCTCGTCGCGCTCGCCCGCCGTGTCGCGCAGCGCGCGTAAAAGGCAGCGCGCGTAGTGCCCGACGTTGTGCGCGCCTCCGCCGGGACGGCTGTCGAACGCGACCTTCACAGGCAGCGCCGGCCCTTCACGTCGCTCCCCGAGACGTGCACGCGGGTCACGTTAATGGGTTTCGCGCGGCAGCGCTAGAGATGACAGCGTAGTTTCCGCAAGAACGATAAGCGCGGGGTCTGGAGAAGCGATGGGTGAGGAGGGCGAAGTCGAGCGCGAGCAGGGAGCGGACGCGCGCGCCGCGCCGCGCGACCACCACGAAGCCCTCTGGGAGGACGTGCCGGAGGGCCTGCTGCCGTCGGACTTCGAGCGGCGCCTCGCGTTCCTGCTGGAGCACGTCCTCGCGGGCGCGCGCGTCCTGGACGTCGGCTGCGGCGAGGGGCGCTTCGCGCAGGCGCTCCTCGCGCGCGGCGCGCGCGTCGTCGGCATCGACGTCGCCGCGGAGCCGCTGCGCCGCGCGCGGGCGCGGTGGCCGGAGCTCGGGCTCGACCTGCGGCGTGTCGCGCCGAGCGGTCCGTGGCCGCTGGCGGACGTCAGCTTCGACGTCGTCTGGGCCGGCGAGGTGATCGAGCACGTCGCGGACACCGCGGGGTGGCTCTCGGAGGTGCGCCGCGTGCTGCGCTCGGGGGGCACGCTGCTATTGAGCACGCCCGCGCACGATGCGCTCACGCGGGCGCGACTCGCGCTCGGTGCGCGCGCGTTCGAAGCGCACTTCGATCCGCGCGCCGATCACCTGCGCTTCTACACGCGCCGCGCGCTCGTCGCGCTGCTCGCGGACTTCGGCTTCGAGGCGATCACGACGCGCGCAATCGGCGGAGCTCCGGGAGCGCGCCGCGTGTTGCTCGCGAGCGCGCGCCGCGCGCGCTACTGAGGCTGGCCGCCGCCGTGCCGCCGCTCGCGCTCACCGCGCGTAAGGCCTGTAAGTAGTCGTTCTGGAGCGTCAACAATTCCTGGTCTTCGCCGATCGTCGCGCGCGGCGCGACGGCCTGCGGGTTTAAGTAGACCGCGGCGCGCAGCGCGTTCAGCGCGGCGCGGGAGTCGCCGAGGTGCAGCTCGTATTCGCCGAGCGCCTCCCACGTCTGCCAGTTCGCGGGCTGCAGGTGCACCGCGCGTTCGTACGTCGCGGCGGCGTTCGCGCCTTGGCCCGCGCCCTGCTGCACCGCGGCGAGCGTGATCAGGGCTTCGGCGGAGAGCGGATCGCGGCTGACCGCGGCGCGCGCCGCGGCGAGCGCGCCCGCGGGGTCGCGCGCGATCAGCGCGAGCGCCTGGCTCTGCGCGTCCTGCGAGCGCTGCGGCTGCCACTCCGTCCACGCCGCGAGCAGCGCCGCGATTGCCACCGCGAGCGCGACCGCGATCGCTTCGGGGTCGGTGCGCAGCCCCCGCCACCGCGCGCGCCGCGCGTCCGCTTGGCTCGCGTCGACGCCCGCGCTGGTCGCGTCGTGGCTGCCCCAGATCTCATTCGCGGCGCTGCCGGCAGGGACCCCGGGCAGCGCGACCCGCGCCGCGATCGGACCGCGGCCGGCGAGCCAGCCGGCGCAGAGCAGCGCGGTACAGGCGAGCCCGGGCACGTACCAGGTCCAGTCGACGAACGAGTGCACGCCGAAGGTCGCGACGAGGCAGAGCATCGTGAGCAGGCCGATGCGCTCAGGGGTGTAGACGCCCGCGGCGTCGTCGCGGTCGGAAAGCGGCCAGCGCCGCCAGCGCCAGTGGCTCCAGCAGCGGTTCAGCGGATGGGTGGCGCGTCCCGCGGCGGCGAGCCAGGCGCCGAACAGCGCGAGTACGAGCAGCATGCCGACGATGCCGAGATCGGCGAGCGTCTGCACCGCGAAGCCGTGCGCCTGCTGGACTTTGAGCGGCGCGGTGCGGTAGCGCAGGCGGGCGGTGGCGTAGCCTTCGGCGCCGGCGCCGAGGAGGGGATGGGCTTTGAAGACCTGCAGCGCCTCGTGCCAGTAGCGCGCGCGGGCGCTGCTGACCGCGGTCAGGCGCCCCGGTCCGTTCGCGGGCACCGTCGCGTTGGGATTGGTGAGCGAGCCGAGCCCGTGCGAGACGCTGCCGAACAGGCCGCGGTGGCTGACCGCGAGCGCGCCGAGGACGGCGATGACGGCGAGCGCGGGGAGACTCGACAGGAGGATGCCGGCGCGGCGGCGCGTGGCGGGGGAGGGCGCGCGGCGGCCGCTGAGAAAGCCGATCGCGAGTCCCGCGAGCGTGAGCGCGATGAGCGCCGCGGCGAGCAGCACGCCGAGCTGGTGGCCCGCCTGGACGCGGGAGGCGAGCTTCGCGGTGTCGGTCGTGAGGGCGCCGCGCGAGAAGTCCCACGCGACGACGACCGCGGCGCCGAGGCCGCCGACGATCAGCACGGTGGCGCCGCGCAGGCGCAGCGGCACGAGGCACAGCCAGAGCGCGACGCCGACGATCAGCGCGGCGAGCGCGCCGCGCGAGTACGCGAGCATCAGCGTGACGAGCATGATCGCCATCGCGGGATACGCGAGCGCGCTGAGCAGCGCGTGTCCGCTGCGGCGCGCGCCGAGCCACAGGCAGGCGATCGCACCGAGCGCGGCGGCGAGCCCGGTCGCGTTCCAGTAGCCGTAGGGTTCGCGCAGGCGCGCGTAGTAGACGATCTGCTGGGTACCGAGGCGGTTGGGGAAGACCTTCGTGAGCAGCGCGTAGCCGCAGATGACGACGCTCGCGAGCAACACCCCGCCGAGCACCGCGGACCAGCGGCGCGGCGCGGCGCGCGCGAGCAGCACGGCGAGCGCGAAGACGCTGCTGTACGCGAACAGGCGCGAGGCCGCCTGCCAGCTTTCGTCGGGCTGCACCGACCACACGACGGACAGCGCGGAGAGCGCGGCGAAGGCGAGCAGCAACGCAGCGGGCCACAGCCCGTACGCGGCGCGGCCACGCGGGGTCAGCAGGACCGCGGCGGCGATCGCGAGACCGCAGCCCACGGTGAGCCCGATCTCGACGGCGGTCGTCGGGCCGAGGTTCAGCCCGGCGCCGGCGATGAAGGTGATGACGCACAACACGACTGCGACCAGCAGCGCGGGCCACGCGCGCGCAAGCGCTCGCGCGCGATCGTCGCCGCAGATGCGCTCCCACGCCGCAGGACGGCGGGTCGCCGCGGGATCGGCGCCGGCGGGCGCGACGGGCTCGGGGGGCGCGGTCGCGAGGGTCGACATCTCAGGCTCCCGAGCGGCGGGCGCGAACGCGCACGAGGACGCCGCGGCCGAGCAGCAGCAGCGCGCAGGTGAGCAGGAACGCGAGTAGCGCGAGCAGCGGCGTGGGCAGGCTGGCGAGCGCGGAGGCGATATCGACGTGGACGACGCCGGGGTTGACGACTTCGCCGCCGACCTTCACGGGGGCGCCGCCGGCGCGCGCGGCGTGTTCGAGGACGTGCTGTTCGGCGGGGGTGGGGGGCGCGACGGCGGCGTTCGCGCCGCCTGCGCCGGGGCCGCCCGCGCCAGCGCTCAGACCACCGGCGGCGGCGCGCTGGGCCTTGTGGATCAGGCTCGTGCAGTCGCTGTACTCGGCGAGTTCGGCCGGCATCTGTTTGAGCGCCTGGTCGTAGGCCTGCTGGCTGAAGCCGCTCGGGATCTTGCCTTCGCCGCACTCTTCGAGGATCTTGTTCGTGCTCGCGGCGCTCGCGCTCGCCCTGGCGCCGACGTGTGCGGCGGACGCGGGGGCGGCGATGCACAGCACGAGCGCCAGCGCGGCGAGCAGCGGTGCGGCGGCCCTCGAGATGACGATTCGCGGCGTGGGCAAGTGACGCACGCTACCAGCGCCCCTCCCCGGAAAGACCGAGGCTCGCGAGCGCGGCGGAGAAGCCGGCGGCCCACGCGTCGTGGGTGTACGCGCGCACGTCGGCGGCCGCGGCGGCTCCGAGGCGGGCGCGCAGCGGCGCGTCGGCGGCGAGGCGCCGCAGGGCGCGCGCGAGCGCGGCGGTGTCTCCCGCGGGCGCGACGAGCCCGTTGCGCCCGTCGCGCACCAAGCCGCCGGCGACGGCGCCGACGGCGTCACTTGCAATCACAGGCAGCTGCCGGTTCATGGCCTCGTTGACAACCAACCCCCACGGCTCGCGGAAGGTGCGGGTAGGGATCGAGGGAACGACGAGCGCATCGGCGGCGGCGTACAGCGCACGCAGTCGTGACGGGGCGAGGGGGTCGAGACAGACCAGGTCCCGCCGCACCGCGCCGCCGGCGGGGACCCAAGGGGGGGCGGATCCCACGCCGACGAGGACGAGCGCGGCGGAGGGCGCGGAGAGGCCTGAATCGCTCCAGGCCTCGATTAGCGCCCTGGAACCCTTTTCCCGGCTCGCGCGCCCCGCAAACAGGAATTTGACGGCGGCGCTCGCGGGCCAGATCGAGGCGGCGGACGCGACCTCGGCGCTCGCCAAATCGGGGGCCGCCCAGAAGGCGTTGTCGACGGATTGCGGGGCGATGTGCACGTTGCGCGCGCCGCGCGCGCGGACGTAGGCGCTGACGTGCGGCCCATAGGTGACGACGGCGTCGGCGGAGCGGTACAGGCGGCGCAGCGCGAGGTAGCTCGCGAGGTGGGCGGCGCTGCGGGGGTGTGCCCAGAGCGAGGTCCAGAGGATCAGGGGGGTGCGCGCGCGCCGCGCGCCGGCCCAGGCGGCTGGCAGCGCGAGGCGGCCGCCGGTCGAGCAGACGACGGCGCGGTAGCGCCCCGAGGCGGCCAGTGCGCCGAGCTCGCGCTGGGCGACGTGACGGTGGGGGAAGGGAAGATCGCGCGCGGCGGCGCGCGCGGCGGCGTCCGTCGCGGGGTGCGCGTCGCAGGCATCCCCCGCGGCGACTTCGAAGCCGTGCTGCGAGTGGCCGCCGAACAGGGCGAACTCGACGTGCTCGCGCTCGTGCAGGCGCGCGAAGGCGCCGACGCGGTCGCGGGGCGCGTGCCCGGTGACGAACAGCACGGACTTCATCGCAGCGCGTGTTCGTACGCGGCGACGGTCTGCGCGCCGCAGCGCTCCCAGGTGAAGTGCTCGGCGACGGTCGCGCGCGCGCGGCGACTGGCCTCGCGCAGGCGCTGCGGGTCGCACAGCAGCTCGTCGATGCGCTGCGTGAGGCGCTCGATGTCGCCGGGTGGGACGAGCATGAAGCCGTCGCCGGCGGCGGCGATCTCCTCGGGGCCGGGCTCGCCGCGGCAGCCGATCGCGGGCAGGCCCGCGGCCATCGCCTCGATGTAGGCGACGCCGAAGGCCTCCTCGGTGGAGGGCATCGCGAACAGCGTGCAGCGCCGCGCGCGCGCGAGCGCGGCGGCGGGGGGGAGTTGCCCGCAGAACTCGACGCGCTCCGCGACCCCGAGGCGCGCGGCGAGCCCTTCGAGGGCGACGCGCTCGGGGCCGTCGCCGACGATCGCGTAGCGCAGCGCGGGGTGGCGTTTGGAGAGCACGGCGAGCGCCCGCAGGACGTCGGCGTGGCGCTTGCGCGCGACGAGGTGGCCGACGGTCACCAGTGAAGGAGGATCGAAGCGCGGGGCGTGCGCCCCCGGGCGGATCGGGGGCGAGACGGGCCGCAGCGAGGCGGGCCGCAGCGAGGCGGGCCGCAGCGAGGCGGGCCGCAGCGAGGCGGGATCGGAGTCGGGCGACCGTATCGCGGAGGGCGAGTCGGGGGCGCGGGGGAGGTCCGCGCCGAGATGCACCACGCGCACCTCGCGTGCGCCGTGCGCGCGTGCGAGGTCGGCGATGCCGTGACTGTTGGCGAGCACGAGGCGCGCGCCGTGCAGGCCGCGCTGCACGGCGTCGCGGCCGCCGGCCTGGCGGGGAGCGGTGTAGAGCACGTCGCCGCCGTGCACGGAGACGACGAGGGGCGCGTCTAGTCCGGCGCGTTGGACCGCGTCCCCGGCGGGGACGGCGTTGTGGGCGTGGATCAAATCGAAGCCCTCGCGCCGGCGCAGGCGGCGCAGAGCGAGCGCGAGCGCGGGAGCGGCCCACGCTCCCCAGGAGGCGTACGCGCGCGCGCGCGGCGGAGAGACGTAGGGGACGTAGCTCACGCGCAGGCCGTCGTGCTCCTGGCGCAGCGGCTCGCGCGCGAGCGCCGCGAACGTGCGCGCGGCGCCGGCGGGCCCCGCGCTCAGCGACGCGCGCGGCGGCACGAGGCGGTGCAGGACGAGCACGTGCACCTCGACCCCCGCGGCCTGCGCGGCGAGTGCTTGACGATGCGCCCAGACCCCGAGCACGGGGTCGCCGCGGCGCGGGTAGAACTCGGCGACGACAGCGACTTTCACAGGGCGCGGTGGGTTCGGAGGGTCAGCTGCGCCTCGCGGGCGCTGAGGTAGGGCCGCGTCGCGAGGAACGCGCGCGCCTCGGCGATCGCGCGCTCGCGCGAGTACGCGTCGGCGGCGGGCGCGGCGGTGTGCGCGATCGCGACGGCGTCGAGCACGCCGCAGCGCCACCCGCGCTCGCGCGCGAGCGCGGCCCAGTGCAGGTCGAGGCCCCAGCCCATGCGCAGCGCGTCCGGGAAGGGCAGCAGCGTCGAGAACGTCGTGCGCGCGAACGCCGTCACGGGACCGATCTCCACGAACGGCGTCTCGCGCGCGAGGACCCCGGCGCGGCGGCGCGTGACGCGCCACGCCGCGTGCGAGCGCGCGCGGTGCGCGGGCTGCGCGAGGTCGAGCTGGAAGCGCTCGGCGAGGAACAGCAGGCGATCCAGGAAGCCCTGAGGGAGCGCGACGTCGTCGTCGATCACGAGCAACCAGTCGTAGCTCGCGAGGTCGCGGATCGGGTGCGCGGCGACGGTGGCTTCCGGGTCGTGGCCGGTGTGCGCGGCGACGGTGGCTTCCGGGTCGTCGCCGGTGTGCGCGGCGACGGTGGCTTCCGGGTCGTCGCCAGCGCGCGCGGCGACGCCGGGGAGCAGTCGGTTGAGGTTCTCGAACTTCCCGGCCTCGCCGGGCGGGGAGAGGCGCAGGTCGACGTCGTGGCGCGAGCGCTCGAGCTCGGCACAGATCGCGGCGCTGCGGGCGGCGTGCTCGGGCCGCGCGACGCTCAACACGAGCACCCGCCGGCGCGGCGGCTCGCGGCGGGCGGCGCGCGCGAGGCGCGGGCGTTGCAGGGTGAGGATCTCGCGCGCGTCGACGAGTCGGTCGACGAGCTCGCGACGCACCGCGTCGAGTCCGCCGACGGTCCCGCTTTCGCCGGAGAGGAAGTCCTCGGTGGGGGCGGGAGCGGCCGCGGGGCTCGCGGCGCTATGGCTGCTGTTGGCCGCCGGCAGCGGAGGTTTCGCGCGCCCGTCACGGAAGCGTCGTTCGTGCCAGCCCTGTTCGAGGCGCCCGAGGCTGTGCGCGACCATCGTGACGCCGTTGGGGCAGCGGTAGCGCACGACGTGGCCGGCGCAGCCGGCGAGCGTGCGCAGCTCGCGCGCGAGGCTCGGCGCGCGCGCGTCGTCGTGCCACGCGTCGAAGCGGCGTGCCGCTCGCCCCCGCGCGCGCGCGGCGCGGGCGAGTGCGCGCAGACGCGCATCGGCGCCGGCGCGACGGTGGTGCAGCGCGGCGGCGGCGACATAGCGAACGCGGCCAGGACCGCAACGCGCGGCGAGGCGGTCCTGCCACTCCTGCTCGTCGCCGGCGTACTCCAGCGCGACGTCGAAGGGACCGACGCGGTCGAGCGTGGAGCGGCGCACGGCCATATTCGCGCCCCACGCGTAGCGCACGTCGTCGGTGTCGCGCGCACCAAGGTCGAGCGCGGTGATCGGGGGTCCCTCGCGCCCGCAGGAGCGCGGCGCGCGCCCTTCCAAGCGCGGGCGGATCGGGCCGGTGAAGACCTGCGCGCGCGGGTGCTCGCGCGCGGCGCGCAGCAGCGCGTCGAGCCAGCCCGCGCAGACCTCGACGTCGTCGTCGACGAACGCCACGAGCTCGCCACGCGAGCGCTCGACGCCGGTATTGCGCGCGACGTTCAAACCAAGCGGCCGCGGGTGCGGCTCGTAGCGCGCGCCGAAGCGCTCCGCGATCGCGCGGATCGCCGCGGAGTCACCCGCGTCGTCGACGACCAGCACCTCCGCGCCCGCCGCCGCGGCCTGCGGCGCGATCGAGGCGAGCGCCACCTCGAGATAGCGCGGACGCCCGCGCGTAGGGATGACGATCGAGGCGGGGGGGATGGCTGGTCGCGGGGAGGAGATTGGAATCCGTGGAGAGGTGCGGGCGAAGGTCGGGTCTGGAAGAACGGGAGGCGTGGAGAGGTGCGGGCGAGGATGCGAAGAACATTCTAGGTTTGCGTAACGCCTCGCCCACTCGGCGCGGGCCGGCGCGCCGACCGATGATCCTCTTTCTCCACAATCGCTACCGGACCACTGGCGGGGAGGAGCGCGTCGTGGAGGACCTCGCATGGCTCGTCCGCGAGCGCCTCGGCGAGCCCGTGGAGCTGCTCTCGCGCGACTCGGTCGCCGTGGGGCGCGGGCGCGCGGCGGCTGGTCTGCTGCGCGGCGGGCTCGACGCCGGCGAGGTCGCGGCGGCGGTGCGGAGCACGCAGGCGCGTGTCGTGCACGCGCACAACCTCCAGCCGACGCTCGGCTGGCGCGCGCTGGCGGCGGCGCGCGCGGAGGGCGCGCGCGTGGTGCTGCATCTGCACCAGTACCGGCTCGTGTGCGCGGTTGGGGTGTGCTTTACGCGGGGCGCGGAGTGCACGCGCTGCCACGGGCGCAACACGCTGCCGGGGGTTCTGCGTGACTGCCGCGGCAACCGCGCGCAGGCGCTCGCGTACGGTGCGGGACTCGCGCTGTGGCAGCGGCGCATCGTCGAGCAGGCCGACGCGGTGATCGTGCCGAGCGTCTTCGCGCGCGAGCGGTTGCGCGAGCTTGGCGCGCCGCTGCCGTGGGAGCGCGTGCACGTGCTGGCACCGCCGGTGCGTGCGCTGGCCGCCGCGGCGACGCCCGTCGCTGGGACACGCGAGCGCGAGAGCAAGTCGACAACGGTGGACGAGCGCCGGTCGACGTCGCGGGGCGATCCCTACGCGCTCGTGGTCGCGCGTTTGAGTGCGGAGAAGGGAGTCGACGTGGCAATCGACGCGTGCCGGATCGCCGGCGTCGCGCTCGTGGTGGCGGGGGATGGCGCTGAGCGTGAGGTCCTGGCTCGGCGCGCCGGCGAGGGGGGGGAGGTTCGCTTCGTCGGCCGCGTAGACGCCGCGCGGCTGGCGGAGTTGCGAGTGGGAGCTGCACTGGCACTGGTCCCCTCGCGCTCGGCCGAGACGTTTGGGCTGGCGGCGGCGGAGGCGATGGCGGCGGGTCTGCCGGTCGCTGCCAGTCAAGTCGGGGCGCTCCCCGAGCTGGTCGGCGAGGAGGGTCTGGTGCCGGCGGGCGATCCCAGCGCGCTGGCGAGGGCGATCGAATGCTTGCGCGAGGATGCCGGCGCGGGCGCACGCGCGCGAGCGCGGGTCCGTGACATCTGTGACCCCGATGTCGTGGCGGCGCGGCTCGCAGCGGTGTACAACGGCGTGGCAAGCTCGTAGTTGCCGCGGCGACCATTTGGCACCCGAGTAGGCATCGAGTCTCGCGACCACCGTCCCCCTCGCTGGTGCGCGGTAGCGGCTGGGCTGTCACATGAGATTAGGGGTGTGCAAATCGGAGATGTAGCGGGCCTCGTTGGCGTCAAAGCCAGCCGATCGCAGACGCCGAATGCGATTGCGCTCCATCCTTCGCATCAGTGCACGGACTGCATCGGCGCCTTCGGAGAGCGCTGCCGGCACGAGCGAGCCGGCGGCCATGATCGTCAGTCCTTCGATCAGGAGCGGGCTGAGAGACATCTCGGTCAGCTTCGCGGCTCGCTGCTCGGCGGCGCGGACGAGCGTGGCTCGCTGCCGAGGATCGTCGGAGAGAGCGTGGCGTACGTGAGAGATCCCGAAGTGCACGTGGCGCCGCTCATCGCGATGTGCCAGGCGCGCAGCCGCGGCTGTCGCGGCGTCGGGGGCATGTCGGTGTACGAAGCGCAGGAGATCGAGGAACGTGCCCTCGCCGAGAACGTTCAAGAGGAGCGACGCCGCGGTGAAATCGTGCTCGGCCAGTAGGCTGTGCAGCGATAGCTCGGTGGAAGCAAGGGCATATCCTCGATATCCACCGATGAGGGAGCGCTTGGTGAACACCTCGACATGGCGGGCCTCGTCATACACGTGGCTTGAGAGCCACATCACGAGCTCGACGTAGGAGGGATGCATCTGTGGCAAGAAGCCTGCCGGCACATATAGCGCCGCGTACTCGTTCTGAGCGATGAAGGTCATGACCTGCGCCACTGCGCGCTCGAGATGCTCTGGGAGGCCACGGGCGGCCTCCCAGGGAACGTCGCGCGATGCGTCCCACTGCGAAGCGGAGGCCTGCTCGCCCAGGTGGGCGACCTCGGGAGCCCATATCGCAACTCGCTCGTGCAAGCGCCAGTCAAACGCGGGGGCGCCTTGCTCTGCGGTGGCGCCGACAGGCACGAACCCGGCCTCGCGCGGCATCGTCTCCGGCGGGTCCGCGGGGCCACGCAGGTCGGCTGTGTGGAACTCGCCGTCGCGGCGAAGTGGCGGAGCGGATCGCTCCGCCACGGGCACCTGAGCCAGCACTCGCTCGCCGGGTCCGCGGCGCAGCCTCACGATCTGCCCCGAGCGGCCGCGGGGGCGCCGATCGACGACTTCGTGACCGTTCAACTGCGCCCATCCGGGGAGCTCTAGCGCTGCGGCACGGGAGGCGACGGCGACGTCCACCAGCTCGCCCACGCGCAACCCGGCGAGAGTCGCTTGCAGGAGTACCTCCAAGCCGCCCCCTAGCTCGAGTCGCTCGGCATCGAGGCGCCGGGGCTTCACACCGTCGGGCGCTCCTGCTCTAGTGCCGCGAAGAGCGATGCGTAACCGCTTCGGTCGCCAATCAGCCAGCGGCGCACTCCCTCGAGCGTCATCGCGGGGCGCATTCGCGGATCGTCGTAGCTCATCGCGAGCAGGCATGCCTGCCAGCGAGCGGCGCGCTCGTCATCGAAAGAGGACAGGGCGGTGAAATTGCAGTGGTAGTACGTGGGAGACCGCCACGCGACTTCGAGCCCGCCGGTGGCAGCCAAGCCCTCACTACGAAATCGCGCCCACGTCGCATCTGCGAGTGCTCCCGCATCTGCGGCGCCCTCGGCAACGGCCCTCACGACGCGCAGCTCCGAGTCGCCGGTGTCCCCGTGCTTACCGAGATCCGTGTCGAAGCGCAGGAGCGGGCACGCAGATCGTGCGTCGAGGCCCTGCTCTCTCAAGTAGTAGAGCGGAAGGATCGCCGCGTGGCCGGAATCGCGACTGCCGAGCGCGAGGCGGCGGCCGGCGAGCTGCGACGGCGTGTCGAATGCCTCGCCGTGCCGCGTCACGATGACCGTTGCAAACTTCGCGTCGAGATCGCGCATCCCGAGGATACGCGTCTCTTCTCCCAGCTTGCGATCAAGTGCCACAAACGCCGTGTTCGTGTTCCAGCCGATGTCGGCCGTCTGTTCGAGGACTGCCTGCGCAAGTCGCTCGTAGCTTGAGTAGAGAACGTAGTCGGTAGGACAGCCTTCATCTCGGAAGTATTCGCAGAAGCTCTCCCAGATCGTGACGACGCGCGGATGGTAGGCGACCGCGGCCACGGTCGTCTGTGGCGGCGAGCTCATGGCACCGGGAGACCGAGGGTGGCCTTGCCGATCCAGCTGCGTAGCACCGCGTTGGTGGGCGCCATCACCGCTCCCGCGCGAGCGTCACGCAGATGACGCTCGATTGGCAAGGACGGGGTGTAGCCCTGTCCGCCGCACACTTCCAATGCCCGCTGCGTCACCTCGGCAGCTGTGTCGGTCGCACGCACCTTGGCCTCCATTATCGCCACGAGCGCATCGGAGTCGCCTTCGTCGCCAAGCCGCGCGGCCTCGCGCACGAGCAGATGCGCCGTGCGAACCGCGATGTCCATGTCGGCAAGCTGGTGTTGGATCGCCTGGACCTCGGCGAGGGAGGTCCCATCGGCGTAGCGGCGACCCGCAGCGTGCTCGACAGCGGCTTTGAGTGCAGCGGTCGTGATCCCGACGTTGACGGCGGCCAGCCCGACGAGGAAGTAGGGCGCGACAACCGAGAAGACGAGCTCGTCCGCGGATCCCGCGACGCCGATTCGCGCCGCGTTCTCGATCGCGACACCATCAAGATCTAGAGCAATGCTCGAGTTTCCGGCCATGCCCAGGCCTCGCCACTGACCGTCGAAGCCGACGCCCTCCGCGGTGCGCTCGACGGCGAAGCAGTCCAGTCCCTCGTCGTCTACGCCCCGCACCAGCACCAGGTAGATGTCGGCGTGTCCGGCCGAGGTCACAAAGCTCTTGCGACCCGATATCTCGACCCCGCCGTTGACGCGCGTCGCGCGTAGCTCGGGCGCGTAGAAGTGGGCGCCGGTACCACGCTCGCTAAATGCGAGCGTGCCGATCAGTCGTCCCGCGGCGAGACCCTCCAGATAGCCGGCCGCGCGCTCCCCGCGGCCTCCCGCCACCGTGGCGGTCGTGACCGCGTGCATCAGATAGACCATCGCGGTCGACGCGCAGGCCGCACCGAGAGCCTCGCAGGCGTCGCACAGCGCGCCGAGCCCTCCTCCTGCGCCGCCACGCTCACCAGGAACCACGAGTCCGAGAGCGCCCGCCTCGGCAAGTGCTTCCATTCCCATTGCGGGGAACGCGCGATCGCGATCGACGGCCGCTGCCGCGGCAGCGATATCCCCTGTCGCGACTCTGCGCAGCGATTCCAAAACGTTTCCGACCTGATTGGACATCTGGGTTACCCTCCGCGTCGACCTTGTAATCGGCGTGTTCTAGTCCGGTGGCTCCACGTCTGGGATCGTGTTCGGTCGCGGGCCGGTCTCCTTGGATGCGGATGTGCCCGCCGATGCGGTATCGCCAGTCGTGGTCAACCTGTAAAACCGACATCTTTGCGTCCCAAAACTACTGGAATTATTAGTATGATTCAATTAGCCGCAGCAAACCCTGCCGCTTGCTCTTCTCTTGGAGACGCCGCTTGTCGACTCAGAACCCAAGCTTTGTGATGCCAGACAGCGCTTCCGGTCGGGTTCGCGACGCGTACGTGGGGGGCTGACGATGCCGCGCCCCAGCGAGACTCTCGCGGAGGTAGTCGCAGCTCTAGATCAAGAGGCCCAAGCCTTGTTCTTCCTCGCAGCAGGCGCCGAGCGCAGAGTCGCCTTGCCGGCTCTGCGCGAGCAGGCCTTTGTCTTCGCACGTGGGCTGCGCGGCATGGGCTTCCAGAAGGGGGAGCGGGTTGTCGTGATCCTGCCCGATGAGGAGCAGTTCGTGCAGGCGTTCCTCGGCGCGGTCTGCTGCGGAGTCGTGCCGGTGGCGGTCTTTCCCCCTTTCATGCTAAATCGACTCGATTCCTACATCAGGCACCTCGAGTTGGTTGCAAGTGTCTCCGAAGCTGCTGCAATCGTTACGGTTCCCGAGTTGCGCGTCCTTATCGAGGAAACCGATCTTGCTCTGCCCCTGCTGACCCTGGACGAGGTCGAGGGCTCGGCGATCGATGTGGCGCTTCAACCTCCCGATGAGAAGGACATCGCTTTTCTGCAGTTCACATCCGGAAGCACGGCCGCGCCGCGAGGCGTGGTCGTAACCCATCGCTCGCTGCTTGCGAATGCGCGCGCGATCTCGCATCATCTCGCCCTCGACCCGGCGATCGACCGCGGTGTCAGTTGGCTACCGATGTACCACGACATGGGACTTGGTCTCGTGGTTCTCACGCTGCTCGCGCAGGGGTCGACGTGGTACATCTCACCGCTGGATTTCGTGCGCCGTCCACAGATCTGGTGCGAGACGATCGACGCCGTCCGCGGTACGATCGGCTTCGCGCCCAACTTTGCGTACGAGCTACTCGCACGTCGAGCGCAAGCCGAGGAAGTTCTCGGCTGGGATCTGTCCTGCTGGCGTGTGGCGGGTTGTGGCGCCGAGCCGATCAGCGGCGAAACGCTACGCGCGTTTGCCCGACGCCTGGCTCCGGCAGGCTTCGATTCGGCGGCGTTCTTCCCAAGCTATGGCATGGCCGAGGCGACGCTCGCCGTGTCCTTCCCGCGGTTGGGGCGGGGCCTGCGCACTTTGTCGATCTCGCGTAAGCGGCTTGCCGAGAACGGTCTGGCGGTCTCCGCTGTCGGTGACGAGCCGGCTCACGAGATCGTCGCCTGTGGCTGCGCCATGGCGGGACACGAGCTCGCGATAGTCGACGCCGACGGCCGACTCCAGCGCGATCGCAGCGAGGGCGAGATTCTCTTTCGTGGACCAAGCGTCGCGAGTGGCTATTACAATAACGAGGCGGCCACCGCGGAAGCGTTTCGAGATGGATGGCTTCACACCCAGGATCTCGGCTTCATGGATAACGGCGAGCTGTTTCTGACAGGTCGGAAGAAGGACATGATCATCATCCGCGGTCGCAACTATTACCCGCATGACATCGAGTGGGCAGCGCAGGACGTTAGCGGCGTGCGCCGCGGCAACGCGGTCGCGTTCGGATATCGAGACGAGAGTGGCGTAGAGAGAGTCGTGGTGGTCGTCGAGGCTCGCGACGTCGACTCCGTCGAGGAGATCTCAGATTCAGTCGCGGCACGCGTCCGCGCCCACCTCGGCATCGTCGTCGCCGACGCTGTGGTGATCGAAAAGGACACGCTGCCGAAGACGAGTAGCGGAAAGGTCAGGCGGGCCGAGACGAGGATGCGTTATCTCGCGCGGGAACTGCCGGTACTCGCTTCTTCACGAGGAACCGTGGGTGCCGGCCGGGGCATCGCGGGCTGAGGTGGCTAGCGCCGCCGATCGCGAGATGCTGTTCGAGGAGCTCCGCCGCGAGCTCGCGGAGCTGGATCCGGACGCGCTCTTGGAGCGGTTCTCGCCCGAGGCGGAGCTTGCGTCTCTCGGGCTCGACTCGATGACGCTGATGTCGGCGATCGCCGACATCGAGTCGAGGCACTCGATTCGAATTCCACACGAGCGGATCATGGGTCTCGAGACGGTTGGACAATTGATTGCGATCATTCAGCGGCACGTGGAGGCCCGTGAAAGATAGAGCAGACGGGGCTCCAGGCTCCCCGGCACGGTGACCGGGACGCGGCTCACTCGGTGATCGCTATGGGCACCTCACGATCCTTGTCGCCCTCGAAGAACGCGCGCAACCGAGGCTGGTGTGGATCGACCATCGAGACGATCAACATCCAGATGCCCTGATTCACTCCCAGGGCATTGTCGAGCGGGGTGGGCGTGTCTCGCAAGGGGTCGTGCTTCCAGCTCACCTTGTGCATGTGGTAGCTGCCGTAGACGAGATCGCCGACGACCTCGCAGCGGCGGTATACAGCGAAGATCTCCCGCGAATCGGCGAGCCATCCACGACGGCGCAGGGGCGTCCTCGATGGCGTCGCCAGCGCCCTCACGGCAGCGTCGAGATCGGCTCCCGCTCGAGGGTCGCCGCGAAGGTTACGCAGGAGCGGAAATACGCCGCTTGTCCGGATCGCGGTGCCCGTCATCCGTCCGGCGAGCAGGCCGAATGCCTGATGCTCCCGGGTCTCGCCGCTGACCCACCGGCCCTCGAGCTTCCGGCGGGCGTGTCTCAGGAGCACCTGCAGGTGCGCATGCGGCAGCTCGATCTGCGTGGCCTCGTAAAGCTCTCGAGACCCGCGCCTGGGTGTCTCGCCGCGGGGCGGAGGGCGATTCAAGGCTCTCTCAGCCCCCGCTGGCTGCCCGGGGTGGCCTTTCCGCCAACCAGCTCTCGGCGTGGAGGAGCACACGCTCGACAAGCTGCGGCGAGTGGCCGATATAGCTGCTCGGGTCGAACGCGGTGTTGATCTCCTGGACGCTCAGCCTACTGCGCGCCTGCTCATTGCCCATGAGCACCTCGCGCAGCGGTCGTCCGTCGCTCTTTGCGGCCTGCGCGAGCTCATAGACGAGCGCGTACGCTGACTGCTTGCCGAGCTGCTCGCCGAGCAACAGCATGAGCCGCTCCGTGCCGAGCTCTGTTGCGACGCGGGAGGCGTTGCGCGTCATCGCCTGCTCGTCCACCACGAGTCCTGCGAGGATCCTAGAGACGAAGCCCGCGGCGGCGAGCGTGTAGTGAGAGACGTCGGCGACCGTGACCCACTCGGTGCGCAGCTCGCGCGAGTCGCGCTCGTGCTCGACCACCATCGCCTGCAGGGAGACCGGTACCTGCGCAGCGGCGAGGCGGGCGAGCACGACGACCTGCTCGCATTCCTCTGGATTGCGCTTGTGCGGCATCGTGCTGCTGCCCACCTTGCCGTGATGCCACGCCTGGATGAGCTCGCCGAACTCTGGTCTCGAGAGCGTTCGCACCTCGTCGGCGATGCGCGCGAGCGTCGCCGCAATCGACGCTAGCGTGAATATGTACTCCGCGACGCGGTCTCGCGATGCGTGCCAGGCAAGTGCCGGAATGCCGAGACCGAGACGCGCCGCGAAGCGCTCCAGTAGGCGTAGCGCATCGCGATCGAAGGCTGCCATCGATCCGACGCCCCCGAAGAGCTCGACCACCAGGAGCCGCGGCCTGACCTCACGCAGACGCTCCAGCCCCCGGAGTAGCTCATCGATCCAGGTCGCGACCTTGAGGCCGAATGTGATCGGCAGCGCCGGCTGTGCGTGGGTGCGGCCGGGCAGCACCGCGTGGCCGTGCCGGCGACAGAGACCGACCAGCGAGTCGAGGCTATCGGCGAGCCGCTCCTCCAGGATTTGCATGACATCGCGCATCTCGAGCGCCTGCGCGGTGTCCTGGATGTCCTGGGTGGTGGCGCCGTAGTGGATGAACTGTCCGGCGTCTTCGGGGCACGCCTGCTGGAGAGCGCGCAAGAGACCCACGAGGGAGTGACTGGTGCGACGGATCTCGCGCCTGACCCAATCCATATCGAGCAACTCGATCCGGGCAACCGCCGCGATCGCGTCGGCCGCCTCGCGCGCCAGCATGCCGACATCCGCCTGACTGAGCGCCAACGTAGCCTCGATGTCGAGCCAGCGCTGAAATCGGCAGAGATCGCAGAAGAGGCGGCTGCTGTCCTCGGTCGCGTACATGTGTCTGTAGAAGAGCGAGTCCGTGATGTGACCCCGTTCGTGGGGGTGATGAGCGGTGCAAGCCCCGTCGCGATGATCTGACGTCTCACCGCTCGCCATCGTCATACCCCCACGCACGGATAGCCACGTGCCGGTCGGGCGATGTCGCGCAGGACGCGCAGGCCGTAGGGGCGCGCATCCCCCGATAGCGCCGCTTGCTCGGCGATGCCGAGGGCCGCTTCGCGCGGGTAGACACCTGCCTTGCAGGCAGTCGCCATCGTTCGCTCGACGAGTGTGCGTGCGATGAGCGCGACGTGGGCGAGAACGGTCACGGGGTCCGGGCACACCGCCGGGGAGAACAGGGCGTCCATCGCGGCCGAGCCACCGGCGCCGCCGATGAAATCGGGGACCACGAGGATGCCGCGCTCACCAAGCGCGGTCTCCACCTCGTCGCGCAGGCCGTTGTTTGCCCCGACAGCAACTATGGGGGCGCGCACGCGTTCGACGTCCTCGAGCGCGAGCGCGTCCTCGCAGGCCGCAAGCAGCAGTAGATCCACGGGCTCTGCGAGCACGGCCTCGCGCGATCCAGATGTTGTCGTCGCCTGCTGAGGCGAAGCCAATGGCGCCCGACGATCGGCGGCGAGCAGTCGCTGCAGATCGATTCCCGCAGAGCAGCGTAGGGATCCGTGTTCGTCGGCGATGGTCGTGAGCTCGACGCCGGCCTCCCGCATCGTGGCGGCCGCTCCACGGCCGAGTGTCCCGAAGCCTTGTAGAGCGCAGCTGAGTGGCCGTCCGTTCGCGGACAACCCCCGGTGCCGCGCTGCGGCCAGCGCTGCATGTGCAAGTGCCTGACCGGCGCGGCGTGCCCCGACCGTGAGTGACCCCACCTTGGAGTCGAGGGTCTTCAAGCGCCGAACGACCTGAAGCTCCGATAGTCCCTGCGCTCGCGCGATTGCAGCCTTCGCCGAGGGGATGCCCTCGGCTCGTGCGAGCGCCTCGATCTCGGCGAACGTAGTTCCCATGTCGGGGCCGACGCTGAGGCGGTCTTCCAACTCAGGCCTGAGCCAGCGCAGAAAGCGACGCATCGCTGCGTGCTTGCCGTCCGCGGTCGGGTCATAATCGATGCCGCACTTGGCTCCGTCGACATTCAATTGGAGCACGTTCTCCTTGAGTCGCATGGCCTCGGCCAGTGCCACGATCGTCTCGCCCGTCAGACCCCGTTGGACACGTAGGCCTCCTGCTGCGAGGGGCCTGCTGGTGCCCGAGTACGCGAGGAAGCCACGGAAGCCCTCTGGATCTCTGTATTCGAGCAGCGTAGGCGGAGGTCTCCCGGTTGACGTGTCCATTGGATTCATTGATAGTATTCGGATTAGCCGACATCATTGCATCGGCCCGACTCCCCGATGGTCCGGTCGGCTTTATCCAGGGACCGCACCTTTATGCAAGCGCATTGCCGGGCGAAACGGCGAGTTAGAATGTCTCCCACCAGGGTCAGCGGAAAGGTTGTAATTCACATCACGGGCGATCGCCTACGGAGCCCGCGCTTAAGCACCTTCTGCGAGGCGAGCGGCGAGCGGCCGCTGATGCCTAGTGGCCTCCGCGGCGTCTGGAGTCCTCGCGCGGGCTTGGCTTGAGGGCCGTCGAGGAATGACAGCTGGGCGCTGCGTCCCCTTGGCTCCCGCGGTGAGGTCAAATCCCCGATTTCGCCCTGGCCTTTCACGGCGGCTTCTGGTATAACGATTTGAATCGTTCGACTGATCCATTAGTTGGAAGGAATCGGAATGGCGACCTTTGATCCAGAGCTGCGTCTGAGTCCCGAGGAGATCGATGCGCGCAGAGCCCACCCCGAGCCGGACAGCCAGGTGATCTTTCGCCTGGCTGGGCTCTATGGGATCTGCCGCGAGGGCATCGAGGTCCCGCTCAACAATACGGAGTCAATCGATTCCGGTCCGGTAACGTTGATGCTCGATCCCGACTCGCCGGAGGGAAGTAACTTCGGCATCGTCGACTTTGAGCGCAAGAAGCTGCGCGTCCGCTACAACGTCCAGCTGGTCTTCCCGGGGCTGTACGACCTCGTGACGAGCGGCCGCCACGACCCTAATCTCCTGCATCCGATTCGCGCGACGGCGACGGACGACTGTCAGGTGACCGATGACTATTCGGGTTGGCGGGCGCTCGGGCGCATGGACTTTCTGCCGGGATCTCTGTGGTCCGGCGCCGGCGGTGGCTGAGACGGCCGCATCTCCTCCAGTTTGGAGGACAGGCTGACGGTACTACGCGAAGGCAGGTCGACGATGTCGATCTACAAGACGACTTTCATGCTCCGCTGGCCCCGCCACCTCGGGGGTGACGTGACCCACATCTCCTTCGAGGGGTCGATGGCGCTGATTCCACTGATGGCGGCCGCATGATGCATGGATCGCGTTCATGGTGCCCGTGTATCGCCGCGCCCGCAGACGCCACGGCACGCGGGCTCCGGGCGCCGCTGTGTGCCGCCGCGGGTTGCAGTCACGGGAGTCTGCCGACATGTACCTGAGCAGCAGCCAGCCCCCGTGGTTTGCCTTCCTGGTGCATCCCCGCGACCACGAGGAGCTCTTGACGATGCCGGGCGGATCCCTGCTGCGCGAATACAGCGACTCCGACGAGGAGTTCGTGCGCAAGGTGACGTCCAATCCCCCGGTGGTCTGTGATGACGTGCTCTTCATGGGATCGGCAGTGCGGGGCGAGATCGTCGGCGTGCCCCGTCTCCCCGAGAGCATTCTGACTCCGGAGGGGAATCGAGCCGTGGTCGACGCGATGAGCCTAGGCGTCCAGCGTGGCGCTCGCGTTATCGGACTCGGAGCACTCACGGCGCCGGCGACTGCGGGAGGGCGAGCTCTGCTGCGACACGTGCCACGGCACGTCACCTTGACCAACGGCAACGGATTGACGGCGGCCGTCGCGCGCCGAAACGTCGTGGAGGCCGCCGCGTGGTCTCCAGCGACGGGCAATGCTCGCGTCGCCATCCTGGGGGCCACCGGGTCGGTCGGACAAGCAGTATCCCGCTTGCTTGCAGATGACGGTTTCGAGCTCGTTCTGATCGGTCCGACGCGCGAGCGGGTCGAGCGTCTGCTCGGCGACCTCCTCGATCGTGCCGTCGTCGGCCGCGGACTGGCCGGGGCGGCCGAAGCCGACATAGTCCTGTCGCTGACCAACAGTCCCTCCGCGGCGATCGCCCCAAGAGTTCTGCGCGCCGGTGCGATCGTGATCGACATCGCACAGCCACACAACATAGATGACGAGAGGGTCGCGGCCTTTGTCGACCGCGACATCGTAGTTGCGAGGGGCGGCGTGGTGCGGATACCCGGTTATTCCTGCGCGCGCGACTTTCGTCTGGCTTCCGGGCGCGACAGCTTCGCCTGCCTCGCTGAGACCTATCTGCTCGCCTGCGAGGGCATCCGGGAGCATTCGGTCGGCTCTCCATCGCCCACCTACGCGAGGCGCATGGACGAGCTCGCCGTTGACCGCGGGGTGGTCGTATGCCCATTGGAACCGGTCGCCGCGCCGAACGCAGATATGCGCGCCCTGCAGCCTAAGCCAGCCAGCCGACAGATCGATATAGGAGGTACCCGTGCATGAAATCGTCTTGATCGAGGATGGATGTTGTCACCCGGGTGAGCTCGACCAGTACGAGCAGTTCCTACGCTCGCGCTTGGACGCGTGCGCCACGGTGACGAAGCTCGGAGTCGGCGGCCATCTCGGCTTTGCGGCTGTTCCACCGGATCTCGGCAACCGCCTACTTGCACAGGGAGCCAACGAGCTGCCGATCGTCGCCCTCGACGGCTACATGCTCCACCACGGCTCACTGCCGGATTGGTCGACATCGCTTGCCGTCATCGAATCTCACATGGCCGAGGCAAGGCCCGATTGCTTAATCGAGGCTTAGTCGAGAAAGCCACCGGCAATCAGCGACGACAGAGAGCGAGAGCGAGCGGCAATGACGGAGTCAGTCCCCCGCATGGACGCCTCGGGTGAGGAATGCTCACCGCGAGCGCCTAGCGTCTTGACAGGGCGAATGGCCGCGTGGAGCGCCGCCGGTCTGACGCGGACTGTCACCTGGCGTAGCTCAATCGTGGTCACGCTCGGCGCCGCGCTGCTCGTAACCGTGTCGCTTGGTCCGATGGCGCAGGAACTGGGTACGGTCTCGCCCTTCATCTGGCTGGTGGCGGCGGCGATTGGCGCGCTGCAGTGCCTGCTCCTGGCGCGGCTCGCGGCGAGCTTGTTCGACCGTGCCGGAGGAACGGCGACCTATACACACAGCGCCGTCGGGCGATCCCTCCCGATCTTTGGCGCCATCTCCAGTTGGAGCTATTGGTTCGCGTGGACCCCGGGGATCGCAGTCAACCTGATCCTCGCCGCGACATATCTGCGCGAGACGGTCTGGCCGAGCCTCGGAACTTTGCCATTCGCACTGGTCCTCGGCGGCGTGCTCTATGCCGTCAACGGTCTCGGGCTCAAGATCAGCATGCGCGTGGCGACCGTCGCCGCCGCCGCGGCCCTGATCCCCCTTGCCGCGATCTTCGCCGGCGCGCTCGTCCAGCCCTCGCTGCTGCACTTGAGCTACCTCTATCCCGTGGCGGTGCCCTCGCATGCATGGCGGTCGGCGAACACGTGGGGGCTATTGGTCAAGTGGCTCTTCATAACCGCGTGGTCGGCGTATGGCGCTGAGATGGCATCCACGATTGTCGCCGAGATGTGCGATGCGGAAAGCCGCGCGGCGCGGGCGCTCCATGTCGCGGGCGGAGTGGGGCTTGTCTCCTTTGGCCTGTTGCCGTTCTTGATGCTCGCACTGGTCGGAGCCCATGGCCTCACCGAAGATCCGCTCGTCACGTTCCTCCCCGTCGCCGAGGCGGTATTCGGCAGCATCGGCCGCACGGTTGTAGGCGTGATGCTCACCGCGGCGTTGATCCTCGGAGCTCAAGCTTTCATCGTGGGCTCCTCGCGCACTGTCTACCAGATGACTCGCGACGGCTACATGCCGCGTCAGTTCGCCTTTACCACGGGCCGGGGAGTGCCGGTCGGATCAATGTTGTGGGACGGGACCGTGATAGTTGTTTTGCTACTCATATTTGGAACTAACGTGGTGAACGTCGTTGCGGCTGCAAACGTTGGGTATCTAGTCGTGTTTGTCTTGATGCCCCTGGCATTTGTCGTGCTCGAACGCAACAGTCGCGGCGGCGCCCACATCCTCGCCGCGAGACCCATGACCTGGCTTGCCCTGGGACTTGCCATCTTCAACGCGCTTCTACTGATTGTCGGTGGGATTCAGTGGGGTGGCAAGGTCATGTTCACCGGCATAGTCGTGATCGCTCTCATCGTGCCGATCTCGGCGATTCGCCGCGCGCAGGATCGTTATCATGGTTACACTGATCTGCTGCCGTTTCCCGCCGGAAAGCCACACGACGTGGTGGGCGACCTCCTCCCGACGACGCTGGAGGGTTGAGGATGCTGCGAATCGCGCATCTCACGGGTCGCCGGCGGATCGCGATAGTCGTGGCCTGGGCGATCGTGGTCCTAGCCGCGATCCCTTTTGCGCAACGCCAAGGGGAGCGGCTCACGAGCGGAGGATTTGAAGTTCCCAACAGCCAGTCCGACCGAGCCGCCCAAGTGATGGCCAAATACTTCCCGACGGTCACGGTCGAGGGGATCGCGCTCTTGATCGAAGGCGCGCCGAACGCCACACCGGTCGACTATTTCCAGGCGCTCAAACGAGTACAGGACGATATGCCGACGGGGGCCGCGGTTCCGCTGGGCGCTATTCTTCAGAGCGCTGCCGAGGTAGGGGCACATGTGTCAATTCTTCCGGTTGGAGTGCACACCGGTGTGCGCGAGACGATCGACGACGCAACCGCGGTCTTCAAAAAGCTGCAGCCCGAAAGAGCACAGCATGGACCCGTGACGGTGCGCTTCATCGGATGGCCGGTGCAGGTAGCCCTGGTGCATGAGCTCTCAGAGCACGACGCCAAACGCAGCGAGAGCCTTGCGTTCCCACTGGTCCTGCTGGTCCTGGTCGTGATCTTTGGCTCTCTGACCGCGGCGTTGCTGCCGGTGGCCCTCGGTCTTTCGAGCGTCCTACTCACCGGGGCGGCGATCTACGGACTTTCACATCTGCTTCTGCTATCGGTGTTCGTTGTCAACATCGCGTCGATGCTGGGGATTGGCGTCGCAATTGACTATTCCCTCTTCATGCTCGTGCGGTACCGGGAAGAGATTGCGCGCGGCGTCGATAGTGAAAGCGCGCGCGCGACGATGATGAAGACCTCCGGACGGACGATCACACTCGCGGGGGGCACAGTAGTCCTGTCGCTCGTCAGCCTATTTTTGATCAAGAACACGATTCTTCGCTCGATGGCTGGCGGAGCCATAGTCGTCTGCGCGATCTCGGTCGTCGTGGCGATCGTCGTCCTGCCGGCACTGATCGCGATTCTCGGCGAACGACTCGTCAGTCGACCGCGCTTGCTGGTCGCGATGGCTGGGCGTCTGGGCTTTGCCGGGCGGTCGACTTTCTGGGATCGCTGGGTGACGGCGGTGGTGAGACGACCTGGCGTCAGCGCTGTGCTTAGCTGCGCGTTGCTGTTGGGGCTGTCGGCGCCGGTGTTCGCGATCAAGCTCGGCACGGATTCGCTGCGCCAGCTGCCGCGCGACAGCAAGACCCGTGAGGCGACGGAAATCGCCGCGCGGCTGCAGGGTCCCGACGTTGACTCCCCGGTGCTGGTCACGGCGGCGTACAGCTCGTCGCAAGTGGCGCGCGCAGACCGGGAGTCGCTCGTGAGAATGCAGGAAGCGCTCGGTAGGGACAGCGAAGTTGCCAGCGTGACGCCACTGATGACGTCGGCCGACGGGCGCGCATATGCTCTGATGGCTACCCTTCGTCACGACCCTGAGTCAAACTTTGCGATCGCTGCGGTGGAACGACTCCGTCGCGAATTGCCCAAACACGCGAGTGTAACCGGAAGGGCCGCGCTGGCGGTCGGAGGGACCACCGCAACGGTGGTCGACGCCGGTGGCGAGATCGCAGGCAATCTGTGGATGGTCATCGTGGCGGTCCTGATATTGAGCTATGTGAGTCTCTTCGCGGTACTCAAATCGGCGATCCTTCCTCTCAAGGCTGTCGTGATGAATCTCCTGTCCGTTGGGGCTGCCATGGGAGTGCTGGTGATGATTTTCCAATTCGACTGGCTCAGTCCCATATTTGGCGTTGAGTCGCTGGGGCATATCCAGACCTACGTGCCACCGCTCGTATTCGCGGTCGTGTATGGCCTGTCGATGGACTACGAGGTATTTATACTCACACGAATCCAGGAGCGCTATTGGCTCACCGCGGACAACCGGCGCGCGGTCGCGGAGGGTCTGTCGAGCAGTGCCCGTACGATCTCGTGCGCGGCGCTGATCATGGTTGTCGTATTCGCGGCCTTCATCGCTACCAGTATCCCTGTCGTTCAAGAGATCGGCGTGGGGGCCGCCGTTGCGGTTGCGATCGACGCGACGTTGACCCGACTTGTGCTGCTGCCGGCCACGATGGTGTTGTTGGGGAGGTGGAATTGGTGGATGCCTCATGTGCTCATACGGGTCAGCGGTACGTCACGGGTGCCCCGGACGGCCATCCCAAAAGAGGCCGACTAACGGTGCCCGCGTCGGTTCGATCGGCATCCAATCGTGGAGCGCATTACACGCCTTGATCCGACAAAGCCTTGCCGGCCACGTCGGCGGCGAGGTCTATCTCCCCGTCCAGCAGGGTTCGCGGATCGATGACGACCCTGTCGCGCGCGATCCGAGCAAGCAGCGGGGGGTCCCCGGCGCGAAGAGTGGCGGCCAGGGGAGCGGGATCGGCGCGCGCGTCGAGTGCGACGACGGGGCCAGCGAGATCGAAGGCCGGCAGGGCGCCTCCCCCGACTCTTGAGACGCCGTGCAAGATCTCACCGCTCGTCCTCTCGGCAAGGCGTTCGGCGCGTTGATGCAGCGTGCTCGCGTCGGCGTTGAGCATCGCCAAGACGGGTATCTCGCGCATCGCCCGCGCGGGATCGCGGTACAGCGCGAGAGTCGCCATCAGGGCCGCCAAGGGAAGGCGCCCGACGCGTAGTGCTCGCAGCAGGGGATGCCTGCGGCAGGCTCCAATGGCTCGTGCGGAGCCGACCATGATCCCCGCCTGGGGACCGCCGATGAGCTTGTCGCCGCTAAAGCACACGACGGCGGCTCCGGCTTCGACCGAACGCCGGATGGGCGGCTCATCCGCCAACTGTGCGAGGTCCTCGGCGAAGGCGCCGGAGCCAATGTCGTCGATGACCGGAACGCCGAGTCCGCAGAGTGTCTCGATGTCGACTTCGGTCACGAAGCCGAGCATGCGGAAGTTGGATGTGTGAACGCGCAACGCCAAGTCGGCGCCTTCCTGCAGCGCGATGCCGTAGTCCTCGATGCGGGTGCGGTTGGTCGTACCGACCTCGATCAGGCGAGCGCCGGCTTGGGCAATGACGTCGGGTATCCGAAAGCCGCCGCCGATCTCCACGAGCTGACCGCGCGAGACGGCGATCGATCGATTCGGGCCGCCGAGTGCGGCTACCGCCAGCAAGACAGCGCCGGCGCCATTGTTCACTACCAACGCGTCGTCGGCCCCCGTGAGCTCGCACAGGATCTCCGAGACGTGGGCGTCGCGCGTGCGGCGAGCGCCGCTGGTGAGGTCGATCTCGAGATTGAGGTAGCCGCGAGCGGCGGCGGTGACGGCCTGCACGGCGGTATCGGCGAGTGGAGCGCGACCGAGGTTGGTGTGGACAATCACACCGGTGCCGTTGAGCACACGGCGAAGCCGCTGAACGAGCTTGTCCTGGGCACGTGCAAAGAGATCTGCTTCGCCCGCGCGATCGGTCAGCAGCTCCCGACGGTACTCGACAAGTATGGCCCTCGCGACCGCGGTCGCCTCGGTGGGCGACAGACCGGTATTCCCATGGCGTTGGCGCAAGGCCTCCGCAAACCGGTCGACCGCAGGTAGTTCGCGCAGGCGTCTGCGTACATTCTCCGGCGGCTCGGAGCCTTCGCTAGCGATCACGACTCGCAACTGCGGTCGGTGCGGAACGCGCGCTAGCGCTCATGTTTAATGACACGCTCTCGTGCCGTGCGAGGTGAGAGTATGCGGCTGTCGTCGGGCAGCCTGCGCGTGACGCGGGTCGCGTCAAAATGCTCCAATAGCGCTTGCGCTGGCTTGCGTGACGCGTGAAGCTCGTTGCGCAAGCCAGCGAGGGTAACCGAGCCGTCGCGCTCGATCAGCTCGATCACCAGCTCGCGGGCGGCGAGGACGACCTCCGCGTGTACGTAGAGCTGGCCGCTGATGCGAATGGCCGCGCCGCTCGTCGTGAGCGCGCGTAGGACGTGAGGAGCGGCGTCGAGCTGCTGTGGTGTGAGCGGGTGCGTGCCAGCCTCCCGCAAGCGTCGCTCGAGCGCCAGGAGCTCCCCCGGGGTCGCCGCGAGCGCTTCGCGCGGTCCTGCATTCACTGCGGATCCGGCGCGCCCGGACGGCGCTGCGGGGAGGCCCGAGATCGGTTCGGGTTGTCCGTCGCGGCGGCGTCGCAGACGCTCCAAATACTGCAGCCCACGCCCGCGACGCTGTGCGCTCGCGTCAAGCACGACGCCTCCGCCAAGCGTTCCGGGAGGTGAGGGACGTCGTAGGACCAAGCGATCGCCGTCGGCGGCGAGGAGCGGCCGCTCGAGCCGCAGCTGCCAGAGATCTTCGCCCAGCGCTGCCAGACGTCCGCGGACGTCGCGGGTCCCGTGGTGGATGTGTACGATGGCGGCGTGCTGAGCATCCTCGAGCTCGAGTACGCAGTCCAGCGTGTAGCTCTCCCGCAGTGAGCCGGGTGTGGCGAGGACGTCGCCGCGCCGAACGCTGCGCGCTCGGACGCCCGAGAGGTTGACAGCGACGCGCTGGCCAGCCTGTGCATTGGTGCGAGGCTCGTTGTGCACCTCTAGTCTCCGGATTCGTACCGGCGTGTCTCCTGGCAGCAATGCGAGCGTTTCGCCGCGGGCGAGGGCGCCCGACCAGAGGGTGCCGGTCACGACGGTCCCGTGACCCGTCGCGGTGAAGACACGATCGATGTGGAGCACGGCTTCGCCAGGCGCGAACGCGCGACTCGCGCACCTGTCGAGCACGCGATCAAGAGCCGAGAGAAGCTTCTCCAAGCCTCTTCCGGTGTGCGCCGAGCACGGGATGGCCTCGCAATTTGGCAGCAGCTCGCGGGCCTGCTCGACGGCGCGGCGCGGGTCGGCGATGTCAGCCTTCGTCACGGCCACGACACCGCGCTCGACGGCGAGCGCCGCGAGCACCGCCGCGTGCTCGCGGGTTTGTGGCATCACCCCGTCGTTCGCCGCGACCACCATCAGGAAGAGGTCGATTCCGGTCGCGCCGGCGACCATCGTGCGTACGAAGCGTTCGTGGCCGGGTACGTCGATCACCGATAGCACGTGGCCCGAAGGGACCTGCAGTTGGGCATACCCGAGCGCGATCGAGATGCCGCGCGCCTTCTCTTCGGGGAGTCGGTCGGTATCGACTCCTGTCAATGCGCCAATCAAGGTCGTCTTGCCGTGATCGATGTGGCCCGCGGTTCCAAGCGTGAGCGGGCCGGCGCTCATCTCGAGCTCGGCCCGACGGAGCGGCGAAGGAGTCGAACCTTCCCGGCGCGCGCAGCGCGCCGCCGACGGCTTTGAAGGCCGTTCGGGGCACCGGCCCCTGGCCGCTCCCTGGTCATATACGTGAGGTGAAGCCTCGAGCGGACATTCAATGTACGGTGATGGTTCCTTCCGGTCCGTCTTCGAGCCGACCGATTACGCTGCCTGGTAGCGCGTGTGCATGCTCAGGGCGGACGGCGATGAGCAGCCCGCCGGAGGTGGTGGCGTCCGCTAGGAGGCGCATTCGCCAGGGCTCGACTGCGGCATCGATGGTCGCGAAGCCCGCTGCCCATTCGGTGTTGTGGCGGCTTCCTCTCGATATGGCGTCTTCGCTGTCGAGCACAGTCTCGACGCCGGCGATCGCAGGGACGGCGTCGGAGTCGACTGTCGCGGCGAGTCCGCTCTCCCGGCAGATGTTGTGAAGATGGCCGAGCAATCCGAACCCTGTGACATCGGTCATCGCACGCACCCCCGCGCCCAGCGCCGCCTCTGCCGCCCGGCTGTTCAGTTCGACCATGACGTCAATCGCATCGCGCAGAAGGCTCGCGGGGGCGAGTCCACGCTTGCGCGCGGTGACGATCGCCCCGACGCCGAGGGGCTTCGTGAGCACGAGCGCATCACCGGGTGCTCCCGCGGCATTTGTCGTCATCGACGCGGGATCGACGACGCCCGTCACCGCCAGGCCGTACTTCGGCTCGGCGTCCTCGATCGAGTGGCCGCCTACTAGGATCGCGCCAGCGCCGTCCACGACATCTAGCCCCCCACGCAGGATTTCGCTCAGCACATCTCCGCCGACCTCCTTCAACGGAAACGCGACGACATTCATCGCCGTGAGCGGTGTGCCACCCATCGCATAGACGTCCGACAGCGCGTTCGCGGCGGCGATGCGCCCAAAGTCGTAAGGATCGTCAACGATCGGCGTAAAGAAATCGATCGTCTGTACCAGTGCGAGGTCGTCGTGGAGGCGAAAGATGGCGGCATCGTCGCCAGTCGCAGAGCCCACCAGAAGACGTTCGTCGGTCCGGCACGGCAGGCTACGGACGACCGCTAGCAGATCGGCGGCGGCTAGCTTGCAACCACAACCCGCCCCCGAGGAGAGCGAGGTGAGCGATACGCGACGCGTGACGTCCACGCCTCCATTCTTGGACATCAACTGCTTGGCTACAAGCCACTTCGAAGCGGTGCGATGGGAGCCCTGGGGCACACGGCGGTAGCGATCCGGGAGATCGATCAGACTGTGTCTATGCGCATCCTGCGCGGTCGTGGTCTCGCTCGAAGATGATCGAGTTGTGCTGCAACACCGTAGACTGCGCGCCGTGAGCGCCACGGGAGAGCTGCAGCCGGATCCGCGCGGCCCCGGCCTGATGGTGGGCGAGGACGTCGAGATCGCCCCGGACGTCTCGTTCGGCGCCTACGTCGTCGTGCACGCAGGCACCGCGATCGGCGCGGGCTGCGTGATCGAGGACCACGCGGTGCTGGGCAAGCGCCCGCGGCTCGCGCCGGGCTCCTCCGCGGAGGGCGAGACGGGTGGGTTGAAGCTCGGCGAGGACGTCAAGGTCTGCTGCGGCGCGGTGGTGTTCGCAGGCGCCGAGATCGGCGCGGGCTCGATCGTGGGCGACCAGGCCTACATCCGCGAGCGCTCGCGGATCGGGCCGGGCTCGGTGATCGGACGCGGCAGTGTCGTCGACAACGACGTGCGCGTGGGCGCGCGCGTGCGCGTGCAGACAAGCGTGTATCTGACGGCGTTCTCGCTCGTCGAGGACGACGTGTTCGTCGGTCCCGGCGCGAGCACGACGAACGACGACACGATGAACCGCCACGGGCCGGAGACGCCGTTGCGGGGCGCGACCCTGCGCCGCGCGTGCCGCGTGGGCGGCGGCGTCGTGCTCACGCCGGGCATCGAGATCGGCGAGGAGGCGTTCGTCGCGGCCGGCGCGGTCGTCACCCGCGACGTGCCCCCGCGCGGCGTCGCGATCGGGGTGCCCGCGCGCATGGTGCGCGCGGTCCCCGACGAGGATCTGGTCGAGCGCTGGCGCTGACCTGGCGCGGAGCCGTGCTCGTCCGGCCTGCAGATCGGCGTTGCCGCCACCGGTTGCAGATCAGGGGCCGGCGTCGCCGGCGCGGATCACGCGCAGGTCTTCGGCGTCGACGCGGATTGCGTCCCCGGGGTGCAATTGGCGCCCGCGGCGCGCCTCGCGCTCGCCGTTGACCGCCACTGCCTCCGCCGCCAGCAGCGCCTTGGCTTCGCTGCCGCTCTGCGCGATGCCGGCCAGCTTCAGCAGCTGACCGAGCCTGATCGTCTCGCCGCGGATCGGAACGTCACGGGGAGGCGCGGATGTGGACTTCTCTTTTTGATCTTTTTTGCAATCCGTAATTGTTTCATCTTGCAAAGAACTCATAATTTTGAATGTACTTCGAGCGCCGGCGGGGGCGGGGGAACGGTGGGACGGTAGGTGGCCGGCCCGGGTAGGTGGCCGGCCCGAGTAGGTGGCCGGGACGGGTAGGTGGCCGGGACGGGTAGGTGGCCGGGACGGGTAGGTGGCCGGGACGGGTA
>Ga0210396_10000249_pt1 | contig 81248 bp, 68 predicted proteins | sample IncBWH17OmetaG_FD_155466 | JGI IMG/M metagenome (GOLD analysis project Ga0210396, IMG submission 155466) | Forest soil microbial communities from Barre Woods Harvard Forest LTER site, Petersham, Massachusetts, United States - Inc-BW-H-17-O ... | reverse complement strand
CGTCCAGGACCAGTTGATCGGTATTTTGCGTCAGGCAGGCTGATTGCTGTTCTGCAGGCTTGTCGAAGCACTGCTGGTCCAGTTTGATGCCCAGCGTCCGGGCCAGCAGAACGGATCGATCGTGCAGCGCCTTGGGATCCAGGCTGGCGCTGTTTTTGATGTCGTCGAGGTAGCGATCAACTCGCGTGCGGTCCAAGCCTGCCTGATTCAGGTCCTGCGTGGCCCTCACAAAGACGCCAGGTTTGCTTCGCACGGCTGACCGCAAACTGCTGAAATCGCCGCCCGTTTCAGGGGCTAAAAACAGGATGGCTTGCTGAGCATCCTTGGGGACTGTAACGGCCGTCCCTTCCGCTTTCATTTGTTTGCTCCATGTTTCGGCTCGGGTGAACCAGTCTTCCGGTGGCGGATTTGTGGTGCCGCGCAGGAATGCTAGGACCAGCAAGTAATGCACCGCTTGATCGTCGGGAAGGTCGACGTGAATCCAAAGCCGGTCCGCAGGCAGCAGGTTGGGAACATCCGCGATACCCAGCGTCTTGCCGGTGCGAGTTACCTTGATTTCTATTTTCGGCCCAATCAAATCGAAGGAATTATCCGGCCGCGCCAATCCCGTCTGTACAAGTCCCAGCATGGAAATCGTCAGGGCTAGACCGTAAGACACCAGCCTGAAATTAATCCGATGGAGCATCTTTCCGACCGCCATATTGTTGATTCCTTTCCCATAAGCATCGGCACCGGCGCAAGACCGTCAGGAAGCGTGATTCGCGGAGAATATGAATGTGCCTTAGTTTGAGATAGACGGGCGGGCAACAGCGATTCTATCCATTATCTCTTCCCGATTCACATTGATTTTATTTTGTTTGTTTCGCGATACTCATACCGGGAAATCCGCCGGGCCTGCCTGCCGTTCAGAGGCTGTTTGGCAAAATTCGACCCTGGAGGAACGAATTGCGATCCGTGCCCGGCGCAGCGGCTGTGCTAAAATGCTGTGCCGATGCACCCCCACCTAAAAGCACTCATTGAATTGCAAGCCGTTGATTTGCGCCTGATCGGAATTCGCGAGCGCCTGGCCCGCTTCCCAAAACGCCTGGCGGAAGTGGAAGCAGGCGTTACGTCCGCGAAGCAACACGTCACCGCGGCCAAGGAAGCGCATACCACGGGTCTGAAGGAGCGCAAGACGTACGAGATGGACGTCGAGCAGTGGAAAGAGCGCGCCAAGAAATACCGCAACCAGAGCGCGGAGGTCAAGACCAACGAAGCCTATAAAGCGCTGCTGCACGAAATCCAGAACGCCGAAAACGAAGTGGCCAGTGCCGAGGACCGCCTGCTGGAGCGCATGGTCTCAGGCGAAGAGTACGACCGCCAAGTGAAGGCCGCCGAGGCAGCCGTCAAGGGAATCGAAGCGTCCGCGAGCAAGGAACGCCAGGCCATTCAAGCCGAGTACAACGCCACGCAAAAGGAATTGGCCGCCGCCGAAGCCGTGCGCGCCGCCGCGATTGCCGCCGTCCCGGAAGATTTGGTCGACCACTACGAGCGCATCGCCAAGCGCCACGGGGGTATGGCCCTGGCGGAAATTCGGGGCGAAGGCTGCGGTCAGTGCGGCGTGCACATTCGCCCGCATGTGATCCAGCAACTGCAGCGCGACAGCAATGATGGATTTTTCCACTGCGAGACGTGCACGCGCATCCTGTATTACGCCGATCACTCAGCGGCGCCCGGGTCCTCCGCCACTTCCTCGCCTGCGGTGGCCTCCGCCGGCGCTCCGCCAGGCACTCCCGCCAGTGAAAATTAACCGTGAGGATAAGAGATTCAAGGTTTGTGGGTCGGACCTTTAGGTCCGACAAGAACGCTGTGCCGTTATGGGGCCTTCAGGCCCTGAAGCTTTAGTCAGGGGCTAAAAGCCCAAGATATTGCAAGCCTGGATGTCGACGCTGAAGCGCCGGCCCACAAAGCATAAAGAATCGTCATTTGCGACAAGAAGGCCGGTGCCAATCAAAATCTCGAATGCACGTCCGAAACCATGATCAAACCCACTCACAAAGCGTCGGGAAAACTGTTCGCCGAACCTGAAACGCCTTCAGCGCGGCTCGAGGGCGCGTACACGGCCAATATTGACGGCGCGGCGCGCGGGAATCCCGGCCCGGCGGCCTACGGAGTGGTGATACGCCGTCCTGACGGCGCGACACATGAGTCCCTGGGAAAATATATCGGCCGCCACACCAACAACGTCGCCGAATATTACGCGCTGATCGCGGCCCTCGATTACGCGGCGGCCAGCGGGATTCGCCGGCTGCGCGTGCTCAGCGACTCGCAATTGATCGTCAATCAGATCAAGGGCTTGTATAAAGTGAAGCATCCCGACCTGCGCCCCCTGCACGAACGGGCCAAAAAACAAGCTGCGACCCTGGAAGCTTTTACGATCCAGTATGTGCCGCGCGAGCAGAATCGCGACGCCGACGACCTGGCAAACGCAGCGCTCGACAGCACCAGCGGCGTGAAGCCGGCCTATAACTCCGCGCCGGAAAAAGTTGCGACCCCGGCCAAGGTGCTATACCTGGATGACTTACACGTGGGCCAGAAATTTTCTTCCGGCACCTACCGCATGGATGAGGCGCGGATCAAATCATTTGCCGCAGAGTTTGACCCGCAGCCCTTTCACCTGGACAACGAGGCCGCCCGGCACAGCGTCTTCGGCAAGCTCGCCGCAAGCGGTTGGCATACGGCGGCTGCCACGATGCGCCTTCTAGTATCGAGTGGCTTACCATTCGCGGGCGGACTTGCAGGCCTGGGCGGCGAAATCGCCTGGACTCGGCCGACCTTTCCCGGCGACACGCTGCACGTTGAAAGTGAAATTCTAGCGATCGTGCCGTCGCGATCCAAACCCGACCGGGGAGTTATAACCGTTCGAAGCGTTACCTTGAACCAAAAAGGGGAACAGGTGCAGGTCTTTACGGCAAAAATTCTAGCGTTCAGACGCAAAGAATCGTAGCGCAGGCTTCAGCCTGTGGAAGTTGATTTATTAAAACCCACAGGCTGAAGCCTGCGCTACTTAAGACGCTGGCTTCAGCACGTAGGAGCGGTACAGCGTGTCGCGCTGCGCGGGCATGTAGCCGGCATCTTGAATGATGCGGCGGAGTTCGCCTTCGTTGGTGCGATTGCGCACGCCGGCGGCGAAGACCACGTTTTCCTCGATCAGGATGCTGCCCACATCGTCGGCTCCAAATTGCAAACCCACCTGGCAGACCTTGATCCCCGGCGTAAGCCAGCTCGACTGGATGTGATCGATGTTGTCGAGATAGAGGCGGCTGATGGCCAGCGTCTTCAGGTAATCGACGGCAGTGGCTTGAGGGATTTTTTTTCCGAGCGGCGTATTGTCCGGTGCGAACATCCATGGAATGAACGCGGTGAAGCCGCCGGTATCTTCCTGGATGCGGCGCAGGCGCTCCAGGTGATTGACGCGGTGGCGGTACTCCTCGCCGCAGCCGAACATCATCGTGGCCGTGGTGCGCATGCCGAGCGAGTGGGCCACGCGATGCATGTCTTCCCATTCGTCGGAGGTGCACTTGAGGCGCGAGATGCGCGCGCGAATTTCATCATCGAGAATTTCCGCGCCGCCGCCGGGGATGGAGTCCAGCCCCGCGGCCATGAGTCGCGCGATCGTTTCCCGCACGCTCAGGCCGGAAACCTCGGCGATGCAGCCGATTTCCGGCGCTGAGAAACAGTGCAAGTGGACTTGCGGAAAGCGCTCTTTGAGCGAGCGCAGGAGATTTTCGTAATACTCGATGCGCAAATCCGGGTGCAGGCCGCCCTGCAGCAGGATGCCAGTGCCGCCCAGCTCGAGCATTTCCTCGATCTTTTCGTAAATGGACTCGAACGAGAGCAGGTACCCTTCCTTCGACCCCAGCGGGCGGTAAAACGCGCAGAACGAACAATATTCGGTGCAGAAATTGGTGTAGTTGATGTTACGGTCAATCTGATAGGTGGCCACGCGCGGGTCGGTTTTCCTGCGGCGCACTTCCATCGCTGCCATGCCAATGCCCACCAGGTCGTCGGAGCGAAACAAGTCCAGCGCTTCTTGTTGTGTCAGTCCCATCGATTGATTTCCTTCTTCATTTGCCACTCCGTTTGTAGCGTCCGCCTTCAGGCGGACACCCTAGGCTCAACAACATGACTGCCTGAAGGCGGGCGCTACAAAAAGCTCACCGCGCGACGCTCACCCCGTTGACAAATTCCAGCTCCCTGGCTCGCGGAATGAGTCCGGCCCGCGCGCACTCCTCATAAAACCGCCGCAGGCCCGCCAGATTCTCCTCATCCAGGGAAAAATTAATGTTCTCAGTCAGATAGCGCTCCAGTTCGCGCGGCGGAAGGTCCAGCTTCAAGGCCGCGCCCTCGGCGATTTCGCCGATGCGCGCCAGGCCATATTCGCGCGAGGCCTGAAAATCCGCGGCGATTTCCGGCGTGATCGCGCCTCGCCGCGCCACCCAGATGGCCAGGACCGAGGGAAGCCCGGTCATTTCGCGCCACTGCTGCGCAATGTCATAGACAAACAAGGTTTCGATGCCCTTGATGGGCTGTTCATCCTCGCCCCCGCAGCAATTGCAGCCGCCTTCTTGCGGCACTTTTGCTTGCAGCGCATCTACGCTCAGCCGCAATCGCAGCGCGGGGTCGCCGATCACCAGCGCGGCATCGGCGCGGGCCAGCATTTTGTCCGGATCGGGCGGCATGTCGATGAATTCGGGATCGATATTCCAGTGGCGTTGGCTGAGAATCCGCGCCAGTCCCACCGAGCTGCGCGAATTCGTGTCCAGCGCAAAACTTTTGGCCATTTCGATCGGCATTTTAGATACGACAAGCAGGCTGCGGACTTCATTCTTCGAGGCGATGGCCATTCCCGGCAGGGCCACGACATCGTCCATGCGCTGGTACTCGATGGACGGAATGATGCCCACATCGGCGCGCCCGGCGCGCAAGTCCTCCGCGCACTGCGAGGGCACGGCAAACAAAAGTTCATACTTGCCCGCCAGCGGCCCGTCGGTAAAACCCCAGACCAGCGGCGCGGTGTTCAGGAATTCCACGACGGAGATGCGCAGTTTGCCCATATTCGCAGAGGCTCAGGGACAACTGACTATAGCATAGCGGAGGCGGCCTCTCGCACGCCCGCAAAAAGTGTCCTGCAAGCAAATCTTTCCTTGCGGAAAAAGAGTTGAGATTTATTTTCGCGGGCCGTTTTTTACGGCGGCCAATTTCTCCGCGTTTTGGATTGGTTGACAGTTCCCGGAAGAAGACTGCCAATGTGTGTCCCAAATTGCGCAAAATGCTGCATCCCGCTATGGCGCGGCTGCCCAGATGTCATGTGTTTGGATCATGTTTCAAGGAACCGGCAATGGAAGCCCACTTGCTACTAAACAGGCGAGGCGGATTGGGCGCAGCGCTGCGGGGACGGCGGCCCCGAGAAATCGGGATCGTGAGCGCGCTCCCAATCCGCCACAAAAATGTGAGCCGGCCGATTTTCAATCTATCCCCTCTTGCCGGTGACGGGTAAATTTCAACAGCCGCTCTCTGCGCTGAATCTCCCACAAGAAACTCGGGTGATTCCATTCTCAAAGGTTTTCCCGTTCTTCCCTTCCGAGTGTTGCTTCGTCGAATTCCCGGTCTGAACAGAAGAAATGAAAAGGGTAGGGTTGCGGGTCAGGATCCTCGGAAAATGACCCATTGCCGTTGGCTGAGCAGCGGGCCAGTCTCCATTGATCCCGCCCACGAGACTTATAGATGGAAATGTTGAATCGTTCTTTCTATGGCGCCGCGCCTCTAATCCGCAGTGCAAACGGCAGATGCTCTTAAGGACACACCTGGGCAGCGGCCAGGCGCAGGCAGTGTAAACTGATACCAGTCTCAACCTCCAAAAAGGGCATTCCGGCTAAATCGGAAATTCCGGGTGGATCGTGCCGGACGAACGAATCCGTATATCGCCGGGGAAAGGAACCTCATGGAACCGAAGCTCCCAATGATGTTCGGAACGAGTTTTTTCCTGTTCCTCGCAGTGATTTACGTGTACACGTCTTTGGCGCTAATGACCATCGCCACGAAGACGAATACCCAGAACGGCTGGCTCGCCTGGGTTCCGCTCGCCAACATCTTCCTCATGCTCAATATCGCGCAGAAGCCCGCGTGGTGGTTCATCCTGTGTCTGATCCCTCTGGTCAACATCGTGATCTTCATTATCATCTGGATGGCCATCGCTGAGGCGCGGCACAAGCCGAACTGGTGGGGCATTTTGATGATCGTGCCCGTGCTCGGGATGTTCGTCCCCGCCTATCTCGCCTGGTCCGAGTGAGTCATCGCAGGGGCCGGAGGGGAGTCCACGCATTTCCATGCGCGCACTGCCCCTCTGGATCGCTGATATATTTTTGACGTTTGAATCTCTCGGAATCTCGCCCGTTTACTCTTACCGCGGCTTCTTGACTTCCATGCCCGCAAGAGGTTTACTTACGACAATTCAAGCAGCTAGAGATCTAGGCTGACCAAAAATTTTCCGATTCTCCCGGAAAGCGGAGAAATGAGCGCCGCCTTTATCCTGGGGAAAATGGAACGGAGCGAAGCATGCGGGATCGCAGGGATTTCTTGAAGACAGTCGCCGGCGCAACAACCGGAATGTTATTGACAGGAAACGCGTTCGCGGAGGCCGCCCTGCAGGGCGGAGCGGGCGCGACGGCGGCTCCCGTAAAGCGCCGGGAGGTATCTGTATCGGGCCGGCGCGTGAAAGTCGTTGACGTGCACGCTCATTGCGTCATTCCCGAAATTTGGGACGTCGTGAAGGACACGCCCCTGGCCCCGAGCGCCGCCCCTCGCGCGCGCGGACCAAACCTCATGGGACCGGACCGCATCCGCGCCATCGACGAGCTGGGAATCGACGTGCAAGTCCTGAGCATAAACGGATACTGGTTCTATGCCGCAACGGACCGTGACCTAGCGGCCAAAATCGTCAGGCTGCATGACGAGAAGCTCGCGGAATGGTGTTCCGCTCATGCGGACCGCTACGTTGCGCTCTCCTCGGTCGCCCTGCAGTTTCCCGACCTGGCGGCCGAACAACTCGAGTATGCGGTAAAGAAATTGGGCGCGCGCGGCGCCGCCATCGGCGGTCACGTCAATGGCGAGGATTTATCACTGCCCAAGTACGATCCGTTCTGGGCCAAGGCGCAGGAACTGGGCGTCGTAGTTTTCATGCATCCTCAGGGCGCTGAGAATATCCTGCAGAAAGACGCGCTCAAGGGAAGGGGCGATCTGGGCAATATCATTGGAAATCCCCTGGAAACCACCGTATTCCTCACGCGCATGATGTTCAACGGAGCATTCGACCGCTTCCCCAATTTGAAAATCTGCGCAGCTCATGCAGGGGGTTATTTGCCGTCCTACCTTGGGCGGACCGAAGTCGCCTGCGAGGTGAGGCCCAACGCCGATTGTGCGAACAAGAGACAGCCGAGCGACTATTTGAAGAAACAGGTTCTGGTCGACACGATCATTATTTCCGAAGAGGGATTGCGCCATCTCGCGGCGGAAGTCGGCACCGGCCAGGTCGTCTTTGGGACAGACATGCCGTTCAATTGGCATTCCAATGTCGATCTGATTCTGAACGCGCCGTTTCTCAACGACGCGGAAAAGGAAGCGATCCTTGGCGGAACGCTGGTCAAGTTGCTGCGGCTCTGAAACCAGGGGGCCTGGTGCAAGTAATTGACTAATTTTGGATTACAGTATGCGTAGGATGCTAGGTATCTCCGGTGCGGCGCTGACGTTATTTTTGCTTTCCTGCCTGACGGCTAATGTCTGCCATGCTCAAAGCCGCGATGTGGTCTGCCGCGACGGCGCGGGCGATTTCGAGGCGGAGTTCCGGACAGGCGTCACGGTAAGCGTTGGCCCAGCGAGGAATGAGCTGCTGGACGCGCGAGTCTGCAGGGCGGCGATCAGCTGGGGCGATCAAAATCTGGAGGTCGCGGCTGAAGTTCCGCAGCTGGATATCGACGCATTCGGCGTGGATCTGGGGTTGGGCGCGCCGGTGGTGGCGCTGCAAATAAAGAAATCCAAGGCCGAGTGCTGCATGGGATACCTCATTTATTCTCTGCGGGAACCCCCAGTTTTGCTGCGCCGCATCACCGGCGGTCAATTTTTCAGCGCCGCGGACACCGACCTGGATGGCCGCGTCGAAATCTGGACGGACGATGCCGCAGCGGTGGAAGGTTTCGAGAACCTGAAGTTGAGCGACCTGGATTTTGCGCCGCCGGTCGTTCTGCGCTTCGACCGCGGGCGGTTGCTGGACGTAAGTTCCGAGTTCCGGCCTTATTTTGACCAGAAAATCGCCGACATGAAGGCCAAACTCAATCCCCAGGATCTTGGCGATTTCAAGACCAGCGACGGCAAACTGGCGTCCGCTGCCGATTTGCCGTCAGGCTGGCATGGACGCCTGCGCAACGCAAAAGTGAAAGTGTTGGAAATCGTTTGGTCCTACCTTTACAGCGGCCGTGAACAGGAGGCCTGGCGTTTCCTGGCCGAGATGTGGCCCGCCGCGGATATGGATCGGATTCGTGCCGCGATCTTGAACGCGCGCGGGCGCGGGGTCCGCTCACAGGTGGATGGTGTGTCCACCGCAATTTCGCCCGGCAAGATCATACCCGTGAAGATCTTCGACGGGACAACCACGGTGATCGCAACGCCGGGGCTGACGCCCAAAGGGGCAAAAGCCAAACAGGAAATCGTCTCGCCAAGGGCCATTCTTATGGAGCGGCAACCTCCCATGAACGAATTAGAGAAAGAATTAGCGGAAATGGAGTCGGAGTTGAATCTGGTGATTGATTCCGCGGGGAAAGTCAGGTCCGTCGAAGTAATGGGAACTGACCAACGGATTGACGAGGGACTCCTGAGGTCAACCTCGAATTGGAAGTTCATCCCCGCGTTCAGCGAAGGCCAGCCCGTCGCCAGCCGGATTTTCCTGGGCGTCTCCCTGAAGCGTTAAGTTGTTGGACGGCGGACTGTCGCAACCCGCATTGAATTGCGCGAGTCTTCTTGCGACGAATGAAAAGACGCGATAGACTCTCGCGTTTGAAGATGCAAAGCCGGTCAACGCACGGGGTAACAGGTCGCGCTGCCCTTTACTCGATCAACTTCAATTCGATGAAAATTTCCAGCTAGGAGAGGGCCATGGCCAAAGGATATTGGATTTGCTTCTACCGCTCGATCTCGAATCCCGACGCGGTTGCGGAATACGCGAAGTTGGCCGGGCCCGCGATTCAAAGCGGGGGCGGCCGTTTCCTGGGCCGCGGGCTGCCTACAAAAATTTACGAAGCGGGAAAGAATATGCGCACCGTGGTCATCGAGTTTGACAGCGTGCAGAAAGCAACGACCACGTTTGAGAGTCCCGCATATCAGGCAGCCTGCCGCGTGATTGATGGCGCTGCCGAGCGCGACATCCGAATCATCGAAGGGCTCGCCTAGTAGGACAGGCTTCAGCCTGTCGGGTTTTTGCTGCCCATATCGAACAGAAAACCGGCAGGCTGAAGCCCGCCCTACTGGCTCCTCGCCACGCTGCTCTCCTTCATCAGAGTCCAAATCCATCCGATAAATGTGATCGCGAGAAAGGGGTACGCGAAAAACGGCAAGGGAGACGAAAGCGAAGTCAATGATCGGCCCCAGAAAATTTCCGTCGCCGTGACGTAGAAAAGACCGGAGGCAACAAATCCAACGAGTCGAACCCAGAGCGGTAACTCCTCGGGAACGCTGATCATCAAAATTGACGTAGCCCAAAGGGCCGTGCCGGCCGCAAAAGCAGGAGCGGTTCCCGCGAGCCCCGCAGCCTGCCCGGAAAGCATAACGGACTCGCCAATCGCGAATATCAGAAACCCGGCCGCGATCGCATCACACCCCTTCCTGAAATATTTGATCGCAAGCAGGCTGGTAGCCACGATCACGCCAAGGCCATCGATTTCCCACGCTATATTCCGAAGATTCGCTTGGCCGACAAACGTCCCCGCCATCCCAAACACGGCCCCGAGCGCGAGCCCGACGGAAGCGATGCCGTTCAAATTTTTTTTCGCTTCCGAGTTCATTGGGTTGCTCCCTTGGATAAATTTGCTTCATCCCGTCACGAATCAGTGCGCCAGCGGATCAGGGCGAAGCTGAAAGTGCAGCAGGATGGACACGGCCGACTTGCCTCCCTCGATGTGCCAGACCGGGATCTCGGAAAAATTCGACCACAGGCCGCGGCCTTTCCATCCAGCGTTGGGGTCGTCGATGCGCCCGTCAAGACCGCGCGAATAAAAGCCCAGCGGGTAGGGCACGCGCAGGACGACCCACTTCCCTGTATCCGGCTGCAAAACCAGAAGAGAATCCGAGTTGGTCCCTGTGGCCATGGGAATATTTTTGCCAAGACCGAAGGTGTCGAACCTGTCGATCCAGTTGTAATAGGGATAGTCCGCGCTGCCGACCTCGGTTCCCTTCAGCAGGGGGCCCGGCAGGTGATAGAGCGTCCAGCCTTCGGGACATTGCTGGCCGGCGGCGGTCGGCCCGCTGCGCACGGCGCACTTGCGGCGGTCGAAGCTGGCCAAGTGTCCGCTGCCCGCAAGGGAGGTCCAGACGATGCCGTTGCTGTCGATGTCGACTCCGTGCGGAAAAAATCCCTGGTTGCCGGCAATGCTCTTGCTTTCGAACGGCGGTTCGTACACTTCCGTCCGGCAGGTCGCCGGCGGATTCGAACCGCGATCGACCCGGACCAGTTTTCCCGGCACGCCAACGGCTGCGAACCATGCGCTGCCATCGACAGGATTCACTGCCAGCCCGTAAGGAAAGCCCGCGACGGCATTGTCGGTCTTCCAATCGAATTTTCCATCGCCGCGCGAGTCGAGGTAGGCAGGGCACCATCCCTGCGCCGCCTGCTCGTCATGCGTCTCCTCGTAGAGGCGCGTGTTGACCCAGCCCACAGCGCCCTCCTCTCCGCTGAAGTACAGGGTATTGTCTTTGTCCTGCGCGAATTGAAGATGGTGGGTGCCGAAACAGGTGTCGATCATGGTCCACTTCTTTGTTTCCGGGTCGTACATGGACAGCTGCCGGATGCTTACGTCCAGCGGATCGTTCTTTGCAAAGATATTGTTCGAACCTTCCTTGCAGTAGGCCGGATCTACTTTGCTGCGAATGGACGAGGTCAACCAAACGCGTCCTTTTTCGTCCATCATCGGGTTGTGGGGACTGTTGGTAGCGGTCCAGAGCACTTGATCGCCAAAATAGGGGGAAGGAAAACCCACTTCGAGCGACATGAGATAAGGCGCGATTTCTTTTTGGTCCACGCGCGTGGGGATGTCAATGTGGCTCGATTCGTTGGTCAGCGGATTTTCAACCTCCAGGGTTCCGGCGCCTTCCGAAGTTGCAAAGACCAGGCCGTACGGATTCACCGTGGGGTTGCGCTTGTCGGTGGTCATTTCATCATGCACCCAATCGGACGGCCCGCGTCCCCATTCCCATTCCGTGATCACCACGTTCCGCTCGACGCCCTGGGGCCGCGGCGGCGCCGGAGGCAGAGCTCCGGCCGCGATCCGGTCGCTCCAATCGGAAAGCATGGCCAGCGCACGGTCGTGAGGAAGCTGGTTCAGGGCCGTGGCCATCAGCGGCCCTCTTTGGCCGGATTTTAATCGGCGGTCCCAGGCCGCTGAAGTGGAGTCAAACGTACCGAGGCTCGGTTCGATCTCGCGCGTGAACTTGTCTCCGAGCTGGTGGCACTGCGTGCACGTTCTCATGGCGAAGAGCCACTCGGCCTGGTTGTGGATTCCGCCAGTCAGGACGCTGGCCTGTCCATTTTCGCGGCGGCCGCGCTGCGGTGCGGAACTGCGTTCCGCCTTCAAGAACGGGAACTCACTTGCCGAAGGAACTTGCAGGAGCGAATACCAGTAGTCCGCGGGATAGATTTGCGCGGCCGTGCGCGCATCGGGAGCGAGGATCGCCTTCAATGGGAGGGTTTTGCCTGTCGGGGTGACGATTGGCGCCGAATCGACCAGGCCGTATCCCCTCACCCAAACCTTGTAATTGGCCTTGGGGAGATCGGGCACCAGAAATCTTCCAAGGTCATCGGTGACCACGATTTTCCGGAATTTGGTAGGCAGATCGCTGGTTTCCGCGATGACCCACACGCCCGCTTCCGGACCATTCGGGCCGCTCACTACGCCAGTGATGTTCGCCTGAGCCAAGGTGATTTTTTCTGTTGCAGCCCGATGCGTGGGCGCGCTCGCCTGACCTTCTGCCTGCCCGGTGGCCCAGCCTGGCAGGATCACACTTATGACGGCAAAAAATATTGTTCCCGCGGTCTTGCGACGATTGGGCATTCCCTTCTCCTTGTTGTGCACCATGCTTACCAAAATCATTGGGTGGTGGCAAGGAGACTCGGCCTGTGGTTCCTGTAGCGCGGGCTTCAGCCTGCGGGGGTTGGTCGGAGCAGGGCCGCCCTTGCTGCCACCAAACCCCGCAGGCTGAAGTCCGCGCTACTAAACGAACATCTTGACACGAATAGTGACAAAAGAGTAGCGTCACTGGTACCGTGGAGCTGGATGCTTCCCTCGATTGGTTGTCGCTATCGCTGACGCCGGGCCTCGGCTCGCGCCTCACCGGGAAATTGCTGCGCCAATTCGGATCGCCCGGAGAAGTCTTTCGCGCTTCCCTCACCGCACTGGAGGCCTGCCATCTTCCCGCCGCGCCCGCGCAGGCCATCCAATCCAAGCGCGCGCATAAGGAGGCCGAAGAGGAACTCGCGCAGGTCCGCAAGCTGGGTTGCCGCCTGCTGAATTGGGACGAACCGGAATACCCGCAGCGGCTCCTTGAAATCTACGATCCGCCGCCGCTGCTCTACGTCCGTGGGGACGCCGGCGCGCTCAACCGGCATTCGATTTCCATGGTGGGCACGCGCCGCCCGACGCCTTACGGCAATCAAGTGGCGGAGCGCTTGGGGCACGACCTGGCCGAGCGCGGCCTGTCGATCGTTAGCGGGATGGCGCGCGGCATCGACAGCCTGGCGCATCAGGGGGCTTGCAGGGCCACGCACGGGGCGCCGATCGGGGTGCTCGGCACGGGCGTGGACGTTATCTATCCGAAGGAGAACAGAAAATTATTCACAGAAGTGGAAAAGCGCGGCGCGCTGATCAGCGAATTCCCGCTGGGCACGCATCCGGCGCCTGAGAATTTTCCGGTTCGCAATCGCGTGGTCGCGGGGATTTCCCTGGGAGTGGTGGTGGTGCAGGGCGCGCAGTATTCCGGTTCGCTCATTACAGCCCGCCTGGGGATGGAGTTTGGCCGCGAAGTTTACGGCGTGCCTGGGAACGTCACAGTGGAGGTGAGCTTTGCTCCGAACCAGATGATCAAGCAGGGCGCCAAGCTGGTGACGTCCTGGGAAGATGTGATCGAGGAATTGCCAACGGAAATCCGCGCCGAACTGTTTCCCGTCGAGGCGACCACCAGGGCCGAGCGCGCATCCCTCTTTGAGGAGGCTCTGTCTCCCTTGGAGAAAAAGATCTTCAGCCTGCTCGGGACAGATGAGTCGATTCACGTGGATGAGTTGGTGGAGAGGGCGGAATTGAATTCCTCGGAGGTTCTGGCGGCGCTTTGCGAGATGGAAATGAAAGGCATGGTCAGGCAGATGCCGGGGAAGCAGTTCCTGAAAATCCTATTGTAGGGGCGTCTCTCTTCCGCAGCCGGCGCCAAATATGAAACGCCGGGATCACCCTCTAACCTACTGAAATTACAACCCCCTACGCAATAGTTACGCGGCGCATAGAATCGAGAAGGACACAAGACGCATCTATCAAGCGTTGACAAACGGTGCGAACGAGGGCCACGCTAGGGGAACAGAAAGGGAAAAACGCGCGCCACGGCGAGCGTTGGGGTCTACAAATAAAGTTATGGGAAGATCGCTGGTTATCGTCGAATCGCCCGCAAAAGCGAAGACGATCAACAAATATCTGGGGCGCAATTATTCGGTCAAGGCCTCTTACGGGCACATCATGGACCTGCCCAAGAAAGTGTTGGGGATTGATATCAAGCACGGGTTTACGCCGACGTATGAAGTCAATCCGGATAAAACAAAAGTTGTAACGCAGTTGCAGAAAGCCGCCGCCACCGCCGACGCCGTCTATCTGGCGGGCGATCCGGACCGCGAAGGCGAGGCCATCTGCGCCCACCTGGCCGAAGTGTTGAGCGGACCCATGCTCGAATTCCTGACCGAAGAAGAGAAGGCGACCGAGGAAACGAACGGGAACGCCAAGAAGGGGAAGAAGAAGGCCAAGAAGGCCGTCAAAAAAGTGGTTGCCAAAGGCAAACCGGTCATCGCTCGAAAGAAAATTTTCCGCGTGATGTTCAACGAAATCACCTCCAAGGCGATCAAGGCGGCGTTCGAACATCCCGGAGAAATCAACGAAAACCTGGTGGACGCGCAGCAAGCGCGCCGCGTGCTGGACCGCCTGGTCGGATATAAGATCTCTCCGCTGTTGTGGGACAAGGTGCGCCGGGGACTTTCCGCGGGGCGCGTGCAAACGGTGGCTCTGCGCCTGATTGTCGACCGGGAGATTGAAATCCGCGCGTTCGTTCCGGTGGAATACTGGACGATCCACGCCATGCTGGCCGCGGGCGAGCCGCCCCTGTTCGAAGCGAAACTCACCAAGTATAAGGGTGAGGATATTGAAATTCACACGCAGGCCGAAGCGGACGCAATTGTGGCCGCAACGGGAAAAGCGGAATGGAAGGTGGCCGGGGTCACGCAGAAGGAAAAGCGCCGCTTCGCGCCGCCGCCGTTCACGACATCAAAGCTGCAGCAAGCCGCCTACAATCGCCTGCGGTACACGGCCAAACGCACGATGGGCCTCGCGCAGCGGCTTTACGAAGGCGTGGAGCTTGGCCAGGAAGGCTCGGTTGCGCTGATCACCTATATGCGCACGGACTCGGTGCGCGTTTCGAATGACGCACTGGACCAGGTGCGCGGGCTGATTGGCTCCCGGTATGGACAGACGTACCTGCCCGAGAAACCGAATTTCTTCAAGTCCAAGAAGGATGCGCAGGACGCGCACGAAGCCATTCGCCCGACCGATGCCGCGCGGACGCCCGAGGAGGTGCGGCCTTTCCTGAGCGACGATATGTTCCGGCTGTACCAGCTGATCTGGCAGCGGTTCGTGGCCTCGCAGATGGTGCCCGCGGTGTTCGATCAGACCACGGTTGACGTGGCCGCGGGCGATTACACGTTCCGCGCGTCCGGCTCGGTTCAGAAATTCGACGGCTACCTGGCCGTCTACCAGGTCTCCGCCGAGGACGACGAGGACGCCGATGCGGACGCGAGCAAGGCTTTGTTGCCGCCGGTCACGGAAGGCGAGACGCTACGTCTCGAAACTGTGCGGCCCGATCAGCATTTTACCGAGCCGCCTCCGCGTTATACCGAAGCGACGCTGGTGAAAGAGCTGGAAGAAAAAGGCATCGGGCGGCCTTCGACTTACGCTTCCATCATTTCGACGATTGTCGAACGCGAATACGTTACCAAGGACCAAGGCCGGTTTGCGCCGACGATGCTCGGGGAAAAAGTGAGCATCCTGCTGGTGAAGAGCTTCGAGGATATTTTCGATGTGGGCTTCACAGCGCGCATGGAAGAGGAACTCGACGAAATCGAAGAGGGAAAACTTCCCTGGAAGAGGGCCGTGAAGGAATTCTATGGCCGTTTCGCGGCCGATCTCGAACAGGCCAAGGGCGAGATGGAATCCTACAAAGCGGGGATTCCCACGGGGCAAAAGTGCGAGAAGTGCGGGCAGGGCGAACTCCTGGAGCGCATCAGCCGCCACGGCTTTTTCCTGGGCTGTTCGCGTTATCCGGATTGCGATTTCATCCGCGATCTCTCGCCGGAATTGCCGCCCGAGGGCGAGGATGGCACGGCGAAAATCGAAGCCTGCGACAACTGCGGGCGCGAGATGGTGATCAAGCGCGGACGCTGGGGAATGTTTTTGGCTTGCACGGGATATCCCGATTGCAAGACGACGCGCCGCCTGAAGGCCGGCACGCGCCGCGCCCTGCAGCCCGACGAACTGCTGGATGAAAAATGTCCCGAGTGCGGTTCGCAACTGGTCAAGAAGCACGGCCAGTACGGCGAGTTCATCGGCTGCACGGGCTATCCGAAATGCAAGTTCATCCGCTCCAAAACCCTGGGTATCAAGTGCCCGAAGTGCGAAACCGGCGAATTGACGGAGAGGGTCGCCAGAAAGGGACGCAGGCGGGTCTTCTACGGGTGCAACAAATATCCGGCTTGCGATTTCACCACGCCGCACCTGCCGATCCCCGAAGCCTGCCCGAAATGCGGCGCGGCATTCATCGTGGAGAAGCGCGGCAAGCTGGGCGCAGTGAGAACCTGCATCAAAGAGGGCTGCGATTGGGAAGCGGCTCTTCCGGAAGTTCCCGCGGCAGGCGTTCCCGAACCCGTGGGCACGGCCCAATCCTGAGCGACTCCGCGTAATCGCCACAATTAAGTTTTCTCGGAAGGAACGCGCGATTTTCTGGACGCAGGCGCGAAGCCGCAAACCTGGCGGTCCGGCAGGGGAAAATGGATTCCGCAGTAAAGCAATTTTTGATTTATTTGCGTGCGGTGCGCAACGCCTCCCCGCACACGATCCGCAGCTACGACAATGACCTCGGTCAGTTCCTCACGTTCTTGACGCCGCCCGGCACGGCGATGCCATCTCCCCAGGAAATCACGCACCTGATGATCCGCGAATTCATGGCACACCTGCACGACCTGAAACTGGAAAAATCATCGATTGCCCGGAAGCTGGCGGCGATTCGATCGTTCTTCAAGTTTGCAGTGCGGGAAGGCATGGTCGCGCGGAACCCTGCGCGCATGGTGGCGACTCCCAAGCTTCCGAAGCGCATCCCCTCGGTTCTGAGCGCCGAGGATTTGAACGCGTTTCTGGATAGCATGGTTGCGGGACCGGAGCGAGGTTCCAGGCGCGGCAAGCGTGCAGCGGACGACGACAGCCGCCTGATGATCAAGCGCGACCGCGCGATTCTCGAGCTGCTGTACGCGTCCGGGCTGCGTGTCAGCGAACTCACCGGTCTAAATCTTGCCGACGTGGACCGCAAGGAACTCATGCTGCGCGTGCGCGGCAAGGGGAACAAGGAACGCATCGTCCCGTACGGTGGGAAAGCTGAACAGGCACTCGAGGCTTACCAGCCCTTGCGCGAGGAGATGCTGCGCAAGGCCGGGGGACGCGCCGACCGGCAGGCCGTGTTTCTCAACCATCTGGGTACACGGCTGACGCAGCGGTCGGTGGCGCGCATCGTGAAAAAATACGCGCGGTTGGCCAATGTGAATTGGGATTTGCATCCGCACTCCTTGCGGCACGCGTTCGCCACGCACCTGCTGGCCGACGGCGCGGACCTTCGCGCGATTCAGGAATTGCTGGGACACTCTTCGCTGTCCACCACGCAGCGGTACACGCATGCCACAATCCGGCAGCTGCTTGAGGTTTTCGACAAGGCGCATCCGCGAGCTTGAAATTGCCCACGTGGCGCCGGCGTCTCGCCGGCTTTCTTGCATTATTCGGAAATTGGAAAAATCGCCGGCGGGACGCCGGCGCCACAAAACCGCGCGCGCCATGCTTGCGGCTTCAAGTAGGACTGCCGGAATCCAAACCTTCAGCGAAAATTGCGGATTATTCTTCGGCGGGCTCGGCGACGGCGGAGGTCGATGCTTTCGAGCGCCTCCGGCGAAAGAAAAAAGTCAGATGCCTGGCGCTGCACTGGCGGCAGCGGAACGGGCGCAGGAGCAGGAGGAGCAGTATGGTCCATTCCAAGACGCCGCGGCGGTGAGAGCGCAAAATATCTTCACTTCCGCAAAGAGGGCATTGACGCGCGCCCACCCAAAGTGAGATTGCGTGTGTCCTGGCCATATTTCCTGAGGTATCGCAAGCCGATGATACTCCGGCGTTAAGCGATTTGAAAACGATATTTGCCGTAAGAGGTTGACTGAGTTATTCTCGGCGAGCTTCGCCCGGGGTGAGGTTCGAGGCAACGGCACCGCCTTGCTGTGGCGGCGACGGGGCATGCGATCGAAAATTGCGACGCACCATCAGGTTGGCGTGGCTCACCCGCCGCCGGCCGGTCCGGAAATATGATGAAAGTTGGGAAATCAGCCTACAGGGAGACCAACGGGCAAAATGAAATTCTTTCAGGGGAATATATATTTCGTGCTGGGATGGATCGCCTTTGCTTTGTTTGCGGCGCCCACGGTGACTTTTGCGCAAACCGACGAGATCCAGGTTTACGATGCGGAAATAGAAGACCAGGGCAAATTCAATATCATGATTCACAACAATTTTACTCCCGCCGGGCGGACAACTCCCGCTTTCCCCGGCGGCATCATTCCCAATCACTCGGACAACGGCGCGGTTGAATGGGCCTATGGCGTCACAGACTGGTTCGAGCAGGGGCTTTATCTCCCGGTCTACTCCGCTTACTCCACGGGGCGCGGCGGATCGCTGAACGGCTTTAAGATTCGCGAACTTTTCGTGCGGCCGCACGCTCACGATAATACGTTTTTTTACGGAGTGAATTTCGAGTTCAGCGTCAATTATTTGTACTGGGAGTCTAAGAGAATCACTTCCGAGGTCCGGCCCATTGTAGGGTTGCATCTGCATCCAGTGGACCTGATCTTCAATCCGATTGTGGATACAGACTACACCGGGGGATTTGGAAACCTCGAATTCGTTCCGTCCACGCGCATTGCATATAACTTCAATGATAAGTGGGCCGCTGCCCTGGAGGAATATTCCGACGACGGGCCGCTGCACAAATTCCTTCCGATGCACGACCAGTTCCACGAAGTCTGGGCCGTCATGGATCACAACAATAAGTGGTTGAATATTGAAACCGGCATCGGGTTCGGCGTGAGCCATGGAGCCGACAAATTGACGTTGAAGCTGATGCTTTCGCGCGATTTGAATTGAACGCTCACAGCCTGCCATCGATTCCAACACACGAAAGCTCGCCTTTTTTCACTTGCTTGAACAGGAGGCGTTATGGCCCTGCAACGCCTGATTGAATACGGCGACGCGAGTCCGGAAGTTCGCGCCGTGTACGACGACATTCTCGCCACGCGCAAATCCGATTACATCAATAATTTCTGGAAGGCGCTGGCGAACGATCCCGCGACGCTGAAGCGAACCTGGGAATCCATCAAGCAGATCATGGCGCCCGGCGCGCTCGACGCGCTGACCAAGGAGCTGATCTACATTGCCGTCAGCGTCACCAACCAATGTCCCTACTGCATTGCTTCGCACACCGCTTCCGCGGAGAGCAAAGGCATGAATGACGAAATGTTTCATGAACTGATGGCTGTGGTGGGCATGGCTAGTGAGACGAACCGGCTGGCGGCAGGGTACCAAGTTGAGATCGACGAGCGATTCAAGACCACGTAATTCGGTGCCCCGCAAGTAGCGCGGGCTTCCGCCTGCGGGTTTTCCGCTGCTTCACTCCGGGGAAGAACGAACTCTGTCGGCTGACCGCAAGCTGGATTAAAACCTACAGGGTGAAACCTGTGCTACCAGGACTAAAACCCGCAAGCTGAAGCGTGCGCCACTTGGACTTAACCCCGCAAGCCGAAGCGTGCGCTACTTTTGATATAATTTCGCTTTATGGAACTCACAAGTATTATAAATTTGATCTGTTGCGGGTTCCTGTGTGAAATGGATCGTGCGGGGGAGTGCCATGGACACTGTACGCATTTTTGACACTACACTGAGGGACGGGGAACAGTCCCCGGGATTTTCCATGTCGGTGGCGGAGAAAGTCCGCCTGGCCCACCAGCTGGAATCGCTCGGCGTGGACATTATCGAGAGCGGCTTTCCTATCGCCTCGGCGGGAGACCTCGAAGGGGTGCGCGCGGTTTGCCGTGAAATTCGCAGCTGCACCGTGGCGGCGCTGGCGCGCGCAAGGCGCGACGATATTGACGCGGCGCTCGAAGGGCTTAAGGGAGCGGCGCATCCACGGCTGCACACGTTTCTGGCGACCTCCGACCTGCACCTGCATCACAAGCTGCGCCTGACGCGCGAGGAGGCCCTCGAAGCCATCTCCAGCAACGTGCGCTATGCGCGCGAGCATTGCGCGGAAGTGGAATTTTCCGCCGAAGATGCGAGCCGCACGGATATCCATTACCTTTGCGAAGCGGTGGGGCGAGCCGTACGTGCCGGCGCGACAATCATCAACTTGCCGGACACGGTTGGCTACGCAGTGCCCGAGGAATACGGCGCCATGTTTCGCCGGGTGATCGAATATCTGGACGGGGCGAACGGCGTCACGCTGAGCGCGCACTGCCACGATGACCTGGGCCTGGGCGTCGCCAATTCCCTGGCCGCGGTGCAGGCGGGCGTGCGCCAGCTCGAGCTGACCATCAACGGCATCGGCGAGCGCGCCGGAAATGCCGCGCTGGAAGAAGTCGTAGTGCTACTGAATGTGCGGCAAGCCACGCTGGGCGTAACCACCAACGTTCATCTCGATCAGTTGTATGCGGCCAGCCGGCTGCTGGTAGAAATCACGGGCGCGCCTCTGGCGCCCAACAAGGCCATCGTAGGCGCCAACGCGTTTGCCCACGAAGCCGGCATCCACCAGGACGGCATCCTCAAGAACCCTCTCACCTATGAAATCATTTCTCCCGAAGCGGTGGGCGTTCCCAAGCGGCAACTGGTCCTGGGGAAGCATTCCGGCCGCAATGCGCTGCGCGCGACGCTCGTCGATCTAGGCTACCAGCCCACGCGCGAAGAGCTGGATGAATGTTATAAGCGCGTCGTGACGCTGGCGGATGCATCGAAGAACGTGACCAATCGCGATCTGCTGGCGATCGCGCACCAGGTGATGCGGAAGCGCGGGAGCGAAACGCCGGTGGGCGCCGAGTAAGTAGTTTGTGGAAAAAGCGCGTCCTGCTGTCATTCCGAGCGAAGCGAGGAACCTCTCTTCGATTTTAAGTAGAGAGGGGGAGATTTCTCGCTTCGCTCGGAATGACAAAGTTTTTTTCACAAGTTGAGAATTCCCCTGGACATTTGTCCGAGAATCATCTTCCATAGCTGGCATCTCAAAGATCCGAGGTGAAATTCCATGCGATTGAGGATGCCCCTTCTAGTAGTGGCCATGCTTGTTCCATTCTCACTCGTTCGCGCACAGCAGACAGCGCAGAAAAAGCCGCTGGACATTTATTTTCTGGACACGGAAGGCGGGCAGGCCACGCTGTTCGTTTCTCCTTCGGGGCAATCGATGCTGGTGGACACGGGATTTGCCGGCAATCAAGGCGCGCCACCGGCGGAAGCGAACGCTCCGGGGGTCACGCGCGACGCGGACCGCATCATGGCGGTCTTGAAGCTGGCAAATGTGGGAGTCCTCGACTACATGGTGATCACGCACTTCCACGGGGACCACGTGGGAAACGCGGCCGAACTCGCGCATCGCATTCCCATACGCCACTATGTGGACCATGGCCCGTACACCGATGAAATGCAGCCGGGCCGCGACGCCGCATTCCTGTCTTATTTGCCGGTGCGCGAACATGCGCACGTGTCCGTGGCCAAGCCGGGCGACCGGATTCCCGTCGAGGGCCTCGATGTGCAAGTGGTTTCTTCGGCGGGCGAAACGATCAAGGAACCGATGGCCGGAGCGCCCGGAGCGGGAGCGCCCAATCCGCTGTGCCGCGAAGCGAAATTAAAAGAACAGGACCCCACGCCGGAAAATTTTGAATCGGTGGGAGTGGTGGTGCGGTACGGCAGTTTCAGGCTGGTCGATCTGGGCGACTTGACCTGGAATCAGGAGCACGCGCTGGCCTGCCCGAATAATCTGGTCGGAACCATGACCGTTTTTCACACCACGCGGCACGGAGATCCGCATTCCGGCGCGCCGCAATTCGTGGACGCCATTCGCGCGCGCGTCGCGGTGATGAACAACGGGGAGAGGAAAGGCGGCTCGCCCGAATACTGGCAAACCGTGCATGATGCGCCCGGGCTTGAAGATTTCTGGCAGATCCACCGCTCCGCGGCGGGCGGCGCGGATCACAATTCGGCGGAGCAGTTTCTCGCGAACCTCAACGAAACCGATCACGGCCACTACATCAAGATGTCCGTGCGGGCCGACGGCAGCTTCACGATGACCAACGAGCGCACCGGATTCACGAAAGAATATCCGGCGCGCGGCAAGGCTCAGTAGGCCATTCCCGTGGTCTAAAATAGAGGGCCGGGAGTTTTTCCTTCGGCCGAGGCTTTAAGGCGGAACATCAGTTCACCCCAAGTGGTGTTGCAGGCCACGAAATAGTCCGTTTCTGCCTGCCAATCGGCATGCGTGAATCGAACGAGCGTCTGGCCTTTTTGTTCCGCCAGGTCGAAGAGCAGGCGCGTGCCGCTCCATTCTTTTCCCGATTGGCAGACCCAGTGGGCCAGCCGCGGGGCTGCGATCTGGTGGGGGTGTAGTCCATACACCGTCGCGCGTTTGAAAAAACCAAGCTCCACATTTCCAGTGGCCTTGTCTTCGGTCACGTCGGCCGCCCACCAGCGCGAAAAACCTGGCGCGGAAGCAACCAGCGGGTAAACAAGCTGTGGCGCTGAGTCGATCTGAATCGAGTGCTTGATGTCGGGCATTTCTCGCCTCCCCTTTCCCTAACTGCGGGCACTTGGCGACGGGCATATGCGCCGGCGAGTCGGCCGGCGCTTTCCGCCGCCTGAATCAATAGGAATGTTTGGGCAGCCAGTTCTCGCGTCCTTCCGGGAGGAGATCGTAGAGGTGCCAGACCGGAGAGAATGGATCAATGCCACGATGGTGGCCGGGCCCGCGCGACATTTCGGTTGTATAGGTGAAATAAATTTTACCGTCGGGAGCGCGACGGAAAACGCTGACGGCGGGGCGCTGCCCTTTTTCATCTTCCACGAAGAAATCGCGGTTGAAGGTGTTGTCGTGGCTGGAGAGAAGACGGATCTTGTCCCAACCGCGGCGACGGCCCCACTCCCTGAGGCGGCCGATCTCCACTTTGGCGACCAGGACGAAATTGACTTTATTGCTCACGTGCTGCGCGATTCCGGCGTAGCCGTCCGCCCACATGTTGCACATCGGGCAAGGAAGCTTGTCGTTCGGGCCCCACATCAGGTGATCGACGATCAGGCTGTCCTTGCCGGGAGCGAAAAGTTCCGAGAGACGCACGTCGCGAAGATTCGCAGGCGATTCGTCTCGAAGATCGGATGGACCTTCGCGGAAAATATAGTCAGTTGCGACCAGCACATCGGTTGGCAATTGCCTGCGAAGGGCCGCCACGCGTTCGGTCTGGTCCTTGAGCGCAATTTCCGCTTCCAGCAACTGGTTGCGGAGCTTTCGATATTCTTCGCTCTCACCTTTGATCGCTACGTTCATGGTGCGCTCCTCACGGAGAGTTTGAATCTGGTCGAGATTCTGTAGGACAGCCACTCCTGGCTGGCCGCTTTGGGACTAGCAAGGCCGCGGAGGACAGCCAAGAGTGGCTGTCCTACACAAATCGAGGGCGGCTCCTGGATTACGCGAACGGGTTTTCGTCCGCGCTGGGGCCATAGATCGAGGGCACGGGCAAATCCAGCAACTTGATGTAGACCGAAAGCTGGCCGCGGTGATGATAAATGTGATTCAGCATGATGGCCCGCAGGAAGGCCGCGCGCGGAAGGGACATGATCACTTTCCCATTTCGCTTCAGCGTCCACATCGCCATCATTTTCCCGTCATCAAAACTTTTGACGATTTTCTTTGCGTTAGCGCAGCTCTCCGCGAAGGCATCCATAATTTCCTTGCGGGTCTTCGGCTCAGGCACCGGCGGCGGATTAAATTCACGAACGTCCTCGGTAGCAGCGGCGGCCACGCGGCCCGGCCCGGCGGCGATATGCATCGCGAGCTGCCCCAGCGAAAAGGACTTCGGGTGCGGCTTCCAGGAAAGCTTATCCTCCGGAACGCGTTCGAGAACGCGCTGCGTGGTTTTTTCCTCCATCTCCATTTCCATCAGCATTGCTTCGGCGATCGCCACGGTTGCTCCTTGTGGTGTTTTCGAGATTTGAATTCAAAAGTTTCGCGAGCCTTGAAAAACCATCGAACTTACATGTTCAGATAATTCGCCAGCTGATCGATGCAACCCTGCCAGCCGTGCTCGTGCTTATCGCGTTCCTCTACACTCGGCAAATGCTCGTGCGTGAGCAGGATTTCGGTGGACGGCCCCAGATCGCGAAACTCAATGGTGACCAAAGACTCCGACACATCCGGGTCATGCTCCCAAGACCAGGTGAAGGCGATTTTTTCCGGTGGCTTGATCTCGCGGTACGTTCCGCTCACGCGATGGACGTTGCCCCCCTTGTGATGCATCTCCACACAGTATTTTCCGCCTACCTTCAATTCCAGGACGGGCACGAGCGTGTAATATTCATCGGAAGGAGCGAACCAGCGGCACAGTTCCAGAGGGTCGGTCCAGGCGCGAAACACTCTCTCGCGCGGCGCCTGAAACGTTCGTCTGACTTTCAGCATGTTTTCCGGGGAAAGCTGTTCTTTGGCCATTTCGCTGTCTCCGTCGGCTATTGAGATAGATATCGATCGAGAGCGTCAAACTGCGTTTCCCAGAACGCGCGGTACTGGGAAATCCATGCTTGCGCTTTCTTCAAGGGCCGGGCAGCGAGCCGGCAGCGGCGCGTGCGCCCGAATTTTCTTTGCGTGACGAGGCCGGCGTTTTCAAGGACTCTCAGATGCTTCATCACCGCGGGCAGGCTCATGCGGTGGGGCCGGGCCAGCTCCGTGACGGAGGCCTGGCCGCGCGCCAGGGCCGAGACGATGGCGCGGCGCGTGGGGTCAGCCAGCGCCTGGAAGGTGGCGTCGAGTCCTCGGTTATACTTAACCATTCGGTTTAGTAATATACGGTCTCACCCTCCAAGTCAAGCACGAAATTCGCCGCGCCGGGTGGAAAAAACAAAAGCTGCCCGCCCTCAATGCGGGCGGCCTCTACAAAACCTGCCACCAACGCTGAGGGGCCGTCATGAAGCGGCCATTCTGTCTCGCGTCTTCCGGGGCAGAACGGGCACTTTCATGGTCCAGGCGAATCGTTCGTGAGCCTCTGCACACTGACAGGAGGAATGATCCGGATTATACTAATTGGCCTTGGGCTCACGCGAAATTGCTCCTTGCGGCGCTGCAAGCGCATCGCAGAAGACTAAGCATTGGGCCGCGACAAAACCATGACCAAGCAAAATAAAATTGTGCTTCTGCCGGGCGACGGCATCGGGCCGGAAATCATGCGGGTCGCCGTGCGCGTGTTGATGGATTGCGCTGAGAAATTCGGCCACGAGCTTCACTTTGCCGAGTTCCCTTTCGGCGGCTGTGCCATCGACGCGACGGGTGAACATCTCCCGGCCGAGACGCTCGCGGCCTGCCGGGCCGCCGACGCCATACTTCTTGGCGCGATTGGCGGACCGAAGTGGGATGCGGTGCCGCTCGCCAAGCGCCCCGAAACCGGCTTGCTGGCGTTGCGCAAAGCGCTCGGTTTGTACATCAATCTTCGCCCGATTGATTTGCACGCTCCGCTGCGGGGCCTTTCGCCGCTGCGAGCGGACCGCGCCAGCGACGTGCATATCGACTTTGTCCGCGAACTCGCCGGCGACGTTTATTTCGGCGAGCACCGGCTGGAGGCCGATCCGAGCGGAGAACGCGCCAGCGACGCAGGGGCATATACCACGGGAGAAATCGAGCGCGTCGCGCAGTATGCTTTGGCGCGTGCGGAAACCAGGAAAGGCCGAGTCGCTTCCGTGGACAAGTCCAACGTGCTGGCCATGTCGCAGCTCTGGCGCAAGACGGTCACCCGCCTGGCTGCCGACCATCCGAATGTAAAGCTCGAACATCTGTACGTGGACAACGCCGCCATGCAACTGGTGCTGGCACCCGCGCAGTTCGACGTCATCCTTACCTCGAATATGTTTGGTGACATTTTGACCGACCTCGGCGCGGCGCTGGCAGGCTCGATTGGGCTGATCCCGTCGATGAGTTGCGGGCCGGGGCCCTCGCTCTACGAACCCATTCATGGTTCCGCGCCCACGCTCGCCGGGAAGGATGTGGCCAATCCGGTGGGCATGATTCTTTCCGCTGCGATGATGCTGCGCGAGAGCTTCGGCCTCAAAGGCGAAGCCGAATGGATCGAAACCGCTGTGGACCGCCTGTTCGCAAGCGGAGTTCGCACTCCTGACACGGTTGAGCCAGGTACGACCAAAGTTGGTTGCATTGAATTCGGAGAGCGGCTGCGCGCGGAGATGAGTACCGCTTCGCATCGGCCCCAGCGCGCCAACCAGGGCGCCTCGTAGTTCCCTCACAAATTAAGATCTACATGGGTGGGCCCAGCTTCAGGGGCTAAACTGGCTGCGGAAAAAGTAGTTTATTTTGTCATTCCGAGCGGAGCGAGGAATCTCTCTTCGATTTGCCCCATGAAAAGAAAGAGAGATTCCTCGCTTCGCTCGGAATGACAAAGTTCTGGAGGGGTTTTTCCGCGGCCTGTAAAGCCCAATTTTTAAAGGCCATTGAATGTCGCGGCTGAAGCCGCGACCCAGAACACACATTTGTCACAACTCGCATTTCTCACAACACGGATTTCTCACTATACGCATTTCTTACGACACGCATTTGTGAGATAGCTTCTAGCGGGACTTTCGCGACGGCAAAAGTTTCTTGATCAATTGAATCTGTCCGGCGTGATAGACATCGTGCAATGCGATGCCGGCAATCAGCCGCCGCGCTACGGTATTGCTTCCTCTGGCAGGACGATCCAGATTTTCCGGTCGAAACGACGAAATGGCTTCCCTCAAAAGATGATGTTCTTTAGCAAGCAGGGCCACGTCAGTACGCCATGCCTTTTCGGTCCGATCCATTGGCCGGCTGAACCAATTGCTCCCCGGAAGAGAAAATGATCCACGCTTTTCCCCGGACAGCCTGCGCCTCACCGTATATTTCCAATAGGCCGCGTGAACGGCAATTTCCCAGATATTGTGCCGGCCGGGTCCGGGACGCCAGGCCGCTTCGCGCACGGAAAGGCCTCGAAGCGATCCGCGCAGATTGGGTCCGTGCCACGCGGCGCGATTGTAAGCTTCGTCCAATAATCCCAGCAGATGCTCAATTTCCTGGTGTGCCATTTGTTCCTCCCGGGAGTGCGGGGCAATTCCCAACGATGGGTTCTAGGCAATATAGCAGAGGCAAGAAAGGCGATGTGCTAAGGCGTGTCCTTCTGGAAAAAAGAGGGAGTGCTCCCGGAATCGAGAGCACTCCCTTTGACGTTACCCCGAGGCAAGGCTGAGCTAATCTCTAATGGTCGCCGTCGCCGAAATCGAGACCCGGCAGGACCGGCGTGCCTTCTTTCCTGACGGCGTCGAGGTCGTCGGGATCGAGACCCAGGAACTTGAGAACGGTGGGAGCTACCTGAGTGGTTTCCACAAAACTGTGGATGGTCCGGCGTTCGAACTCGGGATTGGACACCAGAATCATTACATTGGTGTCATCCCAGGCGAAGCCGCCATGCTCGGATTGCTTTTTGAGGCTCCCGGTGTATACAACCCCCACGTTCGGCAGGACGATGATATCGGGTGTGCGGGGATCGCCACCTTCCCGGAGACGGCAACAGGGACCCGGAGTATTGGGCACGCCGGGAGGATTAAAAATCGTGTCGAGGGAAGCGCCATAGAGGATCTGGCCGAGTCCAATAGCCGTTCCGTTGGCTTCCAGCAATCCCACGGCTTTGAGAGTGTTGGCCGGGTCGATCAGCCATAGCTGGGAGATATCGTCCTCAGCCAGCCCGAGGCCAGTGGTCGCGGATAGCGGAAGAAGGGTTGCGAGGATCGAGGACGGCGGCGCGCCGTTCAGTCCCGAATGTCCGGGAATGGGGAAGAAACGGTTGGTGTCGATCGGCGATTGACCGTGCTTGGCGGTGATGATAATGACGGTCGAACGGAGAAGGTGACGATTCTCGAGCTCTTCAGCCATCTGCCCGATCGCGGCATCCACGAATTTGATCTCGGTCGCCATGCTGGGAGTGGGATCACCCGCCGCGTCCGTGTAGCCGCCCTTGACTCCGTTTTCAATCAGCTTCTGCCCGACACTGACCGCCTGGAAGTTCATACCAAAGATCTCCGGGACGGGAGCATCGGCGGTGCCGAGGTGCGTCTTGCCGTCAATTTCGTTCAAGATCGCGTTGACCTTTAGCTGGTCGTAGCATTGGATGGCCTGAAAGTCGGTGGTCCAATCGTTTCCGCTGGCGGCAATCCCGGCGCAGTCGAAATTCGTGCCCGCTGTGGTAATGCCTTTGAGTGGCACCTGATTGGAATTGACTTCCGGCGCGTAGTAATCGTCCACGTTGCTGGGATTGGAAGTTCCGGTTGGTCCGGACACCACGGCATAGACGGGGTGCTTGTCGGACCAAGCCGTATAGCCACCCGCCTTGTGGATCACGCCGTAAATGGTATTGGTGCGGACAAAGTTCCAGGGGTAAACGGGGTTGCAGGCGTTGAATGGGTCGCGAATCAGCTTGTTTGGATCAATGGAAAGTACACCGCCATCTGTCGGGCCATAAGGGCCGCCGCCGTTGAGCAGGGTCTGATTGATTTCGTCACCCTCTTCATATTCGGTCTGCGTACCGTTGATAACGCCCTGAATGCAAGGGCCAGCCGCCAGGCCGTTGCCGGTTGTGGTCATGGGCGGGGCTAAGACGCGGTCGTAGGCGACGTCGTAGAAGGCGCCAACGGTTCTGGGTGTGCCGCCAGTCACGAGGGCCATCAGTCCGGGGAAGGAATCCGACGGCCGGGAAGTGCTGGTGCGCGTGTAATTCACGCCCGTCTCGCCAAGTTCGGCAAGGTGCGGGCAAATGTTGGAGGCCACGCAGTTGGCAAAGTCGACGGCGTGCATTCCGTCGATGCTGATCAGCAAAACGTGACGAATGCGGCGGTGACCATCATCCCCTCCGCGGCCATCTCTCGGTGCCGCGTAGACATTCGACAGGTTGAACAAAACAAGAGCGGCACACAAAATACCTGCTTTCCACTTTCTTCCCATTCCTACCCTCCTTGAATTTTTCCCAGTGTGTAGTTGCCCCAACGGGGAGTGCACTCTACTTATCGGACCTTGAGAAATGCATGAATTGGGAATGAATGCTTGGTAAAAATCGAAAAGGGAAATGTAACTTCGCGATTCGTACAGGAGAACGCTGCGCAGTTGGGTCTCAGGAGCGAAGATGGTAGTTTCACAGCCCTGTTGGTGCTTCTCGGAGAGGGAAAAGCACACGCCTTTCATCACAACGGCGCAATCAGGCGCACAAGCCGATAACAGACAGTGATGTCGATTTGGCCCAGCCACCCTGTTGCCCGGGGCAAGGTATCCGGGCAGGGGGCGGCCGCAATCGACCCCTCAATCAGCGTAATGCGACTGCAAGCCCTTGCGATTCAGGGGCCGGGAGTGATAGCTTCAGTCTGGCCAGACTGGGTGATTCTTCTTTACCTCATTGGAGTGGAACTAACCGTTGAGTAATCAGAGCGCCCAAAATAGTTCTAATAACGGCCACCGTCTATCCGGGAGCGCCCCTGCGTCTCTCTTGCGGCCTGATCTTCATGCCTTAACATTCTGGCGTGTGGAAGGGAGCTTGGTTTCGCTAGGGGCTGTCCGGCCAGTGGCCTACTTCACCTGGAATTCCCACACATTTGCGGGGCGTTGGGCCCGCCGGGGAGGAGCGCTGGCGCTGGCCTTGGTGCGGCCTTTCCTGTACGCGAGTAACAGAGTGTTTGCCACGCGCGTCCTGCACACGCTCTTGTCCGGCGTAACTCGCGACCGGCTGGATTCCCTGGGCGAGGAATATTTCGAATACATCCTGAAAAAGCAACTGAGAGCGGAAGGGGTTGAGCGCCTAAGAGCCTGCCTGACGGAAAAGGGCGTCGAGAACGTGGCGCTGGTCAGCCAGGGCCTCGATCACGTGATGCGGCCCCTGGCGCAATACCTTGGCGTTTCTCGCCTGGTTTCGAACCGGCTCGAATTCCGCAATGGAATCGCCACGGGCCGACTGCTCGATCCCGTAATTCGGCCGCGAAGCCCGATCGCTCGGGCCTTCGAGCGCAACGCGGACGGCCGTGTGCCGGCCGATCGTCTCTTGAGGAACCTGGGCTTTACAGCCCATCCGGAGCGTCTGGAGAAGGCCATTCTGCCGGCGCAGCGCCCGCAGGCGCCGAACTCCCGCGCGCTGGTCGTGTTCGACGGAAAAAAACAAAGCGAACCCCTCTCTGTCCGGCGCACACTGGACGGGAAAAATATCCTGCTGATCGGGGTCACGGGCTTTATCGGCAAGGTGTGGCTGGCGCAACTTTTGAACGAAGTCCCGCAGATCGGCAAGATTTATCTGCTGATCCGCCGGCAGCGCACGACCACGGCGCAGAGGCGCTTTGAGAAAATTTTTGAAGAATCGCCGGTATTTGATCCATTGCAGGAGAAGCTTGGGGAGCGGTTTTCGGAGTTCGTCTCCCAGCGCGTCGAAGTGATCGAAGGGGATGTGAGCCAGCCGGGACTGGGGATCGTCCGGGAGAAGCGAGCGCAACTGGCGCGCAACCTGGACCTGGTGGTCAATAGTTCCGGGCTAACGGATTTCAATCCGGACCTACGTGAAGCCCTGGCTAGCAATATTGCGCCGGTCCTGCACCTGATTGAATTTCTTCGAGAATCGGATCACGCCGCGCTGATGCACCTTTCCACTTGCTATGTGGTGGGAGGAAAGGACGGGCGAGTCCTCGAACAAGTTCAGCCGAATTACACGCCGCTGGGCGTAGCGGATTTCGACGCCGAGCACGAGTGGCACGGTTTGCAGGAAGTGGTCGCACATGCCGAAGCGCGCGCCGAAAGTCCGGAGATTACAACGGCGCTTCGACGGCAGGCGCTGGGGAAACATCGCGGCAATGAAGAACCAGCGGGCCCCGAGCTGGAAAACCTCATACGCAAGAATCGCACGCGCTGGCTGCGCAATCGCCTGACGCGCGCGGGGACCCGGCGTGCCCGTCGCCTCGGCTGGCCCAATACATACACGCTTTCCAAATCGCTTGCGGAATCCATGATCGTGCGTCATGGAGCCGGGCTGCCGATCGCCATCGTGCGCCCGTCGATTGTGGAAACCTCCACGGACCAGCCATTTCGCGGCTGGAATGAAGGGATCAACACGTCGGCGCCGCTTTCCTACCTGCTGGGCACCTATTTTCGCCAACTGCCAACCAACGAGCGCAAATGCCTGGACGTGATTCCCGTGGACATGGTGTGCCGGGGGATGACTTTGATCGCCGCAGCCATCATCGCGCGGCGTCACGAACCGATCTATCAGCTGGCCACGTCGGCGAGCAATCCGTGCGACATGGGTCGCTCAATCGAGTTGACCGGTCTTGCGCACCGCAAGCACTATCGTTCGCAGCAGAGCCTGGAGAACTGGATGCGGATGCAGTTCGACACCATACCCGTCTCCAAATCGCGCTATGAGAAATTTTCCGTTCCCGCGCAAAAGGCCGTGGTCAAGGGGATCAACCGCGCCGCTTCGGCTCTGCAGATGAAAAAACCGCCGTTGGCCCGGCAGGAGCGCGACCTGGCGCGCGTTGAGAAGCTGATCGAACTCTACGAGCCCTTCATTTTGCATAATGAGCAGGTTTTTGAAGCTCAAAATGTGCAGTTGCTCTCCGCAGCGCTTCCCACCGAGGAGCAAGCTGCCTTTGGTTACGATCCCTCTACCGTTGACTGGTGGGATTATTGGATTAACATTCACATTCCGGCTCTGCGCCGGTGGGTTTACCCTCTCATCGAAGGGCGTCCGACGGAAGAACGTCCGCGCCGCGCTTTTTCCTTGGGGCATGCCGGCAATGGAGCAGCGGAAGGCCCGGAAGATTTGCCCCGTGCGGGGGCGGCATCAGGCTCGGGGACCCAAAACTAATCCATGGCCATCTTTCTGACCGGTTCCACCGGCTATATTGGCGCTCACGTCGCCTCCATCCTGCTGGAGGGGCACACGGACCGCTTGAATCTGCTGGTGCGTGCGAAAACGGAGCAGGAGGCGAATGAGCGTCTGTGGCATGCGCTGCAATTGCATCTGGGTTTTGCTGAGTTTCAAGACGCGCTCGAAACACGCATTTCCATTTTTCGCGGAGATCTGACGGAGCCGCATTTTGGGCTGGACAAGGTCGAATACACGCGGCTGGTGGGGACGACGGAGTCGGTGATTCATTGCGCGGCTTCGCTCAACCGCAAATCCGAAAAAAGCTGCCTCAACGTGAATCTGCGCGGCACGCTGGAAGTTGCGCAACTGGCCCGGCGCGCTCGCGACGCGCACGGGCTGCGCCGCTTCAGCCAGGTTTCCACGGTCGCCGTGGCGGGGCATCGCAGCCACGAGGTGGTCGGCGAGGACGCTTCCATCGATTGGAACCGCTCCGACTACGACCCGTACGCGCGCACCAAGAAATTCTGCGAGCACATGGTGCGGGAACTGCTCCCGGATGTGGCTCGAACTGTATTTCGTCCGAGCATCGTGCTCGGTGACAGCCGTCGCGCGGAAACGACGCAGTTCGATATGGTCCGCGCATTTGTGTTTCTGGCGGGGTTGCCGGTTCTGCCTTTTCGCCCGGATGACCGGATCGATATCGTACCGGTGGATTACGTAGCCGAATCCATTGTCGCGTTGCATCAGAAACCGAATCCAGCGCAGGAGATTTACCATCTTTCTTCAGGCACGCGTTCGGAAACGTTTGCCCAACTGACGCGCGCACTGGCCGAGTCAGCGGGAAAAATGGAGCCGCTGTTTTGGCCGGGGCTCGAGCGGAATTTTTCCGCGGCCGTAAACTGGCTGTCGAATTCGCGCGGGCCGACTGGCCGCAGCGCGTCTCTGCTGAAAGTGTTTATGCCCTACCTTGTCTGGGACACGGTGTTTGAGAATTCGCGGGTGGTCGCCGAAATGGGGCGGGCGCCCGAACCATTTTCCAAGTATTGCTACCCGCTGCTGCGATTCAGCCGCGACCAGCATTTTTCCTATCCCTACCGGCCCTGGCCCGGGTCCGCGGGTTTGGTCCGCGAAGACGTCACGGCGGCAGGCGTGGGTTCCGCGCGCGGGTCACACCCGTGATGGACTTCATCCTGGAAGCGTGGACCAGCGCGTACATCGAACTCAGCGGTGCGCTATGGAAATTTGGCGCGGGGCAGCCTTGGCAGCCCGGCGAGAAACTGAAACTCCTCTTTGCGGGATACAACGGCACTCGCAACACGGGCTCGGACGTTCGCGTCGAGGAAATGTTGAGGCAAGTTCGGCGCGTTCTGGGCGAAGAACATCTCGAACTCAGCGTGATGTCCCAGAATCTGGACTGGAGCCGCGGCTATTTTGGCGATGCGCGCCAGATTCATCTCCCGGACATCTACCCGCCGTTTCTGTTCCGCGAAGTGAGACAGCAACACGGCGTGATCGCCTGCGAAGGATCGATGTTCAAAAGCAAATTCGCGGATGCGCTGACCACCATGTTCATCGGCGCGCTGGGAATTGCTTCGGCCGAAAATAAATTATCGGTCGGATACGGCGCGGAAGCGGGCTACATGAATCCGATGCTCGAAAAGATGTGCGCTCGCTATTGCCGGCGTTCGTTGATCATCACGCGCAACGAGGAATCGCAAACGGTGCTCAGCAAACTGGGCGTGGCGAGCGAGGCCGGCACGGACACGGCATGGTCGTTCGAGCCGCAGCCGCCGGAATACGGCCGCAAGGCTTTGGCCGATGCGGGGTGGGACGGAGAGACTCCGGTGCTGACGGTCTGCCCGATCAACCCGTTCTGGTGGCCGGTGACGCCGTCTACGGCAAAGTTTTTGGCGCACGCCTGCTTTGGAGCGTACAAGAAGAGCCACTACCGCACGATTTATTTTCACAAATCGGGCGCCGCTGTGGATGCCGCGTACAAGAAATATCTGGCCGCGCTGGCGCAAGGCATCAAAGCGTTTCGCGGCAAGCATCGCGTCTTTCCGGTTCTTGTGGCCATGGAAAGTCTGGATACGAGGGCCTGTAACGAACTCGCGCCTCAACTGGGCGGCGCGCCTGTCTTCAGCTCCGATGAATACGACATGTACCAAATCGTCAGTATTTTGCGCTGCTCCGGCCTGATGGTTTCGTCGCGCTATCACGCCATCGTCACTTCCATGCCCGCCCGGGTGCCCTCGGCGGGGGTCACCATGGATGAGCGCATCGGCAATCTGCTTCGGGAGCGCGGCCATGAACACTTGCTGCTCACCGTGGAAGACCCGGACCTCGGGGAAAAACTTGCCGGCGTGATGGATCGCCTGGCTGCGGAAGCCGATGCCGTGCGTGAGGGCATCGCTCACTCCGTCGTTCGCAATTTGAAAACCATGGCCCGCATGGGCGTATTCCTGGAACGCGCGGTTCACCAGCAATACCCGGAATTTCCGGTACGCTCGGGTGTGCGCAGCTGGGAAGAGTACCTGCCGCCGGTCAGCCCAAATCTCGGGAAGCTGCTCGAAACGTACGAGGGGGCGGCGGCCGCCGCGGCGGGAGACTAGCCTGACAACTGCGCTACAAATTTGTAGCGCAGGCTTCAGCCTGTGGGTTTTGCTGTACGAGAACCAACACCCCACAGGCTGAAGTACCTGCGTGACAGCTCGATTTCGAACATGCCAGCGGCCAAACAGGCTACGAAAAAAAACCTATTTTGTCATTGCGAGCGAAACGAGGAATCTCTTTTCAATTTAGCCCATAAAAGAAAAAGAGATTCCTCGCTTCGCTTGGAATGACATTAAGAATGAGGCCTTTTTTCCGAAGCTTGTAAAGCCGCACCGATTATGGACACTTTGTGGCGCGGTTGAAGACGTGGCCTACGGTGCATTGGCAGTAAAACCACAGGCTGAAGCCTGCGCTACTTAAGATCATGAATTTCCTCGAAAATATTTTCTCGCGATTGCAGATAGCGGAAGCCCGCGATGTGTTGGTTGAAGCAAATGAAAGAGGCGCCCGAACGGCGACGGGCGCGGACTTGCTCGGCCAAATTACGGTCGCGCGCGCGTTCTTGCGCGGTTCGGGGCTTGCGAAGGGGGACCGCTGCGCGCTGGTGGCGCCGAACAGCATCCGGTGGGCCGCGCTCGATCTCGCGATCATCGCGGAGGGACTCATCGCCGTTCCGATGTACGCCCGCCAAGCAGCGGGAGAATTGGCGGCGATGCTGCGCGACGCCGGGCCCGGCTTGATTTGTTGTGGCGATGCGACGCTTCGCAATGGGATCTCGGGTGCGTGGCCGGATGCGCCGCGCTTCGTATTGTTCGACGAAATTTTCAGCGGGCCGCAAGCGCCGGGAGCAAGCGTGCCTTCCTCGCCCTGCGCCCTTTCCCCTCAGGATACGATCGCCATTCTTTACACGTCGGGGACTTCCGGCGAGGCCAAGGGCGTGATGCTGACGGTCGGCAATCTCGATCACATGCTTTCCTGCACCAAGGCGCGACTCGATCAATTGATGGGGCCGGGCAATGTTCCGGACCGCGTGTTTCATTACACGCCGCTCTGCTTTGCCGCATCGTGGATCCTGTTGTTATCGTGTTTGTCCCGGAAGAGCGTACTTACGTTTTCGATGGATCTCACCAAGCTGGCCGACGAAATCCGATCCGCCAAGGCCGACTACTTCCTGAACGTTCCATTGCTGCTGGAGCGAATGCGGGCCGCCATCAAAGACAATCTTCGCAAACGCGGCGGGATCATCGCAAAAATTTTTGATCGCGCGCAGGAAGCCTGGTTCCGGCTGGATGCCAAAACTCCGCTGACCTGGGATTTTTTCTGGCTGGGACTGGCCGGCCTCCTGATTTTCCCTTCCATCCGCAAGCGCCTGGGTCCGAATCTGCGCGCGATGATTTGCGGCTCCGCGCCTCTGGCTCGTGAAACACAGCTGTTTTTCATGATGCTGGGAATCCGCGTTCTGCAGGGTTACGGCCTCACTGAAACCACCGGTATCTGCACGCTGGACGATCCGCGGCGCGTCGAACCGGGACGCGTGGGCCCTGCTGTTCCGGGCATCGAAATGAAACTTGGCGAGAACAGCGAGATCGTTGTTCGGGGTCCGAATATTTTCGCCGGTTACTGGCGCCGTCCGGGACAAACGGCCGCTGTGCTGCGCGATGGATGGTTTCACACCGGCGACCAGGGCGATGTGGACGCAAACGGAAATTGGCGCATCACGGGAAGGCTGAAAAATCTTATCATTCTCAATTCCGGGCACAACATTGCACCGGAGCCGATCGAGGAGGAATTATTTCGCGCGGTTCCGGGCGCGCAGCAGGTCATGCTAGTCGGAAATGGGCGCAGTTTCCTTGCAGCCATCATTACAGGGGCCGCCAACGGAGTGGAGATTGATTCTCATCTGGAGCAGGTGAATGCGCCGCAGCCTCACTACCGCAAGATTCGCAGGTATCACGCGGCGCAAGAATTGTTTACCATCGAAAACGGTTTGCTCACAGCGAACGGAAAATTGCGGCGCGATGCCATCGCCGAGCGATTTGCCGCGGAGATTGAGCGGATGTATGCAATGGAAAAGTAGATGTGATTTTGGAGGTCGGGACTTCAGCCCCGACATTCGCGCTCGCGTAGTCACGGGCTTCAGCCCCTGAAGCTTCAGGGCCTAAAGGCCACTCTTACGCGACTCAGCTTGTCCGACCTGAAGGTCGGACCTCCTAAATATCAAAATCGATTGCGTCTGATAGATCGGATCCGAGACTGGACAAGGTATCGAATCAGCGAAGGTTGGATGCATGAACGAATACAAAGGAAAAACGCTTTCGTGGCGACTGGCAGACGGGGTGGTCGAACTGGCGCTCAATCGACCTCCCGCCAATGAAATTGGCCTGGCCATGCTCGAGGATCTGGAACGCCTCGTCTCCGCGCTTCCGGCTCTTGAATCGAATGCCAGCGCATTCATTCTGTACAGTAAACAGAAAGCGGGCTTCTCCGCTGGCGCGGACCTGCGCGAACTGTACGAGCAAGCGCAAAAGATGGACACGCCATCGGCCGCGAAGGGAGTTCGCACATTTCTCGAACGAATTCATGCGGTAGTGAATCGGCTGGACACTTCCCCGCTCACGACCATCGCGGCCATTCACGGCGTATGCTTCGGCGGGGGATTCGAGCTGGCGCTGGCATGCGATCTGATTATCGCGGACAAAATGGCGCGCTTCTGCTTTCCGGAATTGCGGCTCGGACTCATCCCCGGTTTCGGAGGAATTCCCCGGCTAAAGCGCGATATCGGCAACGCCATGGTGCGCGATTTGCTGCTGACGGGGCGGAGCATCAACGCCAGCAAGGCGCTTTCGGTAGGACTCGTGAGCCAGGTGGCTGCGGAAGGCGAAGCCTTGCGGCTCGCGCGCGCCACCGCCGCGCAGACGACAAAATTCGACCGCACGACCGCTGCAGCCGCGAAGCGCTTCATCAAGCCGCTGCCTGCGGAAGAACTGCGCCGCGAAATCGATATTTTCTGCGAACTTTTCACGCGACCCGCGGTCATGGAGGGCCTGCGCAAGTTCGTGGAAGATACGGGTGCGCATCCGTATCTTCCGTGAGTGGATTTTGTAGGACAGCCACTCCTGGCTGTCCGCCGCGCTTTTAGGATGGCGCAAGGGGACAGCCAGGAGTGGCTGTCCTACAAAGACCAGCAGGAATAGCCAGCAGGCTCATCATTCCTGTAAAATCGAACGAATTATGAAAACGATCGAGCAAACGACCGAAGAAATCCTGAATCTTGCCGCCACTCATTTCAAATTTCCGCGCGCCGAACTTCAGCCGGGCGACGATTTCTACAAGAAGCTGGGGATCGACAGTCTGCAGGCGCTCGAACTGTTGACGCGTCTCGAAAATCATTTCGGCGTGGAGCTCCCCGACTACGAGGTCCAGGGCGTCAGCGATTTTCACACGCTCGCGGAACGCATCCAGGCCAGGCTCTGAACACCGAATGGAATAAAGCGATTCATCCCATGAATTCCTCATATAATCTTGCCGTTATCTGTGTCTCCGCGCCTCTGTGGCAAATCTGATGCTTGATTTGGCGAAATACGATTCGCTGGGAGCGGCGCTGCGCGATGCGCTGGGACGCTGGCCTGAAGAAGTTTGCCTGATCGAAGCGGACCGAGATCACGAGCGCTCCCGCCTCACTTACCGGCAATTTGGCGAGGCGGCTGAGCCGCTCGCGGCGGCGCTGGAGGAATCCGGTTTTGCCGCGGGAGGGCGCGCCGCCATCATCATGACCAATCAGCCCAGGTGGCTGATTTCGGCTTACGCCGTGTTTTTCGCAGGAGGCGTTCTTGTTCCGCTCGATTACAAGCTCTCTGCCGCCGAACATCTTCAACTGCTCGCGCACTCCAAAGCTCAGGTTCTGTTTGTCGAATATCCGTTGTGGCGGGCCATCACGCAAGCGACCGCGTTTCGCGAGCATAAATTGCAAAAGGTGCTCGTGACGGAGGCGCCGCCGAATGCCGATCTCGCGGGCGGGTCACGCTGGGAGGAATTTCGCGGAGCGCGCCCGGCGGAATTCCGGCCGCGCGCGCAAGGGGACACGGCCTGCATCGTCTATTCGTCCGGCACGGGAGGCCACCCCAGGGGATGCGTGCTGACGCACGACAATTATCTCGAACAGTGCGCCGCGGTGATGCCGGTCTTTCCGTTCTGGCCGGGCGCTCGATATTTGAGCATCATCCCCACCAATCATGCTATCGATTTCATGGGCGGCTTCCTCATGCCCTTCACGGGCGGCGGCACTGTCGTCCATTTGCGCACCTTGCGGCCGGAATTTATCCGCGAAGCCTTCACGAAATATAAAATCACGTACATGGCGGTGGTGCCGCTGATCTTGAAAAATCTGCAGCGCGGCTTGCGCGAGAAATTTGCGGCGCTTGCGCCGGCAAAACGCAAAATGCTCGACGCTCTGATCGGCGTGAATCGCGCGCTTACACGCGGCAAGCCGCGGCCAGGCCTGAGCCGCGTGCTGTTGAGGGGCGTCCATAAAGCTTTCGGCGGCGGACTGCAGGCGTTGCTGGTCGGCGGCGCGTTTACCGAGCCGGCCACCATTGAATTTTTCCACGATATCGGCATCCCTATTTACAACGGCTACGGTTGCACGGAGGCGTGCACGGCCATCACCCTGAATGATCTGCGGCCCTTTCGGCCCGACACCGTCGGCAAACCCGTGCGCGGGATGGAAATTCGCATCGTGATGCCGGACGCGGACGGGATCGGCGAGGTGGCCGTGCACAGCAAGACCGTGATGTCCGGATATCTGGATGATCCCGAAATGACGGCTGAAACCATCGTGGATGGCTGGCTTAGGACCGGCGACCTCGGCCGCGTCGACGCAACGGGCCATCTGCAACTCTTCGGGCGCATGAAAAACATGATCGTCACATCCGAAGGGAAGAACATCTATCCGGAAGACATTGAAAATAATTTCGAGGGAATTGCGGTGAAGGAGTTCTGCGTCTTTGCGGCCAATTACATCTGGCCGCAACATTCCATGACCGGCGAGCAACTCGTGCTGGTGATTCATCTCGAACCGGGACACACTGTGGACGACACTCTGCTCAAGGAAATTTCAAGGCGCAACATGCGGCTGCTGAACTACAAGCGCGTCTCGGGCTATTTGGCGTGGGATCGGGATTTTCCGCGAAACGCCGCGATGAAGGTCAGACGAGTCATCTTGGCCGGCCAAATCGGCAAGCAAATCGATCGCAGCGCGATGGCCGCCCTGTGAACGAAGCCTATTTCACGATCGTGAATCCGGCAGCCGGCGGGGGACGCTGCGGAAAACTGGCCGCGCGCGCGCTGGATAGGCTCCGCGCCGCGGGATTGCTCCTCGAAGTGCGCGAAACACGCGCTCCCGGAGAAGCAACCGTGCATGCATGCGGCGCGTACGCCGGCGGCTTCCGCAAGTTTATCGCCGTGGGCGGCGACGGCACGAGCTTCGAGATCGTGAACGGACTTTTTCCGGACGCGGCGACGCAAGGCCGCGCCTCCCTCGGGTTTCTTCCACTCGGGACCGGCAATTCGTTTCTTCGCGACTTCATCGAAAATGGGACGGACCTCGCGGAATTTGGAATCAAAGCCATCCTCGAACACCGCGCGCGTCCCTGCGACGTCATCCGCCTGGACCATTCGGGCGGCTCCATCTATTACATTAATACACTGAACATGGGTTTCGCGGCGGACGTGGCCACATTGACTAATCGCCGGTTAAAATTTCTGGGCGAACCGGGCTATCTTGCCGGAGTGCTCGTTTCCCTAGCCCGGTTGCGCCGCCGCCCGTTTCCGCTGCGCGCGGACGGCGAGCGCGACGACCGGCGCTGCTTGTTCGTTGCCTTTAGCAATAGCAAGTACACCGGCGGTAAGATGATGATCGCGCCGCAAGCCGCAATCGACAGCGGCACGATTGAATATGTTCACTGGGGGCCGATCGGCCGTTTGGGCCTGGTGCGGAATCTGCCGACACTGTTTAGCGGCACGCACATCCGGCACCGAATGGCTTCGCGGCGCACGGCGGCGCGGATCGATTTCGAGTTGAAGAATCCTGTGGATGTGGTCGTCGACGGAGAAGTTCTCACGCTCGAAGCGGAATCGCTGGAAGTGCTGCCGGGCGCGCTCGATGTGATGGTATGAACGTGGAAAGCGAACAACCGATTCCCGCGCCTGCAACAGTAGAGGCCGCAGGCGAGCAGGGCCTGCGCCGCGCGTGGGCCATTGCGCGGAGCACCTATCATTGGCTGCTCTCCGCAGTGTTTTTTTTCCCCGTTTGCAGCTTCCTCGTTCTGCTGGGCATCTTCATCGATCCTCGCAAAAATGACGGCGCGCAACGCATGCTCTGCCGCGTCACCATGAAGCTCGCCGGCGCAAAGCTGGTGGTGCGGCGCGCGCCCGGGTTCGACCCGGTGCGCACATGCTTTCTTCTGATCAATCACGTCAACCTGTTCGATCCGTTCGTCCTGTATGCCACGGTCCCGCAATTTTTCCGGGGCTTGGAATTCGAATCGCATTTTCGGATTCCCGTGTACGGCTGGATGATGAAACGCTTCGGCAACGTTCCCGTGCCGGACGTGAACCGGCCTTCCGACCTGAAACGCATGTGGCGGCTCACTCGCGCGGCGCTCGATTCCGGAGTGAGCCTGGCCGTGTTCCCCGAAGGGCAGCGAACGCTGGATGGGCGAGTCGGGGCATTCAAGGGCGGAGTGTTCCGCATGGCGCTGCAATTCGGCACGCCGATTGTCCCCGTGAGCATCGTCGGGTCGTTTGAATTCAACAAGAAGACCAGTTGGTTGATCCGGCCAGGGACTGTCACCGTGTATTTGCACGACGTGATCGAAACGAAGGATCTGGGGAAGGAAGATTTTCAATCATTGCGCGACCGCATTCACGCAATCATCGCGGCACCGATCGTCGAGGCGAATGACAGCGCACGAACCTCCCAGAATCGGCCTTAGTCTTCGTCTTCGGGGTTGTACACCTGCAAGCCGCATTTGGCAGCAATTTGGCCCAAGCGCCGATCGGCAACGCCAAACTCGACTGATTCTCCAGCATAAACACCACCCGGCCGGAGTTTCACCGTGTCTCGGAGCCAATAGGCGGCAGAAAGATGAACGGCGTCGCTTGCTTTAAGCGGGTATTGCTCTACAAGCTTAGGTAGGGCGATCATCGTGTAAAGATTGACTTCCAAGGGGCTAAGGCCAACTAGCCAGTCGCCTTCAAAAGCTTTCCTTAAATTTACAAATTCTTGAAAACTCACTTCCTTCATGCGAAATGCACGGGCTAGCGCTCCTTGAACCTCTGCGAAACTTAATACAGAACTATAGATTTCTCCGCCGCGTTCAAACCGGGCATTCAAAGCACGACTTCCCTTTTCCTTGAAATATCGTTTGATGAGCGCTGAAGAATCCAGGTAAAGCATCAATCACGTTCTTCCAATAAGATCCTGGAAGCCGGTTTGCCCTTCTTTGGGACAGGCTTGAATGGCTTGAATTTACCGCTTCCTCTCCGGAGATGGCCCTCTAACTCCAATCGGTTCAAGATTGCACTAAGGTTGACTTCATCCTCCGATTTAGAACTGGGAGGGACAATATGCGCGACAGGCTTCCCCCGGTCGGTGACTATGATCGTTTCGCCTCTCCCCACCAGTCCAAGATAACGGCCCAAGCGGTTCTTGAGTTCGCGGCTGCCAACCGTTTTCATGTAGCTACCTTAATCTACATTGTAGCTACATTGTGGCATGGACGTCAATCCGTCCTGCTTGAATTGGCACCGACCCAATACGAGGAGCTTGCAAGAGGATTAAAGCGAGAGGCGGATTCCTGGCAGCGTGCGGCCGGCCTTGGTCTCCTGCCAGGTGTGGAGAATGCGGTGGATGACGGTGAGCGATGCGACAATGGCGATGACCCAGAGCGCGGGAGCCATGCGGTTGAACAATCCGCCGATGATCAGCAGGACCATGCGCTCGGGGCGCTCCATGAAGCCCACTTTGCAAAGAGGGATCAAGGATTCCGCGCGCGCCCGCGAATAGCTGACCATCACGGATCCGGCTGTCGCGACCGCCGATAGAATGACATAAGAGGTGCGCTCGGCCACGGCGTAGTACACCAGCAAGCCCATGTAGAGCGCCATATCCGAGTAGCGATCCAGCGTAGAATCGAAAAAAGCGCCGAACGCGGTCACGCGTTTCTCGCGGCGCGCCACCTGGCCGTCCAGCATGTCCAGGAACGCGGCAAAAAAAATCACCAGGGCTGCGGAACGGAATCTTCCGATCGCGAAAAAGAAGGCCGCCCAGCAGTTCACCAAAAGACCGAAAAACGTGAGCAGGTTTGGATTGATTCCCGTTGACGCGACCGCGTCCACAATTTTTTCCAGCAGCCAGCGGCCGCCCTCGCCAATTTTGCGTGTGATCATGACTATTGCGCCGTCATCCCCTGCCGCCGCGAAGGCATGATACGCCAGCGAACCACTTGGCCTCAAGTACAGAAGGCTCGGCACGGCTTGACTCCCAAAGGTGGCACAGCGTAATCTCCTGCATACCACTTTCAATAACAATCAGCATGTATGAAAATCTCTATGAGGAGGATGGACGATGAAGCGACATATCGGTTTATTTGCGGCGCTCGTATTGGTGCTGGCCGCGGGAAGTGTGTTGGTGGCTCAAAGTAATCCTTTTGTGGGGACCTGGAAACTGAATCTCGCAAGTTCAAAATTTAATCCAGGACCGCCGCCGCAAAGCCAGACACGCACTTGGGACGCCTCTGGAATGGTGATGGTCAATGGGGTCGGCGCCACGGGAAAGCCCCTCTCATACGGCTATTCGGTCAAGGGTGACGGCAAGGATTCGCCAGTGATGGGAGCGATCCCTAATCATGCCGACATGATTTCGACCAAGAAAATCGACGCCAACACTTACGAAGCCAAATTTACGAAGGCAGGCAAACCAATCGAGACCACCACCTTCAAGGTTTCCAACGGCGGCAAAACCTTGACCATTCACGCTATGGGCAGCGCCGATGCGGGCTTTGTCGAAAACGTGCAGGTTTTGGACAAGCAATAGAGGGCTTCCGCCCGCACTTATGTTTGGATGACCTCAGCGAGCAGGGCCAACGGCGACGGTCAGCGGTTTTGGGGAATCAAAAAGCTCCCGGAAATTTCCCATCGAGCGTCTCCAGTTGAGCGCCGTTGGCTCTTGCCAGTTCCACCAGAAGGTCCCGCTCAGTGCGCGCGTTCGTCCATCCACTCGTACATACGCCGTACTCCTCTAACTTCGGCGCCCGGTCCCTTGATCTGTGGGAAATCTCCACTGTGGGATGTCAGGTCGATTTTTTGGGCGGTCTCCTCGGCAGAGAGCCCCTGCTTGCGAAGTTCGGCCACCTGCGACATGAAATCCTTCAAGTAGCTTTGATACGCGGTGATCAGGGACTTATCGTGGAACGGCACACCATGCCCGGGCAGATCCGTGGCGAAGTCCAGCTCTTTGATCGCATCCAGCGTTTTGATCCACTCGTCGAACATGGCGTCGCCCATGTAAGCAGGTTGTGTTTCCATCATGTCGCCGCTGCACACAATTCGCTCTTTCGGCAGATAGACGATGGTGTCGCCCTGGGTATGGCCTCGCCCAAGAAAGAGCAACTGAATTTCGCGCTGGCCCTGAAACATCGTCAGCTTCGACTGATACGTCATGGTAGGCGGAGTGGGCTTGAGCGTCTTGAATTCTTCCCAGTCCGCTTGCTTTGCTGCGAGCTGCTTCTCAAGAGCGGCTCGCTTGGCCGAATCCTTTTCGTCGGCAATCTGTTTTTTAAGCGCATCGACTTGAACGGGCATGTTCGCCAGGGCCGACTTGAAAGGCTCGCGATGGATGATGTCGAGATCAGCGATGGCGTGGCGGACATATTCCTGGCCGATGATTTGAACTTCGGGTCCGAAGATGGAGTTGGCGTTGGTGTGATCCCAATGAAAGTGAGTATTGACCACCCATCGCACGGGCTTGTTGGTGATCAGTTTCATGTCCTCGAGGAGCGCTCGCCCGGCGGCGGGTGTGGCCCCGGCGTCCACCAGGAACACGTCGTGATCGCCAACGATGATGGTGTGATTTCCGCCGGTGGCCATCAGACTGCTGGAAGTGGAGTAGTACACGCCCTCAGCAATCTTTTCGAACGCGTAGACTTTGCCGGTGACGATTGAGCCGCTGGACCGCGCTCCACCTCCACCCTGCCTCCCCGCTTGCACTCCAAATGAAAACAGCGCGAGGAACGAGAGACCCAGAATCACCGCAGCCATGCGCATCCTTAATTTCATGCGTTGCCTCCCGAAGAACCGAATTAACCCCGCGTCCGTATCGATCGTCACTTTGGATTTCATGCTGACGGGCAATATACACCTTGCGGCTACTCAGTGAATTTCTCAAATCGGTGACAGCCGGCTTCAGGCCGGCGCGAGGTTCGGAGGAATTGTGAGAAGTGTCTCTTATAGGGATATTATGGTTTTATAAACTCAAAACCGTCATTCCTCAACCCCGGCTTCCGGTATTCCTCGCAGATGACGTCTTCCTTGATTTCATAACTTGATGGTTGCAATTGATAGACTTTCTTCCCGGTCCAGGACTTGGTATAGACCTTGGGGTCCTCGAATGTGACCTCGATCTCCAACGTATCGTGGTTCAAGCGCCGGAAGCGCTCCACCAGGTGCAGAGCGTCGCTATGCGGATGGCCCAGAGAATCAATCCAGGTCGTCTCGTTTATCGCAGCCGTATCAACCACCAACGTGTTGCCTTCATACTTGCCGATCGAATGCCCCATCCACGTGCTCGGATACCCGTCGGGATGTCCTCGCCCATCCATGTAGATTCGGCGCACCCAGTGATCCATCTCGGAAAGGATGTAAACCTCAACCGCGGTCTGACGGATCTCGAATGGCCGGGGGCCAGTAAAAATACGTGTCGGCCCAGGTGGATAACAGCTATTGCTTGGATCGGAATCGTCTCGCCCCTTTAATCTTGCGTCCGTAATGCCCTTCCGGTTGGCCTGGTATATCTGCAATGCCGTGGGCTGCAGAGGGGGTTCTTGTTTGGTAAAGCCGAGAAAAGGAACACCCGCAGGATCATCATCAAAAATACCAGCGGCGGTATGCCCCATGCTCCTGTTCCAGGTCCCAGACAGGTTCGGTATGTTGTTCGCCGCTCCCGCCGGCTTGGTAGTCTGAGCGGGCAAAACGGCCGCGAAAGCGAAGGCCACGAGCGCAAGGGTCGAACCAAGGAAACCGTATCGCATTTGGAAACTCCTCCCTCAACAGCGGCTCCTCACTCGACGGATCCCTGCGTGAGCACCGGAGCGTTACCCCCTGTGAGCTTGATGATGGTCACGATCTTATTGCCGTCTTTGAGGGGTGCGCCGGTCACGGTGACTTTGTCTCCAGCCTTCAAGGTTTTGGCGTTCCAGCCAAAGCCGAACAGCCTTTGCGGAGAAGCCGTTTCGGCCACCCATTTCTCGACGCTGCCATTTTCGCCGGTCACATCAATATGAATTTGCACATGGGGGTTGGTAAAAAGGTACTCCGTCACCGTGCCGGTCATGGTGACTGGATGCTTGGTATCGTATTGCGCCCCGCCATGGTGGGCGAACATCGGGCCCGAAACCATGAGAAGAACCACGCCCGCGGCCAAACCGGCGAATCGCTTACTTTTCATTTTCCCTCCTCCGAACCTGCAGCCGATTGGGTCCTGTCCTCACAATCAGCAGACAAGCCACTTGCCCTCGGAAATGACCCGGTTACAGCAAAAAAAGGGAGAAGCACGTTTATTTATCGGACTTCGTGGAGTAGTGAGCCCCCATCTGCAAAAGCTCGTCGCACATGTCTCCTTCCAAGAGCTCGAACCCGGGCGGAAGCAAATCCTGAACCATTTTTCTAGTCCAGGGCTTTTTGTAAGCTTTCGGATCATTGATCGTGGCTTCGTACTCTAACGAATTCTGGTTCAAGCGTCGGATGCGCTCCACGAGGTGCAGAGCATCGCTGTGCGGATGACCCTGCCGGTCGATCCAGTTCTTGTCATTAAAACCGATGGTGTCCACGACGAGAGTGTCTCCCTCATACCTCCCAATGGAGTGCCCCATCCATGTGCTCGCGTAGCCGTCGGGATGTCCTCGCCCATCCGTATAAATTCGCCGCACCAAGTGATCCTCATCGAACAGGAGGAGCACCACGTCCGGGAACTGACGGAGCTCGAAAATTCGCCTGTTGTCCAGCATCAGGTCGGTCGGACTTTGCGGCGAACACCCGGTGAAGTAGGGGTCACGGACCTTTCCTTCCTTGACTGCCTTGTATTTCTCCTCTGCCCAAGGCTGCATCTCGGGCTCCTCAAGCTTCTCTCCCATTGGCGCGCTTTTAACTCCGCGGAGTTCGTCGCAAACCGTGCGTATCCCGCACAGCGCGGTCTCAGGCGTGACGGGTACCGGGCGGTGTGGTTGCCAATTTCCAGACAGGTCTGGTATGGCTGTTGCCGTTGCGGGCACCGGCTTCTGCGAAGATTGAGCTTGCGTGGTGGATGAGATTAAGAGCAGCGCGAAAGCAACGAGGATCAAACCAAATAAACGAATTCGCATTTGGGATTCTCTCCTTGTTCCGGAGATCACTTCTTCGTAACGAATTCAGGGTTTCGGGCCGAGATCCGCGAACGCGGTTAATCTATGATTTCCATTTTTAACTTTAACTTTGCGCACATCGTATGCCAGCCTCCCCGTGGCGTCAATCGCAGATTTCTCTGGCAATGGGTTGCCGGCAAGTGAGGTTCGATTCTCGCTGGGGCGATTTCACGGAAGAATAAGCGGGGGGATCACCCTTTGAATTGGCCACAAGTTAGGGGCGACCTTTTGGACCGATGTGGGATTTCGGGGTGCTGCATTCTTGCGGTTTTTGCAAGCGTGTCATGTCTGGAACGGGTCTCTTTAACTTGACCCTTTCGTTGCTGGCCCGCTATGATGGGTGACAACTTCAATTGCAGTTGTCCGCGTCGGGCCTGTAGCTCAGGTGGCTAGAGCGCGCCCCTGATAAGGGCGAGGTCGGTAGTTCAAGTCTACCCAGGCCCACCAGTTCTAGTGGTTGGAGGTTAGAAGCTAGAGTTTTGGAACGAGAATCTCGCCCGCATTTTTCATCAGAATTACACGAATCTCGCTCGCGCGTGCCTTACTTTCTCTCTAACCGTCGTTGGAGCGCGTTCGAGTGGCACACGCTTCAGCCTGTGGAAGTTGACCTTCGGCCACAAAACCACACAGGCTGAACAGGTTGCGGAAAAGGTATTTTATTTTGTCATTCCGAGCGAAGCGAGGAATCTCTCTTCGATTTGGCCCCATGAAAAGAAAGGGAGATTCCTCGCTTCGCTCGGAATGCAAAATTCCGGCGGGGTTTTTTCCGCAGTCTGAGAAGCCTGTGCCACTTCACCCGCGTGCGTCCGGCCGTGTGAAATCCGGCTCAGTGCCCGGCTGTTCCGTGCGGCTGGATTTGTTCCATCTCGTAACGAATTACGGCGAGTGTTCGATAGACGGCGTGTACAAATTTTCCATAGGGAGCGGAGATGAACAGCGCCGCAATGCACGCCAGGTGCAGCACTAAAATGCTGCCCATCGCCGCGGTGCTGCGCAGGAGGAGCGTCAGCATGCCCGTCAGCGCCGTTAGGCCGAGCGTCACCAGAAACACATAGTCCATGCCGGAAGCGGCTGGCGCCACGGGCTGGCGATCGCTTTGCAATTTGTAGTAGATCAAGCCGCTCGTTCCAAGGATGAGAGCCACGCCGCCAACGCCGCCAAAAATTACCGGCGCGCTGGTGAGCGAGTAAGGCGGAAGGATGTGAAAAATATCCTGGTAGACGAATGCCAGCGCCGTGGAAACGAAGTCGCCGGCGAATCCCCAGAATGTGAGCATGTGATAGACCCGTCGAACTGAGGATGGCCGGCCGTCCGGATAGTAGCATCCGGGCCCGCCGCCCTTTAGATATCGCAATCCGAGCGCCGCTCCCGCAGCTGCGGCTAGCGATTTCCAATCGCCGCGTTCTTTCAATGCACCGCTGGTATCCGACCAGAAACGCGCGCCGCCGCGCAGCCACACGGCGATTCCATAGAAAAAAAGAATCAGCGCGCCCGCTACCATCGCCAGATACGGGACCACTTCGTAGAAAGCGCCGGAGCCAAGATGCGCCGCGAACAAATTTTCCGATGGGATGAAAAGCAGCGCGAGAATAGCAACAAGCGCAGCCATGCCTGAGGCCAGAAAAACAGTCACGCTGCGATTTTTGAATGCGCGCCCGAGGAAGGCAGGCCAGCTCCAGCGGCGGTAGGTCTCGATACGCGACTCGGCCAGTATTTGCGGAATGTTGATTGCGAATTCGTGCGGCGGGGTGAACATGCACGCGTAGTAGCAGGCGCGGCAGTCGTGGCAAAGATTGGAAAGATAAAAGACGTCACCCTGCTGGAAATCGCGGCGCGTCTCGATGGCGTGGAAAACGGGGCAGTACCCCTCGCAGTAACGGCACGCGTTACAGATGACCAGCTGGCGGCCGGCTTCCTGAATGACGTCAAGCCCTGGCATTGGCCGCCGCCTCCCTGCCCGCGAGCCTGCCGAACACGGAGCCAATTGTCAGGCCGAATCCTCCGAGATAACCCTTGGTAAGAATATTTCCGGACATGATTTCTCCCGCCGCGAAAACATTATGAAATGGTTTTCCATTTTGATCGATGACGCGGGCGCATTCGTCGACCGTGATTCCCATGTAGGTAAACGTGATCCCCGGCCGCAGCGGCAGGCCATAAAACGGAGGGCGATCGATCGGAAGCGCCCAGTTGCTTTTCGGCGGCGCGAGGCCGCGGGTGCTGTTGCCGTCCAGGCGATCCATGCGCAGCTCCGAATTTCCCGCCGTCGCGCGATTGTATTCGGTGACGGTGTCCACAAAAGTGCGGGGAGCGAGGCCAAGCTGCACAGCCAGATCTTCGAGTGTATTGGCCTGATATGGCTTGAACATGGGCGGGAGAAACCGGTCAATCGATTTTGCATCCACAATGCCGTAAGCAATCTGGCCCGGTTGGCCCGCAATCAGCGTCCCCCAGATCGCGTACCGCTTGGGCCAGATTTCTTCGCCCTCGTCGTAAAATCGCCGCGCGTCCCGGTTCACAACAATTCCGAAAGGGACAACGTCGAGGCGCGTCACGATCCCGCCGTCAAATTTTGGCGCGCGCGCATCGACAGCGATCGCGTGAAAGCCTTTCGGATCGCCGATCGACTTTGCGCCGTGTTTCATCAGCGCGGCGAGCAGCGTGCCGTCATTGTACGGCGTCCCGCGAATAATAAAATTGTCGGCCGCATCGCCCCAGTGCCGCTTGAGCCATTCGATATTCGCTTCGTAGCCGCCGGCGGCGACGACCACGGCGCGCGCGCGGATCAACTCTCCCCCATTTTCGTTCTTGAGCCGCACCGCGTCGAAGCGATTGTTCTCGATGACCAGATCTTCCACCAGCGCGTTGTAGCGCACGTCAATTCCAATGCGGGCCGCCGTCTGGTAGTACGTATTCAGCAGCGCCTTGCCGCCTCCGAGAAACCAGCGATTCGTCCGCCCCAAATGAAGCGTGCCCGCCAGCGGCTGTTGCCAGTGCACTCCGCGCGCGCTCATCCATCCGGGGAGCGAGGTCGATTCGCGGATCGCCAGCTTCGCAATTTCAAGATTCGCGGGACCGCCCGTCACGCCAATCAGATCCTGCAAATGTTCCTCTTCGGAATATGGCCCGGAAAAAAATTGGTCGCCGGCGGCGTGCGAGCAGCGGATATTGCGCGTGTGCCGCGTGTTTCCCCCGCGCGCATGCTCCGGCGAGCGCTCCAGCACCAGTACGCGGCGCCCTGCTTCACGCGCGGCAAGCGCCGCGCACAGCGCAGCGTTCCCGCCACCCACGACAATGACGTCGTAGTTCTCCGACACTTTTCTCGGCTTTCGGAAAAACTCAACTTTTTGTCATTCCGAGGCGCGCTGCACGCCGAGGAATCTCTCTGTTCGCGCGATTACGGCGAAGAGAGATTCCTCAGTCGCAGAAGCGACTTTGGAATGACAAAATAAATTGCTTCTACCGCAGCCTATTCTCCATGGAAAACAATTTCTTACGATCGACTCTGCCCTTTTCGACTTGGAAGTATACCCCAGCGCCTTCGTTGCCACCCGGCTTGGCAATCGGTTTCTGATTCCAGGGAGGAATCCTGTCGCCCTTGCAGATGTGTACATAAATGCGTACACTAATACAGAGGAATCAGGCTATGACCACCATCAAAGTCGGGGTGCGCGAGTTCCGCGAACGCATCGCCAGTTTCCTGGAATCCGACACTCCAGTTGCTGTCACTCGTCACGGCGAAACGCTCGGCGTCTACATTCCGACACGTCGAAAGCGTCCTAAGACAGCTGATATTTCCGAACTGAAGGCGGCAGCGGACCGCCTCGCCAAGGCGCTCGCGGATGCGGATGAGGAAGAACTCGTGTCCGAGTTCAAGGCATTGCGCAGGCGCGGGAAGAGCGGAGCCCGATGAAATGATCGTCCTCGACGCGAACATTCCAATCCGCGCCGTTCTGGGACGCCGAGTTCGGCAACTCATCGACACCTACGGGAGCCAAAGCGTTCGCTTCTTTGCACCTGACGTTGCCTTTGATGATGCCGAGAAATATTTGCCTCCACTCTTGAAAAAGCGGGGCCTTCCCCACGCCGACATTTCAGCCTCGCTCGAATACTTGCGAAGCTTGATCGAGCCGGTGGCGCCCGAACTCTATGCTGTTTTTGAAAGCGAAGCCCGCCAGCGATTGCGCGGCCGAGACGAAGGCGATTGGCCAATACTCGCTGCGGCGCTCGGACTGGCGTGTCCCGTGTGGACCGAAGATGCCGATTTCTTCGGCACCGGTGTCGCGGTGTGGACGACAAATCGAATCGAGATTTTTCTCAAGGCACAGTCAAAATCGCGTGGATCTGAGGAAGATTGACATCGGATATCCGGAAAATCCAAACCATCAATCGGTGGAGGCGGAGTGATATCATCTCCCCGTGAGCGTTCATCAAGAGGAAAGCGCGGGAGTGCAGCCGACTCGCCAGGAAGAGTTCAACAAATCTCTGGTCGAGCAGGCATTCCAAGACGTGTTCGCGTCCGACGCATTCGATGAAAGCGCGATCACCCGCTATTTCAGTCCCCGCTACGTGCAGAAAACCGATGGACGCACGCTCGATTTTGCGGGATTCGTCGCACACGTGCGCGAACTCAAGCGCACGCTCAAGAATGTCAAGATCACATTCGAGCGCGCCATCGCCGAGGGCGCGAGTGTCGTCAGCATCCACCGCGCCGAAGCCGAGAAGGTCTCGGGCGGCAGAGTCGTCGTCCGCGTATTCGCCCTGTTCGTGATAGGCGAAGGCAAAATCGTCCTTTGTGACGAGCTGACCCATCTCGAGCAAGGCGCCGCCGAGGATCGCAACTTGGCCTCCAGCCGTTGAATTGCCGGAGTGGAATTAGCAAACTTTGCGTTCACGTGGATGGAAAAGATGCGAAAGGGCGGGTTCCCCGCCAGCGATTAGGCGTTTCTAGTTCGTTTACCTCCCACCGTGTGATTGCCGACGCATTCTTCCCAATTGTTTAGTTCCGACCAGGGTACCGAGCATTGCTCCACCGATTAAGTCAACGATACCGTGGATAACTTCCACGAAGGCGGAGTCGTCAGGCTGCAGTCCAGCGCCAATGAAGAGGCCAAGAAATGCGCCAACGAGGGCCAGAGTTATTGTCCAGTAAACCACAAGTAGTTTCGTGGCGATCTTTTGATTGAGGATTGATCCGAATCCGATGCTCCCGGCCCATGTAACCCCTATGAGCGCACCCAACCACCCTCCTCCTTTTCTGCCAAGAAGGAAGTCGCCTAGGCCGAGCCCGCCTGTCCAAACAACGCGCCTCACAATTCTCGGCGTCCATTACTCCCGTCGTAACTGTCTAAACCAAGGTGGCGACGCTCGCATGCAAGCTACCCTTCCCACGCGTTGGGCGCCAGCGCTTCGATGTCGCTCATAACTTCGACCACTGCCGGGCGGCTGCTCGAGATAGCGCGGTCCAGAGCGGAGCGCAACTCGCCGGGTTTCGTGACGCGAATTCCCAGCGCGCCCATGCTTTCCGCGATCGTTGCAAAGTTGATTTTCGAGAAATGCCACATCTCGCCCTGCTTCTTTGACGGTTTTCCTCCGTAGGCGTGGCGGAATATTGTGGTTTCCTGATTCAGAGAATTGTTGTTGTTGACGACCGTCACGGTGGGAATTCCGCAGCGCACCGCGGTTTCCAGTTCCTGCAGGTGATACCAGAAGCCGCCGTCGCCCGTGAAGCAGACCACCGGTTTTTTGGGCATCGCTACTTTCGCGCCCAGGGACGCGGGAAAAGCCCAGCCCAGCGATCCGGCGGCGCGAATAAAATCCCACGGCTTCGTGACCCAGAGTTGCTGCGCGGACCACATGCCCGCATGGCCCGTGTCGCAGACGACGATCGTGTCGCGCGGCAGCCAGTCTCCGAGTTCCTTCATGATCCGTTCCGGGCGCATCGGCTCGGCGGCGGAATCGCGAAGAGGTTTAACTTCCGCGCGCCATTCTTTCACCGCCGCGCTCGTTTCTTCGACCCACCTGGCGTTGCGCGAAGCCTTCCCGGCGCCGCCAACCGCCTCATTCAATGCTTTGAGCACCACTTTCGCATCGCCGAGCAGCGAGACCGCGTTCGGATAATTCCGGCCCAAATCGCTCGCATCGATTCCAATTTGAATGACCGGAGTTCCGGCCGGTGGAATTTTCCAGAAATGCGTGACTTGTCCGGCCGTCTGGCTTCCGATGTAGAGAACCAGATCGGCGCGCATCAAAATTTTATTGGTGCAGGAGCGCGAGTAGGTTCCGGGCACGCCGATGTAAAGCGGATTGCTCTCCGGGATGAGGGACATGGCGTTCAGCGAGGTCGCCAAGGGAATCGAAAGCGATTTCGCAAGCTTCAAAACTTCCGGCCCGGCTCCGGACAATCGCGCGCCGCCGCCCACAACAATCACGGGACGCTTCGCTTTCTTCAGAATTCGCGCGGCCTCGGCCACACGCGGCGCCTCCGGCGCGGGACGGTAAGCTGGGACCTGCGTAAAGTTTTCTTCCGCGATCATTTTCAAGTCGGCCACATCGTGTTCAATGTCGCCTTCTTTTCCCGCGAAGAGGAGATTGACAGGCGCGGGCGTGCCGGACGTAGCCTCGCGAAAGGCCTGCCGCAAAAGGTCAGGCAGGCGGCCCACGCTATCCACTTGAAAATTCGCTTTCGTGACCTGAGTGAAGATCGGGAAATCATCCATTTCCTGGTAATTGATTTTGTGTTTCTGGTGGCCCCAGCGTCCGCCGGTGAGAGCGATCACCGGGCTGTGCCCCATGTACGCGTCGCGCAGGCCCGCCGCCAGATTCGCCGCGCCCACGGCCTGGGCCGCGCAGATGCCGGGACGCCCGGAAGCGCGCGCGTAGCCATCGGCCATGTAGGCGGCCGCCTTCTCGCCATGCGTCAAGACACGCTTGATGGGCATGTTGTCCATTTCGGCGAGGGCGCGGCTGAGCATGGTGGGAACGAAAAAGAAAGCGGTCACGCCCTGGGCATTCAGAAATTCCGCGATGAATCGGCCGCCGGTAATTTTTGCCAAGGTCTGCTCCCTCTAAAACTTGAAATAGGCGATATGAATTTGAGCAACGTGTGGTGCCGGCGGTGAGACTCGAACTCACGACCTAGGGATTATGAGACCCTCGCTCTACCCCTGAGCTACGCCGGCAAAATAAAGCGCTCCATGTTACGGATGCATTCCAAGCACTGTCAAGCGGGGAAAGGGTGACGGGATCCAATGGTGCTTGTCCGACCCGTCCCAATTCGGGACGACTCGCTAGCTTTCCAGGATGCTTTCTCACGAATTTCTATTATATCATTGAAATAGAACAACTTATGTTTCACTTGCGGGTAGGACCATTGTACCGTTGACCCCGCCGGAACTGGACTCTAGCCTTATTGATAGTACGATGCGAATAGAGCTGCCACTCCGGCCGGCAGTAGCTCTGCTAGGGAGCCATTTCAGCGCGTTTGCGCTGAGCTTTGCTTTAGCCAGCTACTATCCCGATAGAAACCTTTGGCATTACGTTTGCCTTTTGATGGTGGTGGGGCTCCCTATTTCTTTGGGCTATGCTTTCCGGAAAGATTCTGGCGACACAGGAATGGCCACGGAGACGGCGGTGGGATCTGAAAAATGATACCCGGATTGATCCTCGCGCTGTTATTTCTGACATTGCTTCAATTCTTTGTCTCTTACACCCATGCCCTGATTCTTGAATCCCAGGGCCATGAACTGTCCGAGCGGGCCTGCGAAATCTGCGGCTTCACGGCGAAGCCGGTGGCGGGCAATGAATTCCGGCGTCTGCAACAACTGATGGCTGTATGTCCACGCCTCGCCGCGGACGGCTATAAAATTCGAGCGGTCGCCTTGTATTTCGGCTTGCTTGGCCTGACACGCAGCTTGCTGAAATGGTGGATGCCTTCTGCCGCGGTTTGGATCGAGAAGGAACGCGGTGGATGTGCCTACTTCGCCGCCGCGGATTTGGATCGCCGGATTGTCTACAGCCGAATGAAAATGACGGGGCAGGAGAGCTAATCGATCAAGCCCCACTGCGCCGGGATCCTTCTCACCCGCTCTCCGGTAACCTTTCCGTCTGCCGATTGTAAATTTGCCGCGTTCGTTGTTAACATTATTGCTTATGGGGGACTTCATTTAGGGCCAGCACTCGGCGAAGAAATTCGCCGCAACGGTTTCTTTATAATGAAAAAAGACTTCTATAGACAGGTCCTCGGCACGCTCAGCCGGTACGCCATGGTGCGCCCAGGTGACCGGATCGGGCTGGGTGTTTCTGGCGGCGCGGATTCGGTGGCCATGCTGCGGATTTTAGCCGAGTTGCGGACGCGACTGGGGATCGCGGTCCTCGTCTTGCATTTCCACCATCAGCTTCGGGGAACGGAAGCAGATGAAGATGAACGCTTTGTGAAAGCGCTGGCGAAGCACTTCGATTTGGAATTTGAATCCGGCCGCGCCGATGTGGCAGGGGAAGCCCGCCTTTACGGCTGGAACGTGGAAGACGCGGCGCGTCGAATTCGCTATCGATTTTTCACTTCTGCGGCCACAGCGCGCGACCTGAATCGCGTCGCAGTAGCCCACACCGCAAATGACCAGGCTGAAACCGTTCTATCGCACTTGCTGCGCGGCACGGGCCTGACGGGACTCGCTGGAATCTATCCGGCCGCCGGCCTCATCATTCGCCCGTTGCTTGAAGTGGGGCGGGACGAGTTGCGCGAGTTCCTTTCCGAACTGAAGCAACCCTGGCGTGAAGATGCCTCCAATCAAGATACCTCCCGCATGCGCGCGCGGATTCGCCACCAGCTGATACCCCTGCTCCTCCGCGATTTCGATCCCTCCGCGGTGACGCGCTTATCGCGCCTGGCGAAGCACGCGCGCGAAGACGAAACTTTCTGGAGAAGGCTGGAAGACGAGCGATTCCAAGCTGTGGCTATCCGTGAATCCGGGTCCACCATTTCTCTGAGTATCGCGGACCTGTTGTCACCTTTGCCCCAGCTGATTTCCGAGGACAGCGGCGCGAGGAACAACCATTCATCGCTTTCGGCCCCGACTTTGGCGCTCACTCGCAGGCTGGTCCGGCGCATCTTTGCTGAACTTCGAGGCAGCCGCCAGCAATTGACTTCGCGCCATGTGGACTCCGTCCTCGATCTGGCCATTCAATCTCAAAGCAGCGCCAGGATTGATCTCCCCGGGGTCTGTGTCGAACGAATTTTTGACCGGCTTTGTTTTACGAATGTTTCCGCCGCGCGGGAAGCCACGCCAGACGCCGGAAAAAAGCGGCAAAATTGTCAATTTGCTTACACGGTTTTGCAGCCAGGGCGCCTGCAATCCGCGTCCATTGTAGTTACGGAAATTCACCGGCGGTTCAATTTGAAAAAGGTTGACTGGCCTCCGGGCCAGAGCGACACTGTAGTGGGCGGGGGTGCCCTTGATTTCGACCGTGTCCAATGGCCTCTAGTCCTTCGTAATTGGCGCCCCGGTGACTCCTACCGGCCTCAGGGGAGCCGGCGCGTTCGGAAACTAAAGCAGTTGCTCCTGGCGTCTCGTATCCCTAGGAGCGCCCGGGGGAGCTGGCCTGTTTTGACCAGTGAGGGAAAAGTGATTTGGGCCTACGGGTATCCGGTCGCGGAGGAACTTGCGGCGCAGCCGGGGACCCAAACGGGCCTGTTGATTGGCGAGGAAGAACTTTGAAGATGACGGGATTACTTTGGCCCCGCAAATGCATCTAATGGTTGCAGGGGTATGAGATTCGTTGAGGCATGGCCGTCGAAGTCCCAGCAGTGGTATCTTGAAGGGCGGGGGATTGCAGGATGCCGTGGGCCGGAAGATCCGGCAGGTGAGGTAAAGCCGTGAACCCGAGTTCGACATTAAAGACCATCATGTTCTGGTTGTTCATCGTGATGCTGGCGGTGCTTTTGTGGACGCTGGTATCCAAGAGCGGCCAGTCGGCCCGCGAGGAAGAACCCAGCTACAGCGAGTTCATGGCGCAGGTGGACCGCGGCAATGTTAAAGAAGTAACTCTATATCTCTCGCCAACCAGCTACGAAATCGAAGGCGAGTGGCGCGAACCTTCCAAGAAATTCCGGACCACGATTTTCAAGGAATCGGCGCCCGATCTGGCCAAGACGCTGCGCGACAAGCAGGTCCTGATCAACGTCAAGGAAGTGAACCGCGCGGACTGGGTTACGTTTCTGCTGAACGCGGCCCCGCTTTTTTTGCTTGTGGCCTTCTGGATCTTCATGATGCGGCAGATGCAGGCGGGCGGAAACAAGGCCCTGAGCTTCGGCAAATCCCGCGCGCGCCTGCTGACGGCGCAGCAGAAAAAAGCCACTTTCAAGGACGTGGCCGGAACGGATGAAGCCAAGGAAGAGCTCCAGGAAATTATCGAATTTTTGAAAGACCCGCAGAAATTCCAGAAACTCGGCGGGCGCATCCCCAAAGGCGTATTGCTCGTCGGCCCTCCGGGAACGGGAAAAACCCTGCTGGCCCGGGCCATTGCCGGCGAGGCCAATGTTCCCTTCTTTTCGATTTCCGGCTCGGACTTCGTTGAAATGTTTGTGGGCGTCGGCGCCAGCCGCGTGCGCGACCTTTTTGAGCAAGGCAAGAAGAACGCGCCCTGCATCATCTTCATCGATGAAATTGACGCGGTGGGCCGCCACCGCGGTGCCGGCCTCGGCGGCGGCCACGACGAACGCGAGCAAACGCTCAACGCCCTGCTGGTGGAAATGGACGGCTTCGAGTCCAACGAAGGCGTGATTCTGATCGCCGCGACCAATCGCCCCGACGTGCTCGATCCCGCGCTGCTGCGGCCCGGCCGCTTTGACCGCCGCGTGGTCGTCGCGCGACCGGACGTCAAGGGGCGCGAGGAAATTCTCCGCGTGCACACGCGCAAAGTTCCGCTGAGCGATGACGTGGAGCTGTCCGTAATTGCCCGCGGCACGCCGGGATTCTCAGGCGCGGATCTCGCCAACCTCGTAAACGAGGCAGCGTTGTGGGCGGCGCGGCAGGGGCGCAAGCTGGTCATGATGGCGGACTTCGAGATGTCCAAGGACAAAGTCCTGATGGGCGTCGAGCGCAAATCCATGATTTTGTCCGAGGAAGAGAAGCGCAACACGGCGTATCACGAGGCGGGGCACGCTCTGGTCGCCGCGATCACCCCCGGCACAGATCCACTGCACAAGGTCACGATCATTCCTCGCGGAATGGCACTGGGCCTGACCATGCAACTCCCCATCGACGACAAGCACACGTATACGAAAACCTATCTTGAAGGAACGCTTACCGTGCTGATGGGTGGCCGCTGCGCCGAAGAAATTTTCCTGGGCCACATCACGACCGGTGCGGGCAATGATATCGAACGCGCCACGGATATCTCGCGCAAAATGGTTTGCGACTGGGGCATGAGTTCGCTCGGGCCGCTGGCCTACGGCAAGAAGGAAGAAGCGATTTTCCTGGGCCGCGAAATTGCCCAGCACCGGGACTACTCGGAAGACACCGCGATTCGCATTGACCAGGAAGTTCATCGCATCGTGACCACGGCGTATAACAACGCTCGCGGAATTCTCGAGAACAACCGCGACACGCTCGAGCGGATCGCCCTGGCGCTGCTCGACCGCGAAGTCCTGGACGCAACCGAATTGAAACTGCTCATGGATAACAAGCCGCTCCCGGAGAAAGTGCGCCCCGCGCCGCCTTCGCCGCCGCAGCCTCTCCCCGGCGCCGAGCCCAAACCTGCGCCGCGCCCGGAGCTGCGTCCCGCCCCTGGCTTCAGCAAGGGCTAACAAAACTTTCTCGCCAAGCCGTCAAAGGACGCACGCTTATAGTGGCGCCGGCGTTTCGCCGGCGTTTTTTATGATTCCCACACGTTGCGAAACCGCCGGCGAGACGCCGGCGCCACGATATTCCGCCCACCATGGGTTTTGCGCGGCGTGCCTGCATACTTCAAATCCATTCTGAAAAATCCGGACGAAAATCCACTCAGGCGGCGGTTTCGGCGGTTTGGGATGCGGCGCGGTAACGAATGAAGAGAAGGGTGATGTCGTCAGCCTGGCTCGCGCCGCGCGAGAAATTGTCGACGGATTCGACAACTCTCTTCTGCAGTTGATCGAGCGGCGCGTCGTGCTGGCCGGCGAGAGCTTCGCACAAACGAGGAACGCCAAACAGCTGATCATCGGGATCCGCGGCTTCCGTTACGCCGTCGCTGAAGAGGACCAGCGTGTCGTTAGGCTCCAGAGTCACGCGAACCGCGGAGTACTGGGCGTCAGGGATCAGTCCGACCGGATAAGAGCCCTCCGTGAAAATTTCAGAGACCTCCCCTCGACGAAGAAGTATCGGCGAAGGATGACCGGCGTTGAGATAGTCGAGATTTCCCTGGCGGTCGAGTGTCCCGAAAAACATAGTGGCGTACCGGCCAACCTCGGCATGCTGACAAAGGAAGTCATTGATGTGGCGGAAGACGCGTGCGGGATCGGTGCCCAGGGTCATGCCGGTAAGAGCGCCCTGGAGCATGGTAGTGAGCAACGCGGCGCCAATCCCTTTCCCGGCAACGTCGGCAATGACAAAGGCGGTTCGGTCATCCGTCATGGGGAACACATCAAAATAATCGCCGCCAACAGCGTGACAGGGAGTATTGACAGCAGAGATGGCCAGGTGAGGAAAATCGCGGAAGCCGCGAGGCAGGAGGGCTTGTTGAATTTCCCGGGCGATACTCAGTTCCTGCTCGAGGCGCTGGCGTTGCCGCTCGCGGTCCACCAGACGCGCATTATCCATGATGCTGGCGGCTTCTACGGCCAGAGCGTCGAGGATCTGGCGGTCGAGTTTGGAAAAAGCAGCGGTACGGCGCGAATCCAGATAAAGAATGCCCAGAAATTGCCCGCGCTGGATGTTTATCATTGATTCCGCGGTATTCGAAAGCGGCATGGCGTAGAGAGGAATGGCCACCACGGAGCGAAGCCGTTGGGCAATGATGCTTTGCGCGCCCTGCAGCGCGAGATCGGCCTGCTGAAGGTCTCCCGTGATGACGCCGGTTTGGCTTTCGACCGCCATTCGCAACGCAGTCTGAGTGGGAGCGAAGCCGCTCGTCGGCATGCTTACGCCTCCGGCTCGGCGGGCCAGGCGATGATGAAGCGCTCCGGAAGGGCCGGCTTCGAGCAAGAGGCCGCGTTCGGCATCGGTGACAGTGATGGCGCGATCCAGCATGGCCTCCAGCACGGAGTCCAGCGGAAGCTGCGAATGCAGCAGCATGGTCGCTTCAAGAAGCAGATTGAGCTTGCCCAGGCCGATGGGAGAAGTTTCGCTGGTGGAAATCCGCCCCATGCGGGTGAGGAGGTTCTCAACCGTGGTGTCCTTGGCGCTGGGATGGAATACGATCTGGTAGGAATTCTCGAGACCGAATGTGACTATATCGCCTTCTTGCAAAGTCCGTTTGGAAATTCGCTCCCCGTTCACAAAAACGCCGAGCTGGTTGCCGCGATCCTCCAGAACGTACTTGTCGGCGTCGCAGAGAATCGCCGCGCAGTTGCGAGAGATGCGGCGGTCGGGAATCGCGAGCTGGTTTCCCACTTCGCCCCGGCCAATCAAAAACGGCGACTCGGTGAGGGACACCGAGCGGCGAGTCTTTTCGGGCGAAATGAGCTCGAGAACTGCTTCGACGGGGGCTGCTGCGTCTGTCATTGGATAACTCGGAGTCGCAATTGTACCACTATCCTGGGCGCTTCCCGGCAGGTTCGCTTGCGTCGGCCGTCCCGGGGGGAAAGGCCGTGCTATGTGGATTCTAGAGCGGGAGCTGGAGACTCGAAGGTGAAATGGGAATGGTATGATGCTCGGGAGAAATGGCCGGCGGCAAAAGAATCCTGGCGCCGGCTGATTCGGGGGATTGGGTCCACGAAATCTTCGCTCGGCGAGCGTCTTGATGTGAAGGCTGCGGGCGAGGGCAAGGTGAACAGGGTCGAGAAACACTTCGCGATTCGATACCCGCCGCTGATCCGGTCGAGGAGATAACTAATGAGTAATCAGAAATCCGACGCGCTGGTCTTCTTTGGAGCCACCGGCGACCTGGCCTACAAGAAGATCTTCCCCGCGCTTCAGGCGATGGTGAAGCGTGGGAATCTGAACGTGCCCGTGGTGGGCGTGGCCAAGGCGGGATGGAATCTGGATCAGCTTCGCGCGCGAGCCAAGGACAGCCTGGAAAAACACTGCGGGATCGATCCCGCGGCTTTTGAAAAGTTAAGCGGATTGATGCGTTACGTGGACGGCGATTACCAGGATCCGGCGACGTTCGAGGCCTTGCGCGGGCAGCTGAAAGAGGCGCATCGGCCTTCGTATTACCTGGCCATTCCGCCGGCACTGTTTGAAACCGTGGTCGAAAATATCGCCAAATCGCACGGCGCCGGCGATGCGCGGGTCATTGTCGAAAAACCCTTCGGGCACGATCTGGCCTCGGCCGTGGAGCTGAACAAAATTCTTCTCTCCATTTTTGACGAATGCTGTATTTTCCGCATCGATCATTTCCTGGGAAAGCGGCCGGTGGACAACATGCTGGTGTTTCGCTTCGCGAACGCGTTCTCGGAAGCGTTCTGGAATCGCAACTATATCGAAAGCGTGCAGATCACCCTGGCGGAGGATTTCGGAATCCAGGGCCGCGGCCCTTTTTACGATGTGACCGGAGCGATCCGCGACGTCGTGCAGAACCACCTGTTTCAGGTGCTATCCAACCTGGCGATGGAGCCTCCGGTCCGGTCCGACGGCGAGTCCCTGCGCGACGAAAAAGTGAAGGTGCTGAAAGCGATTCCGCCGATTGAAGAAAAAAACCTGCTGCGCGGCCAATTCCAGGGTTACCGGGATGAAAATGGAGTCGCCAAGGATTCACAAACGGAAACTTTCGCCGCCTTGCAATTGGAGGTCAACTCCTGGCGCTGGAAGGGCGTTCCCTTTTACATTCGCGCCGGAAAGTGTCTGCCAGTGACCTGCACCGAAATACTCGCTAAGTTTCGGAAGCCTCCCACGCTTATACCCGACAGTATTTTGACGGAGAACCATCTTCGGCTCCGCCTCAGTCCCGACGTGGTCATCGCCATGGGGCTGATGTCGCTGGCCCCGCGCGAAGGAATGGGACTCCAGGCCGGCGAAATGGTGGCCACGAGTTCTGCGGGTGCGGGCGATATGGATGCCTACGAACGCCTGCTCAGCGCGGCGATGGCCGGCGACAATTCGCTGTTCGCACGAGAAGACTACGTGGAAGAAGCGTGGCGCATTGTCGATCCCGTGTTGAAAAAAGGGACGCCGGTCTACCCCTACGCGCCCAATACGTGGGGTCCTGCCGAGGTCGAGCGTGTAACACCGCCTGGAGGCTGGGACGTCCCGACTCGCGGCCCGGATAACCTTTCGGCTGACAGCTAGGCAGCCTGGCTGACGAAACTGCCTTGAAAGTTGGAACGTCTATCAATGCCCGAGTGGCGTTCGAACACACGGGAGCGGCGAGGTCGCTGTATGCCCGGGTCTTCAGACCCGGGGGTTCTTATCTCTCCGCGGCAGAAATCGCCACCTCTGAAGAGGCGGGGTACAACAAATCGTCACCGGCATGTGCGGTTGTAATAGAATGCACGGATTATTCGAACCAAGGAGGAAGCATGAATTATTCATTCAGGAATTTAGTCGCTAGCGGAATAGCCTGCGTTGGTCTGATGGCCACGCTGGCCAGCGTGCCGGCCACCGCCGCCGATGATCCCGTTGTGACCGCGGACAAAGCCGTAGCGGTAGCGCTTGCGAAAGGCGATAAAGTTGCTGCGAACAAATGGCTCGACCCGGATTTCAGCTGGATCGACTCCGAAGGAATTATGTGGGCCAAGGAAGACGCCTTGCGCGCCGGCTTGAAGCCTCTGATTACGGCGGGAGACGACGTCAAGATCATCGAGCACAAATACGGCAAGAGCGTTGTGTGGATCCAATGGAATCAGGACAATAAATATTCGGCAAGATTCTGGGTGAAGCGCCCGACCGGTTGGAAACTCCTGCACACAACCGAAATTGCGTCGATGCCCAAACGGGATTTCAAAACCGTTGAGCCGACTTATGAAATCCCTTGCAATAATCCCTGCAAGGCGGTGCCCTACAAACCGCTTTCGGCGGGAGAAAAGGCTTCGCTCGACGAATGGCAAACCCAGGAATCCAGCCAGGCAAATTGGGAAGTACATGTCGCCGATAATTTTGATCAGCGCGTGGTAAGCACGTATGGCGGGGCGTCGCCTTCCAAGGCCGACCGCATCATCGGAATGAACAAACGCAAAGCGTCCAATCTGGATGCTCCCAAGGTCGGAGCGGCGCCGGCATTGTGGATTCGCACGTGGGATTTCGGAGATGCGGTCGTGATGGTCTCGGTCCAGCCGACGTATGGCGACAAAGCGTACTGGTCCAGCCGCGTGCTCGCGCCGAACGAGTCAGGGCTATGGCAGATGATGGAGAGCTATCACAACTACATTCTGGCTTCGCCCGTTATGACGGCTACGCCAAATCAACCTGACTTGAAGTAGTTGGAGCGTGGATCAGTGGCGCGGGCTTCAGCCTGCGGGTTTTGGAATTGCAAGGCCGAACACCCGCAGGCTGAAGCCCGCGCCACTGAAGCTCGAACGGGGGACTATTCAGCGTATTGGTAGCGGCTGCAGCGGCGGAGTCTTCCCGCCGGGAGTCGCATCCTCGGCCGTATTGCTCAACATGGCGAGAGTAATGTAGACGCCGCTCACTGTGATCAGATCGACGATTTGCTGATCGCTGAAAACCTCGCGCGCTTTTTTGAATGTAGCGTCGCTGACTACGTGGTTCGTCGCGAGGTCCATGCACAGATCGTAAACGGCCGCCTCGTCCGGTTGCATGGACGCGGGCCTCTTTCCAACCTTGAGATCATCCGCGACACTTTGCGCCAACCCTGCTTTGAGCGCCAACGGATAGTGAGCGGTCCACTCCACCTGCGAAGTCCACAGCCGGGCCTGGATCAGGATCGCAAACTCATTCAGACGGCGAGGGACGGACGTGTTGAAGCGCAGGTAATCAAGCATCGCAAACATACGCTGGCCCATGACCGGGCTGCGCAGCAACATATTGTACGGGCCGGAAATCCCGATGCTCGAGACCTTCAGAATCTCATCCGCAAACGGGCGCTGCTGATCGTTGAGCTGCTCCACTTTGAGCAGTGGAAATCGCTGTTCTTTATCCGAGGAATGCACCTTGACCTCCGGCATCATCAGCGCCAAACCAATTCCAACTGTCGCGCACAACGCTAACACGATCCCTCGCTTCATGGCTTTCACCTCCGCGCCTGGAATATTCGGCCGGCTCTGCTGGCGAACGGCAACATATATCCGGAGGCCTGGAAATGCAACTTCCCGGCGCAGTCCAATCTTTGAATTCCATCTTGACGGAGATCCATCCGCCCCCGTGAAGCGAAAGGGGGCCAGGATGGTTTCGCAGATGATGCCGCGCTCAGATACAAGCCGTTTGTCTCAATGTGAGACGCCACGACGAGAGGATCTTCCCCGTGAGACAGTGGTGCTGGAACGTTCGTGATTCGTCCTAACCTCGATCAGGCGTAAGTCACACATCCTCGGGCATCTATCCATGCTTGGAACCTCAAGAACACGTTGAGCCGCAAATTATCAGGGGTGGTACCAGCCGTGCAATAAAGAGGATGGAAAAATCCCTTCGGGCCCAGTCAGTAACGCGGATGAACGAGCTTCGGGAAGAATCCGCGAGAAATTTGAGAGGCGCCCTCGCATGAGCATCGGACGAAAGCTATACACCAGCTTTGGGAGCATCCTTGGCATCCTCCTGTTGCTGATCCTGGTGAGCTATCTGGCTATTGCCCGCGAACACAGCGCGCGGAGCACGGCAGCGGTCTCTCTCCAGGAAATTCAGATGATTGAGGCCATGCGCTTCCAGATGATGCAGAACCGTTTGAGCCTGCGCAACTACCTGCTGAGTGGGGACCGCCGCGACGAGACCAACGAGTTAAAGGGCATCGCCCAGCTGAGCGAAATGATGAGGGACGCCCAGAGCAAGACCGCCTTCGACCAATTGCGATCGACTTACGCCAGCATCGAAACGACCGAACGCAGTTGGGTCGAGGAGTTCGCCAGGCCGCTCATTGACAAGAGGCATCAGATGGACGCGGGTCAGGCCACTCTGGCAGACCTGCATGCTACCTACCTGCAGCGTTCACCGGGAAATTGGGTAACCGTGGAAGTTAGGGAACTGGATGAATCCGAGCGCATGATCCGCAAGGAGCTGGAAACGTCGGACGCGGCTGCGAATCTGGCGGCAAAGGTCTCGGCCATTCTTCTTACGATGGGTACGATCTTCGCTGCCCTGTTAGGGGTATTCATCGCCTATCGCACGTCGCTCTCGATCACCGAGCCCCTGACGCAACTGACGGAAAAAACCCGGCGGGTGGCGGAGACCGGCGATCTGGACCAGAAGATCGAAATTATCAGGGACGACGAGTTTGGCGCTCTCGCCGAGCACCATCGCAACATGATGCAGCACGTGAAGGAGATGGCCAGCGTATCTTCCTCCATCGCCAGCGGCCAACTCAACATCGCCGTTCAACCCCGTTCGCCGCGAGACACCCTGGCCAACGGTTTACTGCAGATGCTTCACGGTCTCAGGGACCTGGTCAGGAAGGTGCGGGACAGCGCATCGCAAGTGGCCAATGGAGCCAGCCAGATGGCAGCGGCTTCCAGCGAGTCCGCCAAGGTCAGCGTTGACGCCGCTTCGGCCATCGACGAAGTCACCAGCACCATGCACGAAATGAGCATCAACGTGCAAAACGTCGTGAAGAGCACGCAGATGCAGTCTTCGAGCGTCGCGGAGACCTCCGCTTCCGTCGACGAAATGGTCGCTTCGATCAACCGCGTTGCGGACACCGCCCGGACACTGCTCGAAATCAGCCAGCGCAGCCGCGAAGAAGTGCACACCGGCATTCAAACCATGGAGAAGGCCACGCGAGGTTTGACAAGGACGAGTTCCGCGATTCGGACTTCAGCCGAAATTATCGACATCCTTGGCCATCGCGCGGACGAAATTGGAAAGATCATTGAGGTCATCGATGATCTTGCCGAGCAGACCAACCTCCTCGCGCTCAACGCGGCCATTGAAGCGGCCCGCGCCGGCGAACACGGGCTTGGTTTCGCCGTCGTTGCCGAGGAAGTTCGCAAGTTGGCTGAGAAATCCACTCAGTCCACCAAGGAAATTTCCGACCTGATCCAGGGCATTCAAAAGGAAGCGCGCGAGGCCGTCGAGAATATGGAAAAGAGTACCGCCATGGTGCAGGAAGGGCTGGACCTCGGTGGCGAGCTCAGTTCGGCGCTCGGAAAAATCTCCGATGTGGTCTCCGAAGTCTTCAAGTTCGCCCAGCAGATTGGCGCCGCAACCAGCGAGCAATCCACTGGCTCGACACAAATCGCCAAAGCCACCACGCGTCTTACCGAAATCACCCAGGAGATCAATTCCACGATCGAGGAACAGGCCTCGGGGGCGCAATCGGTCGTGCGCGCCATGGAAAAAATGCGGGACTTGGTGCAGCAATCGACTTCCAGCTCTACGCAGCTCGCGGCCACCGCCGAACAGATGTCCAAATTATCCAAAGGCCTGCTCGATTCGATGGACCAATTCGTCACGGAAGAGAGTACGACCAAACGGCCGGGCCTCCGTCCCGCCTCTCGCAGCGCGTTTGGACGTGAGCGCACGTCCTCTCCCAAGGAGACCGAGCTCGCCAGAATTTGATTCCTCGAAGGCATTCCTGAAGAGCTCGAGCCTGCGGGTGTGCTGAGTTTATCGCCTTACGATGGAATCACGAATCAGGAAAAATATGACCGGGGATGCAACAAAAGAACCACTGCGCCATTGTTTATGATTGTGTGGAACATCCTCGCGTAAAGTGATATGGAGTGGTTCAATCGCCTGAATAGCCAACCGGTTGGACGAAAATCATGAGAATCCCTCCCTTCATGAAGAAGCCGCTGCTTCCCGCCTGCGCCCTGGCAGTGTCTTTATGTTTTGGAGTGCAGAGCCTCCGCGGGCGGCCAGCTGCCCCGCAGCAGCCCAGCAGCGGAGTCGACGCTCGAGTCGAAGATATCGAGCTTCGCACTGGACCATTCGCTATCGCCGGACAAAACTATACCGTTGTGTTGCATGAGAAGCGCCTGGCGGGCGTGACCGACCCTGCACTGGCACAGACGCTTGCTGGCCTGGAGATTGCCGACGCGGGCGGAAACCCTTCCTACCGGAAGGTTTTTTCCTTTGCAATTGAACAAGGCCGTTTCTCACGGATCCTAACCGCTTCCGTGGAACCAGCCGCGGGGAAAACCGGCGCGGGACTGGTGATCCACTATCGCGAGTTCGCCACAGCGTCCCAAAACGGCGCAGCACAAGTCACAGAATCCTGGCAGCTGTTTGGTTTGGTGAACGGCAAGCTGGCCCCTCTTGGCAAGCCCGCGCCCATCGGCGAGGGCACGACAGGAGGCCCGTACATGGGCGTCGTAATGAAAGCGGTGAATGGTTCGGTGTCTGTAATCAGCCAGCCAGACACCTTCGAGCTTCGCGCCTGGACGGGATATTTTTACGTTATAGTTCCGCTGCGAGTGGACTGGAGCCACGGCGGACTGGCCGAGGGGCAGCGTTGTATCGAGATGTTCGGCGGCAGATTGCTGGACGTAGGATGCGATATGCGCGTGGAAGCAGCCCGGAAACCGCCCGGCGACGAATTCACTTTTGCGCGCCTGTTTGTCGAGGCCAAGGAAAACTTTGGCAGCGTGGAACACGTGGTGATCGGAAAGGATTCCAAAGTCGAAATCCTCGGATCTAGAGCCATCACTACCTGGAATGAAAACGGAGACCTGATTCAACCTGTCTTTTCTGACCTCTGGTTGCACATGCGTTTCGACGATCGCACAGGTTGGATTCACGGCCAGGAAGATTTCGCCGCAGTCGGTTTGCCCGCCGGGAGTCCCGCGCCATGAAATTTCTTCGTTTTGCGGCCATCGGCCTGTTGGCCGTTGGGGCTGGCGTATTCGGATGGCGCGCAGTTCGCAGTCGCTTTCACCCGCAGAGCGCTCCGCCCTCCGCACAGCGTGCTGCCGCCCAGCCTGTGAGTCCACAAGCGCAAAATCCATCCCCGCAAGCTCCTCCTGCAAGCGCCCCGGCGGCCGGGTTGGCCAACCACCTTGGCCCGTTTTCCATTGCCGGCCAGGATTACACCGTGGAGCTGGAGACCAGGAAAGTTAATCCCGCTTCCGGCGATAAATCGCCTGATACCGTCATAGCCATGGCAATTCGAGATACAAATGGAGCGGTGCAATTTCGCAGAACGTTTCCCTACGTGCCGGCGACGGAGGACGAATTCGAATCCTGGTCGGTTTCCGCGCACCTCCTGGTGGGGACACACGGAACGGGACTTCTGGTCAGTTACGATGCTTACTCCGAGCCATCGGCGCCGGAGGAAGAGCCTACCGGTTGGTTCCAGGTCTTTGGAGCCGTGAACGGGAATTTGGCGCCGTTTGGCGCGCCGCTTCTGGTTCAGGGAGGCCTGTTGGATGAATTCGCAAGCGGAAATGTTTATAAAGCGGCACGGCCCCTGGACGCGCAGGCGGACGCCGTCGAATTCAGGGTCTGGGCGGGACATTGCCGGTTGATCTTTCCAGTTCGAGTCGACTGGACGCAGGGCAAGCTTTCGCCCGCGCAGGAATGCGCGATGACCGGTGGCGAGCCAGGCAAAGGATGCCAGTACAAAATCGCACCCGAAGACAAGCTCTACACGCAGGGTGTTACCTTCGTGCGCCTTTGGCCCAAGCCCGATGAAAAATCGGGGCCGGCTGCGAATACCGTCGTGAAGAAAGATTCCAAGGTGGAACTGCTGGCAGCTCTGGTGGCCACGCAATGGGTTCCAAGCGGCACGGCACAGCCCTCGGGCAATTCCAATGGCCCGCTGGCCGATGCCGGAAGCATCGGAGTCGCCAACGACGCTGACTTGTGGCTGCAGGTGCGTATCGACGGCAAGGAGGGCTGGATGCATTCGGACGAGGATTTCCGGGCCCTCGGCTTGCCCGAGGACGAGTAGCGCCGGGCAAACGTTCTCAATCGGCCGGGAAAGCAAAACCGAATTTCCGGGACGACCGATAACCGCTCGGAGATTGGCAGGCGATGAGCACAGGACCAAGTTTTTATTATATATGCGGTTTCTTCTTCCTTTTGTGGATCATCTATTTCATTCCGCTCCAGCTGCGCCGGCGCAAGTACCGGCAGATTGCCCGGGAGTTGGGGGCGGAGTATCAATCGCAAGGTCTATTCAAGACGGGCAAAATCGCCGGCGCGGCCAATCAAAGACAATACACGGTTGAAAACGTGGTACGCAGCCGCGCAACCTGGACTAACGTCGAGATGTCCTGCGGGAATAAGGGAATTCCTCTTCACATCCACGGGCATTTCTTCAAAACGTTTCCCGACTGGAAGTACGCATTTACAACGGGCGATCGAACCGAAAGAGTATTCGTGACCCATATCACCATTCAAAATGCGGGCATCCCGCTGGAAGAGAAATATAGGACCGAGGTGCAGGGATTATTTCAAGAAACGGCGATGCTGAACTACCCTTTCTTGAGAAAAGGGCTCATCAGCATCGATAAAGACTCGATTTCCTTCAAGGTCAACGGCGTCCTCAAGAAGCTGGAAGTGATGCGGCAACTTTTCTCCGTATTATCAAGAATCGCCGATCGTATTGAATCTCAACCCGTCGTTTAGCAGCCGATTGAAAAAGTGAATTGTTGAATGTGGCAATCGCATTGAGATATGCGGAGTCGAGCCAATCACGGTCACTGGCGCCTTCGGCAGGCAGTTGAAACATCAACAATCAAAAGCAACGCTGTTCGCTGATTCGCATGTCAGGGGTTAGCCCACATTCCCACGCGCGAACATTCATGTGTGAACATTCATGTTGACAGCATTTTAAGAGCGATGCTATATGCTCACACTAAGAGTGGTCTAGGCATTTCGCAAATCGGGAGCTGGAACTGAAATTTAGCGGCAATAAATTCGGCCAATAAACGAATTTAATTTTCAGCACTCTCTATGTTCATGGTGCGGACAGGAGAGTTGCTATGGCAAAGCAATCCAATACGCATCAGTTCAACCGCATAAATTTAGGGCTTATGGGTCTGGCTCATCGGAAGCGAGAATCAGTGGCATGAATTGGCTTCTAAATCCTTGGGTGACATCTTGGGGGAGATCATGATTCGACAGTACTGCAAGTGGATGTGTTTTGGCATTTTTTGCCTGGCGGCGCTTATGGTCGTTCCTGTTGATGCGCAACTGCCTACGGCGACAATCCTGGGTGTGGCCAAAGACTCATCCGGCGCAGTTTTACCGAACGCGACGATAACAATTACAAACGTGGACACGGGCGCGGTGCGGACAGTGTCCACCGGTGACGATGGCGCCTATCGGGTGCCGGAACTTCCCGTGGGTCACTATGAAGTGAGGGGCGAACATGCCGGGTTCAAGACGGAAACCCAACGCGGCATCACCCTCCAGGTGACCGATCAAGCCGTGATCAATTTCACTTTCGAGGTGGGATCCAGCCAGCAGGAAGTCACGGTGAGTGCGGAAGTATCCGTGGTAAATACCCAGGACGCTACGTTGGGCGGGTTAGTGAGTGAAACCGCAATTAAAGATCTCCCCCTGAACGGCAGGAACTATGTTGACCTGACTTTGCTGCAACCAGGTGTGACGAAAGACAAAAACATTGGGAATAGTGCAACGGGCGGTGGCGGCGGATTCGGTACCACGTTCAGCGTCAACGGCGCTCCGGATCGGTCAAACAATTTCACGCTCGACGGGGCCGTTCTGCAGAACCAGTTTGCTCGCAACCCCAGTTCGGAGGGCGGTACCACACTTGGCGTGGAAGGAATCAAGGAATACAGAGTCATCACCACGAATTTTCAGGCTGAGTATGGCGTAACCATGGGTAGCCAGACCGTGATGGTGAGCGCGAACGGAACGAATCAGTTTCACGGCGATGTCTTCTATTTCATGCGCAACGCCGCTTTGGATGCCAAGAATTTCTTCGATAATCCCAATAGCCCTACACCTCAATTTCAGAAGAACAACTTCGGTGGCACTTTCGGCGGACCCATTAAGAAAGACAAAACTTTTTTGTTCGTAGTTTACGAAGGATTGAGACAGAACCTGGGAGTCACAAACACTCTCAATGTGCCTTCCATAGGTTGCCGTGTTGCGGCTGGCGCGACGATCACGCAGGGGACCAATTACACTACGCAATGTCCGGAATTGACCACACCCTCGGTAACGATGGACGCGGGGATCCAGCCTTTCGTCGCGCTTTACCCCACACCTAATTTGCCCGCTCCAGGAAAGTGCGCTACCCCTGCCGATCTGCCCTGCCAGCCTCCCCAGTACGGATTCGCAAGCACGAGTACTGCTCATGAGAGCTTTGGCCAGATCCGCTTTGATCACAATTTTTCGACATCGAATTCATTCTTCGCCCGCTACACGGTCGACGACGACGCGCTTGATAACGCGCCGTCTCAGAACGCTCCCTATTTCAGGTCGGGTACGAATCAGCGCAACCAGTACATTACTTTGTCAGAAAGCCATATCTTCTCAACCCAATTGCTGAACACCGCCCGCTTCTCTTTCAGCCGGACAAAATTCGCATCGCTCGGAATACTCCAGAGTTTGCCTGCTAATCCCCCGATTATTCCGGGATTCCCGGTGGGCGAAATCCAGGTCGGTGGCTATGACCAGTTGGGTCCCGCCGAACCACTTTCGTACGGCGCCCAGAATATTTATACGTTGAGTGACGACATCAATTTCACGCATGGCAAGCATGCGTTCAAGTTTGGGACTTCTCTCATGCGCTGGAACGAAGGAACGCAGGCTGCAAATTCGCAAAACGGCTTCCTTTCTTTTCCCTCCCCCGATCAGCTCTTTGCCAGCACCCCCAGCCTTGTTGAATTCGAGCCTCTTACCGCAAACGAGAACCGGTACTACATCTATGACACCCTGGGATTCTATGGCCAGGACGACTGGAGGATGAATTCGCGGGTGACCTGGAATTTGGGCTTGCGCTACGAGTTCATGACCACTCCAGCGGAATTAAACGGAAGGTCGTCCAGGCTTCTGAATGACTTGACCGATCCGTTTACGATTGGGCCGACCCTGCAAAATAACTCCTTGCGTGACTTCAGCCCCCGCATCGGAGTTGCATGGGATGTGTTTGGAAACGGAAAGACGGCTGTCCGCGCCGGCTTCGGCATCTACTATGACATCGGGAATATCGGGACAACCCTAAAACAGGATTCCATTGGAAACCCGCCATTCGCCGGATTGACGGACATCTTTAGCGCCGGCACTGCACATGTAGACGTGCCCCTGACTCCCGCTATTCTGAATACGCAATCGAACATCACTCCACAGTTCGTGGACTACCACAGCAAGAGCCCGTACATGATTCAGTACAATCTGAGCATTGAGCAACAGTTGCCCTGGGGCATGGGGCTTGGAGTGGCCTACGTCGGCAACCGCGGCGTCCACCTGTTCACCATCAGGGACTCAAACCCGATCGCCCCGACCTCCACCGGACCCTGCGGAGACCCTTCGAGCAATTGCGTTAACGGCGTGGTTCCGTTCTGGGATATGGGCTCCCCTAATTACCATCCCATTAATCCGAATATGCCCAGCACAATTAATATTGCAACCGCCGCCGATTCCAATTACAACGGCATGCAAGTGGTGGTAAACAAGCGTGTCAGCCGCGGCTTGGAATTCCAGGTGGCCTACACCTACAGCAAAGTGATGGATGATACGCAGGGACAGGCGAACGTCGCCGACTGTTTCACTTCGTTTGGCTTACAGGGAACTTATCCCCTGGACCAGCACATTGATAAAGGCCCTGCATGCTTCGACTCCACGCACAACCTGGAAGCCAGCGTGGTTTATCATTTGCCGAATATTGGATCCCAAAACGGGTTTCTCTCTAAGGCATCGAACGGCTGGTGGATCAGCAGCATTGTAAGCAAGCAGAGCGGCTATCCAGTCACGCCGCTGGTATTCGTCAATCGTTCAAATTCCGGGGTCTTGCAGGGACAAAGCGATTGGGTCGTTGAGAATACCCCGGCATTGATTGCCGCCCACCCCTGCAACGCGCTGAATCCGTGCGCCTACACTCCGATTCCCTTCAACAAAAATACGGTCGTGACTGGAGATATTAATAATTATTTCAATCCAGACATGTTCTCGATGGCTCCCGAGTTCCCCAGCCCCGAGGGAGGCGGTAATTTCGTCGGTCAACTCGGCAATGCTGGGCGCAACATCCTGCGCGGGCCGGGGTCAAGTGATTGGAACTTTTCGCTGGTGAAGGACACCAAAGTGAAATTCCTTGGAGAAGGCGGCTCGGTGCAATTTCGCGCCGAATTTTTCAATGTCCTGAACCATCCAACCTTCAAGTTCGGTTTCCTGGCGCCTATTTTGTTCGTAGGTCTTCCTTCAGACACAGGCCCGTTCTCAGAAAAGCCGAGAGCAACCAACTCACAGATCCGAACCACCGATGGCGATCCGCGCCAGATCCAGTTTGCAATCAAAGTCCTTTTCTGAGATTGCCGCTATGGCAGAGGGTTTCGCGAGTGGCAATGCGACGCTCGTGGATTGGCCAGAAGCGCCCTAAATAAAGAAGGAATCGTGAAATCAACGGGGAAATATCTAAGCCCGGCAAGGTGTGTTGTTTTCTTTGCCACTTTCTGTCAAGGCGCAACGATCAACAGCAAAGTGAAGGGTCCGGACGGAGGACCCTTCCAGAGCCCGTTCATCCAAACACAAAACAAGAATACGAAAGTTATATACATCGCCCTTTCGAACTTGGACCGGCCTTATCGCGTGCAGAATTTAACGAAGAATAGCAGTTGTACGCAGCTTTAAGAGCTCGAACACAAATACCAGCAGGGCAGATTCAAACCCGGCGGGATCAAACGCTTGCCTCCGGCTGCAAACAGCGGGTGAAGAACCATTTGATTGAGGGCGAGAAGATGTCAAACGGCATTTCGGTCGAAGTGAGATTTTGGATTGACACTCATTTGAATTTGGTGCTATAGCCGTCGCTTAGTTTTCCCTGACCTGATCGAGAATCTCTTTCAACGAGTTGTTAGTCGTGATCCTCATTTACCAGGCCGTTGCTGAAGTGGTGTCTGTCGGTCGAAGGCCAGATTCAGGGTGAGGGGTACCATGCGGAACATCTTTGTCGCGCCGGGCGCCGCGCTGATTGCGGCTCTGGCTTTTTCATCTGTCTTATGCGGGCAGTCTCCCGAACGGCCGGCCACGACAAAGTCGCCCGCAGCCTCGAGCCAGGTGCCGGACTTGTCCGGAGTCTGGCGACGGCGCGCCCCTGCCAGCGAGAGCGCCTACTCTGGCTTCGCCTTCAGCAAAGATGAACCTCCCATGACACCCTGGGCGGAGGCCAAATACCACGAAGCCAAACCAACCTTTGGGCCCAAGGCCGTCGCGGTGGAAGATTCCAATTCTCCGGATTACAACTGCTTGCCGCCGGGTGTGCCCTACATCTATTTCCGGCCGCACCCCGTCGAGATCATTCAGGGCACGGGCCGCGTGATCATGTTTTTCGAATACGATCACTTCGTGCGCGAAATTTTCACTGACGGGCGCCCGCACCCGGATCCCCTCGATCCATCGTGGATGGGGCACGCGATCGGCCACTATGAAGGAGATACGCTCGTAGTCGACACCGTTGGCTTCAACGACAAGACGTGGCTCGACCGAATCGGGCATCCGCACAGCGATCAATTGCACCTCGTGGAGCGCATCCGGCGCTTGAATCACGACGCACTGCAGGACGACCTCACAATTGAAGATCCGAAAGCTTACACCAAGCCATGGAGTGCGAAGATCGTGTTCCAGCTTCGATCGGACTGGGACATTGGGGAATTCATCTGCGAGGAGATGATGTATGCGGGACATAAGTAAACGGAGCGAAGTGATGAAATTCGTCGCGGAGAAGCTCAACACCAGTGACCTGACATCGATCTTGGCACGCCTCGCGTTGCTGTAATCGCAAATCGTCCCGCAAACCGGCTCCGGAAAAAAATGAACTTGCGGCGTTCCTGGGAGTGAACCGGTATACGGTTGAAGTATGCTACACTCTCGCCAAGCAAGCATTTCTATACGAACAGGGCTTCCTTTAACGGGCTGCGGGCGATCCAAGCGAACGCGGTCTAGAAAACCGGCTTCGGAGGCTTTTCCATGAAACACAAACTCGAGATCCCGCCCGCGGTTCTTGTTGGCCTTCTAATGCTTGCCGTTCCCACGTTCGCTCACCACGGTACCGCGGGTGACGATACTTCGAAAGTTGTTACGGTCAAGGGAACGGTAACCGATTTCCAGTACATCAACCCTCACGTGCAGATCTACGTCGAGGTGAAAGACGCCCAGGGCAACGTGGACACATGGAATGGCGAAGCGTCGAACGCGCTCGTTCTGCACCGCGCGGGCTGGAATAGCAAGATCATCAAGGTCGGTGACCAAATCACTTTGAACGGATACGCGTCCAAGAATAAAGCGACAAGCCTGCGGCTGACGAGCGTCGTCCTCCCGGATGGCAAGCATCTCGAAACCTTCCCTCGCATCGAGTGAGGCGCGGAGAGAATTGCAAGGCGCGCAGGGGGTCCTGAGAAGAGCGGATTGTTTGGACCGATCAAGTCGCGCGGCAGCGAGCCTCTCGCGAGACTGTGCCGGGACCGGAAGTGTTGTAAAGCGTGGTGCAGTCCAGGACCGCCGGATGTTTCCGCGTAATAGCTATAATAGTCTTTACTTAAATAGTCATTATATTCGTTTGTTCGCTCCGGGGTCCTGCGATACCTGAATTGGCCCACATTTACAACCCCCCATGCTCACCCCGGTCAGTTGGGGGCAAAGCAGTAAAACAAGCCCACGCCGTGTGAGAATGTCAGATCCTCCTGGCTGCAGCCGCGCGTGGGGTTCGATGAATTCCACGATCCATTGCCGCCTCCGTTGCGGTCGGAAAGCCCGATCTGCGCTGCCGGCCCCGTGTTGGCCTGGATGGACTGTGAGTTCCCCGCGGCGCTGCTCGTCCAATTGTTGCAGGTGTGATCCTTGTTATCGGTGTAGGCGCGGCCGTCCGTTTGCGAGCCGGTCAGCACTTCGTGCCGGTTGGAATTCGGATGTTGGGAGGCATAGTCCCAGGTACGGTCTTGCGGGTCCGGATTGTCGTTCAGTCCGGGGACGATTTCGCCCTTCTCGGTGAGCGCCGTCAGCTTGGTAATATTGTTGCCGAGACGCGCGAGTTCCAGTGTGTCACCGTGAAGGTCGGCGAGGTCGTGGGCGATCATGTCGCCTTTGGCGTTGTACCAGGGGCCTTGGCCGATGCGGTCACGCGCATTGATTGCGGGCTGATCGCCGCGCGCCTGTGTGCTCATGTAGGCGTGCCAGGTGTGGTTGCCGGCGCCAGCCGCGGTAGCGAGCGCCTGGCAGTGCGCGTCCGCTCCGGCCAGGCCACCCAGATCGCCCCCTTTGCCGATATTCACGCTGGTTACGAAGAAAGTCATGGAATGCTGTTGGGCGCGCACCTGGTACGCCAAAGACGAGAAGTACGAGCCGAACAGCACCGACACGGTGAAGACCGCCGCAACAGAATACCTTCGAAATACTCGGGCTCGCCTGTCGTCACGTGACATGGATTTTCTCCCCCTTCTCAACCGCATCGCGCTACCCGGGACGTGGGAACTTCGCCAAAAATATTGCTCTCACTTCACCGGGACAAACCTCTGCACGCGTTCGCCGGCCTGCACTTCGCCGGTATAAATATTACCTTTCGAATCCGTTGCGATCATGTGAAGTCCGTGGAACTGCCCGCCATAATCGCCGGCGCTGCCGATTCGGCCCAACACTTTTCCGTCCTCCCGGTCGAGGATCCAGATGGTGTTATTCGAAATATCCGAAATCAACAAGAAGCGCTGCTTGGGATCGGCCGAAAGAGCCACGCCGCCGGCAGAGCCGCGATTGCCTGTCTCCGTGGCCAGGAGGAACTCCTTGACGAACTTGCCTTCCTTGGTGGTGACATCGATGCGGTTGGCCCCCCGGTCGGCTGCGTAGACCAATCCATCGTTGGATATATTCAGCGTGAGGTGGTTCCGGAACTCCTTGGGCTCCGGCCCGCCGGGAGTGTAGGCGCGGTCTTTATCTTCGGTGGTGATTTCCGACAGCGGATGCCCATAGGCGCCCCAGCCTCTTTTGAACGCGAAGGTGTCCATGTCAAACACCATCACGCGACCGCCCAGATAACTGTCCGCGCAGTAGATCTCGTGAGCCGGCTCGTCCAGCCGAACTTCTTCGATCTGACCCACGATCATCGGCGTGGTCGGGGGATACTTGGCGCGAAACGCCGCGATGGCCGCCGCGCGAGCTGCTGGATCGAGATTGCCGCCTCGGCCTCCCGCTGCATTCCGTGCCGCCGCGGTCGGACCGGCGCCTCCCGGAGCCGCAGCGCCCGCTGCGGCATCAGGAGCGCCTTCACCTCCACCGCCCGGCTGGCTCTCCGGTACGCGGGGTATTTCAGCGAGAAGCTTGCCGGTCTTCGGATCGTATTTGCGGACGGTGTTCATCTTGTTGACAGAGTTTCCGATGTACACGAAGCCTTTGCTGTCCACCGCCATGCCGTGCCCTTCCGGCGGGTCGAAAGAACCGATGACCTTGCCGTCCTTGTCGATGTGGATCATCGCCGGCGGCGCGACGCAGCATTCGGCGGTGGGCGGATTTAGCGCTGCGTAGTTCTGAGTGGCGTCGATATCATACGGACGATTCAATATCCAGACGTTGTCATCCTTATCCACGGCCAACCCGGTGACGCCCATCATCCACCACTTGTTGGGCAGGGGCAATTTTGGCCAGTCGGGATCGAACTTATAGTGGGGCGCAGCTTGCGCCAGCGAAAATGATGGCAGCGCCAGCACGCCGCACAGCGCGAGTGGGATTGCCAGTACTTTTTTCAACAGCCTCGAATCGTCAGGCATCGGTTGATTCCCTACTCTTGAGGTCTTGAGCTGCCCGGGGCAGCTTTGGCATCGGTGGGCAACGCAGTCATAAGGGGAGAGGCCTGGATCGTATTGTGATAGCTCTCCTCCATCATCCAGAATCCGTTATGGTTCCCGAACACGCGGCTCGACCAGTACGCTTTGCCGCCATAGGTCGGCTGCAGCATGATGGACACGACCGCGTCTCCGAAATCCCACTGGCGCATCCACAACACCGGTGCTACTCCAACCGGTGGACGGTTACGAACCGCCGGGTCTGCCATGGCCCTGGCTGTCGCGGCCACGCGCTCGGACTTCGGAGGTTGAACGCCATTTTCCGAATGGACTGCGCGAAGCTCTTCGCCCAGGTGCGCGTCGTGATGCCCGGTGCCGGACTCCTGATCCAGCCATCCATCGAGAGCGGCTTTCTCGTTTGCCGTAAGCGCCTGGTACGGGATCTGCTGGCATGGATTGACGCAAGGTACTGCGAAGTTAGGTCTTACTTCACGCCCTGCCAGGGATGGGTCCACGGTGATCTCGTTGGTGTGAAGCAACCGCCATCCCGCGGGGCGCTCCACCCAAAAGTGAGCGACATAGTTGTTTCCCACATTTTCCTGAATCCAAACGACTTTTCCGTATTTGTGCTCGGTGATTTTCGCCACACTGGCGTCGGGTACCAGCGGTTTGATCCCGGCCTGCAAAGCATCATCCTTCGCCCACATGATGCCTTTTGAATCGATCCAGGAAAAATCCTGGTCGAGGAGTTTCTCGGCAGCGACTCGATCGCCTTTTTGCAGGGCCTGCACAAGGGCGCGGTCGGCCTGAACGACCGGATCATCGGCGGCGGCAATGGGGCCGCATGTTACCAACGCCAGAAGCACGCCGCCAAACAGGAGTCCGACGGACAGCGCAATCGCAATCCACCTTTTCATAGCGGTCTCCCCTTGTTCCAAGTTGTTAATTCCAACGAGGAAAAAATTTTGCTGCCGGCAGCTTCACCTGTGTTTCCGTCCCTTCAGACTTTGGCCGGGTGTAATCTACACCTGAATCTTATTGATCCGCAATACGCCATACCGGCTTGCGAGTGCGAGGGGCAAGTTAAAGGATTCGTACGTGAAACCGCGGCCAAGCCGGAATCCTTGCAGGTGAAATTGCAGATGCAAATAATTCGTGCGGATCTCCACTAATTTCCATTCCAGCGGTGAATTCCGCGCCGCGTTCCCGGATAGATAGCGACTGCAAGGCGTGCTAGACTTGAGGCCGATTCCGCAGTGAAGTTGTTTGTGCGCGTGATTCCACGCACGATAATCTGGATGGATGGCCGCTGGCAATGCGAAAAGGCTGTGGGAGAGAAGTCGAAAGGTGGGCTGTCATTCATTGTGCCCTTGCTGCAGCTGTCGCAGCCGGTTCCCGCTGAGTTAACAGTATGGCATCCATCGAAAATTTGACCGATCAAACGAAGTTAGTCGCGATGGGGGAATAATGTCGACGCGACTTGATCCTGTCCCGGGTGAGTTGCGCAGCTGCGTCTCCGACCTCTCGCACCGGAAGATGTGGATCTATTGGACTGATTTCCTGGCCTCCCTCTCTGCAGGTTATTTGGCCTATGCGCTCTTTCCTTTGGCTCGGCCTCTCACGTTAAGGGCAGCGATCGCGTTCATTGTTTCGGTCTTGGCTCTCTATCGAGCCGTGATATTTATCCACGAGATTGCGCACATGCAGAGGAGCGAGTTCTTTGCATTCCGGTTGGTTTGGAACGTCCTTTGCGGCATACCGCTGCTGGTGCCCTCGTTCCTGTACGACATGCACTATCAGCATCACTCGCGCCAAACGTATGGGTCGGCGGAGGATGGTGAATATCTGTCTTTCGCGCGTCTACCCCGCCGGACTTCTGTTCTCTATGTCCTCGCGTCGTTTTTGGCGGCTCCTGTGCTGGTGGCCCGCTTTCTGGTACTGGCCCCCCTTCGCTGGATTTTCCCGCCGCTAAATCGCTTTGTCTTGACGCGGGCGTCGGCGCTAGCGATCGATGGTGAATATGTACGGCCACTAAAACCCGGCCGGACACCCTGGCCATGGCTTTTGCAGGAAGCAACCTGTTTCGCCTGGTGCGCATTACTTGGCGCTCTGGCGCTCAGTGGGCATCTTCCGGTTGGCAGGCTGGTAGAGGCGGCAGCGGTGGTCACTGCGATCGTGCTTGTCAATTCTGTAAGGACGCTCGGAGCTCATGGATATCGTGGGGCGGGTGAACCGATGTCCTTTGCCGAGCAGGTGCGGGACTCGAATGACTATCCTGGCGTTCTAGCCGAACTTTGGGCTCCAGTAGGCCTGCGCTTTCACGCCATGCATCACTTGTTTCCGCAGTTGCCTTATCACGCGCTGCCGGAAGCGCGCAGGCGAATGCTTGCCTGGTCTGAGCCGCAAAATCCGATTCGCGAGTCCGCTCGCGGCTCGTTATTCAGCGCGCTGCGCGAGCTGATGCGAAAACACAGGGTCGCCGCGTAGATTTCATTGCAAAAAAGAGCCGCGAGTTCCGCACTTATCCCCGCTGTTTTGCCCAAAAATCGACCGAAAATATGGTAGGCCCGTGCGCCGCTGCGCGAAACGAAATTCAAGCTCGCCAATTGCCACAAACTTTTTATCTATTTTCGATGGGAGAGCGCTGCAGCCGTTGGTGGGGATCTGCGAATACACGCGGAAATGACTGGCGATTCGTGCAGCGAGAAGATTGATAAGCAATGAGGTGATCGAGACGCCGGCGGATATGATGTTGTGGCGAGGAATCCTGGAAAATATCCGATGGGATAACGGCCCGGAGTTCGTTGCAAAGGAATTGCGGAACCGGCAGGGGAACCTGGGACGGGGGCAAAATCCACACGCTCTCACGCTTCGCAGTTCAAGAATTCCCTCA
>Ga0210396_10000246_pt1 | contig 81957 bp, 71 predicted proteins | sample IncBWH17OmetaG_FD_155466 | JGI IMG/M metagenome (GOLD analysis project Ga0210396, IMG submission 155466) | Forest soil microbial communities from Barre Woods Harvard Forest LTER site, Petersham, Massachusetts, United States - Inc-BW-H-17-O ... | reverse complement strand
CAGTCTAATTAGGTCGTCGCCGGTAAGAAGGCGGACTGGGTGTACCTGTTCTTCGGGCGTCTCTGCTAGAAAACGATGCATGAATTCGTAGTTTTCCAGGTTGCGATGGCTGGACATGCAATCGAGCCGGTGCAATTCCAGATGCTCCTCAAAGCGGTCGAGGCGTGCAAAACGCTTCAACGTCGCGGGCTTCATCTGCGGCACGTCCTTGAAGCGCAGATGATTTGCGACCAGCGCGGCGATTTGCTCCCTATCCGCGTTTGAAAAGCGCAGCCGCCGGCAAATCTCCTCAGCCATGCGCGTGCCCACCTCCACGTGACGGTCGAAGCGAATCCGACCATTCGGCCCCGCTGGTGGCGCAAAAGTTGGCGGCTTGCCGACGTCATGCAGCAGCACTCCCCACGCCAGCGTGTGAGAGCAGCCCGGCTTCAGCCCTTCGAGCATCATTCGCGTGTGAATCCACACGTCGCCTTCGGGATGAAATTGCGGCGGCTGCTCGACTCCCTTCATCTGCGCAATTTCGGGAAGCAGTTCCGGCAGCAAACGCGTTTCATCGAGCAATTCAAACCCGCGGCGCGCGGAGCCTTCGGTAAGCAGCTTGGTCAGTTCGTCGCGCAGCCGCTCGGCGGAAACCTGCACAACCTCGGGCGCGAGCCGCTGAATTGCGCCGCAGGTCTCGGGCTCGATGGTATAGCCAAATCGCGCCGCAAACCGCACGGCGCGCAGCATCCTGAGCTTGTCTTCGCGGAACCGCGCTTCGGGCCGGCCGATGGCGCGAATGATTCCGGCGTGCAAATCGTCGCGTCCGCCGACGTAGTCGAGAACTTCGTTCGTCTTCGGGTCAAGGAGCAACCCGTTGATGGTGAAGTCTCGCCGCTTTACGTCTTCTTCGGTCGATTTCGTGTAGAGCACCGCGTCCGGATGGCGCCCATCGGAATAACCCACATCCGACCGGAATGTTGCAACTTCCACTTGCAGATTATTCACCTCGCTCGATTCAGCGATGACAACCACAACGCCAAACTGCGCTCCCACGGTTAGACTATTCGGAAATATCTCTTCCACGCGATCGGGCGTAGCGTCCGTGGCGACGTCATAGTCAGCAGGCGCGCGGCCCAGCAGAATATCCCGCACACATCCGCCCACGAGATAAGCCTGGTAGCCTGCGCCGCGAAGGGCGCTGCAAATTTGCTCCGCGAATTCACGAGCGGTCATCACGCGATTATGCGGGAAACGCGGCTGCCTTGGAAGTTTGGCGATTGGCGCCGCGTGAACCACCGCGGCCACTGCGGCGAGGTTAGCGATGCTTACGCCAGCACTCTGAGCACTAATGCGGTGATGTCGTCATGCTGGCGCGCGAAGCCCACGAAAGCGTTCACGTCGCCCATGACGCGATTCAGAATCGCCGCGGCAGTCCCGGTCGGTAGAGACGCAATTGCGGGAATGATCCGCGCTTCCCCGAACTCATCGCCCTTTTCGTTCACCGCCTCGGCAACGCCATCGGTGAAGATGAAAAGCAGATCGCCCGGTTGAAGCTGCACGCTCCCGGAAGCATACGCGACCTCGGAATCCGTAAAAAGCGGCAGACCGAAAGGAGGCCCGCCAGTTGAAAGCCGTTCGATTTGTCCCGACGCACGGCGCAGGATTGGATCATTGTGTCCCGCGTTGACGTAGCGCATCGTCCGCGTTTCTGAATCCATCTCCGCGAGAAATGCGGTGGTAAAGCGTCGTCCGTCCTGGCTGTGCGCGCGAGCATAGCGGTCGAGCCCGGTCACAATCTCTTCGAGCGACGCCTGCGTCGCCGATAGCGCTCGCAGGCCCGATTGAAATGTGGCCATCAGTAGCGCCGCCGGCACGCTTTTCCCGGCAACGTCGGCGACGACGATCATTAGAGACGGCCGCTTGGACCCGGCGTCGGGCATGGTCCGCACGAACGCATCATAATAATCGCCGGCCACCGTGTTCTGCGGCCGCGTAGCGAACGCAATGTCCACGCCCGGAACCTGCGGCGGTTGGTTCGGCACCAGCCACTGCTGAATTTCGCGCGCGATCTCGAGGTCGCGCTTCATGGTTACGCGATCTCCCAGTTCCAGAGCCAGCAGGACAAAAAGAATTGTCGTGCCTATCCAAGCAATCCCCAGATCGAACTCGGCGCCATTTTTCAATCGCACGGTAGGATTAAACACAAGCAGGATGACCGCTATGAGCAGCAGCACCCGGCGTGATGGCGAAAGCTTCATCAGCAACGCCTGGAAAAGCGCCCACGCCGAGCGCAGCACGCGTTTGAATTTCGATTTCTCGCGCTCAATGGTTTCCCAGTCGACGTCCTTGGAATAAAGTCCGTAGCCGGCCCGAGCCTCCGATTTGAATTGCCCCCAGAGTTCGTTGAGTTGAAAACCTTCGGTTACGCGGTCCCAGAAGCTGCGGATGCGCTGGCGCCTGTTCTGACGAACTTCCGGCGCAGGAATTTGAACGGTAGACATGGAGACGAGATTATAGGGCAAGGAGCGGAAATTTACAGGAGTGCCCGGCTGACATGCACCGGCAGTCGCCTATTTGCGTTCATCGCGAACGGGAAGCGAGCCGCCAAATTGCACTTTGGAAAAGCCGAAGCGGTCGCGCAGCCGGTCGGTGGCCTGCGCCAATCGTTCCAGTTTTTCGCGGCGCTCGGGATCGAGCAAGTCGATTTGCGCCGAGCCCGCGGAAAATGAAGTGAATGCAACGCCGACAAGCCGTAGCATCGCCTGGCCGTCCCACGCGCGATGGAAAAGTTCACTCACCGCCTTCAGAAATACGGCGTCGAGGTCCGAAGGCTCGGCCAGCGTATGGCTGCGCGTGATGGTGGTGAAATTCGCATAACGCAGCGTCAGGGTGACGGTGCGCGCGTGCAGCCCGGCGTCGCGCATGCGCTTCGACGCTTTCTGGCAAAGGAAACTGACCGTCGATTCGAGCGCGTCGCGATCTCGCGTGTCTTCGCCGAAAGTCTGATTGTGTGAAATGGATTTCGGTTCGGCATCGACGAAGAATTCGTAGGAATCGATTCCGCGCGCCTTGCGAAAAAGGGCCGTGCCCCACTGGCCGAAGGTAGATTCCAGCCACTCGAGCGGAACTGCCTGCAATTGCGCGATCGTTTCGATGCCCAGGGCGCGAAGCGCCGCATCCGTCACTTTGCCGATTCCGGGAACGCGTCGCACTGCCAGCGGTGCCAGGAACGCCGGTTCGCTTCCGGCCGGGATCCAGACCAGTCCTTGCGGCTTCGCTTGCTCGCTCGCGATTTTTGCCACCAAGCGCGTGGCCCCCAGTCCACCCGAACACGGCAAACTCGTCGTCGCCGTAATTTCTCGCAGCAGCTTGTGCGCAGCCGCGAGCGGTGGCCCCAGTAAACGCTCGGTACCGGCAAGATCCAGATAGGCCTCGTCGATCGAAGCCATTTCCACGATCGGTGAATACTTGCCCAGAATTGTCGCGACGCGATCGCTCCATGGCCCGTAGAGTTCGTGATGGCTATCGAGGAAAATTGCGTGCGGGCACAATTTCGCGGCAGTGCGCAGCGCCATCGCCGAATGCACGCCGAATTTTCGTGCTTCGTAACTCGCGGACGTCACTACGCCGCGCTGGTCGCGCTGCCCGCCGACGATCACCGCTTCTTTGCGCAATTCCGGGCGCGCCAGCAATTCAACCGACACAAAAAACGCGTCCATATCAATGTGCAGAATGGAGGCGGAGGAATCCGCGGCGGGGGCCAGCGGTGCGCCGTGCTTCGCTCGAAATTGCGCCAGCTTGGGCATGGCAGAACTGAGCTTAAATCAGGTGCTCTGCTCGGGAAATCATTGTTTTGGCTTTGCTATCGCGCGCGCTCGGCGGCGAGGACGCGTGGAATTCCGGCCAAATCCATGGTAATGGAAACTTTTGTCCATCCGGACTGCTCGTCAAAAATCCCGCGAACGTAGTCCGCGGAATCATGGCCCAGTTCGAGGGCGAGTATTCCATGGTCACGCAGCAACTCGCGCGCCTGTTCGATGAGCCGCCCGTAAATTTCAACGCCCGTGCGCCCGCCGAAAAGCGCCTGATGCGGTTCATGGTCGCGGACTTCGCGCTGTAGTTGCGCCGCCTCTTCGAGCGCAACATAGGGAGGGTTGCTGACAATGAGATCGAAACGCGTTTCGTGCGGCGCCGAAGCGGTCACAGTATGGCGTGCCCTTGCCGCTGATTGATTGGAGTTTTGCACAGCGTCAAGCAGATCGCACTCCAAAAAATGGACGCGGTCGGCGACGCCGTGACGCGCCGCGTTCCGCCGCGCGATCTTGAGCGCCGGCTCGGAAATATCCGTCGCATACACATCCGCGTGGGGCAATTCGTAGGCGAGGGCGACGGCCAGGCATCCGGAACCCGTGCCAACGTCAGCCACTCGCAATCTTTCGCGCGGCGCGCCGGTGTCCATGTGAATCTTAAGTCCGCGCTCGCCGAGTCGCGCCAGCGCCACTTCCATTACGTGCTCTGTTTCCGGGCGTGGGATCAGCACGGCGGGGGTCACTTCGAATTCCAGTGCCCAGAATTCCTGCTTCCCGGTGAGATATTGGGTCGGCTCGCCAGCGGCGCGTCGCGCAATCAGTGCGAAAAACTCCTCAGACTTAGCAGCATCGAGGGGTTCTTCCACGTGGGCGTACATCCACGCGCGATCGCGGCCCAGCGCGTGCATCAAGAGCAATTCGGTCGCAAGTGTGTGCGAAGGAGTGTCTGCCGCGCGCAGACGGGCCATACCTTCCCGCAGCGCGCCTCGAATGTCTATTTGATTTGCCACGGCGTTTTGAATGCGAACAAATTGGGAGTGTAACGCAACAATTCCACACGTCCGACAACGCGCAACAGTTACGCCTCGACCAATTCCTGCTTCAGGCGTTCGGACTCGAAATGCGCCGAGAGCGCGTCCACGATCGGACCGAGCTTGCCCTCCATCACTTGATCGAGCTGATGCAGCGTCAAGCCGATGCGATGATCGGACACGCGATTCTGCGGAAAATTGTACGTGCGAATTTTTTCCGAGCGGTCGCCGGTCTTGATCTGGTCACGCCGCTCCGCAGCGATGGCTTCGTGCTGCTTGGCCTGCTCCATCTCGTAGAGTCGCGCTCGCAAAACGCGCATGGCCTTGGCGCGATTCTTGATCTGCGATTTTTCGTCCTGCTGTGAAACCACCAAGCCGCTGGGAATATGCGTGATGCGCACGGCCGAATAAGTAGTGTTCACCGATTGCCCGCCGGGTCCCGACGAACAGAACGTGTCAATCCGCAGGTCTTTCGCCTCGATCTTGATGTCAATTTCGTCCGCTTCCGGAAGCACCGCAACAGTCGCGGCAGACGTGTGAATGCGCCCTTGTTGCTCGGTGGCCGGCACGCGCTGCACGCGATGCACGCCGCTCTCGTACTTCAGCTTGGAATAAACCTTGTTGCCCTGAATCGCCGCAACCACTTCTTTCATTCCGCCGATCGAAGAGGGCGAGCTTTCCAGAATTTCCACTTTCCAGCCTTGCGTTTCGGCGTAGCGCGAATACATCCGGAAAAGTTCGCCGGCAAACAGAGAAGCTTCATCGCCGCCCGTGCCCGCGCGAATTTCAACGATCACGTTCTTGTCGTCGTTCGGATCCTTCGGCAGCATCAGGTATTTCAGTTCGCGCTCGACGCTTTCCCGCCGCGCTTCCAGTTCGCGCTCTTCGTCGTGCGCCATCTGCTTCATGTCCGCGTCTTCCGCTTCCATCAGCAGTTGCTGCGTGCCTTGCAAGCCTTTTTCGATTTCCTTCCACTCGCGGTATTTGGCCACCATTTGGGCCATATCCGCGTGCGTCTTTGCGAGCTTCTGGAAACGCGCCGAATCGTTGTGCACTTCGGGCGAGGAAAGCTGCTGCGTCAGCTCTTCGTACTTCGACTCGATATTTTCGAGTTTTTCAAACAGCGTCAAGTTCGCCATGGTGATACCTCGCAAATGCAGAAAATTAAAGACGGAAATTTGGGAATTCGCGTATATCTATGCGGAACCGCAACCCCAAGCGGGGTCAAGAGGTATCCCTAATAGAACGCAGCAAACATTGCAGTAATCACTACCCTCATAATAGTGGCAAAGAACGACCATGTCAATTTGAGTCAGGGAACAACAACGAAGCCGTTTCCAATGTGTGGCAACGCACGTCCAGCCGGGTTATCCTGAGCGCCCTTGTTCCGTCTACGAAAATCTAGCACCTCCAAGGCCTTGGTGTTTCTTCTGCTCGTTTTTCCAGCCGCGCGGGCCTATGGGCAGGAAACTGTTTTCGATGTTCCCAGTGCGGACGTCTTGGACAAAGGAAAGGTCTACGGCGAATTAGATGGCACCGTGCGCCCCGTCGATCCTTTAGCCACGTTTACGCCGCGAGTCGTCGTGGGCATAGGACATCAAATCGAAATCGGAATGAATTTCGACGGGCTCAGTGCGCCCTCCTTGGACCAACTCGATATCTCTCCGACGGTGAAGTGGCGGCCCTGGAAGAGTGAAAGCGCGGGATGGTGCTTTTACGTCGGCGACGACCTGCTCTTTCCTGTCCGCCGGCGCACCTACAACGTCGGAAATTATTCTTACGCGGCCTTCGCGAAACAATGGGCACACGGCACGCGCGTCACATGGGGCGGATATGACTTCACACGATACGTTGTCGCCAGTGCCAATCGCGCCGGTGGACAGTTCACTTTCGAGCAGCGTGTGACCAATCGCCTGACGCTCGCGGCCGAGTGGTACACGGGAAAGCAAGCCGCCGGATATGTGAATCCCGGCGCCATCATAAGGGTCAATTCAAAGCTTACTCTGTACGCTGCCTATCAGATCGGCAACGCGGGCGTAACGACGGGCAATCACCAGTTCCTCTGGGAACTTGGTTACAATTTTAACTAGTCGCAGGTGGAAGGCTAAACGGGTGTAATGCCCAGCCTTTGCGCTAACAACGGTGTGTACTACGATGGGCCGCGACAATGAGTGACTCAGCAAATTCGCGCACCAACCAGCGCTCGAGCGACATGCTGTGGGGCTTCTGGTATCCCGCGCTACGTGCGGAACAGGTGCGGCGGCACCAGTTGGTCCGCGCGATGTTGCTCGACGTGCCGCTGGTGCTCGGTCGCGACGCCGCCGGAAAACCATTCGCGTTGCGCGACGTCTGCCCGCACCGCGCCTTTCCGCTTTCCTTCGGCCAATTCGATGGCAAAAATGTGGAATGTGCCTACCACGGCTGGCAATTCGATGCGCACACGGGCCAATGCCGCGCGATTCCTTCGCTCACCGAAGATTCCAAACTCAAATGCGATCGCATTTACGCAGGCAGCTTTCCGTGCGCGGAACGCGACGGCCACGTCTGGGCGTTCATGACCAATCCAGAAGGCCGTGGGCTCGATAACTTGCCTCCCGCGCCTCCCGAAGTGCCGACCTTCAGCGCGAGCTACAAAATCGCGCACCTCCATGCCGACCTGCCCTGCGGCGTCGACCAGGCCATCATCGGCCTGATGGATCCCGCGCACGGACCATTCGTGCATCAAGCCTGGTGGTGGCGCAGCCGCCACAGCATTCGCGACAAAGAGAAAAATTTTGAGCCCATCCCGAACGGCTTCCGCATGAGCCCGCACGCGCCCTCGGCCAATAGCGCGCCATACAAAATTCTGAAGTTTCTCACCGGCGAACCGGCCACCACGATGATTGATTTCGTTCTGCCCAATCAGCGCTTCGAACAAATTCGCGCCGGGCGTTACTGGCTTTCCAGCCGCACGACCGTGACGCCCGTCCGCCGCGATCTCTGCCGCCTGGATTTTTGCGCGGCCTGGAACATCCTGCCGTGGTTTCCGATCGTCTCCTTCATCATTAATGTATTTGGCCCGCGCTTCATCCGCCAAGATACCGAGGTGATCGAGAAGCAAGCGATGGGATTGCAATACGAAGACCGCATGATGCTGATTGACGACGCCGACCGCCAGGCGCGCTGGTATTTCGAACTGAAAGCCGCCTACCAGGAATCGCAACGCACCGGCGCGCCAATGCGCCATCCGATGTCCGGCCCAGTCACGCTCCGCTGGCGGTCGTAACGCTCGGTGGGGTGTCGCGGTTCGATCGCTTACCGCAGCCGGCTTAGGTCGAACGGCACGTGGATGTCCTGGCCGTCCGGCGTAATTACTTCGACCGTCGCGTCTGCGGTGTCAATCGTCTCGCCATCGAACTCAAGCCAAATTTTCCCGCCTACGGGCAGCGGCGGCGGCCCGTCGTCGCCCGACCACAGAGGATAGATCGCCGCTCCACGCACTGCTTTTGGGCGAATCTGTTTATCCTGAAGCAGCCGCACCTTGAAATCATTCCAGAAGTCCGGGTAAGGCGGCACGGTGAGCGAGACACCATCGGTGTGGACCAAAGGCGCCGGCGTGTAGGTATCTGTGAAGTAGAAGCATACCTCGACGCGAAACGCCATCGGCTTGCCGTCAAACTCATCGACGGCCTCCACGGAATTGTAATTGACGGCGCCCATGGACCGCCTCGCGACCTGGGAGTACGGCGTGTCTATGGTGACGTCCGAAACATACGGACCACTGTCGGGCGCCGGCAAATGCTTCGTATAGTCTGAGAAAAATGCGGCGGTCAGCTCGTCGTTCCGCGCGCCAATGAAGTAAGCGTCGCGAATATCTGTGGAAGATAGCGGATACTGGTACGCAAGAGCGGGGAGCGCAATCACCAAAGCGCTCGCCGCAACGATAATCATGGCAGCGACGATTGCGGTGGATGAGGTGACGAATGATGCGGCGGGACCAGACCGGGCGCGTAGTCTCATGGCGGTCTCCAGTGTGCTGCTGGTACAGACGCATAGCCGTAACGAATGGGTACATCGTCGTTCGCGAAGGTCCACCGCAACGTTAATCAGCGGACTCAATCGGCGATATTGCTTAGGAACGGATAATGATCCGCCGCACCCATGAAGAAGAGCATGGGAAACGAAAGCCAGAATCCCACACGTGATGCGATCAATCCCCAGCGCGCCAGCCGCTCCGCCTCTGGTGGCATAGGCGTGCCTTGCTCGACGCTCGCGCGCGTCCAGGCAATCAGCCGTTTCTGCACGCGCCACACCACGCCCCAGGTGTTCATCAGCATCAGAAATCCCAGCCCACCGCCGACGCTGATGCACAAATGCCCATTTGAAACTTGTGGCCCGCTATTCAAATCGAGCACGATCCACGATGCCGCCATCACGATCGCCGCGATTGCAATCGTTCGCACGAACGGATTATCGAGTATCCCTTTGCTCGGCAACTGGAACGGATAGATCAGCGCGTACGCCACCAGCCATACCAGCAGCCACCATCCGAACCAGCGCAGGGTCAGCGAGGGATTTCCGGAATTGTGCGCGTCGGCCGACAGAATCGTGAAGTAGTAGCGCAACCCCACGAGCACCGTGATCAGCGCCGACCAGCGGAACCAGCCCATCGCGCGCGTCATCATCACCGGATAGACCTTGCCGCGCACCGCCGCATCGAGCTGCTTCATCGTGGGAAAGCCGACCAGGTTGAAAAAGTAAAGCAGCCCAATCCAGATAATGCCAAAAATAAAATGCAACCAGCGAAGCAAGATCAGTTCCGTGGCAGAGCCTTGCGGAAAATGGAACTGTGGCTCCAGCGCCTGTGCGGCCATTGCAAGGAAAGAGGAACTCATAAAATTGCCTCCTACAGATTCGGGAAGAAGCATGTCGTCGCTACGCTATCGGAATCGGAAACAGCAAGTCAATCGCTTGAGTTACGCAAAACGCGCAATCTGTCGAGCGCCCATTGCGCGTGTTCCGCGATGATTTCGTCGGGCGATGTGGCGAGACGCTCGAGCAAGGCTGTTATGCGCGTGCGAGGTCCGGAATCTCGCGCTGCACGCGAATTTCCAAGCGCTACGCAAGCGTTGCGCACCAGCCCACGCCACTTCGCGCGCTTGATTGCGCTGCCGCGAAAAATCCTGCTGAATTCTTCCTGCGAAAGTGCGGCCAGCCACTCTAGCTTCGGCGCAAACAACGTTGCGCCATTTTCTATTTTCTCTTCTCCGCTTTCGCTTTTCGCCTCAACACGCCGCGGCTGAAATGCCGCGAGCTGGGTCACGGGCGACTTGCGATTCCACGGGCAGACGTCCTGGCAGATGTCGCAGCCCATCACTGCGTTGCCCATCGCCGGACGCAATTCCTCCGGAATCGCTTCGCGCAGCTCAATCGTGAGGTAAGAGATGCATTTTCGCGCATCCAGCACGTAGGGCGCGGCGAACGCCTGCGTGGGGCAAGCATCCAGGCACAACCTGCAGTTCCCGCACCAATCGGCAGCGGGCGGCTCGCCTGGTGCAAGCGAAGGCTCCAGTTCCAACGTAGTGACAATCACGCCGAGAAACAGCCACGAGCCAAGCTCCTCGTTGATCAGGCAGGTATTCTTCGCCAGCCAGCCAAGCCCCGCGTATTTTGCTGCCACGCGCTCGACGACCGGCCCGGTGTCCACGTAGGCACGCGCCTCGAACGGCTCGCGCCACTGTGCGCGCATCCGGGCCACCAGCGCGTTCAGCTTTTCGCGCAGCAGGTCGTGGTAATCGTCGCCCCACGCGTAACGCGAAATCCATCCGCGCGGCGAATCATCGATCTGCATCCCGGCCTGCTCGGTGGAATACGGCCGCGCGGAATTGTAATTTAGCGCCACGACGATCAGGCTTCGCGCTCCCTCCAGCACCGCTCGCGGATCGCAGCGCCGCGGGTCGCGAAGATAATCCATCTCGCCGGCATACCCGCGATCGAGCCACGCGGAGTAATTCGCCAACTCTTCGAACGCATCGGCCGGCGCCACGCCGCACAAGTCGAACCCCATCTCGCGCGCCTGCTCGCAAACCCATCGCGTCCCTGCATCCAAATCCATGCCGCAATGATGCCATCAACCGCGTATCTCAGGCGCACGGGCGCGCAACATTCCTTTCGTTGGCCTATCCTATAATCGGCTGTTACAATGCCCGCCATGGCCGATTGGCGGCAAATTCAGGCGCGTATTCGCAAAGCGAAGAACAGCGCTGACGCAAAAGCGAAGCTTTCCGAGCTGTATCAACGCACCCACGACGCGATGGTGGCCTGGGAGCTCGGGGTGGTCGAAGAGAAAGCCGAACGAAATGAGGACGCCGTGAAGTGGTTCACGATCGCCGCGGAACGTTTCCGCCGCGCGGACTGGAAGAAAAAAGCAGAAGAAGCGTTGACCCGCCTGGGCGCGCCGTTGCCCGCACCAGGAGCTAAGCCGAGCTCGGAACCGAATCTCCCCGCGCAACACGCAGATGAATCCGCATCGAGTCGTGCCAGCGCCGATTCCCACGATCCGGGCGAAGCGCAAGCGCGCCTCGCCCTGGGAGAAACTGGGTCGGAAGAGGTGTCCGACGAAGGCGAAACAGGCGCCGTGGGTTCCTCCGGAATAGAGTCTCACGAAACAGCCGGGCCAGCAGATGCGGGCAACGCGACGGGCAAGAAAAAACGTCGACGGGGTCGTCGCGGTGGCAGGGGCCGCAGGCGCAAAGGCGCACCTGCTCCTGGCTTGCCTTCGCAAGCCTTTACCAATCCCGGTTCGGTTTCCGCGGCGCCTTCTGCGGCAGCGCAATCACGCGCCCAGGCACCCCGCACACAAAGCCCGAGCCCCGCTCCTCGCGCTGAACCTTTCGAACCAGCGCCAGCCGCTTCAGCGGCGCAGCACCAGTCAGACCGCAGCGCGCGTAGCAACAAGGCGGAGGTCGAACCGTCCGCTCCCATGTTGCCTTCCGAACGCACGGCGCATGGACGCGCGGGCGATCCCGCCCTGGCTTCGCGCATGTCTAAGCTTGAGTCCATGCTGCGCAGGCTGGTTGCCAGCCCGCTGCATCGTCTCGACGAGCTTGAATCCGCGCCTGCAGGCCCGGGCGTGTTCCTGCTCTCTGATTCGGATCAGATCACTTCCTACTACGTGGAAGCTTGCCAGACGCTGCGCGTCGGCTTGGGAAATCTCGCGCGTGGCAGCGGACGCAGCGCCACGAAAGTTGCACGCGGTGGGCGTCCCGCCTTCGATAGCGGCCTGAAGACGAAACTCGCCGAGCATCTAGGCATCGGTGAAGCAAAAGTCTCGCAATACCTGAAAGACCACTGCGTAGTCCGCTGGATTCAGCTAGACGACGACGCCCCGCACCTCGCCCACTTCGCCATAGGCGTCTTACGCACGCCTCTGAACCTCGATTAGGCCGAGCGCTCTGGAGCCCGCCGCGGTGTTTCTCGCCGCGCTAACGGGGTGGGCGAAACGCGTTCTGCTGTAAGGCCGACTTCAAAGCAAAGTCGCCCCACACACAGCCGTCATCTTGTCGATGAGGAGTTGGTTTCAGGAAGGCACGTTCGCCCCAGGGGGCGCGTGTGTCATGCCATCAGAGTTGTTCGCGACTCAGGCTGGCTGCAACACGGACATTTTGATTCAGGCGCTGTGAGCATGGCGGCGGCCTCCGGCACCTTAGTACCCTCCCCGTTGCCTGCAGCGGGGTACCGTTTAACCCCGAAAAGGTACCTTTAGGCGCACCTTCCTAGACGCATTCCGGCAAACCATGCAAACTCTGGTACTGTAACCGTTTGCGGGCGGGCGCGTGCCCGCTGGGGTCCAGGGCTCCGGGGGATTCATCAGCCTAGTTGATTTACCAGCCTATTCAGAGGCGACGCTCGAAAGGGAAAGGTGCAATTATGCCGAGTTCGGTAGGCACGAAAGTTTGGAAGTCATTTGATTGGGCGCTGTGCAAGACCGCGGCGGTCACCTACAACACGATTCAATTCTTCAACAAGCATAACCCGAATCCTTCCTTCACCCCGAAATGGTCCGATAAGCCGCTGCTGAAGTCTTGGGAGAAGTCCAAGCCCACGCTCGGTTGGCCGCGCACTACGGATTCTCTTTGTCCGGATTGTGTGCGCGAAGCGCGCGATCTGATCCTGAACGGCACGAAGGACTGGACCGATTTGGTCCACGAAAAAGTCGGCGAAATCAAAGCACAGATCATTGAGCGCGACGGTCAGGTCTGGATGGTCAAGGAATGTCCCATCCATGGAAAGTACGAGGACCTGATGGCTGTGGACGCAAAGTTTCTGGAGTGGATCGAAAAGAATTTCCCCGGCCGCGACATCCCGGCGCATAACGACGAAGGCCTGCATCGTCACGGCTCCAGCACCGTACGCCATGGACGCGGCTCGGTCCTTACCGTGGACCTTACTAACCGCTGCAACATGATGTGCGATCCCTGCTTCATGGACGCGAACCAGGTCGGCTACGTCCACGAACTGAGCTGGGAGGAAATCCAGGAAATTCTGGAGAACGCCACCAAGATCAAGCCTCGCCGCCAGATGTCCGTGCAGTTCTCCGGCGGCGAACCAACCATGCATCCGCGTTTCCTCGATGCGGTGCGTTTCGCGCGCAAAGTCGGCTACAACAGCGTGCAGGCGGCCACCAACGGAATCGAATTCGCCAAGAGCAAGGAGTTCTGCAAACAGGCCTTCGAAGCCGGCATGCGTTACGCGTATCTGCAATTCGACGGCATCGGCAACGACGCCAACAGCCATCGCCAGGTGGGCAACCTGTTTGACGTGAAACTCCGCGCCATCGAGAACATGCACGAAGCCGGCATCGAAATCGTGCTGGTCACCACCATCGTCAACAACGTGAACAACGATCAAGTCGGCCCGATCGTGAAGTTCGCGATGGAAAACCCCAAGAAAATTTCCTTCGTCTCCTTCCAGCCCGTTTCATTCACAGGACGCGACGAGGAAATCACTCCCGAGCGCCGCATCCGCCAGCGCTATACGCTTTCGCACCTCGCGAAAGACGTCAGCGCGCAGGTGGGCAAAGTCGAGCCCACGCGCGATTGGTTCCCGATTTCCTTCATCAGCACGTTTGCAGGCTTTTCCGATCTCGTGCACGGTCCCGATTCGCAATGGGGTTCGCTCTCCTGCGGCTGCCACCCGAACTGCGGCGTCGGCACGGCGCTGATGATCAACAAGGAAACCAAAGAATGGGCGCCGGTTCCGCGCTTCCTCAATGCACAGGGATTGACCAAGGACGTTTTGGCAATCACCGACGCAGCCCGCAGCAAGAATTTTTCGAACTTCATGATGGCCCTGGCGCTGCTCAAGAATTACAGCCCCTTCCAGGCGCCGCCGAGTTTGCGATTGAAAGACCTGTGGATGAAGTTCGATAAGACCTGGGCGCTTTCGAAAAATGCCGATGTGAAGTACGGAAAGTCCAACCCGGATCGCACATACGAAGACGCTATCAAGCGCCGCACGGAAGATCCCTGGAACTTCCTTTTCATCGCTGGAATGTGGTTCCAGGATCTTTTCAATTACGATTTCCGCCGCACTGAAATGTGCATCATCCCCTACGCCACGCAGCAGGGCGAGATTTCCTTCTGCGCGTACAACACCGGTGTGGGCTGGCGCAAAATCATCGAGAACATGCACAAGAACGCCACCGTCGCGCAGTGGTACAAAGAGCACGGCAAACACGACATCTTCGCGAAGGGCAAGAAAGTCAATCTGGAGAGCTACGAGCACTCGCTGCGGATTGACTCCGAAGACGCCGCGCGCGTTCGCCACCTTGAGCACGATATCCCGCTGACGGCGGCCGAAGAGGACCGCATTCGCCGCAAGAAAGCGCTCGAAGAAGCCGCCAAGGTCCGGAAGATTTACGAAGAGCTGGTGCTGAAGAAGTCAAGTGAACCCGTCGTCCAGATTGGCTCGATGCAGCAGATTTTGAGCGCGGTCCCCGGCGCAAACGTCAAGCCAGTGCAAATCGCCCCAGCCAATGGCAACAGCAATGGCCACTCAAACGGCAATGGCGCTCCCAAGGTCGAGACGACCGAAGCGGAAGCCGCAGTAGCCGGCGACTAACGACAACCACCCCCGCAGGGTGAATATGTCCAACAGCCCCGGCCAAAACCGGGGCTTGCTTTTTATTTTCGAGATTTTCCTCTGCTACAATGGATTCGTTCGGAGGCGGGCGCTAACGAAGGTCTGTAACACCCAGCGCAGCCAGGCCTGCCTGGCGCAGGCAGGGATCTGCGTTTTCAGGATTCGAGGTAACCGCACATGCCGATTTACGAATACGTTTGCGATGATTGCAACGAGCGGTACGAGCGCATTGTGATGAACCAGAGCACGACCGTCACCTGTCCGAAATGCGCAAGCTCGAAACACACCATCCAGCTTTCCGTGTTTGCCGCGCCTGCCAACGGCGCCAAGACCACGCCTTCCGGGTTTACCGGAGGGGGCGGCGGGTGTTGCGGGGGCGGTGGCTGCGGCTGCCACTAAACCTGGCTGCTAATCAGCCTTCCCCAAATGGTGTGAAAACAACCACGTCGGCAGCTCCGGCTCCTTAAACGCTATATCCCACGCATTGTGGCCGATCCCTGGATATTCGGTATACTTCGGCGCGCCGCCCACCTGGCGCAATTCGGCCACCCACGTTCGCGCGCGGCTGACCGGCTCGACCGGGTCTTCCTCGCCCTGAAATATCCACACCGGCACTTTCGCAATGCGCGGAACCATGTAGGCATCGCCATATCCGCAGAGCGCAATCGCCGCCGCAAACCGCGTGGGTGCAATCGAAAGCGCTGCCCACACTCCTTCACCGCCCATGGACTGCCCGGCCACATACTCCCGCGCGCGATCGATGCTGTACTTTCCCTCGACTGTGTCTAGTATTTCCAGCGCCAGCCGTATCGAAACCGGTGGGGTGTTGGTGTGGGGACGAGCCCAGCCCTTGGCAGCGTCCACCTGTGGCGCCAGCACGAATGCGTGGTATTTCGCCTGATTTTCCTGCTTCGTCCAGACATGCGATCCCGCGAAATTCCCGCCCGAAAGCTGCGAAAAATTATCCGACCCATGACCGGCGGCGCCGTGCAGCCACAAAACAATCGGATATTTCCGGCTCGCATGGTAACCCGGCGGAACAAATAAGCGGTATTGCATCGCTTCGCCGCTAGGGCTGCGATAGGAGCCGGCGACAAAGCCCGCAACCGCTGCGTCAGGCGTTTGCTGCTGTGCTGAAGCAATTGCTGCGAACAGTAGAGGGATCGAAAGGAAAAGAAACACGGCAAGCGACCGCGGAAGATTATGCCTTGAACCAAAGCGCCCATGCTGCACGCCCGCATTCCTCGAGATTTTTCCGGTCAGCATCTGAAAATGCGTTCGCGCGCTCGCTTTCGACGTCAACAGTCCCCACCACGACCTGATCTCGCGGATCCAAAATCGGGATAATGATCTCCGAAAGCGTGCTCCCAAACGCAGTTAAATAGCGAGGATCGCTGCGCACATCGCCCACCACAACCGTTGCCTTGTGCTGAATGGACCAACTCGTCAGCCCCTTCGTCACCGGAAACGTGGGATAGGCAGGTGCGCCCGGCCCGCTCCACGCAATGATCGAAACCAACTCGGCGCTCACATCGTAAACTCCAACCCAGCGATACGGCCCGAGCGCGCGAATGGCATCAGCGATTTGCCGCGCCCGCTCGGCGCGCGCTTCGTGGCCCGATGCAAGGGAGCGAATCTCACTGAGTAGATCTTCCATCACTGTTGCCATTGCGATTGCGCGAATAGCCTCGCAGGTAGGCAGGCGGTTCCAGGCCGGCAATCAATCGCGGATCTGAGATCGGCACACCCGGCAGCACCTGCAACGGCAGCACGCCCGCCCAGATTGGCAGAGCGTAATCCGCTTCGTCGTCCTTCGGCGGACCCACGCGCACCTTCGCCGAAACTTCATCGAGCGGTAACGCCAGCACGGACGTCGCTTTCAACTCCGATTCCGTCGGCTCGCGAACATCTTTCCACCGGCCCGGCACCACGTGATTGGTGAACGCTTCGAGCGCACGCATCTTTTCTTCCGCGCGTTCGACGAGTGCCGCCCGCCCCAGCATCACCACCGACCGGTAATTCACCGAATGATGAAAGGCCGCGCGCGCCAGCACCAGCCCGTCCACTAGCGTCACCGTCACGCACACCTGCACGCCATCTGAAATCGTCCGCAGCATCCGGCTGGCCGACGAGCCATGGAGATAGAGCGTTTCATCCACGCGCGCGTAATTCGTGGGGATAACGAACGGCTGGCCGTCCACGACGAATCCAACGTGGCAAACGAACCCTTCATCCAATATCGAAAAAACAGTTTCGCGGTCGTACTTGCCGCGATCGGGCAGGCGCTGCACTTTCGTGCGCTTGGTGGGAGTGAATTGGCTCATGCCGTCGAGCGTATGTCCCGAAAGGCCCTCGCCGCAAGGGCCAATCTGGCCCAACGCTCGCTGTCCGGTGGGAGGCTTCGTAGTGGCGGTCTTCAGACTCAACCCCAGGCGCGACATCGATAGGGTCCGCCGCCGGTGAGCCGCTACAAATGACAGAAGTGATGGTTCACGGCTTGGCAGTGTCTGCGTTGGCCGCAGGTTTCCTCAGCGCCCTATGCACGACACGAAGGCCGATGTACGTCGCGTCCGGAGGGTGGTATCCGGCTTTGTTGTCCGACGGACGATCAGCGCTGCCGCCTTCCGCCTTGCCCGAACCATCCGCAGCGACCACCCACTCCGCAACATTTCCGCCGAGGTCGAAGATCAACTCCTCGCCTTCTTCACCCTCAGCCGCAAAACTTCCCACCTCCCGCAGCAGCGGTGCGTCCCCGGGCAATTCCTTGATCTTCTCTTCCAGCTTCTGCGCGTCCTCGGGGTTCACTGAATAGCCCGCCCAATAATCCAGCGTGTTCTCTCCGCTACGAGGCTTGTATGAGTCCATCACTTCGTTTTGATTCGGCAGCCGGTACGTTTCGCCCGTCAGGTCGCTCAGCCACTTGCAATATGCTTTCGCCTGCTCGAGCGTGATCGCGTTCGCCGGATAATTTTCCATACCGGCGGCAAATTTGTAGTCCTTGTCGAACGCCGCATACTGGGCGCGCGTCACCTCAAATCGTCCAATCTCGATGCTGCCGCGCTTCACTGTTTCCGGAATCAGCACGTCCGGCGCGGGATTCTCCGGAATCGAAGGCGGACGAAACGCCACGCCGTATAGCGCTCCCGATTTCTGAACATCGTTGCGCTTCAGCGCCACGTCCAGCGGCGAACCCTTTTTCAGCGCTTCGTTTTCCGGCTTACTTGTCTTGAACAAATACAGATCGAACCAAGCGTCCTCTTCATTCATCTTGCGCAACTGATAGGTCAGCTTCCGCGGCCCGTGCGCCTCGCCTGGAAACAGAACAAACTTCACCGGAGCTTTGCCGATCGAATATAGCGCGCGATAGTGCGTCCAGCCTTCTTCCGTCGGTACCTGGCGGTCAATCGTGCCAAAGAAAATCAAAGTCGGTGTCTTCACCTTGTCCATCTTGAAGAGCGGCGACTTCTCGAGATAAAGCTGCGGATCCTCCAGCGGCGTTTTCCCGAAATAATAGTTGTCAAACGACTCGCCGAAATCCACGTTGGCCCAATCGCTCAGCCATTCCACATCTCCCGCGCCCACTGAAGCGGCCTTGTAACGATCCGGATCCACTACGGTCAATTGAATCGACAAAATCGAACCATTCGACCATCCCTGTGCGCCGATCTTGTCCGGATCGACCAATCCCTTGCCGATCAAATTGTCCACGCCGCGCTGTATATCCGGAATTTCCAGCTCGTAATATTTTCCGCAGCAAATGGATTCCACCCACTTCAACCCGTAGCCCGTGCTGCCGTGATAATTCGTCTTCAGCACGAACGCGCCGCGCTGCGTCATCAGATTTGGCGCATAGGCCCAGCGCTCAGTCCATTGATCGTGATCCGCGCCGGCCGGCCCACCGTGTGTCGCCACGATCAACGGATAAGCTTTCCCGGCCTGGTAATTGTCCGGATAATAAAGAATCCCCTCCACGTCGTCATCATTCGCGCCCTTCCAGTGCAGCACTTCAGTTTTCGCGATCGTTTTGCCCTTGAAGCTGGGGTTCAGATCGGTAATCTGCAGCGGTCCGGAAATTTTTGTGCCGTCCAGCCGCGCGCGGAAAAATTGCGTCGGAACACTGGCGGTCGAGTACTCGTAAATCAGCGTTTTGCCATCATCGCCCAGCTCAAAACTGAAATAGTGCCGGTCATCATCGCTCGAGATGGATTTTCGTGACCAAGTCGCCCCGTGCCGTGTGAATCGCACCGGCTTCGCATAAACGCCGTCCGCCAGCAGCGCAATGAATCCATCATTGGTCGCCTGCAAAGAACGTGCGAACCCGCGATCCCAGTCCAGATTCACTTCCGCGGATTTCGCGGCCGCTAGATCGTAGAAATATACTCTCTCCACAGTGGCGACCAGGAATCGCGGATCGCTGGAAAATGGCGCAACCACATAAAACCCAGAATTATCTCGTGCCCACTCGATCGCGCTCGGTTGGATCCGTTCGCTGGTAAATATCTGCTGGCGATCGCCGTTCGCGAGATTCACGATGTAAGTCGCCGGAGGAATCTTCTGATCCCACGCAAAACTTAATTCCCGCCGCGCCACCGCCACGGCCTTGGACTTGTCGCGCGAAACTTCAAAATCCAGAATCCAGTCGGTATTGTCCGTCAGTCGCGTAACCTTTTTGTCCTTCACAGACAACTTAAACAGCCGCACGGGCGCCGTATGCGCCGTATCGTCCACCACATTCGAATCGTCCTTGCGTTCCTTCGTTTGCCGCTCGTAGAGCGAAGGATCTTCCTCCGCGCTGAAAACAATCGTGTCGTTGTCGAGCCACTGGAATTGCTTGATGCCACGCTCGGATTCGGTAACGGGCCACGGTTCCCCGCCCGCGCTCGCGAGCAGCCAGATTTGCGTGGATCCGGCATCGGGCTTGGGCTTCGGCAGCGCGCGGCTGGTCAGATACGCGATCGTTTCCCCCGAAGGCGACCAGCGCGGATTCGAAATATCGTCCGTTCCGCGCGTGAGTTGTACCGCCTTCCCGTCGCTCAAACTCGCAAGATACAAGTTGCTCACTCGCACATCCTTGTCTTTGTCCGCGGTGCTCTTCACCCACAACGCCAATTTCCCGTCCGGAGAAATCCGGAACCCTCCGGCGTCTTCCTGATTCACAACATCCTCAGCCGCCCACTGATTTTTCTTGGTGGTCTCTGCTTTCTTTTCTTCATCTGCGGCAGCCTGCAAGCCCGCCGCGAGGGCGAATAGAAGCGTCAACCACGCAATCTTTTTCATATCGTCCTTGTGAACTCCCAACAGTGTTTAGCTAGGCGCGAGCAGGCGAAAAATTAGCACAGACTTGCCGTTCGGGGATAGCCAACTGGCACGCTCAAACTTCGCCGCGAACCCGCGTGAAATCGACGGAATGCGCTGACCCACTGTTCACTCCCAACTGCCACTCTTGCAAGCGGCTGATAAGACTATAGTTAGCGACGTCTGCGAGCGTACCCTACGTTTCCGCAGCAGCGTCTTATTGATGGGGGGAAATGTTATGACTCGGTTGGCAATACCAAGCCTCAGCAAGATCGAAGCTAAGGCCAGCCGAACCTCTCGGATTCGAGAGAAGGGATAAGACGATGCGAAGCATTAAGATGGGCAGCTTGATAACGAAACGCTCTATAAGCTTGGGAGCGATGCTTGGTCTGGTTCTCGGAATAATTTCCGCACCGGTGCCGTCGTTCGCTCAGCAAGCTCAGCAAACCAACTCCTCAACCGACGTGCCTGTGCACATGGTGGTAACCGTGAAGCCGCACCACGGGGCACAAGTTCCGGCCGTCGCGGCAGATGATGTGAAGGTGTTTCAGAAAGGCAAGCGCGACATGGTGACAAGCTGGATCCCGCTGCAGGGTGATCGCGCCGGATTGCAGCTGTTCATTTTGATCGACGATACTTCGCGAGACAGCCTCGCTTTGCAGTTCCGAACCCTTGCGAAATTCATCGAAGAGCAGCCCGCTACGACGGCTATAGGCGTCGGCTACATGCGTAACGGCGCGGTCTTCACGGCCCAAAACTTGACGACCGACCGTGCCTTGGTTGAAAAATCGCTGCGGTTGCCGATCGGGGCTTCGGTGGGATTCACCAGCCCTTACCTGGCGCTGTCGGACTTGATGAAGAGGTGGCCGGCGACCAAAGATCGTCGCGAGATTTTGATGATTACCAGCGGAACCGATCCTCTCGGCGGCGGATTCTTCAACGATCCGTTCAATAATCCCTACCTCGACGCAGCTTCCGAACAAGCGCAGCGAGGAGGGTTTATCGTTTACTCGATCTATTCGCCGGGAGCTGGCCGTTTTGGCGGGCGTGGTGTGCTCCGCACGGATCTGGCCCAGACCGGTCTCGATCTGATGGCTCAAAGGACGGGCGGAGAAACGTACTACCTCGCTTTCGGCTCCCCGGTTGATATCACTCCGTACTTGCAGGATATCAGCAACAGCTTAAAGCACCAGTACGAGGTCACGTTTCTTGCCAAGAGTGCAAAGAAGCCGACTCTTGAACCGGTGAAAGTAAAGACTGAAATGCCGAACACCGGTCTGGTCACGGCTCAAGATGGCTACATCGGAGCCGGGATGTAAGACCGACCCGCCACGAACCGGTGGGCATCGAGAACTGCCGCGCCGGGCGCGCCGGAATGTCATGTCGTGATCGGTTCCACGCCAGCGATTACTCTCTCGCATCGCCGAGATCGCATACACGCTGGCACGCACTTCAAGCAAAGGGTCATCGGACTGTTTAATTCCACTGGCATGCTCGTGCGGACATTCATTTTCATAACGCAAGTTCGGCTACAATGCTTTCGTCAGCAGATGGGAGCCAAGCCATGGCCATTAGCCGCGAGCAGGCGCGCAGCGAACACACCGCAAGCACGACCCACGATCAGTTCAGCGAAACAATCTACGGCGTGGTCTGTTCCACTTGCCACATTTACATCCTGATCGATAAAACGAATTGCCCCGCGTCCTGCCGTGAACACGAAACCTGCCGCCAAGCCTACACCTGAAGCGAAGCCGCTCGAATCCTAGTCGCAAGTGAAAGCAAGTCTCGATTGACGCCTCCGCTACCCTTGCGTACGATGCGCGACATGCATCAAAAACAGGGTCTGGGAGCGCGCGTCGCTCCATGAAACCACTCCTCAAAGCAATTCTGTGGATCGCCATCGCACTAGCCGGTGCAGGCGCACTCGCCGCCATCGCTTTCGAACGCCGCGAGCCGCTCAACGCGGTCTGGTTCGTTGTGGCTGCCATCTGCACATACCTGGTCGCGTATCGCTTCTACTCCAATTTCATCGCCGCGAAAGTTCTCGCTCTCGACGATAGCCGCGCCACCCCGGCCGAGCGCCTCGAAGATGGCCGCGATTTCGTTCCCACAAATAAATGGGTTCTGATCGGCCACCACTTCGCGGCGATTGCCGGACCTGGTCCGCTCGTAGGCCCCACGCTCGCAGCGCAGTTCGGATACTTGCCCGGCACTGTCTGGCTCATCGTCGGAGCCGCGCTCGGCGGCTGTGTGCAGGATTTCATCATTCTTTTCTGCTCGATTCGCCGCAACGGAAAATCGCTGGGACAAATGGCGCGCGAAGAAGTGTCCAAGCGCGGCGGAATGATCGCTCTCCTCGCCGTCCTCGCGATCATGATCATTCTTCTCGCCGTCGTCGCGCTCGTGATCGTAAAAGCGCTGAAGGAGTCGCCGTGGGGAACCTTCACCCTAGCCATGACGATCCCCATCGCGCTGTTGATGGGAATCTATCTTCGCTATCTCCGTCCCGGTCGTGTGCTGGAAGCATCACTGGGCGGTGTAGCTCTGGTGATGCTGGCAGTCGTCGCCGGCCAATGGGTCAACGTGTCGCCCGCGTGGTCGCGCGCCTTCACCTTTTCAGGTCCTGCGCTCGCTGTCGCGATTATCGCCTACGGTTACGCTGCCTCCACGCTGCCCGTCTGGCTGCTGCTTGCGCCGCGCGATTATCTGAGTGCGTTCATAAAAGTCGGTGCCATCGCCGCTCTGGCTTGCGGCGTCATCATCGTGCGCCCCACCCTCGAAATGCCTGCCCTAACGCGCTTCGTTGATGGCAACGGTCCCGTCTTCGCCGGTAAAATCTTTCCGTTCTGCTTCATCACCATCGCCTGCGGGGCCATCAGCGGTTTTCACGCGCTGATTTCCTCCGGCACCACGCCGAAAATGATTTTGCGCGAAGGCCACGCGCGGATGATCGGCTACGGCGCCATGCTGATGGAATCGTTCGTCGGCGTGATGGCGATGGTGGCGGCTTGCGCGCTGCAGCCGGGCATCTATTTCGCAATTAACAGCCCCGCGGGAATCGTGGGCAAGACGGCCGATGCCGCGGCTGCGACGATTCGTTCCTGGGGCTTCGCGCTCGATCCGCAAGCGATGTCATCGCTCGCACAACGCGTCGGCGAACACACCTTGCTCGACCGCACCGGCGGCGCGCCTTCGCTTGCCGTCGGCATGGCGCAAATTTTCAGCGGCACCATCGGTGGCGAACGCCTGCTCAGCATCTGGTATCACTTCGCCATCATGTTCGAAGCGCTCTTCATTCTCACGGTCCTGGACGCCGGCACGCGCGTCGGCCGCTTTATGGTCCAGGAACTCGCCGGCCACGTTTGGAAGCCGCTTGGTAAATCGGGTTCGACGGGTGGAATTCTCGCCACCAGCGCGCTGATGGTCGGCGCGTGGGGATACTTTTTGTGGCAAGGAGTGCAAGATCCGCTCGGCGGAATCAATTCGCTCTGGCCGCTGTTCGGCATCGCCAACCAGTTGCTCGCCGCCGTCGCGCTGGTAGTCGCTACCACGATTCTGTTGAAGATGGGCCGCGCGCGATGGATATGGATCACTCTCGCGCCGATGGTCTGGCTCATCGCCATCACCATGACTGCGAGCTACCAGAAGATATTCGACGCGAGTCCGCGCATCGGATTTCTCGCGCAGGCCCGCGCCCTCGCCACGCAGATTGCCTCCGGCGCCATCCCGGCGGACAAAATCGCGGCGACGCAGCGCCTCATTTTCAATAATTACCTCGATGCGGTGGTCACTGCTGTCCTGGCGACAATGATTCTAGTCTTGATCGTAGAAGCCATCGGCGAATGGATCGTGATCCTCAGCGGTAAAAAGAAAGCCGTGCTCCATGAATCGCCCTACATCGCGACACGCTGGGCTGAAGGGGACTAAAATAAGAACTCAGCTCTCACGGAGCCAAAACGTACAACTGTCTCCGCGGCGCGTGCATCGTTGTCCTCATGCGCGGAGATGCCGTGACGCCATGAACAACCGGCTGAAGATCGCCTGCAAGCTCGGATCGGTGCTTCTGGCGAGCACACTTTTCGGCGTCGCGTACGCGCAGGATGCCACGCCGGCCACGCCTCCGGAAAACACGCAGCCCGCGGCCGCTGCTGCGCCCACGATTGCACTGACTGTCGCTAAAGATACGCCGCTCGAGATCGCACTCGAAAGGGAAGTGCGCCTCAAGGAAACGGGGCAAGCTCTGCGCGGCCGCATCGTCGAGCCCGTCTACGCGTTCGATAAGCTCGTCATCCCGGTCGGCACCGAAGTAAATGGGAAAATCACGGCGATCGATCCGGTCTCGGCGGGAAAACGCACCGTTGCGGCACTGGATGCCAATTTCTCACCAGCTCGCAAATTCCAAGTCAGCTTCGACGAATTGATCCTTCCCGACGGCAAGCATATTCCATTTCAGGCCACGATCACGCCCGGCTCAGGTGAGGTTCTCGATTTCGTTTCCAGCGCCGAGGAGCGTTCGAAGAACTCTTCGGGCGCGAAAGATGTCGCTGCCGAAAAAGCCAAACAGGCTAAACAAGCCGCAAAGCAACAGTGGCAAGCGGCAATGCAACAGGTGAAGGCCCCGGGGAAAATGCATCGCATCGAGCGCTACGCCGTGGCTCAATTGCCGGTGCATCCGCAGTACATTGACGCCGGCACGGTTTATTTCGCCGAACTTCTACAGCCTTTGGATTTTGGACGGGAGCCTTTGACGCCTGAGTTAGCGTCTTTGATCGGCGCGGCGCCCCCACCGGGAAGTTTTGTGCACGCGCGCTTGATCACTCCACTAAGCTCGGATGCGTCTCATAACGGGGATCATGTTGAAGCCATCGTCACGCAGCCGCTCTTCGCCGGCAACCGCCTGATCTATCCGCAAGGAACTCGATTGAAAGGTTCGGTTCTGCAAGCGCGCCCGGCCTCGCATCTGGCCCGCAGCGGCCAACTCCGCATCGCCTTCCACGACATGGTGCTGCAAGATGGCGTCCAGGAAAAAATTGAGGCGAGTCTCGAGAGCGTCCAAGCTGGCCGTTCGCAGAATGTAACTCTTGACGCCGAGGGCGGTGCGCAAGCTGCTCCTCCCAAGACGCGCTTTCTAACTACTACTGTCGCTGTCGGGCTGGGCGCCGTCTCGTTTCTCGGTGATACGTTTGGCGATACCGGACCTCGCGCGGCTGGCGGCGCAGGCGGATACAAACTGATCGGAATTGCAGTCGGCCTCGCGGTGCGCTCGCAAGCCTTAGGCATGGCCATGGGATCGTTTGGCGCCGTCCGTTCGATCTACGTGAACTTCGTCGCGCGTGGTCCAGAACTGAAGTTCCCCAAAAACACGGCGATGCAAATCGGCATCGCGCCGCCGCGGCCCGCTCCGGGTGAAAAAGTCCCACAGGGCGAGGTGCCAAAACTATGAGCGTTCCTCGATTCCGCGCGTTCGGATTTGCGCGCGGCGTTTGGGTATGGCTTCGCCAAGTCAGCGGCGACGCAGCTTACGACAACTATCTGCGCTCGATGCGCCGCTCATCTGCGTATGATTCGCTCGCATCGCCGGATGCCGTGTGTGCGCCACTTTCGCGTGCAGACTTCTACCTCGACTCGCTTCGCCGCCGCTACTCGACGATCTCCCGCTGTTGCTAGTGTGTATGAAACTTCCTGGTTGGCTAACCGTTACCCAGATATTCCACGTGAACGTAAGTTCCTAGCCTGACGTCGTATGCAAGATACCAGCCGACGTGGTCGGGGTCCTCGTAAATCACGATGTCGTCCGAATCCCAGTTCCAATCGCCACAGTATCCGATGTCATAGGGCGCGACGCTGAAATAAAATCCGTTGAACCAGAAGCGCGATGGCCCGCCGCCGGCGAGGTGCCACAGGTGGCCCCGGCCGAATCCGCCGGTGAAGTGGCCATGTTCCCAGGGATGATCGAGATGATAGTGCGGGTCGTTCGGCCCGGTGTCGTGTCCCACCCACTTGCCATTCGAGTGCACGTGCGGAGCTTCTAACGCCATAATCGAAAACTGCGCGACAACCCAAAGGACTTCGTTGACGCATCCCCTTTTTCGCCCCTATAATAGGGGTTTGTCACTCGCCTCAGGAGGCAGCATGTACGCCGTAATTCGCAGTGGGGGAAAGCAGTACCGCGTCGAACCGGGCAAGACGGTGCGCATCGAGCGGCTCGAAGGCAAAGTCGGCGGCAAGGTTACATTTGACGAAGTTCTCGCCGTGCGCAACGACGACAAGAAACTCGTATCCGGCGGCGACGTGGCCAAGGCCAAAGTCATCGGAAAAATCGTGGCCCAGGATCGCGGTCCGAAACTCAAAGTTCTGAAGTACAAGACGGGCGGGCAATACCAAATTCAGCGCGGCCACCGGCAGAATTACACTTCTGTCCAGGTCAGCGACATCCAGATTTCCTAGGGGTTTGCAATGGCACATAAAAAGGGCGGCGGGTCTTCCACAAACGGGCGCGATTCGCACGGACAGCGGCTGGGCATCAAGCGTTTCGGCGGGCAGCTCGTCACCGGTGGCAGCATTCTGATTCGCCAGCGCGGCACGCGTTACAAGGCGGGCAAGAACGTCAGCCGCGCCAAGGACGACAGCCTGTTCGCCACTATCACCGGCGTCGTGCGCTTTGAAGATAAGGGCGCGCTGGGGAAGTTCATCAGCGTGTTCCCGGCGGAAGAATCCGCGGTCGGCGGAGCCGACCGCGCAGCGTCCGCTTCCGAGCCTGCGGCAGCCAACTAACGTAACAATTTCCGATACGCGCTTCGTTACCTGGGCGCGTATTTTTATTTTTACTCCCAGCCCTGGCGTATGATTTCTGGCAATTTCCCAAGTAGCAGGTGACCGGTGTTTGCCGACGAAGCAAAAATCTCGATTAAAGCCGGCGACGGCGGCAATGGCTGCGTCGCGTTTCGCCGGGAGAAGTACGTCCCGCGCGGTGGTCCCTCGGGCGGCGATGGCGGCAATGGCGGCGACATCTACATCGAAGCCAATCCGCACGACAACACGCTGCTGCGCTACCGTTACAATCGCGAATTCAAAGCCGGGCGCGGCGGACACGGCGAAGGCTCGAACTGCCACGGAAAATCCGCCCAAGATTTGGTTCTGAAAGTGCCGGTTGGCACCGTCGTTTTTGACGCCAATACCGGCGAACAGCTTTTCGATCTCACCCAGCCTGGCCAGCGTGTGCTAGCAGCTCGCGGCGGCCATGGCGGACGCGGCAACGGCAATCCGCATTTCGTTCGTCCCTGGCATCAAGCCCCGCGCGAACACGAGGACGGCAGGCCCGGCGAAGAACGCTTCCTGCGCCTCGAATTGAAATTGCTAGCCGATGTGGGTCTCGTCGGCTTTCCCAACGCCGGCAAATCCACTCTGATTTCGCGCATTTCCGCGGCACGCCCGAAAATCGCCGCCTATCCTTTCACCACGCTCGAGCCGCACCTTGGCGTCGTTTCCGCCGATCCCGACGCCGCACCGGGACAGGGCCGCACATTCGTCGTGGCGGATGTTCCCGGCCTGATCGAAGGTGCCCATGACGGCGCGGGCCTGGGCACGCGTTTCCTGAAACACTTGGAGCGCACGCGCCTGATCGCACATCTCGTGGATACCAGCGATTCGAACGACCGCGACCCCATCCGCGATTTTGAAATCATCATGCACGAACTGGCCGCGTTCAGCCCGGAACTGGCGGAAAAGCCGATGATCGTCGTAGCCACTAAGCTCGACGCCACCACCGATCGGGCGCATCTCGATGAATTGCGCGAATTCGCCGCTAAGCGCGGTCTGGAATTTCACGCCGTATCCTCGGCAACCGGTGAAGGCATCGTCGAACTGGTCCGCGCCATGGCTGACGCGCTGGACCGCATCCCCAAGCCCGCCATGCCGGCCGAAGCCGGAGAAGCGCCCACTGCACCGCACGATGCATCGAATACCGCGTCGCATGATTCACACGCAACAGCAGCAGAGGCAACTCACGCCGCGCCCCGCCGGGAGGATTGTTGACTTCTCACGCCGTGACTAGGACGCACGGACACGCGCATCGCCGTACGGTTGCGCTTTTTGGCGGCACGTTCGATCCCATCCATTCCGGTCACATCGCGGTTGCGCAAGCCGCGCAGAAACGCTTCCATATTGACGCAATTTATTTCGTGCCGTCTTCGCGCCCACCGCACAAACACAAGCCCGCGCTCACGCCCTTCCTGCATCGCTACACCATGGTCGCTTTGGGCTGCGCGAATCATGCATATCTGCACCCGTCGTTGGCCGAAGCGCCCGACGGGGCTGCGTCCCATGTTTTCTACACGATTGATACCGTCCGGCGATTCCGTCGCGAACATCCCGACGATCACTTGTACTTCATTGTCGGCGCGGACCAATTCCTGGAAATCCCGACGTGGAAAAATTACGAAGCGCTTCTCGATTCCTGCGATTTTATCATCGCCAGCCGTCCGGGTTTTCGTCTGGACGCATTGCGCTTGATCATCCCGCCGGAAAAGCTCGGTCGCACGAAAGTGGACGATCCGCACAAGATCGTGCTGCGCAAATCCGTGATCCATCTGCTCACCACCGTGTCCAGCCACATCTCTTCCACCGAAATCCGCCAGCGGCTCGACCGCCATCAATCCATTCATGGGCTTGTGCCCGCGCCCGTGGAGGAATACATTCTTGGACAGGCCCTTTATCGGTGACACCTAACTCTCTCGATCCCGAAATCCGGTTGGCCGTCGAAGCGGCCCAGGACAAGCAGGCTCTGGATATCTCCGTATTGAATCTTCGTGGCTCCGGTGCGTTCGCCGATTATTTCCTGCTGTGCTCGGGAACCAGCCAGCCGCAGATTCAAGCCATTGGCGAAGCCATCGAAGAGAAGCTCGGGCGGCAGGGCCGCCACGTGGCCCATCGCGAAGGCAAATCGAGCGCCGAGTGGGTGCTGCTCGATTATGGTTATTTCGTGGTGCACATTTTCAGCGAACGCGCGCGCCAGTATTACGATCTCGAGCGGCTGTGGCGTAACGCCGAGCGCGTCGATTTTCACGAACCGGCAACCCCCGGCGCGGCGCAGGGCGGCGCGGCAAAATCGCACACTGCTTCTCACAACGAGCCTCGCAGCGAGTCCGAAGGTAACGCCACGCAACAATGATCGCGTTATTCAGTTCGTGGCACAGCCACTGTTGGCTGTGCTCTTCGCTTTCGCAAGGGAGGATATTTTGCGCCCTCGTTGCTAATGCGAGCCTCAATCCATGAGCGCCGCCGCAACCGTCCCCTGGATTGCAGCCGACCCAGCCTCGCACCACGTCCTGGAACTCGCCGAAAAAGTCGCCAACGCCGCCACCACCGTGCTGATCACCGGCGAAAGCGGCACCGGCAAGGATCAGCTCGCACGCTGGATTCATCAGCGCGGCCCACGCCACGACGCGCCTTTGTTGAAAATAGATTGCGCCAGTTTGCCTGCCGAGCTCGTCGAGTCCGAACTATTCGGCCATGAGCGCGGCGCGTTCACCGGCGCGGTGGCCCGCAAACTCGGCCGGCTGGAAATGGCGCAGACTGGAACGATCGTTCTCGACGAAGTCGCTGCGCTAGCTCCGGGAATGCAGGCGAAGCTCCTGCGCGTCCTCGAAGAGCGCACCTTTGAGCGCCTCGGTGGCACGGAAACCCTGCGCATGGAAGCGCGCCTGATGGCGCTCACAAACACCGATTTGGCGAAAGCCGCCGCCGATGGACGTTTTCGCGAAGACCTTTATTTCCGCCTCAACGTGCTTGCGATCGTAATTCCGCCGCTGCGTGAACGTCGCACAGACATCCGCGAACTCGCCGTTCATTTCCTCGCGCGCCTCGGCCCGGTGCACGGCCGTGCTGAGGCGGCCTTCGATGCATCGGCGGTGGCGTTGCTAGAATCCTACGCGTGGCCGGGAAATGTTCGCGAGCTGAAGAACGCCGTCGAGCACGCGCTGGTATTCACGAAACAGCCGCAACTGCGCGCCGAGGATTTCCCGGAAATCATGCGCGCGGGAACCAAAGCCCACGGCGCCGGAGGCCAGCTTCGTTCGCTCGAAGACGTAGAACGCGAAGTAATCACGGCGACGCTCGAAGCCACGCGCTACAAAATCGGCTACTGCGCCGAAGTCCTAGGCATCAGCCGCAAGACCCTACTAGAGAAGCGAAAAAAATACGGCCTGTTATAAGTAGCGGCGGCGTCTCGCCGGCTCTTCGGCAGCGGATGCAGAGTGAGCAGCTCGTCGTCGCCGTAAGGGCGGGTCTAGAGACCCGCCCTTACAAATGTGGCTAGCCGCACCGTTATTCAAATGAAAATCCGCCTGATCATGCTCGGCAAAACCCGCCGTGAACAAGCCCGCTCTCTGATTGACGACTACGTTGATCGCATCCAGAACTACGCAGACACCGAAATCACTGAGCTTCGCGACACCGGGCCCGCTGCGCTGCGCAGACTGAAAACCGATCCTGCAGCCACGGTCGTCTTGCTCGACGCTGCCGGAAAACAATTCACATCGCATCAATTCGCGAGCTGGCTGGGAGACCTGCGCGACCGCGGCACGCGCGAACTAGTCTTTCTCTGCGGCGATGCCAAAGGCTTCCCCGAGGAGCTTCGCGCCAGCGCTAAACAGAGAATCTCCCTTTCCACGCTCACCATGCCCCACGAATTCGCGCGCGTAATCCTGGCCGAGCAAATCTATCGCGCCTTTGCCATCCTCGCAGGCCATCCGTACCCAAAGTGAGAGGGTCTCAACCCATACTGTGGGAGAATAAAGGAATCATGGGAATCAAGATCACGCAGGACGCGGGCGCGCCCACAGCTTCGATTGAACTGATGATCACGCAGCCGCTGCCGGACTACGATCTGCAGGAAGTCGAAGCGCCTATCCCGCGCGACGTCGATCCCATCCTCGCGTCGCAGGGCTTCAAAGACCTACTCGATGAGGTTCGTGCCACTCTTGAACGCGAGCTCTCGGGCAGCAACCTTGAAATCACGCAACTCACCGGCGCAATCAGCCACGACCAAAGCGTCTATCATCCGGGAATTTGGGTGGTGCTGCGTGAGCGCGATGCCGCCAAGGACGCCAAGGAAATGTCCGCACCGTCGCGGCAACGCGTCACCGCCATAGCCGAAACGCTCCGCAGCACATTCAATCTGTCCTGAATTAATAGACTGGACAAGATCGGATTTTTTGCCGCCTAGACGCGGAGGCAGCCTGTTCACTCTCCCTTTCTCCGTGACCTTTGTGTTAAATTTTTTTCAATGTCCATCGGCGAAATTTCGTGCGTTACTTCTTCTCCCCAATATCCACCGAAGCCCGCGTCGTCTCCCAATCCATCCGCATCACGCACCCATCGCCCATCTTGTCGAACGCGATCGTAAAGTTCTCCACCGGCGAGGGGAACGGTGTGGCTTTCATATCCACTCTGATCAGATCCTGTCCTTCGCCGGGATAGTCGGTGCCCCACAAAGGCCCGCCCTTCGCGTTTTTTGTTTTCTTGCTGATGATCAGCGTCCACTTATCCTGGTTGGGAATCACGAATAGCGTGTACTCACCGGCCGGCACGGTCTTTCCGCCGACGGTCACATCGGTGTTCGTCACGAACGTAGTCGCTTCGTTTGCGCCTGCCCGCCATACCTGCCCGTAAGGTACCAGCCCGCCGTAAATCTTGCGCCCTTTCGCGCGCGGACTCGAATAGTCCACGATAATCGTCTTGCCGTCGGCAAACTGAAATTCCGCATGCGCCGCAGGACTCGGCCGCTTACTCTTATCCTGTTGTTCCTGCCGCGCGCGTCCCGTCCCAGCCATCACGGCCACCATCAAAGCCATCGCGCTACAAAGTATAAAAACTCTCCGCATGTTTCCTCCTCGTGATAAGAAGTCCGACCTGCCAATCTACGCTTCGGCGCGCCATATGATAGCTGACTTTGCCGTCGAGTAGCGCAACCGCTGAATTGAGCGCAGCTACCATGTCCCCAATTGAGACGTCTCAGCAGTTCTCAATTTCCGCAGTTCTCAAAATGAAACCCCGCCATCCGCAGCATTTTCATCGGTTTTCATCCCTGCTAGCTGATGCTGCAAATCAATTCCCGGTATTACATAACTATTACAAACACCCGGACCGCGTACTGCTAGTCTAAAGTGGATGAGCAGCGCAAATGTCCCGACAGAGGCCCCGATGACCCCATCGCTCCAAGCCACAACCCGTCCACTGGAAGTCCTGAAAAAAACGCAGAAAAACGACGGCGAAATCAATTGGGTGACCGCCAGTTTCATGGGTCTGTTTCACATGGGCGCCCTCGCTGCTCTGTTTTTCTTCTCGTGGAAAGCGTTTTTCGTCGCTGCGCTTCTGTGGTGGGTTGCGACCAGCCTGGGCATTGGGATGTGCTATCACCGGCTTCTTACCCATCGTGGCTACAAGGTTCCGCGATGGCTCGAATATGTGCTGACGGTTTGCGCCACGCTCGCGCTCGAAGGCGGCCCGATTTTCTGGGTGGCCACCCACAGAATTCACCACAAATATTCTGACCAGGAAGGCGATCCGCATTCTCCCGTGGACGGCACCTGGTGGTCTCATATGGGCTGGATTTTGACTGGCAAGTCCATGCACCATGACACCACAACGCTCGCACGTTACGTCCCTGACCTCGCCCACAACAAGTTCCACGTCTGGATCACCAAATATCACTACGTGCCGATGGTCGTCCTCGGCCTGATTCTCCTGGCTGTCGGAGGTATTCCGTTCGTCCTCTGGGGCATCTTCCTGCGCACGGTGGTAGGCCTGCACTTTACTTGGCTCGTAAATTCGGCGACCCACTCGATCGGCACGCGCCGCTTCAAGACTCGCGACCTTTCCACGAATAGCTGGTGGGTAGCGCTGGTCACCTGGGGTGAAGGCTGGCACAACAATCATCATGCGCATCCGGTTTCCGCGCGCCACGGCCTTACCTGGTATGAAGTTGACTTTAACTGGTACTTCATCTGGTTCCTGGAAAAAATCGGCATGGCCCAGAAAGTTCACACCGCCAAAATCTCCGAACTCAAGCGCACGAACGAATCCATCGTAGGCCGGACGCTCACGCCAGACGTGCAGCGCGAGCTAGCCTCGGTCGAACTGTAGCTGTTTCGCAGCGGGGCAGGCAGCCTCTCGAAGCGGCCGTTTACCTTAAGTGCCCTGCTCGGCGCCGCTTGAAGTCTGCTTCGCGGTACAATTCCCCTTAGACACCGTGCAAATCGCGAGCCGCAGAAAGACCATCGCATTTTTCGTCGTGCTGGGCAGCGCGCTGGTGGCCCTTGCCGTCGCCTTGAACGTCGGCTGGATCATCCTCAACCGGCGCGAAGCCGTCCTGCTATTCTTCGGCGTGATATTTTTCTTCGCCATCATCGCCGGCATGATCCTCAATACCATCTTCCTGGTTCGTGAAATACGCCGCAACGAACAGCACGGGAGCTTCATCAACGCCGTCACACACGAGCTGAAGACTCCCATCACTTCCATTCGCCTTTACCTCGAAACCATGCAGCGTCGCGAAATCGACGAAGCCCAGCGCCAGCAATTTTATAGTTTGATGTTGTCGGACACCGATCGCCTGCTCGGCACCGTCGAACAAGTCCTTAAGGCCGGCGAAGTAGGCTACAAGCGCGGCAAGCGCCATCACATCGAAGTGGATTTCAGCGAACTTGTCCGTGAATCCATCGAACTGGCGCGCGTGCGCCACCGCCTCGCGCCCGGCGTTTTGCACTTCGATTCCGCAACAGACGGCGCGGGACGCGCGCGCAAGAACGGCGGCCCGATCTTACTGCACGGAGATCCCGCCGAGCTGCGCACAGCGGTGTCCAACCTGCTCGATAACGCCGTGAAATATTCCGGCGACCGGGTGGACGTCTCGGTGCGCATCGAAACCCCGGACGATCACGTGGTGCTGAGCGTCACCGATCACGGCATCGGCATCGCCGCCCCGGAACTCAAACGCATCTTCAAGCGCTTTTACCGCGTCCCGGGGCGCGCCAGTTTCCAATTGAAGGGAACCGGCCTGGGCCTGTTCATCGTGCGCGCCATTGCGCGCGCGCATGGCGGCAAGGTTTACGCCGCCAGTGAAGGCGAAGGCCGCGGCACCACGATCACCATGGAATTGCCGAGAAACCTCGCATGAGCCGCGTGCTGGTGGTCGAAGACGAAGCCCATCTGGCCAAGGGTCTGCGTTTCAATATCGAAGCCGAAGGACATTCCGTCGAGGTTTCCGGCGACGGCGAAACCGCACTCGAACGCTTGCTGGCAAAAAAGGAAAATTTTGACGCGGTCGTGCTGGACGTCATGCTTCCCGGCGCAGACGGCTTCACCGTAGTAAGCGCGTTGCGCAAAGCTCAAAATTATATTCCTGTCCTCATTCTCACGGCGCGAGGCCGCCCCGAAGACGTACTGGAAGGATTCGCCTCCGGCGCAGACGATTACCTGCCCAAGCCGTTTCAATTGCCCATATTTCTCGCGCGGCTGCAAGGACTGCTACGCCGCAATCAGTGGCTGCGCGGCGAAAAGAAAGAAACAAAGGGCCGTGCCGCTACAGGCAGCGAGAAAGAAGCTGCAGCGGGTTCGGCGCCAAGCTCCGCGACCGACGCCGAGGTATTTTCATTTGAAGGCAAGAGCATCGATTTCGGCACCCTCGAGTTGCGCGTGGACGGCACCATCATCCAACTCACGCTCATGGAAGCGAAGCTCCTCCGCCACCTCATACGCAGTAAAGGCCGCACCGTCTCGCGCAAGTCCATCCTCGAAGATGTTTGGGGCCTGCACGAGGACACCGACACCCGCGCGATCGACAATTTCATAGTTCGCCTCCGCCGCTACATCGAGAAAAACCCCAGCAAGCCGCAGCATCTGCTGACGGTCCGCGGCGTCGGCTACCGCTTCCTCGCTTGACGTTTCCGCATGCTACGCTCACTATTCTCAACTGTTCTTTCGAGGATTCGCTGCATGCCGGAAGGCAAAGGGCTTCTAATCGTCTATACCGGGCCGGGCAAAGGCAAGACCACTTGCGCGCTGGGCACCGCTTTTCGCGCTGTGGGCCAGGGCCTGCGCGTGATGATGGTGCAGTTCATCAAAGGCTCGTGGCACTATGGCGAGCTGGACGCTGCGAAAATGCTCGGCGATGATAAATTTGAAATCCGGCCGATGGGCCGTGGCTTCGTGAAGGTCGGCGGCGCGGAGACTGATCCCGAAGACGTGAAAATGTGCGAGCAGGCCTGGGAATTCGGCCGCGAACAAATTTACAGCGATACGTACGATCTGGTTATCCTCGACGAAATCAATTACGTGATCAGCTATAAAATGCTCGATGCCGAGCGCGTGGTAGAATCACTGGAGAAGCGTCCCGAGCGCGTTCACGTGATCTGCACGGGCCGCAACGCGCACCCGAAACTGGTCGAAGCTGCCGACCTGGTCACCGAAATGCGCGAAGTGAAGCATCCCTACACCAAAGGCATCCTGGCGCAGCGCGGGATCGATTACTAGCTGCGAGCGTAGGAGCGATGAACCCAAAAATGGATGACTTCACTCAGAACCGGACCACGCCAAGCATATTTTAGAGTGCGGCGGCTTGCCGCCGCTTTCTTCGCCGAGACTCACCCCGGCGCGCCGCGCGCTTTAGCTTTCAACTCTCGATTTTGAGCTGTTCACTGGATAGCGGACGCAAAAACAATGGCCTGGTTTAAGCGCGAAAAAAAACCAATCGAAAATCCCACGCCGGTCGAAGAGCGCCGTGTCCGCACCGAAGGCATGTGGACCAAATGCAGCTCCTGCCGCGCCATCATCTGGAAAAAGGACCTCGAAGCGAATTGGGAAGTCTGCCCCAAGTGCGACCACCATTTCCGCCTAAGCTCCCGCCGCCGCTTGGAAATGCTTCTGGACGATGAAGTCTACGCCGAGTTCGACGCCGACCTCGCCTCGAACGACCCGCTCCATTTCACCGATACCCGGCCCTATGCGCAGCGCTTGAAGGAAGCCCAGCACAAACTCGGAATGAAGGACGCCATCCTCACCGCCGAAGGCCGGCTGAACGGACGCCCGGTGATCTGCTGCTCGATGGAATTCGGATTCATCGGCGGCTCGATGGGCGCCGTGGTGGGCGAAAAAGTCGCGCGCGCCGTCGAACGTTCGCTAGCGCAGCGCCAGCCGCTGATTATCGTTTCCTGCTCCGGCGGCGCGCGCATGATGGAAGGCGTTGTCAGCCTGATGCAGCTAGCGAAGGTCTCCGCCGCGCTCGCGCGCCTGGACGAAGCCAAGCTCCCGTTCATCTCGATTCTCACCGATCCCACCACCGGCGGCGTAACGGCCAGCTACGCCATGCTCGGCGACCTGAACATTGCCGAGCCCGGAGCGTTGATCGGCTTTGCCGGCCCACGCGTGATCGAGCAAACGATCCGACAGAAATTGCCCCCTGGTTTTCAGACCGCCGAATTTCTCCTCGAACACGGTTTCCTCGATGCCGTCGTCCCCCGCAAGGAACTAAAGCCCTACATCAACAACGCTCTCGATTTTTTTGTCGGTTAGCCTCATGACGTACCAGGAATCCGTTCGCGCGCTTTTTTCGCTGGGCCGGGAACTGGCCGCTCCTCAACAAGCGCGAGTACAAAAATTCGGTCTCGAAAATATTTCCATTCTTGCAGAGGCACTCGGCCAGCCGCAGCGCACCGCGCCTTGCGCGCATATAGCGGGGACCAACGGCAAAGGCTCCACGGCCGCGATGCTCGAAGCTATCCTGCGCGCAGCAAGACTGCGCACGGGCCTCTACACCTCGCCGCATCTCGAACGCATCAATGAGCGCATTCGTATCAATGGCGAAAGCATCTCGGACGAAGATTTCGCCGGCGCGTGGAGCAAAGTTCACGCCGCCATCGAATCGCTGATGGCGTCCGGAAAGCTAGCTGCGCATCCGACCTTTTTCGAATGTGTCACCGCGATGGCCTTTCTAGAATTCGCGCAACAAACCGTGGATTTTGCCGTTTACGAAGTGGGTCTCGGCGGCCGTCTGGACGCGACGAATGTCGTCGAGCCTGAAGTCGCCATCCTCACGCCGGTTGACTTCGATCACGAAAACTATCTGGGCCATTCCATAGAAGAGATCGCCGCGGAGAAAGCCGGCATCATCAAGCCGGGGGCGTGGGTCGTTAGCGCCAGCGAACGCCTGGAAGCCCGCGGCGTGATCGCCAAACGCTGCGCCGAAATGGACGCACGTCTGGTGGAAGTGGACTTGGCAGCGCACCTCGAGGACGTGCAAAACCAGAGCGGTTCTTATCGTGCGACGGTCGTTTTCACGCACTCGCACAAAAAAATCATGCTGGCCCCGGCCCTGCCGGGACGCTTCCAGCTGCGCAACGCGCTCACTGCCGCCGTCGCCAGCCGCCTCCTCGCCGAGCGCGGGTTTCCGATCCGAGACGAAGCCATCGAGCGTGGGATCGCGTCGGCGAAATGGCTGGGTCGTCTCGAACGACTGGGGACCGCCCCCGACACGTATCTGGATGGCGCGCACAATCCTTCCGGCGCGCGCGAGCTGCTCAGATTCTGGGACGAGAATTACGCGGATCGTCACATTCTCTTGGTGTACGGCGCCATGCGCGATAAAGCCGTCGACGAAATCGCCGGCCTGCTTTTCCCTCGCGCAGACGCCGTCATTCTCACCGAACCTCGCCAGCCTCGCGCCGTTTCTGCCCCGTTGCTCGCGGAAATGACCAGCCACCACGCAAAACGCGTTCTCATCGTCCCTGACCCTGCGGAAGCCCTGGAAACGGCCATAAAGTTGGCCGGTAAACAGAGCGCGGTATTTGCCACCGGTTCCCTCTATTTAGTCGGTGATTTGCGAGCGTATTGGGGCAAGCGTCCATCCGGCCCAGCCCGCCACGCTGACGGCAGTTTGCCCTCCAAAACTGTGTAGATTCCTCCCGCAATTCGTAGGAAACCTATTCAGCTCGCGGAACGTCTAGTCTTCCGTGACCGCGTGCTTCAAAATCGCCCAAGTTTTCCAATTGCGAACACGATTTTCATCCCACACTCGGACATCAATCCCGCGTACGCACGCATCTAATTACCTTTGTGTAAAATTCCGTGCCGGGTGAACAAATCCCTCATTTTGTTCGTTTATTCCTGCATGCGAGAGAACAAAATCACGACTCATGCGTCTAACCAATGTAATCGGGAGAGTCCCCATGAAGCGCGACGATAGAAGGCAAAAAGTGGAATCATTCGGCCGCGCGCCCGCCCTGTTGTCCGGCGCGCTTCGCCAATTTCCCAAGAAGATGTGGCTGTACAAACCTTCGACGGATCACTGGAGCATTCACGAGATCATTTTGCATCTTGCCGATAGCGAAGCGAGCGCCTACCTCCACTGCCGCCGTTTCATCGCCGAACCGGGAAGTCAGGTGCCGGAGTTCGATGCCGCTCGCTGGGCCAGTTCGCTCGGATACTTTCATCAGAGCACCCGCGAAGCCCTGGAAATAATCCGCCGGCTCAGAAAGATGACCTATCAATTGCTGGCCACACTTCCGGAGCACGTGTGGGATCGCACGGTGTCTCATCCGCGCGACGGCCAGGTCAGCCTGGATCGCTGGGTCGAAATTCAAGAGCGCCATATCCCGCATCACATCGACCAAATGCGCGAGAATTACGAAGGCTGGCTGAAAACGCATCCGCCGCGGCGGCGGGCTTCCCCCTCCCGCGTCTCCGGTATTCCGCAACGTTTGATTTCGATGTCCGCGGAAGGCGTCTAGCCTCGTTTTGGGAACCGGCAGCGGTCGATTGCGTTCTCTGTGCGCGTTAGCCTAATAGTGGCAGAGTCAGACCGATTCTCATCTCCATCTTCCCAGGCGCGTCTGGAAGCGTGTTCCCCCGGGTTTCCCTCAGCGTGCATCTTTGTTCCCGATTACTTCGACGCGCGGTCCTTCGTACGGCATGCGGTTTTGGGTGATGCTAGGCTAAACTGTGCGGGCCATGAGCGCCATTGACGAAGTGCTCGCAGCAAACGAAATCTATTCGCGCACCCATGAACTACGGAAACTGACGCCGCGTCCCGAGCGCAAACTTGCCGTCCTCACCTGCATGGACACGCGCCTTTCGATACGCACTCTGGGGCTGAGAGAGGGAGACGCGCACATCATCCGCAACGCCGGAGGGATCGTTACCGACGACAGTCTGCGTTCGCTGGTCGTTTCGCACCATCTGCTCGGCACCGAAGAAATCATGGTCATCAACCACACGGATTGCGGATTGATGCACACCAGCGAGCAAGACTTGCGTGCGCGAATCCAGAATCGCACGGGAACGGCCGCCGTGGCCCCCGCTTTCTTCTATGCTTTTCAAAATATCGAGGAAAATGTCCGCCACCAATTGCAGAAACTGCTCACCCATCCGTGGATACCCAACAGTGTCGCCGTGCGCGGGTTCGTTTACGATGTCGACAGCGGACGTCTGCGCGAAATCAACTCCACCTGACCTTATCGCAACCGAGCTGGCCAATATTGCCGCGCCTGCCGGGCAATGGTAGGATGTGGAGCTGATGGACGCCGAAAAGCCACCGAAGCCGCGCGTAGGAATACCCTATCGCACACGAAAAGAAGAACTTAGTAACAAGCGTAATGCCTACGACATGTATGTCGAAGCCGTCCGTGCGGCGGGTGGCGATCATGTCGAAATCTCGCTAGCCCTGTCCGCCCCCGAGTTGCTGAAAGTCGCAAAGGACTTGGACGCCCTGGTTCTGCCCGGAAGCCCGGCGGACGTTGAACCTTCGCGCTTCCATGCCGCGAGGCACCCAAAATCAGCCGAAGCCGATGCCGATCGCGAGCGCACAGACTTCGCGCTGCTCGACCATGCCGGCGCTGACCACAAGCCTGTGCTGGCCATCTGCTACGGCGTGCAGAGCTTGAATGTCTTCCTCGGCGGCTCGCTCGTGCAGGACGTTCCCAGCGAGCTTCACACAAAAATCCAGCACGCTTGGAGCGGGCACGAAGGCCCCGAGCCGCATCACGCAGTGACGTTCGAAGCAGATTCGCGCCTCGCGCATCTCGCCGGCGCCCAGCAAGCGCGGGTGAACAGCTCACATCACCAGGCTGTGCTCGAACCCGGCAAGAATCTTCGTATCGTGTCGCGCGCGCCAGACGGCGTAATCGAGGCTGTCGAATGGACGGGTGACAGCAATTGGATCACCGGCGTGCAATGGCATCCGGAGCGCATGATCGCCGCCGACGAGTTGGCGCGAACTCTGTTCCGCGAATTGGTCACGGCTGCGCGAAAGGCGCCAGTACATTCCTAGAGCAGGCGAAGGGAAACACTCGAATCGGCGCGCGGCTCTCGCTTTCAACTTTAAACTTTCAACTACGAACGAATTCTCGGGGGGCACATGATTTCGTTGGCAGGCAAGGCGGCACTGATCACCGGAGGATCGCGTGGCATCGGCGCCGCCACCGTGAAACTTTTCGCGCAAGCGGGCGCGGACGTCGTCTTCACCTTCAACCGCAACAAAGAAGCGGCCGCGCAAGTCGCGCAGGAAGCCCGCAAGCACGGTACGCGCATCGAATCATTTAAGGCCGATCTGGGCAAGATGCTCGATGCCAAGAAACTGATCGACTTTACCCGCGAGCGCCTCGGCCGCATTGACATCCTTGTGGCCAACGCCGGCATCTGGAACGAGAAGGACGCCCCGATCGAAAAACTAACCGAGCGCGAATGGGACGACATGGTCCGCATCAACCTGAAAAGCGTCTATTCCGTGATTCACTTCACAGCTCCGCACATGATCGCGCAGAAGAGCGGTAAAATCGTGGCCATCAGCTCGACGGCCGGCCAGCGTGGCGAGGCTTTCCATACTCATTACGGCGCCACCAAGGGCGCCATCATCAGCTTCGTGAAGGGGCTCGCCAGCGAGCTCGGTCCGCACAACATCCTCGTGAATTGCGTCGCGCCGGGCTGGGTGGATACGGACATGTCGGCTTCGGTGCTACGCACCAAGAACGGGCTTAAATCTGCGATCGTGCCGATCGCGCTGAAGCGCGTGGGCACCGCCGAAGAAATTGCCGGCCCGATTCTTTTTGCGGCTTCCGACCTGGCAACCTTTATCACCGGTGAAGTGATCAACGTTAACGGAGGTTCAGTACTCTGCGGATGATGTCCAGAAAAATATTCGCTTCTGACGCGGCGATGCGCTGCGCCGTCACGTTTTCGATACTGTTGGTGTGCGCCTGGTTCGCCGCCCCGTCGCTCACGCTGGCCCAGGATGAGGTTTTGCTACCTGCGCAGAGTGCCGCCAAAGCCAAGGAATTGCTCGAGCAGGCGATCGAAGGCCTGGGCGGCGCGGCCTATTTGAATGTCCATGACGTCACCTGCAAAGGGCGCCTCAGCCAATTCGGACATTCCGGCGAGCTGAACGGCTACGAAACCTTCATCGACTACGCCCAGCCGCCCTTCAAGGACCGCACCGAAAATCTTCCCAAGCGCAATATCATTTCCGTGAACAGCGGCGACAAGGGCTGGACTCTCGATCGCGGCGGCGTTTCCGAAGCCACTATCACCGACATCGCCACATTCCAGGAAGACATCAAGAAAGACATAGACAACATTCTGCGCCACCGCATCCACGAGCAAGGAATGATTTTTCGTTACGGTGGCCCCGATGTCGTCGACTACCAGCAAGCGGACTGGGTCGAGCTAGTGGACAGCGACAATCGCACCTTTCGCATCGCCATTGCCCGCAGCACGCACCTGCCCATCCGCAAAGTCGTGGATACGCGCGACGCCAATACGCGCATGCGCACGGACGAAATCGAATACTATTCCAATTACCATCCGATGGAAGGCGTCGAGACGCCCTTTCAAATCACTCGCGAGCGCAACGGAATCAAGATCTACCAAGTCTTCTTCGACAGTTGCCAGTACAACACCAATATCTCCGACGCGCTCTTCACCAAGGAATCCCTGGACGAACGCTGGGAAAAAGTCGGCAAAAAAGACAAAAAATCCAAAGACAAGCCCAGCAAGAACGACAACGACAAGAACTGATCCCGCTCTGCACTCCCTCAGTGCCTCTCGCGTCTCCGTGGCGTTTTCTCGATTTCCGCGCCACCGGAGTATAATCATCGGATGCCAATAACGCACAAAAGCGAACAGATGCACGGCACCACGGTCCTGTGCGTGCGCAAGGACAATAAAGTCGTCCTCACCGCCGACGGCCAGGTAACCCTGGGGGACGGTGTGATCAAGCACAGCGCGAAAAAGACGCGCCGCCTGTACAACGATAAAATCGTCGCAGGCTTCGCCGGCAGCACCGCCGATGCGCTCTCGCTGTTCGGCCGCTTCGAAGGAAAGTTGCAGGAGTTTCACGGCAACCTGGCCCGCGCCGCTGTCGAACTTGCCAAAGAATGGCGCACCGACCGTTCGCTGCGACACCTGGACGCCCTGCTGATCGTCGCCGATGCCAAAGCCACCTTCCTGATTTCCGGCAATGGTGACGTCATCGAGCCCGACGACGGTATCTGCGCCATCGGCTCGGGCGGATCTTACGCCGTGGCCGCCGCGCGCGCGCTTTCCAAATTCACCAAGCTCAGCGCGAAAGATATCGCCGGCGAAGCCATGCGCATCGCCAGCGAAATCTGCATTTACACCAATTCCAATTTCAGCGTCGAAGAGCTATGACCGAAAAATCGGAGAAAGACATGGTTATCTATCTGTCCGGCAGTGAGTCGCAGACGCCCGAACCGGAACCGCTGCCGTCGTTCGATGAGCTCACGCCGCGCGAAATCGTTGTCGAGCTGGACAAATACATCGTCGGGCAGAACCTCGCCAAAAAGGCCGTCGCCATCGCGCTGCGCAACCGCGTCCGCCGCCAAAAGCTCGCCCCTGAACTCGCCGAAGACATTTTGCCGAAGAACATTCTTATGATTGGTCCCACGGGCGTGGGCAAAACCGAAATCGCGCGCCGTCTGGCGCGCCTGGCCGGCTGCCCGTTCGTGAAAGTCGAAGCCTCGAAGTACACGGAAGTCGGTTACGTCGGCCGCGACGTCGAATCCATGGTCCGCGATCTGGTGGAGACCGCGATTGACATGGTCCGCGAGGAAAAGCTCGACGAAGTCGCCGAGCGCGCCGAACAATCCGCCGAGGATCGTCTGCTCGACTTGCTGCTGCCGCCTTCGCCGATGCCCTCTGAAATAAATCCCACCACCGAAGCTCAGCGCCGCGAGCAAGTGGCCCGCACGCGCGACAAACTCCGCGCCCAGCTTCGCGAAGGCAAGCTCGATCAGCGCATGGTCGAGGTTGAAGTCCGCGAACGCCAGATGCCTTCGTTTGAAATCATCACGAATCAAGGCGTCGAGGAAATGGATATCAACGTGAAGGACATGCTCTCCGGCATGTTCGGCCAGCAAAAGAAAAAGCGCAAAATGACGGTCGCCGAAGCGTTCGATTACCTAATCCAGGAAGAAGAAAATCGCCTCATAGACATGGACCAGGTCACGCGCATTGCCGTCGACCGCGTCGAGCAAATGGGAATTCTCTTCATCGATGAAATCGACAAAATCGCCGGCCGCGAGTCCGGCCACGGCCCCGATGTCTCCCGCGAAGGCGTGCAACGCGACATTCTGCCCATCGTCGAAGGCACCACGGTCAATACTCGCTACGGCATGGTCCGCACCGACCATATTTTGTTCATCGCTGCCGGCGCGTTTCACACGACAAAGCCCTCGGACCTCATACCCGAGCTGCAAGGCCGTTTTCCGATTCGCGTCGAGCTCGCTTCTCTGTCCGAAGCCGATTTCATCCGCATCCTCACCGAGCCCAAGAACGCCCTCATCAAGCAATACATCGCGCTGCTCGATACCGAACCCTTCAAGCTCACCTTCACCGAAGACGCCATCGCCGCCATCGCGAAATTCGCGGCTAAGGTGAACGAACACACCGAAAATATCGGGGCGCGCCGCCTGCACACCATCCTGGAAAAAGTGCTGGAGGAAATTTCCTTCGAAGCGCCGGAAATGAAGAAAAAGTCCTTTAAAGTGGACGCCGCCTACGTGCAAAAGCAATTGGCCAACATCGTGAAGGACCAGGATCTCAGCCGCTACATTCTCTAGAAAATAGAAAATGGAAAATCGAAAAGGGGTCCCGCCCTCTCAGGTGCATCGAGTTCCCGCCGCGCCGCCACCCATTTTCCATTTTCTTTTTTCCATTTTCGCTGGCCTTCTGTTTCTCGCGGGCTGCGCCGCACCCGGTGAGCCGAGCGCACGCAAACCGCTTGTTCCGACGCCTGTCAGCGATCTCGCAGCGACGCAACAGGACGATAACGTCATCCTCAACTTCACTCTGCCGAAAGAGTCCGTGGATCGTCGTCCGCTCAAGGAAACTCCGGCCATCGAGATTTATCGCGACTTCGCCCCACTCTCTGCAGGCGCCGCCCCGAACGCTCCTGCGAGCCCCACGCCACTGGTCACCATCCCGTCCGCCATGGTGGACCAATACGACGACCGAGGCCATATTCGTTACGTGGATACGCTCAAGCCGGAAGATTTCACGCAGCACCCTGCCGCTCAAGCGATCTATATCGTCCGCACCCGCGCATCGATCAAAAAAGCGTCGGCAAACTCGAACCTCGCCGCAGTGCGCATCGAACCCGCCGCGGATCCGATAACCGACCTCCACGCCGAAGTTACGCATCAAGGCGTGGTCCTCAGCTGGACGCCTCCGCAAAAAACTTTGACCGGATCGGTACCGTCGGTCGTGTCCTACCGCATCTATCGCTCTGAACCGGTGTCGCAATCGCAGTCCGCCACGCTCAATCCGCCCAAGCAAGCCTCCCAAGGGAATTCGCCGCTCGTGCGCATCGGCGACATTCCCGCTCCTCCGTTCCGCGATACGCAAATCAATTTCGGAAACACGTACACTTATTCCGCGCGCACCGTCGCGCAATACGAAGACTTGCAGGTTGAGTCAGCCGATTCCAATCTGGTCACCCTAACCCCGCAAAATACGTTTCCTCCGGACGCGCCGCAAGGTTTGGTCGTCGTGTTTGTCCCCGCACAGAATGGCGCGTCCGCATATTTCGATCTTTCCTGGTCCATCAGCCCGGATAACGATATCGCCGGTTACAACATCTATAGGACCGAGCAGGAAGGTGCACCGGGGAATAAGTTAAACCTCCAGTTGTTGCTTACTCCCGCGTTTCGCGATATGAATGGGGTACCCGGACATCGTTACTTCTATACGGTTACTGCAGTGGATCGTGCCGGCAACGAGAGCCCTGCAAGCGCGGCAGCATCAGGCGAGATGCCTGCCGGTGTTCCTGAACAAGCTCCAGCGAACGTGCCTGGGACGTAATTGTCGGGTATCCGACCGACAAGTTGCCGAAAGTTCCGCTCTATAGGGGCCGGGACCTTAGAATTGTTGTCAGAACGTAGCAATATTTGTGGGTCGTGGTTTCCCGACGCTCTGTGTCGGGAAGCCACGACAAGCGCTGCCGATTCAGGAAGGCGTTAGCCGCTAAAGCCCCGACAATGATCGAACCAGCCACATCCTCGGCCTCACATGCTGTTCACGCGCAGGACGCGACAAAAGTTGCCAGCCCGGCGTTACGCACCGGCTTGTACACCGGAGCCCTGCTCATCATCGTGATGGCCGGATCGCTCGTGGCCGCCAATCGCTTGTCCTGGCTCGATAATCGCGCCCTCGAGCGCAACGCCGCCTCCTACGGGCTGTTTCTGATGTTCATGCTGATTCCGATTTGCCGCTTCCTCAACCGGCCAGTCAAAATGTTTGCCTCCGCCATGATTGCATGGTCCATGTTTGTGATCGCCTACGACATCGCCGGTTTTTTCTTTCACAATCTCTTCCAGGCGTTGCGCGCGCCGTTTGACGCCTTCCTTGAAGGCGCGATCGTTTACGGCGTTTGTGCAGTCGGCTCCTGGGTGGGCGGGATGGCCCTGCAAGCGCGCCAGCAACCCATCGCCCCGCGCCGCCGCCGTTCCGACTTCTTCTCCAGCCATCATCGATGAAGCTCTGTCGTTTCCAGTCACTGGAATTTGACGCGCAAAACGTGGGCCGCTCGGCCCAGGAAACCCATCCCGCTCCGCGCAGCGGAATCATCGAAGGCGATCGCGTCTCGGAAATTCATGGCGAGCTTTGGGGCCCGTGCGATCGCACCGGGAAATCGTGGCCGCTTGACGGAGTGAAACTTCTGCCTCCCTCGACCCCTAGCAAGATTGTCTGCGTAGGCCGCAACTATTCAGAACACGCTAAGGAACTCGGCAACGAGGTCCCGGAACGCCCGCTGATTTTCTTCAAGCCTCCGTCATCGGTGATCGCCTCGGAAGAGCCGATCGTCATGCCGCCGATCTCCCAGCGCGTGGACTACGAAGGTGAATTAGCGGTCATCATCGGTCGCCGTTACTCGCAACAAACCGCCGGCGAAGCGACCGCTGGCTACATTCTCGGATACACCTGCCTTAACGACGTCACCGCGCGCGACCTGCAAAAACTGGACGTCCAATTCACCCGCGCGAAAAGCTTCGACACCTTTTGCCCCCTCGGCCCCATCCTCGAAACCCAGCTTGATCCCTCGGGCGTCACCCTTGAAACCTTCGTGAATGGAACCAGGAAACAGACTGGACACACGTCGGAAATGATGTTTTCCGTTGATGCTATAATCCGCTACATTGCGCAGGTGATGACGCTCGAACCGGGCGACGTGATCGCAACCGGCACGCCCTCAGGGGTAGGAACGCTAGCGCCCGGCGATGTCGTCGAAGTCAGCGTCACAGGCATCGGCACTCTAAGAAACCCAGTCATCGCCGCGCAATCGTAAGCGTGATTCGTGAACTGGCCAGCCCTGCGATTTGTGTAGGGGCACGGCGTGTCGCACCCGCCGTAGCAGGGCTGTGCCTGCTGTTGCCGAGTCGGCCCTTTCTCGAACCATACGGTGAACAATCCGTCGCGATAAAGGTCGTACGGCGGACGCAAAGGCAAGCGTTGAAAGAGATTCTGAGTGATTGGCACGAATGGCTTCCGCTAGCAGGAATCGCATTGCTGGCCCTGGTCGGCATTGTCCTCTGGCTCCGCCGCAAGCCTGAAGACGAAAACGACATCGAACGCCAACGCCGCGCCTACCTCAACCGCGTCGGCCGCATCGTCGAAGGCCAGGTCCTCGAAGTAGTTGACCATCGCCTCGGCGAAGCCCACCATCCCAACGCGAAGCAACCGAAGATATTCCAGAAACGCCCGCCCACGGCCGCCCCATCGAACGGCACGCAAAAACTTCTCTACTACACCTACTCAATCTCCGGCGTAACCTACGAAACCGCCCAAGATATCACCGGTCTGGAAGAAGCCGCGCATCTAAGCCGCATAGCATCAGGCCAAACCGCCAGTGTAAAATACGACCCATCAAATCCCAGCAATTCCATCCTCCTGGCCGACGACTGGTCAGGTTTACACTAAGCGATTTCACTGAACGAATCGCGATTCGACGGTGAAGTTCACCAGCCCATCGCGGTAGTCAATCTTCATATCCAGCATCCAAAGCATCGCGAACCCCAGTATTCCCGAAATCTCTGTGCCGAAATCGTCGCTCATGTGCGTCAGATCGAGCGTGGTCAGATCCTCGCGTTGCTGCCGGATATTTGAGAATTGAATCGTCGCGTTCGCCGCGCTATACACAGTCTTGACCTTGCCGCTCAGTCCCTTGACCTCTTCCGTGCGTTCGGTGCTCACCTTGCTCACCTCTTTCGCCTCGGCGAGCGACAGCACGTTATCGAACCCTCCGGTATCGATGAGGAAAAGTTTGGGAGCTGCAGAATTCACCGCCGTCGGAATCAGCAACCCGTGCCCGAACTCGAAAATCGGAGTGTAGCCCTCCATCCCGGGCGGAACATAACGGTCATGCCAGCGCGCTTGTTCCGACGATTGCGAATCAAGTGAGATTTCGCTTCCCGGCTCATCTGGATACGGCGGCAGCTCGCTCAGCTTCAATTTGCTCGCTGGCATGTAGATATCCACAAGGAAATGGCGAAACACATCCGCGCCAATTAGCCCGTCGCTTCCCAGAACCGAACGGCCGCTTGACACCCGGACAAGGCAGTCATCAAACTCAAGCTGGCCAATCTGAATTTTGTCGGCGTGGCCGAGAAACCCCGCCATCGCCGCTGCATCGCCGATACCATTGATGTGGATATTGGTGACGGATTTAACGCCGGCCTTCTCCGCGATTTTTCGGTCGATGAGAATCCCGCTCGCACCGGTATCGAGCAGCAATCTCGATGATGCGCCGTTTACCTTGACGATGAGTCCATACCCGTGAACGTTCTTTGGACCATCGTACAGGGGCTCGAGCGTGGCTTCGGTTGATTTCACTTTTGTAACCAGACGGCATCCGGCCTTCGGCTTTTCCGATTCCGCTTCAAGCACGTCCAGCTGTTTTGTCAGGCCTGCTCGTGACTCTTGGTCGTCGTCGGTGGCATTCGCAAGATAGCCCTTGAGCGCTTCAACCCGGTCCTTCCCGTTCAATGTACCGGTGTAAGCTCTTTGAATGTCCGGGTCGTCGGGGTCGAGTTTGTAAGCCTGGTCAATATTCGTCTTGGCGCGCTTCCAATTCAAAGAGACCGCGTACAGTTGGTATCGCCCCAAAAATGCGCGGGCATCCAAATCGCATGCTTGAAGTGGCTTCGCGAATGCGGCCTGCGCTTCGTTGAGTTTTCCCTGGCGAAAATAGACTTCGCCCAGAGCGACAATCGCTGGCGCGCGATCGGGCATCAACGCGACTGCCTTTTGCGCCGCAGTGTAGGCCTCCGCGGACTTTCTCTGCGCAAGATACACTCGTGCGATCCCAGCATACGCAGCAGCCGCTTCGGATCCACCCGCCGGAAGTATGGCCGTGTACGCGGCAATCGCTTGCTCAAACTTTCCAGTGCGATAGAATTTCAGCGCCGCGGCCATCGGCTCCGATAAAGGCGGAGCTGTTTCCGGGGTGACGGGGCACACTTTGCTGGCGCTTTTCGATGCTTCCGAACTCGCCGTGGGCGGGTTTGAGTTTTGCTGCGGGGCAGACTGACCAATAGGGGTGGGCGCAGTCGATGATTCACTTTGCGTATGGGCGGTTGCCTGATCGCGTTCCATCTCCGGTGACGCCGTGAGCGCACTCGGAAAAACCAATGTCGTAACGCACACCACAGCCAATGCTGCCCTTATCCGCTTCTTTCTCATGGGGCCTCCGCCATCGAGTTGCGACGCCGCGAAACGATCGAAGACACTTGTAGGCGACCGCGGATTGAGAGCCTGAGTCGATACTTCGGAATTGCGCGCCTCGCCTCAGCGCGACATTCTGTCTATAGATAACTGGCTTGTCAATTAATGTTCGTCGAGGATTCCGGGGCAGTCACTAGGCGGGCCTCCGGCGTACACACTCTTCGCCGGAATTTCTCCATTCGCCGTGCTGGCCGTTTTCTTACTGCGCCGAATCAGGCCGGACCCGCTCGCTCACCGCTAGGTTGCCACGTTGTCGCTACCGCCACGGGGTTGGTAAACAGGACGGCGTTCGGTATCACCACCTGCCGGCCATCCTTCGTTGTCACCACGGTTGCGCGGGCTTGAATATCTTCGACGTTCCCCTCGATGCCCGTGACGCTGATCAGATCGCCAAGCTGAAACGGCTCGCTCACCAGTAGCAAAATACCCGCGAGAAAGTTCTGCAGAATGTTCTGGAACGCGAAGCCGATCGCTACGCTGCCGATGCCCAGCATCTTGATCAGGTCGGCTGCCTGAAACGACGGCGCAACCACCGAAAGCGCGATCAGGAATCCCAGGATCACAATACCTGTCTGCACCAGGCGGCTGATCAGCAACGCCACTCCCCGGTGTGTCCGGCGTCGCGCGGTAAAGCGGCGGGTTAGAGATTTACTGGCGGACGCAAGCACCAGGAAGAGTGCGAAAATTACAATTGCCAGCACGAAGTTCGGCAGAAGCGCAATACTGGAATTAATGATCCTGGCTCCGGACTTCCAGGCGTTGGATATATCGATGGGCGGCATGAGGCCCTCCTGTGAAAATCACCGCGGGGGCCGGGCCCAACTAAAGAATAGCGGTTTTAAACGCCGCTTACCAACAGTTGGTCCGCCACGTCTCAACGAAGGCGCCATCCGAGATTGCCACTCGCTTGGGCATCCGCAAATAGAACGCGACCGTTAGGAGTGGTACACTTTTTAGTTTCCGGAGGATCAAATTGTTTCGACTTCAACGCCTGCCCGCCGTGGTCACCCTAGCTTTCGCCGCAATCGCAATCCCAGGAGCAGCCACGCTCGCAACCTCGCCGCTATCGGCTCAAACCCAGCCGCCCGCTCCGGCGCAGCAACAAAGTTCAGCATCGCCCGTGCCCATCATAGATCCCAGCCTCTACTCCGCGATGCGCTGGCGCCTGATCGGCCCCTATCGCGCAGGACGCGTCTCCGCCGTGGCAGGCATTCCCGGCGATCCCACGACCTATTACATGGGCACGCCCGGCGGCGGCGTTTGGAAAACCAGCAGCGGCGGCACAATTTGGAAACCCATCTTCGACGACGCGCATGTCGCCTCCATCGGTGACGTCGCCGTCGCTCCGTCGAATCCCAATATCATCATCGTCGGCACAGGTGAACAAACCGACGGCGACGGCGTTTACAGATCCACCGACGCCGGCGCTACCTGGACCAACATCGGCCTGAAAGATTCGCGCTACATCAGCACCGTCATCATTGATCCGCGCAATCCAGACATCATCGTCGTCGGCGTCCTCGGCCACCCCATCCTGGGCGTCTCGAAACCCAGCGAAAATCGCGGCGTTTACAAAACCTCCGACGGCGGCAAGAGCTGGACGAAAACTCTCTACAAAGACGATCTCGCCGGCGTTTCTAATATGACTGCGGACCCCAATAACCCGCACATCCTCTACGCCGCTCTCTGGAAGCCGTTCGATTTCCGAACGGGCCCTCCCGATGCTAGAACGCAGGATTCCTGGATTTACAAATCCACCGACGAAGGCTCCACATGGAAACCCGTCTCCGAAACCGGCTTGCCCACTGAACCGCGCGGTCGCGTCGGTCTCGCCGTCGCGCCGGGTACGAAAGGTCAGCGCGTTTTCGCCATCATGGACCCCGGCCTCTATCGCTCAGACGACGGCGGAGCCAACTGGCGCCAGATCACGAAAGACCCGCGCATCACAGGCAATCTCTACATCTGCCGCGTTTATGTGGACCCCAAGAATCCCGACGTCGTTTACGTGATGCAGACCACCACCTATCGCTCGACCGACGGCGGCCAGAATTTCATCGCCTATAAAGGCGCGCCCGGCGGCGATGATTACCACGTCCTCTGGATCGATCCGCAGAATTCCGACCGCATGATTCTCGGCGTGGACCAGGGCGCCACCATCAGCCTCGACGGCGGCCACACCTGGAGCAGTTGGTACAATCAGCCCACCGGCCAGTTCTATCACGTGATCACTGATAACCAGTTTCCTTACGTTTCCTACGCCCCGCAGCAGGATAGCGGCACCGCCGCGGTTCCCAATCGCAGCGATTATGGCGAAATCAGTTTTCGCGACTGGTTTTCCATCGGCGGCTTCGAATTCTGTTACATCGCGCCCGATCCTGCTAATCCTGGCATCGTCTATTCCGGCGGGTGGTATGGCAGCGTCGTGCGCTTCGATAAAATCACCGGACAGATCGTCCACGTTTTCGTGCGCCGCGCCAACGACCGCATGTCGCAAATGCCGCCGCTCGTTTTCTCGCCGCAGGATCCCCACACGCTCTACCTCGGCGCGCAATATGTGATGAAAACCACGAACGGCGGCGTAAGTTGGACTGAGATCAGTCCCGATCTCACCACAACTGCTTCTGCGCCACCTGCCGGTCAGCCGCAGTCGCAAAACGGCACGCCTGCCTCAAGCGCCGAGATACGCTCGGCGAATGGCCACGCCCCGCTTGTCGACAGCGAAACTGCCGCGGAACTGGAGGATCGCGAAGCCGGTGGCAAGGATGACTTCGAGGAATCCGCTCAGCGCCCGCGCCGAACCGCGCTTACAGTTCTCACTCCTTCGCCCGTCAGCGCCGACGTCATGTGGGCGGGCACCAGCAACGGCTTGATCCAGTCCACCCACGACGCTTCGCAAACCTGGCAAAACGTCACCCCGCCCGACGTCCCGGAAAAAGGTGAAATTGAAGCCATCGAAGCATCGCACTACGATGCCAATAGCGCCTACGCCGTGCTCTCGGTCCGGCAGGATCCGCATCCCTATATCTATCGCACTCGCGACGCCGGAAAATCCTGGCTAAAAATCACGCTCGGCCTCGATCCCGGTTGGATCGCGCGTGTCATTCGCGAAGATCCCTTGCGCAAGGGCTTGCTCTATGCCGGCACCGAAAACGCTCTCTACGTTTCATTCGACGACGGCGATCACTGGCAATCCCTGCAGCTGAATTTCCCCGCGTCGGACGTTCGTGATCTCGCCGTTCACGGCGATGACCTCGTTGCCGCCACCTATGGCCGCGGCCTTTGGATCCTCGACGATCTCTCGACTCTTCGCCAAGCCGATCCGCAAATCGCGAGTGTTAACGCTTATCTGTTCAAACCCGAACCCACCGTGCGCGTTCGTTTCGACAACGATCAGGAAACTCCCCTGCCGCCCGAAGAGCCCACGGCGAAAAATCCTCCCGATGGCGCGATCATTGACTACTATCTGAAATCCGCTCCTACCACGCCGCTCACGATCGAAATCCACGATTCGCAAGGCAAACTGGTGCGCCGGTTCACCAGCCTTGCACCTAAACCCGATACCACGCTCAAGAACGTTCCCGATTACTGGTTCGGTCCGCAGCCGCGGCTATCGACCAATGTCGGCATGAACCGTTTTGTCTGGGATTTGCGTTACGATCCGCCGCAGGCTCTGAATTTCAGTTACTACGGCGGGATGCTCGATTACATCGAATACACGCTGTCTGATCACGCGCTTCCGGGCGATACGCCGCGCGAACAAACTCTCGGCCCCATAGCCGTTCCCGGCCAATACGAAATCATTTTCATCGGCAATGGCTCGCTCATGAAACAGCCGCTTACGATCGCGCTCGATCCGCGCGTGCACGTCTCGCAAACCGATCTGGAGGCCCAGCTGGTAGCCTCGAAACGGATCGTCGCCGGCCTTGCCGCCAGTTCCCAAGCCTACGAGTCCATAGCTTCGCTCCGCGCCGCCATTGCCGATCGCCTGAAAACGCTCGGCCCCGTGCCGGAAGAAAAACCCGCGGCCGAGGGTGGCGCGGGCAACGCCAAGGAAAAAACCGCGGAAGAAAAAGCCAAGGACGCGGAAGCCGCAAAGCGCGCAGGCGCCTCCGCGCCGCAAGGCAACGCCACCGCACAGAGCGGCGCCAATGCTGCCGCACAAGCCCCGGCCGTCAATCCCCAAGCCAAAGCTTCCGCGGACGCGCTCAAAGACCTCGACAAGAAGGCCGCGACAATCCAGGACGGAACCTTTACGTCCCCCGGTGTAGGCCCCGTCAACCGCGACCTGGCCCGCACCTCCTTCTTCGTCCAATCCGGTGACGCCGCTCCCAGCGACACAGCTAGGGCCGCCTTAGAGGAGTCCTGTTCCGCGCTAAACAAAAATCTGGCAGCGTGGCACGACCTGGACGCCAACGCAGTCCCAGCCACAAACGTAATCATCGCCAAGTCCAGCCTGGCCGCGCTCCCCACAGCCACAGTAATGTCCATAACCGCCGCCCCGCAGGGCGCAACGTCAAACGACGCTTGCCAACCATAGCGCTGGCGTCTCGTCGGCTGTAGGGCTTGGCCGTCTCGCCTTACGGCATCTGGGGCCTGGCGCTATCGAGGATCCTCGCAATCCAATCGGCGTGAGGGAGATCACAATTGGCCAGAGCCTTAAGCTCCTTCTCCACGTCGTACTCCACGCGACGGATTGTTGGCTTGGACTCGTCAACCAAGAGGTATGCAGCGCGGCGATCGCCATCGTAAGAAAGACTAACGCTACCCGTGTTCGCGACGATCATTCCTAAAACGCTCCGAACGTAGGAACGGTGGATGTGTCCATAGACCGCAATCGGTTGGCCGAGTTGTCTGTAAACCTGCTCCAACTCTGAGTCGCTCGCCTCTGGCGTGGGCGCGCGCCAGGGACTCTCGGGGCTGGCATGGACCAGCGTCAGGGGACCTTGAATCAGAGAGCGCGGCTGCCCGCGCAGCCATGTGAGCCGCTTTTCTCCCAGCGCTTCGCGGGTTGCTGCTGCCATCTCCTCGATTACGGAGAGAATGGGTTTCACGTTGGGCGACTGGTTCGCAAACTCTCGCAGCGACTCGGGCATAAACAGCATTTCGTCCGTATTGCCGACCACTCCTTGCCAGCCGAGATCGCCAATACGATCCACAATCTCCGCGGGACTCGCTCCACTGTCGGCCAGATCGCCGCCGTGAAGGACCAGGTCGGGAGAAGTCAGTCGCAGATCTGCCAGGACTGCCTCAAACGCGGTTCGGTTGCCGTGGACGTCGGATACGACCGCGATGCGCATCTGATTTCTTCGGTGCCAAGTACCGCCACCATATCACCGATCCTCCGCGGTGCGGTACTGCCCCAGCTGCCATCAAACTCACTGTCGGAATGCTCGGTGCTTGCCTCCATAGATTAAAAACCGCAGGGAACTGCTCGCAGAACCGAACGAACTCCTGGAAGGCGCCGCGCGAAATTGAACCAAGATCAGGTGCGCATGTATACAAGCACCCATTCGCAATTTTTTTGCGAACGTGCTACCGTGCCCTGTGATTCATTGTGACAATTCGCGTTCGACTCACCGAATGAACCGGCCTACGCCTTCAACCCTTGCTTTTTCCTCCCGCAAATGTTGCGTCACGCGCCTCACCGGCCGGTTCCAAATCAGCCGCAACGTAGAAGCCGCCAATCGCATCCCGACATCCCCGGCCGCCCGCCGAAAACCGCAGTTTCTACTCGATACAAATGAACCAAACCAAAACACGGCAATCGCTGTAACTTATTCAAAACAAACAACAGCGCAATTTTCTACTCGATACAAAGTGACTGTCCTCACCCACCACAGTTTTCCGCACCATGACTTGACCCCCGCTCGAATCCCTAACGAAACAAGGTCCAGCCACTGGTCACTAGCCACTAGCCAGTGCCTTTTTCACGAAACTCTCAATCGCCAACTTTCACGCAGTTTGCGCGCCGCAAATCGCGCGTCACATGCCACAAGATCGGGGTCATTAATCAAGTTTCACCACTCACCAATCACGCCTCACCAATCACTACTCACCATTCATCAATCATGCCTTTCTACCTCCGAGACGCGCCCGTGACCACCCCCACCCACCGCAAGCACCACGACCGCCTCGACGAGCTTCGCAAACTCAACCGCGAAGCCGAAGCCGGCGGTGGCGCCGAGCGCCGTGAGCGCGAGCACAAGCAAGGCAAACTCAGCGCCCGGGAACGGATTGACTTGCTGCTCGACGAAGGCTCCTTCGAAGAACTCGATAAATTCGTCCGCCATCACTCTCACGATTTCGGCATGGAAACGCAGCGTCCGCCCGGCGACGGCTTCATCACCGGCTACGGCCGCATGGGTGGCCGCCTGGTGTACGTCTTCGCCCAGGATTTCACCGTGTTCGGCGGCTCGCTTTCCGAAGCCAACGCCGCGAAGATCACCAAAGTCATGGATCTGGCTCTGCGCCAGGGCGCGCCCGTAATTGGCCTGAACGATTCTGGTGGCGCGCGAATTCAAGAAGGCGTGATGTCGCTAGCAGGTTACGCGGAAATTTTCCTGCGCAATACGCTCTCGAGCGGCGTGATCCCCCAGATCAGCGCGATCATGGGACCCTGCGCCGGCGGCGCGGTGTATTCTCCGGCCATCACCGATTTTATTTTCATGACGCGCGACACCTCTTACATGTTCGTCACCGGCCCGGACGTGATCAAGACCGTCACGCACGAGGAAGTCACCAAGCAAGAACTCGGCGGCGCGATGACCCACAACGCCACCAGCGGCGTCGCTCATTTCGTTTCGCGCGACGACGCCGAGTGCCTCGCCATGATCCGCGAGCTGTTCAGCTATCTTCCGTCGAACAATCTCGACGATCCTCCACGCAAGCGCTCGAACGATCCCTGGGACCGCGCCACGCCCGCGCTCAACGCGCTCGTCCCGGAAAATCCGCAGCAGCCGTACGACATGAAGGACGTGATTCACGCGCTCGCCGACGATTCCGAATTCTTCGAAGTCCACGAGCATTACGCAAAAAATATCGTGGTCGGCTTCGCGCGGCTCGACGGCCGCCCTGTCGGCATCGTCGCGAATCAGCCCGCCTTCCTAGCCGGCGTGCTTGATATCAACGCCTCGGTGAAGGGCGCGCGCTTCGTGCGCTTCTGCGACGCGTTCAATATCCCGCTGATCACCTTTGAAGACGTCCCTGGCTTCCTCCCCGGCACCCAGCAGGAATTCGGCGGCATCATCAGGCATGGCGCGAAGCTGTTGTTCGCCTTCGCCGAAGCCACCGTCCCCAAAATCACGGTCATTACGCGCAAAGCGTATGGCGGCGCATACTGCGTGATGTCTTCCAAGCACATCCGTACGGACATCAACTTCGCCTGGCCCACCGCCGAAATCGCCGTGATGGGACCCGAAGGCGCCGTCAACATCGTCTACAAACGCGAAATTGACCGCGCGCCTGAATCCGAGCGCGAAAGCATCCGCCACGAAAAAATCGAAGACTTCCGCGAACGCTTCGCCAACCCCTATGTAGCCGCCGAGCGCGGCTACATCGACGCTGTAATCGAGCCCGCGCAAACCCGCGCCAAACTGATCAGCGCCCTCCGCTCCCTGGAAAACAAGCGCGACACCAACCCCCGCAAAAAGCACGGCAACATCCCGTTATGAGACGGCTGCTCGTTATGACACCAACCGGCAGGTATACTGGATTTTTACGGAGAATTTCGGTAGTATCCCTTGGTTTTGCCTCGCTGCTATTATTCGGGGAAAGGTTAGGAAAACGGGATGTCCAAGAAACCCAGCGGCCCAAAGACTCTGCTTGAATCGCTTGATGCTCTGGTTGAAAAGCACCACCTGCTCAAGCACCCTTTTTACAAGGCCTGGACGGAAGGCCGGCTTTCGAAGCAGCACTTGGGCTTGTACGCCGAGCAGTATTACCAGCACGTCCGCGCGTTCCCGGAGAATTTGAAGCAGCTGGCCAGCCGCACCAACGGCGACGGTAACCTCCAATCCATCGTGAAGGAAAATCTCAACGAGGAATTGGACGCGTCTGCCCCGCACCCGCAGCTTTGGCGCCAGTTCGCGCAATCGGTCGGTGTCAGCGACGCCTCGCTGGACAGCACGCAGCCCCGCCCCGGCGTCGCCGCGCTGCTCGATACCTTCGACGAAGTAGCAACCCAGGGCTCCATGACTCAGGCGGTTGCCGCGTTCTACGTTTACGAGGCGCAAGTTCCGGAGATCGCCTCGCAGAAGATTTCTGGCCTACGCCGCTTCTATGGCATCACCGAGCCGCAAGCGCTGGCTTATTTCGCGGTCCACGAAGAAGCAGACGTTCGCCATCGTGCGGCGTGGCGCGAATGGCTCGGGGCACAAAACAATGTGGACACGGTCGGCGTCCTGTGCGCCGCCGAACGCAGCCTGAAAGCACTCTGGGGCGCGCTCGACGCCGTCTATCCACAAGGCTGCATGTCGAGAAACTAGCAAGGCCTCAGCGGAAATTTCTTTTTGTTCTTAGAAAATTGATTGGAAGGTCAGGCGGCAAGAGCCTTCGGTTGGCTTGTTGCTTTGAACTCTGAACTTTCCACTGTTAACTGCCCTTCCTCAAGACCTTCACTCCGTCTCGTCCCGCAATCACCGCTTCGGAAGCATATTTCAGAAACAATCCGTGCTCGACAAGTCCGACGACGTGATCCAAATGATGCGCAATCTCCTTCGGATCATCCATCGGCCCGAAGGCACAATTGAGAATGTAGTGCCCTCCATCGGTGATGAATGGCTTCTGGTCCGCGCCCAGCCGCATCGCGGGATTTCCGCCGAGATCGCGCAATCTCTCGGCCGTCACCTGCCAGCCAAACGGCACTACTTCCACCGGAACAGACACCAACTCTCCCAAACGCTTCACCAGCTTTGTGTCGTCCGCCACCACAGCCATCCGTTTGCTAGCCGCTGCCACAATTTTCTCCCGCAGCAATGCGCCGCCGTGCCCTTTGATCAGGTAAAGCAGCCCGGGAAGGACCTCGTCCGCGCCATCAATCGTCAAGTCGATCTGCGTGTGTTCCGCAAATGTAGTCAACGGAATTCCTACCGCGTTGGCTTGCTCGGCAGTGCGCTCCGACGTCGGAATCCCGACAATGCGCAATCCGTCCTGCTTGACTCGGCGCCCGAGCGCCGCCACGGCAAACGTCGCCGTGGATCCCGTGCCGAGTCCGACGACCATGCCGTCTTCCACCAGCTTGGCAGCAGCCTCGCCCGCGTGTTTCTTCCATTGATCCTGCTGTGATAGTTGTGTGTGCGCGCTCATCGCGAGAGCTCCGACCGCGCTCATGATAGCCGGAGACACGAGCGTTGCCAACCCAGGACTCTGGCGGCGAGGTGAACGAAGTGAGGCGAGCCTGTCTGTAACGATCCTGTGAACCGACGAAAACGCCGAAGCAGCAGCGGCCTGCGATTTTGGGGGCTCGCGTGCGAGGACGCGTGCAATCGCAGGCCGCTGCTGCATCCGACTCTAGGAATAGCGGCCCGGCTCCGAGGGGCGGAGGACAGGCCGCTAGTCACCTTTATTGCAGCAGGTTCAAAGTGTTGCTTCCATCGTCAACGAATAGCACTCCGTATCCTGGCTGATAGATCAACCCGAACAGCGTACCGTTTCCTGGAGGGGTGCCGGTATTATCCAAGAGCGTTCTAGCGATCTGAACACCACCAGGGGTGATCTCGGTGATGAAACCGTCCCCGCCATTGACGGTAAGAACCTCGCCGTTGGGCGCGACTGTGAGACCGAGCGGAAAGTTCAGGCTCCCACGATGGGATAGAGTGGTGCCAGTGCCTGCCGAAGTGGTTCGGTCGATGGCGTTGGGAATCACCGCGATTCGATTGTTGAGCGTGTCTGCTACGTACAGCGCTCGGTCGCTACTCCCAACCACCGTTGTGCAATCATCCGGATCGCTGGCGTTGCATGCGGGGCTCAGGCCGACACCGGTTGGCCCGATCACGAGCGCAGCAGGATCGGTGCGTTCCGAGAAGCCGGAACCGATTACCGTCATAGACTCGATCGATGGCATGTGCGTTTCGGAGACGTGTAGATTAATTCGAACCACGGTGCCTTGCTGCACAACGTTCGGACTCGCCGCCAGCGTGCCGTTCAGGACATTCGTGACGAACAGTTCCGCATGAGTGTCCTCGTCGGAAGCGGTCATGTCCCACGGTCCACTGATCAATGAACCGAAGAAGGTCTCGACCGGCTGGCCTGAGTTATCGAGCACAATGAGACACCCTGCCTGCGCCGTTTTCGAAGAGCCATCCGTCGTGGGCAAACTCCCGACGATCACCCATCCCGTGCGCAACACGGTAAGAGCCGTCGTGAGTCCGACACCCCCAGGGCAGGAGCCCGGAAGCGTCGCGGCGTTAATCTGGGCAAATACGGTAAGTCCTCCGCTCGGGGCGATTTCGACAATCGTGGTGCCGGTGCCTTGCAGGTTGCCGCTGCCGTTGAAGTTGCTGATCAAGATGTCGCCTGCAGTGAGTCGTCCGGTGGTGCGCGGTACCCTGACGATGCCGTAGGGATTTACGTCGCCGTTTGCAGGAACTGTGGAAGCGATCGTCCTGACTCTGTGGAGATTCTTCAGGATAGCGTCATCATCGCCTGCGCGCACAGACGTGATGCCCACTGTAAGAAGTAACGCGCAGAGTAGGACGCCAGAGACAGTGGTCAGATATCCTTTTGTCATGGAACTCTCCTCTTTTTTGCAGCAGGTTCTTCTGATTTCGGCGCCGCTGAGACACGGTTTGGCAACGGAGCCGCGAGCATCACGCAAAAGAACCGGCCTTGCCGCGGGGAGCGGATGGCCGCCGGTTCTCTGAAGCTCTCGCGCGGCAGAGATTGAGCGAGAAGAGCCGCGGCATTGTCATTACCATGTCGCGGAATTGTCAAAAATTTGTAAATTCAGGTTCTGACACCGATCTTTTCCTGGGTGGCTGCAACGTGTCAGGTTCGAAGGATGGTCCCTGGAAGGTTTCCTTTGAGTCACAATTCCGTAATATTCGCGCACGGCTGGTAAGCGGTGTCCCTTCGCGGTCGCCGTGAAAACGTAGTAGGCTCTTGCGTGCCGTGATGAATAGCCAAGAGCTGCAAAAACTTCGAAACCTGTTGGCTCGCCGACAGTGGCAAGCGCTCATTGAACAATTGCAGCGGATCGGTCCCGGTGCCGCTGCCGATTTCTTCATGAGTGTGTCGTATGACGAGCAGCGCGCGTTGTTTCACGAGATGTCGGTCGAGGTGGCGGCGCCGCTCATCGTTCACCTGCCTTATTACCACGCCTACGTGCTGCTGCATTCGCGTCCGAGCCAGGACATGCGAGACATCATCGACGCGATGAGCCCGGGCGAGCGCAACCATTTTCTCGACGCGCTGCCAGAAGAAGCGTGGCAATGCTTGATGGACGAACTGGCCGCGGCGGGATCGGGCGCGCCCTACTGCGCTGTTACCGGCGCGGAAACGGGCGAAGTAACCACGGAATTCGCGCCCGCCGCCGTGGACGTCGAACCAATCATTCAGGCCAAGCAAATCGAGAAGAGCTATCAACAACCCGACGGAAGGCAGATTCAAGTAATCGCTCCAGTGGATTTTTCCATCGAGCCTAATACGATCATCGCCCTGCTGGGCCCGTCCGGCTCGGGCAAATCAACTCTGCTGCGCATTCTTTCGGGGCTGGCAGCTCCCTCGGCCGGCGAAGTGCTGTGGCACGGCAAACCGATGAGCCAATCGAGCCCCCACGTGTCCATCGTGTTCCAAAGTTTTGCGCTTTTTCCGTGGCTGACGGTCCTGGAAAACGTGGAAGCCCCGCTTCTGGCACGCGGCAGCACGCATTTTGAACGTCACCGCCGGGCGCTACGTGCGCTGGCTTCGGTGGGCTTACACGGATTCGAATCGGCCTATCCGAAGGAATTGTCGGGAGGCATGAAGCAGCGCGTGGGGTTTGCCCGGGCGCTGGCGGTGGAACCGGAAATCCTGTTCATGGACGAACCATTTTCCGCGCTCGATGTGCTCACAGCGGAAAACCTGCGTGGCGAATTGCTGGAGCTGTGGCTAGCCAAGAAAATCCCCACGCGCAGTATTTTCATCGTCACCCACAACATCGAAGAGGCCGTGCTGCTGGCGGATCGCATCATCGTTCTCGGGCGCAACCCCGCAAAGATTCGCGCGGACTTCCGTGTGCCCCTGCAACATCCGCGCGACCGCAAGTCTGCCGCTTTCGTCTTATACGTCGATTACATCTACAAAGTGATGACGCAGCCGCAACTAGAACTCGCGCCTCCCTCGAAGTCGGAGCGCAAGGAAAGAGCGCCGACGCAGATGCTGCCGCACTCGCGTCCGGGCGGAGTAGCGGGCTTGATCGAACTCCTGAACGATCGCGGCGGCGAAGAGGATCTTTACCACATCGCCGAGGAATTGCTCCTGGAAGTGGACGACTTGCTTCCGATTCTGGACGCTGCGACGTTGCTTGGGTTCGCGACAGCGCACGAAGGAGATGTCCGCATCACCCCGGCCGGACGCACCTACGCGGAAGCCGACATTCCTACCCGCAAGGAACTATTCCGCAAGGCTGTGCTGGAAAATGTGGCCCTTCTGCAGCAAATGTACACGTCTTTGGAAAAGAAATCCGATCACACCATGCCGGTCGAATTCTTTCGTGACTTGCTCGACGAACGTTTCACTCAGGTAGAGGTGGAGCAGCAGATTGAAACCGCGCTGAACTGGGGCCGCTACGCCGAACTTTTTACTTACGACCCCGAAGAAGACAGCGTGCGTCTCCATCAGCCCGATCACCGTGACGAAAATTCCAAGGAAAGCGCCTCCTTGCACTGATGCCGCCGCGACTTGAAAAAACATCGTCCGGAGTGGTGGCCTGGGGGGCCATTCCCTCGACCGCACCTTCTATCTTCCGCGACTTGCCGATCCTTTTCGCTGCGCTGGCGCTTTTTTACGCCGTGCTGTCCATGACGCATTACTGGCTCTCGCCCGCTGGCGCGCCGACGGAAATCCACCTGGAACCGAGCGCGCTTCCGAAATACGCCATGTTCTCCGTGCTGCGCATCGCCGCCGCGTATTTCATCAGCCTGGCGTTTACAGTGGTTTACGGCTACATCGCCGCATACAACGCCAGAGCCGAGAAATTCATGGTGCCGCTGCTGGATACTTTGCAGTCCATCCCCGTACTGAGCTTTCTGCCGGGAGTCATGGTGGCGATGGTCGCGTTATTTCCCGCGCGGCAATTGGGCGTGGAGCTGGGTTCCATCTTGCTGATATTTACCGGGCAGGTGTGGAATATGACCTTCAGTTTCTATTCCTCGCTCAAGAATATTCCGCGCGAGATGCGCGAAGTCGCCGAGGTTTACCGCTGGAGTTGGTGGCAGCGCTTCACGCAGATGGAGCTGCCTTATTCGATCATTGGGCTGGTGTGGAATTCGATGATGTCGGTAGCGGGCGGCTGGTTTTTCCTGATGGCCTGCGAAATGTTTACGCTGGGGAATCGCGACTTGCGTTTGCCGGGCCTGGGCTCCTATTTGCAAACCGCCGCGAATGTCGGGAACACGCGCGCGATTGTCTGGGGGCTGGGCGTGATGATCGGGATCATCATTTTGATCGACCAGATTATCTGGCGTCCCGTGATCGCCTGGGCGGAGAAGTTCAAGTTCGAGCAAGTGGAATCCGTGGACGCGCCGCAGTCACCCGTTTTGGATTTGCTGCGCAGCTCGAGAATTCTGCCGTTTGTCGCGCGGTTCACGGTTCGACCCGCAAGCGAAGCGCTGAGTCTGCATTTTGCCCGCACGCATGCTTCGGTCAAACCGGACGGTGCGCTGCGCAAGACTCTCCAATGGATTATTCGGCTGTTGCTCGTCGCGCTGCTCGTGGGAATCGTCTACGCGTTTGGTAAAATGGTCTTGTTGCTTGCTCACCTCACGGGCTCGGAACTGAAAAGCATTTTTCTTGGCGCGGGCGCCACATTTCTTCGCGTCGCGCTCACATTGCTGCTGGCCGGACTGTGGACGATTCCCGTTGGCGTGGTGATTGGGCTGAAGCCCAAACTTTCGGCAATCGCACAGCCGATCGCTCAGGTGGCGGCTTCCGTGCCGGCTACTGCGCTTTTCCCTATCATTTTGCTCGTGCTCATTCGTGCCGGCGGCGGACTCGGAATCGGTTCGATCGTGTTGCTGTTGCTCGGAACGCAGTGGTACATCCTGTTCAACGTCATCGCTGGTGCGATCGCCATTCCGACCGACCTGAAAGAGGTCTGTGCCATTTTTCGTTTCGGACCGATGGAACGCTGGCGAGAACTCTTGCTGCCGGGAATTTTTCCCTTCTTAATCACGGGGTTTGTGACGGCATCCGGCGGAGCGTGGAATGCGAGCATCATCGCCGAATACTTTCGATTTCAGGGACACACGTATTTGACGACAGGGCTTGGCGCGGTAATCAGCAATGCCACGGACACCGGAAATTTTCGTGTGCTGCTGGCGGCGACGATCCTGATGGCGGCAATGGTGGTCACCATCAACCGCCTAGTCTGGCGGCGGCTCTACAATCTGGCCTCTACGCGCTTCCGGCTCGAAAATTAGCCTCGCGTCGGTCTGGCACGCCGAGCCCTCCAAGAAACTATCGCTTTACCGCCCGGTGCAGACCGATGCCCCCGAAAATAAACCCGCGTGCATCCACTCGTTCGTAGCCCATGTTCTGCAGCAGGCAGGAAAAATCCGCCACCGAGACGAAGCTGCGAATCGAGTCTGGAATGTAGGTATACGTGCGCGGACGGCCATGCAGCAAAGTACCCCAGAAGGCGCCTTGCGCGTACAAAAAGCCCAGGTAGAGCTGGCGAAAGAGGCGGTTGTGCGGAAGGAAAAAATCGAGGCTTACCATCAGGCCGTTGGGTTTCGTGACGCGCTCAATTTCACGCACGGCAGTTGCAAGGCACGGAAAATTTCGCAAGCCGTAACCGATGAAGACGCAATCAAAGGTCGCATCGGCAAACGGCAACAACGTTGCGTCGCTGCACACAGCTTCGTCCAAGCCGTGTGCCCGCGCCAACTGCAGCATGCCTTCGGTTAGATCCACAGCGACGGAGCGAGCAGCAGGCAAATTTTCAAGTACCAGCCGGGAGAAGTCGCCGGTTCCAGAGGCTAGGTCCAAAACCATCGCATTTTCCCGCAGGGCAGCTTGCGTGACGCCGAGACGCTTCCAGCGGCCGTCCATACCGTAGGAAATGACGCGTGTGATGAAATCGTATTTGGGCGCGATGGCGGTGAACATCTCGCGCATCAGCCGCGTATCCTGGCGTTCGACGGGAGTCCCCATGATCCGGTTCGCTGTGAATCTTACACGGATTAGTGCTCGCGAAAGCGAGCTAATTTTCGGGCGAAGCGAGCCTTACGCTGGCGGCTCGCGCAAGCAGGGCCGGCAGCTCCTTTTGCGTCAGGTCGGCCTTTTTGCCAAGCTTACTTGCCACCTGACGGCGCTCGGTTTGGACCGTTGCCAGGTCGCTGCCGCTCGTGCCAGCCAGCAAGCTTTCAGCGTGTAGAAAGCATGCGTAAACGATCTCATCCGGCTGGTTGTGTCGTCGCAGGAATTGACCGTAGTTGAACCAATCGAAAGCCTCGCTCCGCGGGTCGCCCGTCTTTGAATCGAGGGCCAGGCCGCGTTGAAACGATTGCGCAGCGGCCGAGATGTCGCCGGTCTTGTCTTGTAAGTCCGCGCGGTGAGCCAAGGCCAGGCTCTCCAGTTTCGCGTCGTTGTCTTTCTCCGCCAAAGCAACTACCGAATCATATCTCGCAAGGGCCGCGGGCGCCTGATTTGTCCGCGCTTCATCGTCCGCCAGTTGAATTCTGGCGGTGGTCACTTGCTGACGGGCCAGCGCTGGATCTTGCGACGCGTCCGCTGGCTGTGCGTTCGCAAGTTGCAGGAATGAATTCCAATGGCGAGCGGCGGCGGCAAATTCGTCGCGCTGGTCGAAGGCCTCGGCGAGATAAAGGTGAACGTTCGGCTGGTTGGGATTCACGTCCACTGATTTTTCCCATGCATCCATGGCCTCATCCCGATGCCCAAGCCGCGCGGCGAGCAAACCGTAATTCACCAAGGAATCGGCGTCGCGCGGAAACTTTTCGAGCACTTTCTGGTAGTGCGCGTATGCGTCCGCGTAACGGCCATCTTCAATCATGGCGCGCGCGCAGGCTTGTTGCAGGCCGATGCTGCTGGGATTGATTTCGACGGCGCGCGTGAGCGCTGCCACAGCTTCCTCGCGCTGACCCGACTGCGATTCCGCTCGCGCGATACGCGCCTGGACGGCGCTATCGTAAGGATTTATTTTGGCCGCGCGCAGCAGAGCCGGCAGATTGCCTTCGTCCGTGCCTAATGAGAAGTGCAATTGATCGAGGCCGCCCCAGAGAAAGAGCAGCCCCGCAAGAGAAATCCGCAGAGCCCGAGCGGATAGAACGCGCGAGGAAAAGCTTGGATGGGTGTTGAGATTTCGTGAAGGTGCCGGCGCTGAATTCCCGGAAACCCGCAATGCATTACCGCCGCGATCCACCAGCAGAGACGAAACTCGCGAATCGCGCAGCTTCCAAAGCGCGCCGTCGAGAAGGAAGTGATGAATATTCACAAGTGACATGAAAATCAAGAAGCTCGTCGTGAAATCATAATGAAACAGATAGCTGACGAGCCAGGGTCCAGGGATGAAGAGCGCAATCCCACCAGCCATAAGCGTTGCGAAATAGGCGGCCATATGCCAGCTTTGCCGGCCTGCGGCACGAGCTTCACGGCGCTGATAATAACTGGTGATCCAGATGTACTGCGCCGAATGCAGCACGGCGAGAATGCCGCTGCTATAGCGCGTCTGCGGCACCTGCGAGGCGGAGTTTAATTCGAGCAGGGTGGGCAGCACGAACCACAGGAATTGCGTGAATGCCAGGGTGAGCGGCGCAACCAGCGAGCGCGCGCCTCTCGCGCGAATCAACCTCTCAAAACCAAGCAGGGTGAAAAGCAAGAACGCGCCGCCGAACACAAGCCGCACGGGAAGCGTAAATTTCACGGGCAGCCCCAGGGAGAGGATCAAGGGATCCCTAGAGCCGCCGGTTTCGAAGCTCGCGAGTAGCATTAGATAGGAAGCCACGAACGCGCCGCGCAGCCACCGTTTTTCGTTCGCGCTGATCTCCGCGCCGCTCCGCCGCGCAAACATCATCAGCAGGCCATAGTTCTGACCCGAGTAATGCCAGGGGCTCCAGCAGATGTACAGCGTGAATACCCAGGGAAAAAGGCGAGGCGACGCGTGCATCACAATTCCGGTGAGGACGATCAAGAGCGTGACGTGCAGCGTGACGAACTTGTATTTCTGGAAGTCCGCGCGAGTGTGGTACGCGCGATAAATCGTGGCCATGAAGTGCGGATAATTAAAGACAATCGCGAGCAGATAAAACGCCACAGCCCAGCCGTGCGCGTGCGTCGGACTCATCCACATCGCCACGCCCAGCAGCGGAGCGGACCACGCGCCGCAGCCTACCAGGAGATCGAGCCACGGACGGTAAATCCACGGACTCGTGGGCGCGGGAGCCGCCGGTGTTACAGCGATTGTTTCGACCTGAGTGCTCAAACCCCGAACCTCGCAATTTCCGCCTACGACAAATCCAAATACGCACCGACACGCGCAGGCGCCAGAGGGAAGTGTGATCCGACAGTTTACTTCGATTGCGGCGCGGCCTTACCCTCCGCGGACCAGAGCTATGTTGAAAGCGTAACTTCCATGTGGTACAGCAGGGGAGGGTCCCGAGCGAGCTGCTTCGATTGAAATTATGCGAGCGCCGCAAAATATGGCCTAATAACATGGAGGATGATTCGTGAGTCGCAGGCAGTCAGAAGCGGAAGATTCGTCAATTCTTGGCAACGCGATCTCGGCCATTCTTGCGACCTGGCGCGGGGCGCCGGAATCATAGCTTCATGAGAGGAGCACCAAAATGCAATTGGGAATGATTGGTCTGGGGCGAATGGGCGCCAACATGGTTCGGCGCCTGATGAAGGCGGGGCACGAGTGCGTGGTGTTCGACCGGTCGGCGGCGACCGTGCAAGCGTTGGCAAAAGAAGGCGCCGCGGGCGGAAGTTCGCTCGATGATTTTATCGCGAAGCTGAAACCGCCTCGCGTGATTTGGCTGATGGTGCCCGCGGCGGTGGTGGATAGCACGCTGGCGCAACTGATGCCCAAGCTGCAAAAAGACGATATCGTGATCGACGGCGGCAATTCCTACTACATTGACGACATTCGCCGTGCGAAAGAGTTGTCGCAGAAAACGATTCACTACGTGGACGTAGGAACCAGCGGTGGCGTGTGGGGGCTCGAGCGCGGATACTGCATGATGATAGGCGGCGAACAGGCGACGGTTCAGCGCTTGGATCCGATTTTCAAGTCGCTGGCCCCCGGTCGCGGAGACATCGCGCGCACGCCCGGACGCGAAAAACTCGGCGGAACCTCGGAGGAAGGTTATCTGCATTGTGGGCCTTCCGGCGCGGGTCATTTTGTGAAGATGGTGCACAACGGAATCGAGTACGGCGTGATGGCCGCATACGCGGAGGGCTTGAATATTCTGCATCACGCGAATGTGGGTAAGACCAAACAAATAGACGACGCGGAGACCACGCCACTGCGTCAACCCGAACACTACCTTTATGATTTGAATCTTCCGGACGTAGCCGAAGTGTGGCGCCGCGGCAGCGTGATTGCTTCGTGGCTGCTAGACCTCACCGCCATTGCACTGGTGAAATCGCCTACCCTGTCGAATTTCTCCGGTCGCGTCTCCGATTCCGGCGAAGGCCGCTGGACCATTCAGGCGGCGATTGAGGAAGGCACTCCGGCACCGGTATTAACCAGCGCGCTGTATGAGCGTTTTACATCGCGTGGCGAATCCGATTTTGCGAACAAGCTGCTGTCCGCGATGCGCTTTGAATTCGGCGGACACGAAGAGAAGAAATCCTAGTTCGGCGCGCCTGCGCGTTAATTCTCCCGTGGAGAAATCACAAATGGCGGACACAACGGCTCTACACCCAACGGCGATCGATACGACTGCAGCGAACGCAGCCGCAACAAACAACCTAACGACTTCCAAAGTGCCTTCCGACGCACTGGTTTTCTTCGGTGCCACCGGAGACCTGGCTCACAAGAAAATATTCCCGGCGTTACAGGCCATGATCAAGCGGGGGAACCTCAATGTCCCTGTGATCGGCGTGGCCAAGGCGGGCTGGACCATCGAGCAGTTGCGCCAGCGTGCGCGCGACGGCATCGCTACCTTCGGCGGCGGCGTGGATGAAGCGGCCTTCGCGAAGCTGGCGCAGTTGCTGAAATATATTGATGGTGACTATCAGGATCCCGAAACGTTCAAGCGGTTGCGCTCCGTGCTTGGCAACGCCGGGCATCCGACCCACTACCTCGCGATTCCTCCGAGCCTTTTTGCTGTTGTGGTCGAAGCGCTGGGCAAATCAGGCAGTGCCGATGGCGCGCGGGTCATCATTGAGAAGCCTTTTGGCCACGACCTGACCTCGGCGCAGCGTCTGAATGCAATTCTGCAATCGGTTTTCCCCGAGTCCGGAATTTTTCGCATTGATCATTATCTCGGCAAGGAGGCGGTGGAAAACTTACTGTTGTTTCGGTTTGCGAATGCGTTCTTGGAGCCGATCTGGAATCGCAATTACGTTCACAGCGTGCAAATCACCATGGCGGAATCCTTCGGCGTTGAAGGCCGCGGCAAGTTCTACGATGAAACCGGTGCAATCCGCGACGTCATCCAGAATCACCTGCTGCAAGTCGTGGGTTTTCTGGCGATGGAACCGCCGACCAGCATGTATCCGGAATCGTTGCGCGATGAGCAAGTAAAAATCTTCCGCATGATTCCCCCGATCGCGCCCTCGCACCTCGTCCGCGGACAATTCGCCGGCTATCGCCAGGAACCCGGTGTCGCATCGGACTCACAAGTGGAAACATTTGCGGCGCTTCGTTTGGAAATTGATTCCTGGCGCTGGGTGGGTGTCCCGTTCCTCATCCGCGCCGGAAAGTGTTTAGCGGTCACCGCGACGGAAGTTCTAGTGAAGTTGCGCCAGCCGCCGCTCACAAAGTTGCCGCCGGGGTCGAATTATTTTCGCTTCCGGTTGGGGCCCGACCTGTCTCTAAGCCTTGGTGCGCGTGTGAAAAAGCCCGGTCCCACGCTGCAAACAACCAGTACGGAGCTTTCGGCCGTCTCCTCGGATGAATCGAACGAGATGGAAGCCTACGAGCGGCTACTGACCGATGCGATGAAAGGCGATTCGCTGCTTTTTGTGCGGCAGGACGCGGTGGAAGCGGCCTGGGGCATCGTAAATCCAATTCTTGGAAACGTTGTGCCGGCCTTGCCGTATCAGCCCGGGAGCTGGGGACCACCTGAGGCGGCCCAACTGGGAGCGTGCGTCGGAGGCTGGCACGATCCTGTTGGCAAGCCTTCGAACCAGTGAGTGAACGCGTCGGTCCGTAAAATGATTTACGGCCTTCGAATCATCACGCTGGGATTTTCGCGGCTCGCGATTTCCCGAAGGCAAACAGGAGCACGCCAACTGCCAGCAGCAAAGCCGTCAGGCCCACAATTTTTGCGACCGCCAGCAATTTGTGTGGTTCATCCGCAGCAGGAATCACTGAAAACACGATCGTGACCAACGTCGTCGTGAATCCAAGCGTGCCGAGCGCAATCGCTGCAGGCCTGCCGCCGGGAATTCGCATGGTTTCCGGAGCGGCGGGCTCCCGTTGCAAACGAATCAGTGAAGCAAAGACGAAAAGATACGGAATGAAATACGTGATGATGCCCATGCTTACGAGCACTTCATACGCGCCGTAAACACTGGTTCCCGCCTGGCTCAGGATGATAAAAATCACTCCGCAGATCGCTTGCGCCAGCAGCGCTACGTGCGGCGTGCCCCACTTCGGATGCACGCGCGCGAACGCCTCCGGCAAATAACGATCGAGGCCCGCCACGAACGGGAGCCGCGCGGAAACAGCCAGCCACGCGCCCAGCGCGCCCAGGTTGCTGATCGTGATCAACAGAGCGGCAAGCGGCACAATTCCCGTGAAGCCGACCCGTTCCGCGGATCTGGAAATTGCCTGCATGATGCCTTCGAGGCCGCTCACTTGATTCGCGGGCAAGGCGATGAGCACCGCGACCGTGCCGAGAATGTAGCCGGTGGTGACGAACGCGCCGCCAGCGAGCAGCCCGCGCGGCAAGTTCTTGCGTGCGTCCTTCACTTCATCGCCGAGAAAGGATGCCGATTCCGAACCGCCCAGCGCGAAGACAATCGTGGCCATGAACAACACATCGCGAAAATGCATGTGCGGACTCATGGTCGCCGGGGTGAAGCTCGTTGCCGAGCCGAAGCGATGCCAAGCCGTCGCAGCGATGGCGAACAGAATCGCAATCGGTAGCCAGGTGCCAATCGCGCCCAGATTGTGCAGCCATTTGCCAACGGAAAGGCCAATCACATTGAGAAACGTGGCGAGCGCAAGGCCCACCATCGCGAACAAAAAGAAATAGGTCCTGCTATTGGAAAGCGCGAGCCAGCGAGCCGAGCCGGCATAGAGCGCATTGCTCGCGGCGAAATACAGCACTGCGGGAAAGTAAGGAAGATTGCTGGCCCAATAGGTCCAGCCGGTCATGAAGCCGGGAAATTCGCCGAAGGCGCGCTTGGTCCATACATACATTCCGCCTTCTTGTGGATAACGCGAGGAAAGCTCCATCACCGAGAGCGCGAGGGGTAGATAAAATGCACACCAGGCGATCAGCCAGATGATGACCGCGCTCGCGCCGACCGTCGCAGCCGTTGCGATCCAGCGCAGGCTGATGCCGGTGACGATGTAGAACATGACCAGGTCCCGAAAACCCATCGCGCGGCGGGGGCGGTTGGGACCTGGCGCTTCACTCATTGCCGGAATTTCCGAACGACGTCGCATGCGGCCGACATCATGCTCCGAAGCCCGCCGGAAAAGCGAGCGCGTTTCGCGGCACGGCTCGCCGCCGCACTCCACACGGTCCGCGAGGGGGATCGAATCGCTGATGTTTGTTGGGACGGTGAGGGTTATTGCTGTGCTTTGGCTTTCTCGCCGTGGCTGTAATATTCGTACGCGGACATCGGTTTTTCGCCGCCTTTTTTCCACACGCGATCGTCGGCAGGAAGCTTGCCGAGTACGCGAGCCATTTCGCGGATGTGCGTCGCGACGGCTCCGCAGCACGCGCCGATGTAATTCACTCCCAGATCGCGGGCCTTGGCCGCGTATTCACCCATCTCGCGGCGAGTCAACTGGTAGGGTTCGAGCTGATCCGGAAACGCCGACAAACTGGTGAAGTCGCGATGCGTGTGGGTGGTGCGATAGGCGACGGGCTGGCAAGCGATGTAGCCTTTCACGGCTTGGCGCATTTCGGCCATCAAAGGCAGGGTGTGCTCCGGGCTGCGCAAGCAATTGATGCCCGCAATATCCGTTCCGGCATCCATCAGAGCGCGCGCTGCGTTCGCAGCGGTGCTGCCGTCGGTAGTGATGTCTTCATTCTCGAAGCAGATGGTAACCATCACGGGCAGTTTAGTGGCCTTCGCGCGTTCGACCGCGAGCAGAGCTTCGCCAAGAAATGAAAACGTCTCACCGATGATGAAGTCCACGCCTTCGGCGACTTGCACATCGAGCTGTTCGTCGAAGGTCTTACGCACACGGTCGGCCGCGGATTTATTGTTTGGCTCGTACATCCAGGTGAGGCTCAAGTTTCCGGCAACCAGGCATTGATCTCCCGCGGCTTGCTTGGCGATACGAACCGCCGCACGGTTTAGTTCTTCCACCCGCTCTTCCATTCCGACGGTAGCGAGCTTGTCGCGGCTCGCGTAGAACGTCAGGGCCTGCAGAATTTCCGCGCCCGCGTCGCGAAACTCGCGATGCAGTTCGAGCAGGGCGTCTGGATTGTTCAACGCTACCTCCGGAGTGAACGGGCCTGCACGAACGCGTCCGCGCTTTTCCAGTTCGAGCAGGTAGCCGCCATCACCGAGCACAATGCCTTCGGCCAATCTTTCGAGAATCCCCTTCTTTTTGCTGGTCATTTCGCTTCCTTCTGCGCCGCACCCGACGCGTGTGCCGTCTTGATCCTTCCGAGTTTGCAATCGCGCAGCACACGATGCGCCGCGTTGTAGCCTGGAGCGCCGGTCACTCCGCCGCCGGGATGCGCGCCCGCTCCGCAGAGATACAAGCCTGCGATCGGCGTGCGATACTGCGCCCAGCCCGCCACCGGACGCATAAAGAAAAGCTGTTCGAGCGAAAGGTCGCCGTGAAAAATGTTGCCCTCGGTGAGGCCGTAGGTACGCTCGAGATCAAGCGGGGTGAGTACTTGCCGCGCAAGGATCGAATTCGGCACGTTCGGCGCATACTCCGCGATCTTTTTCACCACGCGGTCACCGAGCATTTCGCGCTTTTCGTCCCAGGTTCCCTCGCGCAGCTGGTACGGCACGTATTGAACGAATGTGGTCAGGATGTGCTTGCCTTGCGGTGCAAGGGTCGAGTCCACGTTCGAGGCCAGCACACAATCAACCCACAGCTCTTCGGGGACCTCGCCGAATTTGGCAATGTCGTAACAGCGCTCTGCAAATTCCAGCGAAGGCACCAGAGTGAACAGCGAGCGCTGCGAAGCGGTGAAATCGCCCGGCATTCCATGCACCCGCGGCTCCTCGCTCAAAACGAAATTCACTTTGGCGCAGGGCCCAGCCATCTTGATGCCTGCAATCGCGCGGCGAAAATCTCGGGGAAGCTCGCGTTCGTCAACAAGCCCAAGGAATGTATGCTTCGGATCCGCGTTCGAAAGAATAATCCGGCCGGAAATTTCGGTGCCATCTTCGAGGATCACACCTCTCGCGCGGCCCTCGCGCACGTCAATTTTCGCGACCGGAGCGGAGGTCAGAATCTCAGCACCCAATTTGAGGCACGCCGAAGCGAGCGCTTGCGTGATTGTTCCCATTCCGCCAATCACGTGGCCGTAGAAGCCTTGAATTTCGCCGTCGCCGCCGCTCAGCAAATGAAACAAGAGACCTAGCGCGCTGCCTGGGTCATAAGGTCCGCCATGCTTGCCATAAACATTGTTGGCCAGAAACATCGTCTTCATTTTCTCGGACTCGTAGTTCCTGTCGAGAAAATCGCCGAGGCTGCCAGTGAGGAACGAAACCAGCTGCGCGATTTCTTCGCCCGTCATTTCGCGGAATCGTTTTCCGACGCGCAGCAATTCGAACCAGCCTTCCGCGCCTTGACGCCCGGGGTCGGGTGGCGGTTCAAGGAAAAACGGCTGGAGATAGCGGGCCAGTTTTTTCAGCTGGCCGTCGACGCGCACGAAAGTATCCGCGTCGCGCGGCGAAAGTTTACCGAATTCAGCGACCGCGCGTTCTTGGTCGGCCCACCATGGCACCACTTGCTCATCGGGAAAGGGAACCAGCAAAGCTGGATCGCAAGGCACCATGCGCAGCCCGTGCGTGCCCAGATCGAGATCGCGAATAATTGTGGGACGCAACATGCTGGCGATGTACGACGTGGTCGAAGCGCGGCAGCCCGGAGCGATCTCTTCGGTGACGCAGCAGCCGCCGACAATCTCCCGGCGTTCAAGAACCAGTGTGGAAAATCCGGCGCGCGAAAGATAAGCGGCGGCCGTCAGGCCGTTATGGCCCGCGCCGATAACAATCGCATCATAGGACTTGCGCCGGGGAGGCATCTGAATTAGTATGACCGCCAGTCACGCCGTGCTCTGGTGGCTTATTTACCCGCATTACATAGCACAGCTGGGGGGAATATTCCAATGAGAGCTTTCAGCAATGACCATCAGTCACACGGACATGCGAAGATGCTGCGACTTGCCCCGAAAGGGCCGCTCGAGCGACCCACGCCGACTGCGCGGCTTGAAGCCAAGCGCGCTCGCATCGTGGAAGCTGCTCTGCGGCATTTTGCCGAGCACGGCTATCACGCGGCGCGCATCGAGGATCTTTCCGCGCAACTCGGCGTCGCCAAGGGATCGATTTTCCAATATTTCGGAAGCAAGGGCGGCTTATTCATCGAAGTTTACAAAAAAGCCGTGCGCTCGTTTCCCGCATACCTGGATTGCCCTTCGCAGATCCGCGAAAAAGGCTTCTTTGAAACCTTGCGTTACTGGTTGCTGCGCACGGAACGGTTAGTTCGCGAGGATTGGATTCCGTATCGCGTTGCGCTGTTGGGAAACTATGGAGTTGATCTCGCGCTGAAGCGCGAAATCAATCGCTTCCTGCTCGCCGAAGATCCCTATGGCAGCACCGCGTTTGTGCGTCTCGGAATCGCGCGCGGTGAAGTCCGCTCGGACATCGATCCCGCGCTGATCGTCTCTATCCTGGACTGGACGATGGAACGGTTTCAGGATGCCTTGCTGACCGAAGAGCTCGATCCCGGCCTTTTCCCGCATCCGGCGGATCCCGAAAAGAATAACGCGCGGATCAATCAGTTTTTGCTGGTGCTGCGCGGCGCGATCGGCGTTTGAAACGGCTTGCTGGTCTTTTCATCGGCGAGATTCTGACTGTACCAACTGCGGAGGAGAGCATTGCATGGAACCGACGCTAAAGGAAATTCTCGCTTCGTATAACGCGGTTGCTGCGTTGCCCGATGCGCATACGATTCCATCTTCCTGGTACACCGACCCGCGAATCGCAAAGCTCGAGCTGCAAAATGTCTTCTCGCGCGCGTGGCAAGCGGTCGGCCGCACAGAGCAAGTTGAAAAGCCGGGGCAATACGTCACCGCGAGCGTTGCCGGCGAACCAGTGGTCGCCGTGCGCGGCAGCGATGGCAAGTTGCGAGCTTTTTATAACGTCTGCCGGCATCACGCGATGACGGTGATGACCGAGCCCTGCGGCCATGCGCCACACATGCGCTGCCCCTATCACGGCTGGACCTACAATTTGGAAGGCGAGCTGCGCGGCATGACCGAATTCGAAGGCGTCTGCAATTTCGACCGTGCGCAAAATGGATTGGTCCCGATTCGCGTGGACACCTGGGAGAATTTTGTTTTCGTCAATCTGGATCCGCACGCAGCATCGCTCGAGGAATTCCTAGGCGCACTGGTGGGACTCGCCGAGCCGCTGGGTTTCGGCGGACTGCACTTCGTCGAACGCCGCAGCTACACGCTGAACTGCAACTGGAAAGTATACGTGGATAATTTCCTCGATGGTGGCTATCACGTACCCCACATGCACAAAGGACTCAACAGCGTTCTCGATTACACGAACTATACAATCGAAAACGTAGACCGCTGTTGCGTGCAGTCCAGTCCAGTCGCAGTGGGCCAGAGTTCCGAAGCAAGTGCTGCGGCCACGCGTAAGGGCGATCGCGCCTATTATTTCTGGCAATATCCGAATTTCATGCTGAATTGGTACCAGGGCTATCTCGATACGAACTTAGTGCTTGCTCTGGGCGTGGATCGCTGCGAAGTGATTTTCGATTTCTATTTTGGCGACACGCGTGAATCACAGATGCCGTACATCCGCGAAAGCATGGGCGTCAGCGAGCGAGTGCAGCAGGAAGACATCATAATCTGCGACGGCGTGCAGCGCGGGCTGAGCTCGCGCGCATATCAAGCCGGACGGCTCTCGGTGCGACGTGAAGCGGGCGAACATTTGTTCCATCGTTTGCTCGCCGCAGATTTGCAAGATACGCGCGCGGCTGTTGCGCGCTAAACCCCCAATCGCGGACGCTGCGCGGCACACTTCAGTCGAAAATCACAGTTTTATTGCCATAAAGAAGAATGCGATTTTCGATGTGCCAGCGAACGGCACGAGAAAGCACCACTTTCTCCAGGTCGCGTCCTTTCTGAATTAAATCCTCCAACGGATCACGATGTGAAATTCTCACCACGTCCTGCTCGATGATCGGCCCGTCGTCGAGCACCTCCGTGACGTAGTGGCTGGTGGCGCCGATCAGTTTCACGCCGCGGTCGAACGCTTGCTGGTGTGGCTTCCCACCGACAAACGCAGGAAGAAATGAGTGATGAATATTGATGATGCGATGCGGCGGATATTGCCGGATGAAATCCGAAGACAGCACCTGCATGTAACGCGCCAGGACAATCAGATCAATGCCATGCGGACGCAGCAAGTCGAGTTCTTTGCGTTCAGCTTCGGCTTTGTTTTCCTTGGTGACAGGAATAACGTGCAGCGGGATGTGGTAGAAGTCCGCCCAGCGTTCGACGTCCGCGTGGTTGCTGACGATCAGGGGAATTTCGCAGGCAAGCTCGCCGCTGCGCTGACGGTAAAGCAAATCCACCAGGCAATGATCGTAACGCGAAACGAAGATTGCGATTTTGGGGCGATCGCTGGAAAGCGCGACGCGCCACTGCATTCCAAAGCGGTCGGCGATGGGCTGGAAATGCTTCGCGAACTCACGCATGTCGACGGTGAAATCCGTCAGGTCCCATTCGACGCGCATCAGAAAGAGGTTTCGCTCGGCGTCCTGGTGTTCGTCGGCGTGGAGCGTATTGCCGTTTCCGCGATAAATGAAATCGTGGATCGCGGCATTCAAGCCTTTCTGATCGGGGCAGCTGACGAGCAGGATGGCGGTGTTTTTCACCCGACGCTCCCGCCGAGCGCGCGCCTTGCACTGTAGTTGCTGCGAAAGCTTACATCCCAGAGAGATCCTTCGCTGCGCTCAGGATGACGGATTAGGCTTGGGGCTCTATTGATGATCACGCGGAACGGTTTCCTCCCAGGTTTTATCGCGCAGCGGCTTGCCATTTTCGATTAGATGGCGCTCGAAGTGATAGTAGAAATTCTTTTCATCACTGCGCAGACCGAGAATCACGCTCCAAACCAGCGTTCGGCCGGGCAGGTCCACGATCGTCGAGGCCTCTCCGTGCACGGTGCTCGCTGCGGGCTTGGCGTCTCGAACGACGTAGCTCATCTGTTCGTGGTCCTTCATCTTGCCCCATGGATATGTGCTGGAATCATTTCCGCTCCAAGCGACGCGCGTCGAACCAGCCAGCACATCGCGCGTGACGGTCCAATCCTGCGGCGGCCAAGTGTCGCCTTCGGACGAGACGCCCTGAAGCGGCGCTTCTTTTTCGGGTGCCGCGAAATGCGGACGCGCTGACGGGTCGAGCGGTACAAGCGGAAGTTCCAAGCGCGAACTGTTCGGGCCGCCGTACCACAACGAGGTCGTCATCGAATACGGCGTCGGCCAAATCATCGGCCACAGTGCGTTCGAGATCGCCACGCGGATGCGGTGGCCGATCGGGAAGCGCCAACTGGTAAGGTGAAGCTCAATGGGAATCGCATACTTGCGGTCGGGTTCGAGGTCAGTCGGACTCGCTGGCGAATCGAGCTGCGCGCCGCTTTGCCCCGCGCCCGTAATCATCGTTACTGTGCCGTCGGGTGCAACGTCGGAAAGCCGCACGAACCAATCCGCGAGAGAGGCGCTTGTAGAAACTTGCAGAAACATTTTGGGCCATCCAAGCAACGCCGTCTCTTGCACGAGCGGCGCGGAATCGTAAACCAGGCTGTAGGCATCCATCGGCCGCTGGTCGGCGGTTAAATCGCCCCACCAGAACCCGGCTTCCTCGCCGATGGAAGGGAGATATTGCAACTTGTCGCCGCCTATGGACAAAGCCGGCGGGGCCGCATCACCGAGCATGTGGTTCGGCTCAAGGAAAAGCGTCTCGGTGCGCATGTTCGCAGGTGGCCAGGTTTTTTCCGCGCGCCAGTCGCCAGGAATTTCCGCGATGTTGGGGTCGGGAGGATACCAGTGACGCATGTAAACTTCGAAACGCGGCTCGTCCATGATTCCGTTTTGCTTGCCTTTGAGCCAGTAATCCCACCAGCGCGTAGCTTCCAGGCGCCACTCGATCGCAGGTCCTGGTTCGGCCGCGTGCGGGAACGTGTGATTCCACGGGCCGAGCAGAGCCTTCATCGGCGCTTTGGAATATTCGAAGAAGCGCGGGATGCTGTCACGATAGCCGTCCAGAAATCCGCCGATCATGAAGCTGGGCACGGTGTAATCGGCGTACTGGTTCGGCCGAACGGATGCGCGCCGCCAGAATTCGCCATCGCGCTGATGTTTCAGGTAAAGCAGAAACCATGGCGTCGCGTCGAAACGCGGCGCTAGCGATTTCTCATCGGTAGGGAAATCGGGGGCGCGCGTTAGACCCAGTTGCAGGTCCATGGCGAGTTCGAATTCGTCAAGATGCATCAGCCCGTCGATGTAATGAATGTCATCGTGGAACAGTTCTTCGGTCGCGCACATCGCGATGATGGCTTTGAGCGCAGGAGGATGCAGTCGTGCGATTTGGATCGCGTTAAAGCCGCCCCAGGAAATTCCCATCATGCCAACGTTGCCGTTCGACCAGGGCTGGCTCGACAGCCAGTCAATCACCGCGAGGCCGTCTTGCTGCTCTTGGTCCGAATATTCACGATCCGGTGGGGCGCCTTCGCTCGCGCCGGTGCCGCGGATATCGACGCGCGCAGTGACGTAACCGCGGCGCACGAAGTAAGAGTGCAAATCCCAATCGCGCGCGAGTGTCCAATCGTCTTTGCGATACGGCAGGTATTCAAGGATGGCGGGAAACTTCTCGCCGGGCTTCGCGCCTGGCAGTGGCCCCTCCGGCATATACAAATTTACCGCCAGGCGCACGCCGTCTTTCGTCGGAATCCACGCCCGAACCACTTTTATCGTGGCATAGGCGGGCGGTGAGGGAGCCTCAGCGACGTCTTGCGTGGAGGCGGACAAAGACGTGGCGATCGATGACAACGCGAAAACCGCCGAGATCAACCAGAGCTGCAGGCCGTTTCTCATTTTCGCCTTGGAGGCTATCACAACGTTGTAGCTCGGCCGCGTTGTTTGCCGAAATTCCGGAACGTCCCTCGCACCGGCGGATGACTGGAGGTCGTGCGAGTGATTGGGGGGTCAGCAAGTCTCCTGGAGTGGCCCCACTATTCATTGATGTTTGTCGATGAATAGGATACCCTTGAGCTCGCACGAAGGAGGTGCATCAGGATGGCCGGTAGGAAAAAGTCGACCGCCTTAGACGGAGACTGTTGCCGCATCAGCGTGTCGCCCAAGCTCGGCGTGGCGCGCGCGCGAGAATATGCCGGCTGGTTCAACGCCCTCGCCGATCCCACGCGCATCCGCATCTTGAATCTGCTGGCGGCGAACCGTGATCCGGTATGCGTCTGCGACATCGTGAAACATTTTCCGATTGGCCAGCCGACGATTTCACATCACCTAAAAATCCTGAAGAAAACGCGCTTCGTGAAATCCGAGCGGCGCGGCACATTCATGTATTACCGCGTGAACCTGAAGTGTCTGGGCGAGTTCCCCGGCGCGGCCCGTCGGATCATGGACGTATAGAGTGAAATTCGCGCGTGCCGATCGCCAAAAGTGTACGCGTACAAGCATCGAACATTGACGATATTAGATTAATCGAAAAGGAGAACCCCAATGGCAAACCAGGACATCAAGGAAGTGGTGAGAAGCAAGTACGGCGAAGCAGCCCGCCGCGTCGCGGCCGGTGAAACGAGCGGGTGTGGGTGCACAGCAAGCGCGATTCCTTGTTGCGATCCGATCTCCTCCCATCTTTACGCATCTGGCGAAACGCAAGGTTTGCCGGAACAGGCAGTACTAGCCTCGCTCGGATGCGGAAATCCCACAGCTTTGGCGCAACTGAATCCCGGCGAAACGGTGCTCGATCTTGGCTCCGGCGGCGGAATTGACGTGCTACTTTCCGCGAAGCGCGTCGGCCCCACCGGAAAAGCCTACGGTCTGGATATGACCGACGACATGTTGGCGCTGGCGCGTGAAAATCAGCGTAAAGCCGGAGCCACCAACGTGGAATTTCTGAAGGGCGAGATCGAAAACATTCCGCTGCCGGACAATTCCGTGGACGTGGTGATCTCGAATTGCGTCATTAATCTCTCAGCGGACAAGTCTCGCGTTTTGCAGGAGGCTTATCGCGTCCTGCGTCCGAGGGGCAGGTTTGCAGTGTCAGACGTGGTGGTGCGCGGCGAAGTTCCTGCCGACGTGCGCAAAAATGTGGAGCTGTGGGTAGGATGCGTGGCCGGAGCGATGGAGGAATCGGAATACCGGAGGAAACTGGCGGCCGCGGGGTTCGAAGAAATCGAGATCGAGCCGACGCGCGTTTACAGCGTGGAAGACGCCAGACAATTCCTCACAACGCAGGGCATCGACGTGGACGCGATCGCTCCACAAGTCGAAGGCAAATTCACGAGCGCATTTGTACGCGCGAAAAAGCCCGCGGCCGAAGAAGCTGCCCTAAACCTCGACTGTTGCGGACCCACGTGCTGTAGCAGCGTGGAGGCGCCCAAGGTGCAAGAATGAAACCGCACTACAATGTTCTGTTTCTGTGCACCGGAAATTCAGCGCGCTCGATCATGGCCGAAGCGATTTTGAATCGCAAAGGCCAGCCGACATTTACGGCGTATAGCGCGGGCAGCCATCCTTCGGGTCATGTGCGCGAAGAAACTCTGGCGCAACTCATAAGCGCGGGCTTAGCGGTAGACGGCTTACGCAGCAAAAGCTGGAATGAGTTCGCAAAATCCGGCGCCCCGCAGATGGATTTCGTGTTTACGGTCTGCGACAACGCCGCAGGCGAAGTCTGCCCGGTGTGGCCGGGTCAGCCAATGACCGCGCACTGGGGGGTTCCCGAGCCGGGGGCGGTTGGGAGCAACCCCGAGCAACTGGAACGCTCATTTCGCGACGCGTTCGTGAGGATCGATCGAAGAATCTGTTTGTTTTTGGCGCTGCCTCTTGCCAGCCTGGACCAACTCGCCATCAAGAAAGAGATCGATCGCATCGGACAACAATGAAGGCCTCACTCACGCGCAGGACCGCAGCGGAATACCTGGGAACACTTTTCCTGGTGGCCACGGTAGTCGGCTCGGGAATCATGGGCGAACGCCTCGCAGGCGGAAATGTGGCCATCGCACTGCTCGCAAACACGCTTGGCACTGGCGCAGCGCTCGTGGCGCTCATTCTCGCCTTTGGCCCGATCTCCGGAGCGCACCTCAATCCCGTCGTGACGCTTGCCGATGCCATGGAAAGTGGGATCGCCTGGAGGGAGGCCCCTTATTACATTCTTGCGCAGGTATCTGGCGGAATTTGCGGAGCGATTGCCGCTCATCTCATGTTCGGACTGGACGTCGTGTCGCTATCGCGGCATGCCCGCAGCGGCCCCGCGCAACTTTTTAGTGAGTTCGTCGCCACGTTCGGTTTGCTGTCCGTGATTTGGGGATGTGCGCGGCATCGGTCGAACGCGGTGGCGTTTGCCGTCGGGGCGTACATCACTGCCGCATATTGGTTCACCGCCTCGACTTCGTTTGCGAATCCTGCGGTGACGATTGCCCGCTCG